>Ga0075017_100002762_pt1 | contig 11012 bp, 7 predicted proteins | sample AleBraG_ABR_2012_FD_71475 | JGI IMG/M metagenome (GOLD analysis project Ga0075017, IMG submission 71475) | Freshwater sediment microbial communities in response to fracking from Pennsylvania, USA - Alex Branch Run_MetaG_ABR_2012 | ecosystem: Environmental > Aquatic > Freshwater > Creek >...
CTGCCCCTCATGCGCACCGCCGCCAGAGCCGTTAAAGAGCGTCCAACCAAAGCTGGCGCATCAGCCAAGAACGCGGCAGCCCACATCCGGCCCTTTTTACACAGCCTCGGCCCGGAGCGGAAGTTCAGCAACCGGAAATCGGTGCCGCAAGGCAGACGGTCACGCGCGACGGCTCGGAGTCGCGAGCGTCGGGCAGATCCTGCCGGGGCACGTCCTTCCGTGCCGCGCCCGCGGCTCGATGCGCGAGAGGCCGGCAGGGTTGGGTTGCATAGGGGTCGAATGTTGTATGTCCGTGCAGATCTCCAAGAGCCCTGCGCCGCAGTTGGCGGTGATGCGACACCGGGCTGGCTCTAGCCGCTGCCGAACTTGTAGCTCAGGCGCAAGCCCACGGTTCGGGGACGGCTTACCGTCAGTGCCTTGTAATACTGTGCGTAGTTTGCATAGAGCTGCGCGCGCGTGTCCGTCAGGTTCTCTGCATAGACCTGCACGAGCCACGCGTCCCTGCCGACACCGAGCGCCCCGTCGTAGGAGGTGAAGGCCGGCAGGTCGTAGGCAACCGACGTGGCCTGCAAGTCAAACCTCAGCCGATCGGTCGTCGCGAGAGTGTGCGACCGATGCGTCGCACCGACCTGGGCGAACGCGGCATAGCCGTTGAACGCAAGCGCATAACGCGCACGGACGTTGCCCTGAAAGGGAGGCGCGGCGAGCGGGCTGCCGACCGCCCCGTCCGGATGTGGAATCGCCTGTCCGCCCGCATTCTGCAGGGTGCTGAAGTCGATCGGCACGCCATCCGCCCAGCGGAATGGCGCCTGCTTGACGAGTTCGCCGTGATTCCAGGCGGCACTGGCGTTGATCGTCAGACCGGTGATGACGTGGGCCGCCACGGAGCTTTCGACGCCCTGCACCCGGTACTTGCCGCCATTGCTGATCGCCGCAAGGGTGATGACATCGGTGGAATACAAGGTGATCTGCGGGTGGTCCCAGTCCTCCCGATAGAATGCGCCGTCCCACTGGATGCGTCCGGCCGCCCACGTCGTCTTCCAGCCCAGCTCTTGGTTGGTCAGGCTGTCGGGCGCGAAATCCTGCGGCTCGCGCCAGCCGCCGTGCGCGAGGGCCTGCGCCTGCCATGGATTGGGACCGGCGGCCAGCGGCGACTTGCCCACTGGCGCGTCGGCCGACCGATTGAAGCCACCGGCGCGAAAACCCTGCGACCACGTGAGGTAGAGCAGCGCGTCCTCGCTGACTTTCCAGCTGAGGTTCGCACGGCTCTTGAACCCGGAGAACGTCTTGTCGAGGCCCTTGGCATCGAGATTGACGAAGTTGGAATGATTCAGGCAAGGATTGGGCGGATTGGACCTGACCCCGCAGCCGACGCTCCCTACGTTCGCGCCGACCTCAGACGTTTCGGTGCGGGAGTAGCGCGTGCCGGCGGTCAGCGTCAGCCTGCCCGGAACGAGGTCGAGGTCGACGGAGGCGTACGCGGCTCGCTGCTGGTAGCCGCGCGTCATGTCGTCGAAGAAACCATCACCAAGCGGCCGGACAGCCGGGTTGCTGACGGTCACGGCCGCAGGCACGAACACGGCACCCGGTGTGCGGAATGAGACGCGCCTGCCGTCCGGCAGGTGCGTCGAGCCGTTCAGGCTGTAGTAGCCGGTGGGTGGCCCGATTGCATTGTAGTAGGGCAGCGCCGTGAGGTAGAACCAGTCGACCTGCTCCGCAATCCGGTAATTCTCGTAGAACACGCCGCCGACAGCGCGGATTCGCCCGTCATCCGACGTACTCAGGCGCAGCTCATGGCTCTGGTGGGTGTTGCGCTCGACGTCATGCCAGGTCGCGCTCGGCGTGAAGCATTGCGCCATTGCGGCAGTCGCACCCGGATTGACGCACTGATAGTAATCCGCATAAGCGCCGCGTGAGTAGTTCGTGTAGTCCTGGACCTGCTCGACGTTGCGCACGAGATAGGCGCCCGCATAGACGAGCCTCAGCGTGCCGACACGGCCGTCGATCGTGAGCGCGGTGTTTGCGAACCGGTCCTTGTCGTACGACCGGTTGTAGAGCTGCACGGTCAGGTCGCGCTGCGGCACGCCGAGCGAGTTCGCCGCCATCTCGGCAAAGACGCCATCTGCCGCCATGGCCTGGTAGGACCGCGCGAGTACGGCGCTCCAGTCGTCATTGAACTGATACAGGGCCGTGACGCGTATGCCGTGGTAGGTGACCGGGTTGATGGCACGGGCCGCGATGTCGAGGTTGTTGATCATGACGCTGTTGGCCGGAACCCGGCCGTTCGCGAAATAGCTGACGGTGCCCAGATCCGAATCGGCACGAGCAAAGCTTGCCGCAACATTATCGATGTACCCGCCGCGGCTCTCGTTGTAGACCACGCCGCGCACGGCCAGTCGCCCGGCAATGACCGGGATGTTGACGATCGCATCGACATTGTTGCTCCGCTCACCGTGCGCCGTGGTTGCGAAGCCGGCGTTCAGCGCTGTTTCGGTCACATCGAGCTGGGGCTTGTTCGTGATGTAGCGCACCACACCCGCCTCGGCGCCCGCGCCGAACAACGTGCCCTGCGGGCCCTCCAGTATCTCGATGCGCGCGAGATCGGCGGCGTAGATGTCGAGATTGCGGCCTGGCAGCTGCACCGACTGATCGTCGAGGTACACGGCGACGCTCGGAAAAGGAGCGAGGCTCCCCGATGACTGCAAGGCCGCGCCGGTGGTCGCCAGGCCGCGCACGTAGATATCGCTCTGACCGGGGCCGACTCCGTGTGCTGTGACACCGGGCGCGAGGCTCACGATGTCATCAAAGGTGGTGGCATTTAGCCGCGCCAGAGCGTCGCCGCCCAGCACCTGGATCGTGATCGGCACCTGGCGCAGGTCCTCCTCGCGGCGGCTGGCGGTGACGATCACGTCCTGCAGCTCGTCGGAGCCAGAGACGTCCGTCGCACTTCCCAGCGGTGTAACCGCGGCTGCAAAGACGCGAATCGTGTGCGGGGTCAGGTACTCGTAGCGCAGGCCCGTGCCTTTGAGCAGGCGCGCGAGCGCCTGGTCGGCGTCGAGCCCCGCGGCAGCCGCGTGGGACCTGCGGTTGCGCACGACACCGGAGACGTAGACGAGCTCCAGGCCGGTCTGGCGGGCGAACGCCGCGAGCGCCTCGGCCAGCGGTCGCGCGGGAATATCCGCGACGAGCGCCGCGGCGTCGTGGGTCTGGGCCGCTGCCGGCGGCGCATGGACGAGTGCGGCGGGACCGCAGATCGCGAGCGCACGCAGCGCCCGGGACACGGCTGCGGCGGTGCTCGCCGAGCGGTCACACGACCGAGCTCCCATGTGCGCCCCATCCGGGCGTCGCAGCGCACCCGGCTACGCAGCGTAGCGCAGGGCGCGCGTCAGGTGAAGCCCGGCGCGGCTGTGCCCGGATCCTGGGACACGCGAATCTTGGTTGCGGTGATCTCGACGCGCACGCCCTTGAGACTGCGCAGGAAGGCGATGAACGCCTCGGTGTCGTCCGAGGCGAAAGCGCCGCTGATTTCCAGCTTCTGCAGCGCCGGTGTGGCGATCTCGAACGGCTTCGGCGCATAACGATTGAATTCGGCCGCGACACGCTCCAGCGGTTCCTGGTCGAACACGATCTTTCGACGCAGCCAGGCGGTGACGCGCTGCGCGTCGACGGTCGCGGGCGTGCCCTGCCACTGCCCCTCGATCACGCGGATCTGCTGGTCGGCAGCCACCTGGACGGAGCGCCGCGCGCCGGGCTCGTCCGGCTGGCTAGCACGTCCCGCAGGCCTTGGCGCCGGCCCGACCGCAACCCGCCCCTCGACCACCGTCACGACGGTCGCGCCCTGCTCGAGGCGCACGTCGAAGCGGGTGCCGACCGCGACGACTTCGGCCGATCCGGCGAGCACACGGAATGCGCGCTCGGGCTCATGCGCGACTTCGAAGTCTGCCTGGCCGGACGTAAGCGTAACCAGGCGCTCCGTCCTGGCGTAGCGGATCGTCACCGCGCTGTCGGTGTTCAGGTGCAGCACGGAGCCATCGCTCAGCCGATGGCTCAGCTGTTCGCCGTGCCGTGTCTCGAGATGCAGCGCGGCCGCTCGGCCGGCGTCCGACAGCTGCGCGGTGGGCTTCCTGTCCCAGGCCAGGAATACGCCGAGGCTCAACACGACGCACGCCGCCGCGGCGACCGCCGCCGACAGCCAGCGGCGTGGGAATGCGGCCCTCACCGGGGTGACGATACGAGGCCGCAGAGGCACGGCCGCAGTGTCCCCGTCGGACCGCGCGAGTTCGAGCATGGCCTCGAGCGAGTACTCGGGATCGGCGCCGGCCTCGCGAAAGTCACGCGCGAGCGCCGATACGCCGAGGAACGCCTCGACGTGGACCGGCGAGGCCTTCAGCCAGCCGGTGAGGGCTGCGCAGTCCCGGGCGTCCAGCGGCCCGTCGTCGTTCGCCACGAACCAGTCGCCGGCCTGTTCGGCGATCGCGGTCCGGACCTGCTCGTCGTTGGAGTTCATGGATTCAGCCCAGCCGCGCCATGCGGCGTTGACAGTGACCGAGCGCCTGCGCCACGTACTTCTTCGCCATCTGCGGGGACACGCCGAGGTGGCTCGCGATCTCCCGGTATGAGAGCTCGTGCGTGAAGCGCAGGACCACCGCGGCACGGCATTTCGGGCGCAGCTGCCTAAGCACCACGCCAAGCCGCGCTATCCGCTGCGTCGCGTCGAGGTCTGCGCCGAACGCCGGCAGCGTCTCGAGCTGCTCGTGCTCCGGGGCCTCGTCGATGTCGATGCGGCTTCCCTGCCGGCCCGCGAGCGCCGCGTGCTCCTTCACGAGATTGCCGGCAACCGTGTAGAGGTAGCCGACCGGATTGCGGATCGTCTCCTGGTCGCTGATGCGCAGCATTCGCAGGTACACCTCTTGCGCCAGGTCGGGCGCGTCCGCCTTGCTGCGGATGCGCCGCCGGAAGAACGCCTGCAGCGCCGCACCGTTCTCGGCAAACAGCCGCTCGACCAGCGATGGTTTCGGCTCAGCCATGGCCACGCCGACACATGAGCAATCCCTCCTTCATCCGTATATGAGTCCCCCGGCCCGGAAATGGCAACCAAAACTTTCGGCCACACCCGGGCGGGCCTGCCGCCCGAGCGACCACGCCTTCCGATCATCCCGACGCGGGGGTGTCCAAATGCTCGCCCGCGCACTCGTAGTCAGTGAACGGCCCGATCAATCCGAACTCTCGAGGAGATTCACATGTACTTGAGCACAACTGGCATGAGTGCCCGTTCCGTCCTGGGCGCCGCCGCGGTTGCGTGCACGCTCATCGCCGGCAACGCCGCAGCCAACGATGATCCGATCACCGTCGCCATTCACGTGAGCGGGCAGGGACTCGATTTGCGCCAGCCTGCCGGAGCTGAACAGCTCTACCGGCGGCTGCGGCATGCGGCGCGCGTGGCCTGCACGCACGGCAACCAGGTCGGCTTGGCGCCCCCGGCCAATCCAGAAGGTTGCTACGAGAAGGCGCTCGCGGATGCAGTCCGGTCCGTCAATGCGCCGCTGCTCTCGCAGGCCTACTTGGCGACGCATACGCCACGCGAGGCCGCGGCACGCGGGATCAGCGTGCCCGCGCAGATGGCGACCAAGTGACTACGGCCGCCGGCATCCGCTGCGCTCGACGGCGGGCGACGCGGTGCGGCTCAAATGCCACTGTCGACATGACTTGTACGAGTGACATGACGGCGCGCAATAGACGCCTCGGGGGGGATTCATGAGTAGTCGCATGTTCATGCGCGCGGCGCCGGTACGCCACGCGCTGATAGGTCTCGCGGCGTCCGCAATGCTGGCCGGGTGCGGTGGCGGAGGTGGGGCGAGCGGCCCCGGCCAACCGATGATCGCGGCCGGCTCACCGCCGGCCGGTGCGACTGGGATTGTCTACCCGGGCTACAGCTTCGCCGTCGCGAGCGGTGGTGCGGCGCCATTCACCTGGTCTGAAAACGGAGCGTTGCCGCCAGGACTGGCGCTTAGCTCGGCGGGACAACTCACTGGAACTCCGGTGACCGCCGGTAATTATGCGATCACGGTCATGGTTGCCGACTCGTCGATGCCAGCCCTCACGGCGACGCTGCCGGTCAGCGTGCAGATCGCCGACTCTTCGATCGTGGTCGCAACGACGCCGGCGCCCCCCGCAGGGATTGTCACGAACGCCTATCCCGGGTTCACATTCGCTGTAGCAAGCGGTAGCTCACCGCCATTTTCCTGGAAGGTGACGCAGGGCGCAGTGCCCCCGGGGCTCATGCTCGGTGCCGACGGCTCGCTGTCGGGCACACCCACTACGGTGGGCCCCTTCGCCTTCACCGTCACGGCGACCGACAGCGCGCAGACCCCTGGGACCGGTTCGCAGCCCTTCGACATGACGATCAATGCTCCGGTAGCGCTCGTGATCGACGCCGGGCAAATGCCGCCAGCGGGTGTGCACGGCACGCCCTATAGTAGTTTCCAGTTCACGGCCACCGGCGGTTACCTGCCGCTCACTTGGAAGGTGACGCCGGGCGCAGTGCCACCGGGACTCGCGCTCGGTACCGACGGCTCGCTGACCGGCACGCCGACGACAGCCGGCACGTACCCCTTCACCGTCACCGCCACGGACAGCGCGCCGACCCCGGCAACGAACTCGGTCGCTTATGCGATCACCATCAGCGAACCCCCGCCGCCATCAATCAACAACACGCCGCCGCCCACAGCGACCGTGGGCTCGGAGTATAGCTTCCCATTTTCGGCAACATACGGACTCGCGCCGCTGGTCTGGACCCCACCGACCGCGCCGATGGGAGGCCTTGCCGTTAGCGTTGACGGCGTCCTGAGTGGTACTCCGTCAACGGCAGGCATCTTCCCCATCACGCTCACGGTCAAGGATGCACTGAATCAGAGTTCGCCGGCCACGCTCTTCAGGGTTCGCGTTGCTCTTGCCCGGCCTGCGGCGGCGTTCACACCGACTGGCAGCATGACAGAGGCACGCTCCGGCCATACCGCGACGCTGCTGAACACGGGCAAGGTTCTGGTGGCGGGAGGTCCCGATGCCTCTGCCGAACTCTATGACCCTGCCGCCGGTATGTTTACGGCGACCGGTAGCATGACCAAGTCGCGCTCGTTCCATACCGCGACCCTGCTCAACAACGCGGCTCTGCCGAACTACGGCAAGGTCCTGATCGTTGGCTCCACCGACGCCACCGCTGAGCTTTATGACCCGGCGGCCGGGACATTCTCGGCGACTGGCAGCGCGACGATTCCGCGCTCTGGCAATACGGCGACGCTGCTGATGACTGGCAAAGTACTACTGGCGGGTGGCCCGGATGCTACTGCCGAGCTGTACGACCCCGCGACCGGGACGTTCACAGCAACCGGCAGCATGACCGCTGTGCGGCACGGGCATTCGGCAACGCTGTTGCCGGACGGGCGCGTGCTGGTCGCCGGGGGCGCAGCAGTCGGCCCCGCGGTCGCTTCCGCAGAACTCTACGATCCCGTCACTGGCACGTTCACCGCGACCGGCAGCATGAGCGAGGGACGCTCTGGGCACATGGCGACGTTGCTGGTCGACGGTACGGTGCTGATCGCGGGAACGGACAACACGGCCGAGCTATTCAGCCCCGGGACCGCGACCTTCGCTGTAGTTGGTCAGCTGCCAGCGCCGGGAGTCGGAGCCACGTCGACGTTGCGTAAAGACAGCACGGTCCTCGTCGCGGGCGGCCGCGGCGGGAGTAGAGGACAATCGGAGTCCAGGGCGGAGCTTTTCGCTCCCGAGAGTGGGGGGTTCGTGGCGACGGGTTCGCTCAGCACTGCACGGGACGGACACACGGCGACGTTGCTGGTCGACGGCACGGTGCTAGTTACGGGCGGGGCTACGCACACGTTTAGGTGTAGCTATGGAAGATATTGTGGCACCGTCACCACCGTGCTTTCGTCGGCTGAACTGTTCAAGTAGCGTAAGGTTCCAAGGGCCTTTCCGTGAATCGGCCCGCATTCTGCGCGGTCGCGCTCGCATGTGCAGTGTCACTCGGTGCCTGCGGCGGCGGCGGTAGCAGTGCGAGCCTACCGGTTGCAAGCGGGCCCTGTGGCTGTGTGAGCACCGCTACCGTCGTCTGCACCCAATCGGGCCAGCTCCAGGGCGCGGTCGAAGGGAGCTACCGGGTCTTCCGCGGGATTCCCTTCGCCGCGCCGCCCGTGGGCAACCTACGCTGGCGTCCGCCGGCGCCTCCGGCAAAGTGGCAGGGCGTGCGCAGCGCAACGGCGTTTGGCAACCGCTGCCCGCAAGTCGACCGCAGTGGCGTGCCGTTGGGCGACGAAGACTGCCTCACGCTGAACGTCTACGCGGTCAATCCGCCTGCCAGTTCGAAGCAGCAACCCGTGATCGTGATCATTCACGGTGGCGGAAACAGGGCGGGCAGTGCCCAGGATGCGCCGTGGAATGACGTCACGCTGCTTGCCGGGCACGGCGTGATTGTGGTGACCGTGCAATACCGCCTCGGGCTGCTCGGCTGGCTCGTGAGCCCCTTGCTCACGGCAGAGTCGCCGCAAGCCACATCCGGAAACTACACGCTGATGGATTTGATCGCGGCCCTCAAATGGGTGCATGACAACATCGCCGAGTTCGGCGGCAACCCGGCAAGAGTAATGATCGTCGGCCATTCCGCGGGATCGCTGAACGTGGAGGCGCTGCTGGCGTCTCCAGCGGCTGATGGGCTGTTCTCGGCTGCCGCGATGGAGAGCGGAATGCTCAGGGGCGGCCTGATCGGCACAAAAATAGACGACGCCTATCACTGGTATGCGGACGTGCCCGCTGCCGAGGGCTGCGATACCGCCACGGATGTGCTGGCCTGCCTGCGAGCGTTGCCGGCGAGCACGCTGGTGCAAAGCGGGCCCAACAGCGCTGATACCGGATGGGCAAACGTCGATCCGGTCGTCCTGCCTGAGGACCCCGCCGTCAAGCTGAAGCGACTCGGCTCACCGGTACCTCTGATCATCGGCTCCAACAGCGACGAGGAGGCTTATGACAATACCGTATTCGCGCCCGCCCTGGATGCCAGCGGCTACGCCGCCGCCATTCACACGCAATTTGACGCTCTCGCGCCCGGCGCGGGCGACACGATCCTGTCACTCTATCCCGCGGCCGATTACACCAACCCAAACTACGCGCTCGACGCGGTGGAATCGGATCTGTACGCAACCCGCGATATCCGGAATTTCGCGCGTTACGTGAGTGGCGCCCAGCGTGCCCCGGTCTGGCGATATCTGTTTACGCATTCCTACGAGAATGCCGCACCGCAGGACGCCCCTCTGTCTGCGGCGCGCGCGTTCCACGGGGCGGAAACTTTCTTTGTTACCGGGAATTTCCAGTCCCTGGGGACGAGCGTCACTTACCTGCCGAGCAGCGCCGAGCTCGCACTCTCGAACGCAATGATGGAATACTGGGTGGCGCTTGCGACGAGTGGTGATCCGAACGGATCAGGCGCGGTGCCTTGGCTACCATACAATGCTGCCAGCGAAAATATTCAGCTTCTCAATGACGACATCACGACTCTGGCCGGAGGCTACAGAAACCCGCAGTGCGATTTCCTGACGTCGCTCATTACCAGAGGTTTCTAGAGTGCGGAGGTAACGCGCCGCCCTTGGCGGCGCGTCGAGCGCGCGCCGATCTGTGTGCGGTTCCACTGCCGTCTCCGCTGCCCTAGGCGTGCCACCTAATCACGGACTTGAAGGATGCAATGGGCTGCTCCATAGCGGCCGCTCGCGACCGTCTGCAGAGGGTTCACAAGCAGACGCGGTTCTCGATTCTCTGGCCATCCGTTCTCGGTCGGCACGACTCGCGGTTGATCAGTCACGAACCAGGTAGGTTCCGCTTGCCGCCCAGATGTCGCCGCGCACTTTCAGGACGTAGGTTACCTTGTCCTCGACCTGTCCGGCCTTCGCCGGGTTATGAAATCGATACTCGATGCACCCCTGGCCCTTCTCCAAGGCTATGCGAGCGGCGGAATGAATCCATGGATACGTGTTCTGATACGTCGTACCGGCAAAGTCCTGCCCAGCGAGGTTGGGCATGTAACCATGCGCAAGAGCCTTCGTTCCCTGGAACACGACCATGTACAAATTGCCGTCCTTCCATTTCTTATCGCCCCCGTTGATCTCCTTGATGACGCCAGGCTCGTCTCTCTTCAGCGCTTCGGCCGTTCTGCTGACCAGTGCCCGTACTCTGGAGATGTCCGCTCCTTTGTCGCAACTGATTTCGCCCTGAATCTGCGCAAGGGCGCAAGCAGGGAAGGCAGCAAGCACTAAGGTGGCTGCGGTGGTGATCTTCATGAAGCCCCCTATTGCAGCGCGAGGCAGGTTCTGGGTCTGACCGTGCAAAGCTATCAGGGCCCGCGCCGGACCTTCAAGCCAGGCTTGCACGGGCCGGTCTTGCGGTCTGGCACCTTCAGCGGGCACCGTTCACGTAGGCCGCGACGCGGTTGCCGCCTGAGAGTCTGCAACCAGGCTGCCCGATAGCTGCCCGTCGTGAAGGTCGGCTTCGGGTTCAGTAGCGGTCGAATTGCCGGCGACCGGCAACCGACGGGCTGTAAGCGGCCGACAGCAGACATCTGGGGTGTCAGAATGCCTGCCCCGCATGCGGACAATCAACGCCGCAGCGAAGCGGGCGGCGCGTCACAGCCGCCCGCTGCTTTCGCGTGTCAGCTGGCCGTTGGATAGCAACGGCCAGCCCAGAGCATCGTCTGCAGCAGGGCTTAGTCGCCCTGAAATTGATTCCGACGGTGCCAAACGCACTTCGCTGATGCGAAAGACATTGCGGAAGCCAATGGGAATACGGTTAGGCGTATATACTACCAGGGACCATAGGATCGCTGCCTTGGAGCCTTTAGAGGCTTAGGGAAGCTCTGAAGAACTGGCCATGAGGACGGGTTGCGGCAACGATTTTGGGTCGCGTTCGCCGAACGGACGAGTTTCGACCGGCATTTCGATGCTTGTCGCCTCGAAGCA
>Ga0075017_100002763_pt1 | contig 11012 bp, 11 predicted proteins | sample AleBraG_ABR_2012_FD_71475 | JGI IMG/M metagenome (GOLD analysis project Ga0075017, IMG submission 71475) | Freshwater sediment microbial communities in response to fracking from Pennsylvania, USA - Alex Branch Run_MetaG_ABR_2012 | ecosystem: Environmental > Aquatic > Freshwater > Creek >...
CTCCGGCGGGATGATGCCGAGCGACGATCTGGCCCTGCGCTTCCAGGACGATCTGCAGCTGCTGTCGCGGTGGCGCTGGGACGGCCGCCACTACCAGCGCACCGCGAACGACTGGCTGGCCCACATGGATGCGCGCCGGGCGCTCGTCTGGCCGGTGCTCGAGCGACTGTACGGGGCGGCGGAAGCCCCGCGCTGGTGGTCGCGGTGGCGCATGTTCTTCATGGCCTGCGCCGAGCTGTGGGGCTACGCAGACGGACAGCAATGGTGGGTGAGCCATTACCTCTTCGCGCGCCGCGCCGGCGGGGGCACTTGACTGCCCCGCCGCCGGTGAATGGCGCGCCGCCGGTGAGGGCCGCGCCGCCGCTGGGCCTGCTGGTGGCGAATTTCCTGTGCTTCCAGGCCGGCTGGTTCGCCTGCGTGCTGGGCGCCGCCCATGGACGGCCCTGGGTCGGTGCGCTGGCGGGCCTGGCGATCGTCGCCGGCTGGCTGGCGGCCGCGCCGCGGCCCGGCGCCTTGGCGCTGCTGCTGCTGGTCGCCGGCACGATCGGCTGGTGCTGGGACAGCGCGCTTACCGTGCTGGGGCTGACCAGCTACGCGGCCGGCCCGTTGACGCCGCCCATGGCGCCAGTGTGGATACTCGCCCTGTGGCTGCTGCTGGCCTCGACCCTGCATCTGTCGATGCGCTGGCTGCAGGAGCGCCTCGTGCTGGCCGCCGCGCTGGGTGCGGTGGCCGCGCCGCTGGCCTATCTCGCCGGCGCGCGGCTCGGTGCCATGACGCTGCCGAAGATGATGCCGGCACTGGCGGCGCAGGCCGTGGGCTGGGCGGTGCTGCTGCCGGTGCTGCTGCGCGTGGCGAGGCGCCTCGATGTCTGAGCTGGCCATCTGGTTCACCGGACTGGCGGCGGCGCTGCTGCCTGCCGTGCTGTGCTGGCTGTTCAGCCTCGGACTGCGCGATGTGAGCATCGTCGACCGGTTCTGGTCGCTGCTGTTCGTCAGCGCGGCGCTGAGCTACGCCTGGTTCGCGCCCGCGCACTCGCCCCGCCGGCTGCTGACGCTCGTGCCGCTGTGTCTGTGGGCCGTGCGGCTTGCCGTGTACATCAGCTGGCGCAACTGGGGGCAGGGCGAGGACCGGCGCTACCAGCAGATCCGGCGCAACAACGATCCGGGTTTCGCGTTCAAGAGCCTGTACCTGGTCTTCGGCCTGCAGGCGGTGCTGGCGTGGATCATTTCGCTGCCGCTGCTCGGATCCCTGATGGGTCAGCGCGCGCCCGGATGGCTGGACCTTCCCGGCCTGGCGCTCTGGCTGGCCGGGCTGGTGGTGGAAAGCGTGGCCGACCTGCAGCTGGCGCGCTTCCGCGCGGACCCCGCCCATGCGGGCACGGTGATGGACCGCGGCCTGTGGCGCTACAGCCGCCACCCGAACTATTTCGGCGAATGCTGCGTGTGGTGGGGGTTCTACCTGCTGGCGCTGCCGGCGGGCGCGTGGTGGTCGATCCCGGCGCCATTGCTGATGACGCTGCTGCTGCTGCGGGTCTCGGGCGTGACGCTGCTGGAGCAGGATATGGCGGAGCGGCGCCCCGCGTACCGCGATTACGTGGCCCGCACCAGCGCCTTCCTGCCCTGGCCGCCGCAGGCCCGGCGCGGTCAGGAGTCCCCGTCATGAGCGGGCGCATCGCCGCAGCCTCCGCCCTGGCCGCGCTGCTGTGCACCGCGTGCGCCGCCTGCGCCGGCCGCACCAGGCCGCCGCTGGCGACCGTGCCGCAGGTCGATATTCCCCGCTTCATGGGCGCCTGGTACGTGATCGCGAGCATTCCCACGCGCCTCGAGCGCGGCGCGCACAACGCCGTGGAGAGCTACCAGCTGAGCGCCGACGGCACGATCGCGACGACCTTCCGCTTCAACGCCGGCGGTCCGGACGGACCGCTGAAGACCTATCATCCGCGCGGATTCATCCTCGACCGGCGCAGCAATGCCGTGTGGGGCATGCGCTTCGTATGGCCCATCAAGGCGGACTATCGCATCATCTACCTCGATCCGGGCTACACCCAGACCATCATCGGCCGCACGGCGCGCGATTACGTCTGGATCATGGCGCGGACCCCGCAGCTGCCCGCCGCCGACTACGAGCGCCTGCGCGCGCTGGTCGCGGCGCAGGGCTACGATGTGACGGCCCTGCAGCGGGTGCCGCAGCGATGAGAATCGCCGTCATCGGCGCCGGCATCTCCGGCAACGTCGTGGCGCGCGGCCTGCATCCGCAGCACGAGGTGACCGTGTACGAGGCCGGCGGCCACGTCGGCGGCCATGCGCACACGCACCAGGTCGAGATCGGCGGGCGCAGCTACGCGGTCGATACCGGATTCATCGTCTACAACAACGCCACCTATCCGCGCTTCGCGCGGCTGCTGGAGGAGCTGGGCGTGGCGTCGCAGCCCAGTGCCATGAGCTTCAGCGTGCGCAACGAGGCGAGCGGCCTCGAGTACAACGGCACGACGATCAATACGCTGTTCGCGCAGCGGCGCAACCTGCTGCGGCCGGCCTTCCACCGCATGTGGCGCGACATCCTGCGCTTCAACCGCCAGGCCTCGCGCCTGACCGACTCGCAGCCGCACCAGGACATGACGCTGGGCGACTACGTGCGCGAACACCGCTACTCGCGCCAGTTCGTGGACGATTACCTGCTGCCCATGGCGGCGGCGATCTGGTCGGCCGCGCCGGCCGACATCGGTTCGATGCCGGCGCGGTTCCTGATCGGATTCTTCCGCAACCACGGCATGCTGAGCGTCAACGACCGGCCGCAGTGGCGCACGATCAGCGGCGGTTCGCAGCAGTACGTCGAGCGCCTGGTGGCGCCGTTCCGGGCGCGCATTCACCTGCGCACGCCGGTGCGCGGCGTGCGCCGCAGCGGCGCACAGCTGCAGCTGCGGCTGCCCGGCGGCGAGCTCAAGGCCTTCGACCGCGTGTTCTTCGCCTGCCACAGCGACCAGGCCCTCGAGCTGCTCGAGGATGCCAGCGACGCGGAGCGCTCGATACTCGGCGCCATCCCCTATCAGCACAACGAGGTCGTGCTGCACACCGACACGCGGCTGCTGCCGCGGCGGCGCCTGGCGTGGGCGGCGTGGAACTATCACGTGACGCGCGCGGCCGCGAGCCGCGTCTGCGTCACCTACAACATGAACATCCTGCAGGCGCTCGACGCGCCCCGGATCCTGTGCGTGACGCTGAACCGCTCGGCCGCCATCGATCCGGCGCAGGTGATCGGGCGTTTCAGCTACCAGCACCCGCTGTTCACGAGCGCGGCCGTGGCCGCACAGGCGCGCCTGGCCGAGATCAACGGGGTCAACGGCCGTTATTTCTGCGGCGCCTACTGGCGCTACGGCTTTCACGAGGACGGCGTCGCCAGCGCCGTGCAGGCGCTGGAGTGCTTTGCGCGGGAGGCGCCGCTTGCGCAGCGCGCTCTATACCGGCTCGGTTAGCCACCGCCGCCGCGCGCCGCGCGTGCACGCCTTCCGCTATCCGCTGTTCATGGTGTGGCTCGACCTGGCCGAGCTGGACACGGTGTTCCGTGGCCGCTGGTTCTGGGGCGTCGAGCGGCGCACGGTCGCGGCGTTCCGGCGCGCGGATCATCTGGGCGATCCGGCGCTGCCGCTCGAGCGCTGTGTCCGCGACCTGATCGAAACCGAGACCGGCCGGCGCCCCGCCGGACCCATCCGCCTGCTGACGCACCTGCGGTACTTCGGCTATTGCTTCAATCCGGTGAGCTTCTACTACTGCTACGATGCGGCGGACCGCCAGCTCGAAACCGTGGTGGCCGAAGTCAGCAACACGCCCTGGGGCGAACGGCACTGCTATGTGCTGGACGCTGCGCAGGCGCTGGCCGACGCGCCAGGCGCGGACCTGGAGGGCGGCCGCATGCAGCGCTGGCGCAGCGACAAGCGCCTGCACGTGTCACCGTTCATGCCCATGGACCTGCAGTACGAGTGGCGCCTGCTGACACCGGCGCAGGAACCCGGATCGCCCCTGGCCGTGCACATGCGCTGCGACCGCGCGGCGCAGCCGCTGTTCGACGCGACCCTGATGCTGCGGCGCCGGCCGCTCTCGGCCCCGGTGCTGGCGGCGACCCTGCTGCGTTTCCCGTGGATGACCCTCAAGGTGATCGGCGCCATACACTGGCAGGCGCTGCGGCTTTGGCTCAAGCGCGTGCCGGTGCACACTCACCCGGCCGGGCCGAGCGTGACGGAACCGCCGCGCACCAGGTCGTTGCCAGGCCACTGAACCACCCGGCGCGCTGCCAGCAGCGTCAGCAGTTCCTCGGGCAGCGCCCCTTCGGCGCCGATCGCGATGCCGCGCGGCAGGCCGGTGCCGGCCGGTGCAGGGTCCGCAGCGCCCCAGATCGAGCCGCGGCCGGCCGCATCGCGCTGGAGATTGGGCGCGTACCAGAGGTAGGGCGCGTCGGATAGAAACGCCGCCCACTGGCTGTAGGAGGACACCGAGCAGACCAGCAGGTCGGCGTCGGCGAGTGCCAGCAGGTCCGAGCAGTCCGAATCCGGGATATCGGCGGTGCTGACGCAGGGGACCGCCTCGAGCAGCGGCCGGAGCTGGTCCGCGCGGCCGTCGCTGACCACCAGGAACTGCACGGCGGACCCAAGGCCACGCTGCAGCTGGCGGGCGATGCTGACGTACCAGCCGAGCGGCAGGGTCGTGTTCCAGTTGCCGCGGTAATCGGTCCCGCTGCCGGCCGCGCGGAAGTCGCCGAGGCGGACGTGCAGGGCGACCGTGATGCGGGCCGGATCGAGGCGTGCGGCGATGCGCCGCAGGTTGCCGGGCGCGAAGCGGCTCGCGGCCAGCAGCGCGCGCACCGGCGTGCGTGCCGCCTCGATATGACGGTAGCCGCCCCACATGCCGGAGGTGGTCAGCACGTAGCGCTCACGCCCGGCCAGGTCATGCTCGCGCGCATAGGCCTGCAGCGCAGCCACGACGTCGCCGGCTCCGTGTGCGCGCCAGTCGGCTTCCGTGAAATCGAAGCGCGGCAGCAGATGCTGCAGCAGGCGATTGCGCAGCCAGTCGTAGCGTGGGGTGCCGAAGTGGCGCCCGTAGCGCCGGCGGTTGCGCCCGAAGGCCGGCGGCAGCAGCCGCGCGCCGAGCAGCTGCGCGGCGAGCAGCGCGCGCGCCCAGGGGATCAGCTCATTGCCCAGGCCGTGGCCGCGTCCGCGGACCTGGGGGATGACGTATCGGGTCTCCAGCAGCTTCGCTCCCGCTGCCGGCACGGCAGGGGAGGAATCTTATCAGGCGCCGCGCACCAGCAGCACCGGCACGGGGCTGTGGCGCAGCACGTATTCGGCATCGCTCCCGAGCACGACGCGCCGCAACCCGCGGCGGCCATGCGTGCCCATGACGATCAGCTCCGCCCCCCACTCGCCGGCGTCCTTGAGCAGTCGTGCGCCGATTTCGGCCTGGCCGTCTTCGAGCAGCACGGCCTCGCTGTTCAACGACGCCGCGCGTGCGGCCTGGTTGGCCTCGTGCAGGATGCGCCGGCCTTCCTCGCGCACCCGGGCGAGCATGTCGCCGGCGAACGCGCCTTCGAAATAGGGCATGACCGTGTAATAGTCATTGACCACGTAGACAAAGCGCAGCTTTGATTTCAGCGCCTGCGCCAGGCCGAGCGCCTGCTGCAGACCGAGTGCGCCGACGTCGCTGCCGTCCAGGGGTACGAGGATCTTGCTGTACATGCCGTCAGCATCCGCTCCCGGCCGCGCCGTGTCATCGTGGTTTGCCCCATTGTGGTTTGTCCCACTGCGCTGGCGGCGGCGCTCTGCTAGGCTTAGCGGCCGCTGCCAGGAGCTCGTCCCACTGCCAGGAGTTCGTCCATGGGTCTCTACGATTTCGAGGTCCGCACCATCGACGGCAGCACCCAGAAGCTCGGCGCCTATGCCGGCCAGGTGCTGCTGATCGTCAACGTGGCCAGCCGCTGCGGGTTCACGCCGCAGTACAAGGGCCTGGAGGCGCTGTACCAGCGCCATCGGGACAGCGGCTTCGCGGTGCTGGGCTTTCCCTGCGACCAGTTCGGCCACCAGGAGCCCGGCGACGAGGCCGAGATCCGCCGCTTCTGCACCGTCAACTACCAGGTCAGCTTTCCGATGTACGCGAAGCTCGAGGTCAACGGCGCCCAGGCGCATCCGCTGTACCGTTTCCTGAAGGAGGCGCGGCCGGGGCTGCTGGGCACGGAAGCGATCAAGTGGAACTTCACCAAGTTCCTGGTGGGCCGGGATGGCCGCGTGCTCAAGCGCTACGCGCCGTCCGACAAGCCGGAGGACCTCGAGGGCGACATCAGCGCCGCGCTGGCGAGCGCGGCGCCCGCGGCCTCAGGCTGACTGGCCGGCGAGAAACAACCAGGTCGACACGACCGTGTCGGGATTGAGCGAGAGGCTGTCGATGCCCTGATCGACCAGCCAGCGCGCCAGGTCCGGGTGGTCCGAGGGTCCCTGCCCGCAGATGCCGATGTACTTGCCCTGGCGGCGGCAGGCCTTGATCGCCATCGCGATCAGCGCCTTGACCGCGGCATCGCGCTCATCGAAGGTCCGCGCCACGAGCGCGGAGTCGCGGTCCAGGCCGAGCGTGAGCTGCGTGAGGTCATTCGAGCCGATCGACATGCCATCGAAGTACTGCAGGTAGTCCTCGGCCAGCAGCGCGTTGGTCGGCAGTTCGCACATCATGATCAGCTTCAGCTCATGCTGGCCGCGCTTGAGGCCGTTGGCGGCCAGCAGTTCCGTGACCTGGCGTGCCTCCTCGACGGTGCGCACGAAGGGCACCATGACCTGCACGTTGCGCAGGCCCATGTCCTCGCGCACGCGCAGCAGCGCGCGGCACTCGAGTTCGAAGCAGGGGCGGAACGCCGCATCCACGTAGCGCGCCGCGCCGCGGAAGCCGAGCATCGGATTCTCCTCGTGCGGCTCGTACTGCTTGCCGCCGATCAGATTGGCGTATTCGTTGGACTTGAAGTCCGACAGGCGCACGATCACCGGCTCGGGCGCGAAGGCGGCCGCGATCTGGGCGATGCCTTCGCTGAGGCGGTCGACGTAGTAGCTGACCGGGTCGGGGTAGCCGGCGATGTGCTGCGCGATGGTCGCCTTGAGCGCGGGCTCCTGCCGGTCGAATTCCAGCAGCGCACGCGGATGCACGCCGATCATGCGGTTGATGATGAATTCCAGGCGTGCCAGGCCCACGCCCCGGTGCGGGAGCGAGGCGAAGGCGAAGGCGCGGTCGGGGTTGCCGACGTTCATCATGACGCGCACCGGCGCAGGCGGCATCGCATCGAGTGCGATCTGCTGCTGCTCGAACTTCAGCAGCCCGTCGTAGATATAGCCGCTGTCGCCCTCGGCGCAGGAGACCGTGACCTCCTGGCCGTCGCGGATCCGCTCGGTGGCGTTGCCGCAGCCGACCACCGCGGGCACGCCCAGTTCGCGCGCGATGATGGCCGCGTGGCAGGTGCGCCCGCCCCGGTTGGTGACGATGGCGGCGGCGCGCTTCATCACCGGTTCCCAGTCCGGGTCGGTCATGTCGGCCACCAGCACGTCGCCGGGCTGCACCAGCGCCATGCTGGCCGCGTTGCGCACCACGCGGGCCCGGCCGCTGCCGATGCGGCCGCCGATGCTGCGCCCCTCGGCGATGACCTTGCCGCGCACCGGCAGCGTGAAGCGCGTCAGCGTGCGTCCGACGCGGCTCTGCACCGTTTCCGGACGCGCCTGCAGGATGTAGAGCTGCTGGTCGCTCCCGTCGCGCGCCCATTCGATATCCATCGGACAGGCGTAGTGCTCCTCGATGATCAGCGCCTGGCGCGCCAGCGCTTCCACCTCGGCATCGCTGAGCGAGAAGCGGGCCCGATCGGCGGCCGGCACGTCGACGGTGCGCACGCGCTCGGCGGAACCGGGCTCCGCATAGATCATCTTGATGGCCTTGGCGCCGAGGCTGCGCCGCAGGATGGCGCGCTTGCCGGTGCGCAACGCCGGTTTGTAGACGTAGTATTCATCCGGGTTGACGGCGCCCTGGACGACGGTCTCACCGAGGCCGTAGGCGCTGGTGACGAACACCGCGTCCCGGAAACCCGAATCGGTGTCGAGCGTGAACATCACGCCGCTGGCGCCGATGTCGCTGCGCACCATGTACTGCACGCCGACCGACAGGGCCACCAGCGAGTGATCGAATTTCTGGTGCACGCGGTAGGCGATGGCCCGATCCGTGAACAGCGATGCATAGACTTCGTGCATGGCCGCGAGCAGCGCCGCCTCGCCGCGCACGTTCAGGAACGTTTCCTGCTGGCCCGCGAACGAGGCTTCCGGCAGGTCCTCGGCGGTGGCCGAGGAGCGTACCGCGACGGCGATGCCCTTGCCGCCATCCATGCTGCGCCAGGCGCCGAGCACCGCCTCCTGCAGGGCCGGCGAGAACGGCGTCTCGAGCACCCAGCCGCGGATGCGGGCGCCGCTGGCGGCCAGCGCGGTGACGTCCTCGACGTCGAGCCTGGCCAGTTCGGCCTTGATGCGCGCATCGACGCCGCCCTGCTGCAGGAAATCGCGGTAGGCATCGGCCGTGGTGGCGAAACCGCGCGGCACGCGCACGCCCAGGCGCGTCAGTGCGCTCAGCATTTCGCCGATCGAGGCATTCTTGCCGCCGACGCGGCCGATGTCCCCGAGACCCACGGCATCGAACGAGACTACGTATTCGGTCACTGGAGCTGCCTGTGTGACGGGTGCGGATGACGAGTGCGTATTGTCCACGATTTCGCGACGTGGGACACTGCTGAAGCGCGCACTTTCCGCGCCGCTGGCGCCACAGGCGGGACAGATTGAGCAAACGCACGGTCTTTTTTGTCTCGGATCAAACCGGCGTCACCGCTGAGACCATGGGTCACAGCCTGCTGACGCAGTTCGACGGCGTCGAATACCAGTCGGTGACGCTGCCCTTCATTGCCACGGTCGCGCAGGCGGACGAGGTGGTGCAGCAGATCGATGCGGCGGGGCGCGAATCGGGGATCCGCCCGATCATCTTCGCGACCCTGGTCGAAGACCTGGTGCGCGCCGCCGTGCAGCGCGCCGATGCGCTGTTCCTGGATTTCTTCGCTGCCTTCCTCGGTCCGCTGGAGGCCGAACTGGCCATGCCCTCGGCGCACGCCAGCGGGCGCGCCCACGGCATGGTCGACCTGGCCGCCTACACCGCGCGCATCAATGCCACGAACTTCGCGCTCGCCAACGACGACGGCGCCGGCCAGCGTGATTACGGCAACGCCGATGTGGTGCTGGTCGGCGTGTCGCGTTCGGGCAAGACGCCGACCTGCCTGTACCTCGCGCTGCAGTATGGCGTGTTCGCCGCCAACTATCCGCTGGCCGAGGAGGACCTGGACTCGGGCGAGCTGCCGCCGGTGCTGGTGCCGCACCAGCGCAAGCTCTTCGGGCTGACGATCCGCCCCGATCGCCTGCAGCAGATCCGTCACGAGCGCCGGCCCAACAGCCGCTATTCCTCGCTGCAGCAGGTGCAGTTCGAACTGCGCGCGGCCATGGCGCTGTTCGCGCGCGCCGGGCTGCCGTACCTCGACACCACGGAATGCAGCATCGAGGAGATCGCGAGCCGCATCCTCGACCGGCAGCGGCTCGCGCGCCGCGTGCGTGTCTGACGGCGCCGCTAGCGGCCTGAAAAGCGCGGAGCGCGTTTTTCCAGGAAGGCGCTCACGCCCTCGCGGAAATCCTGGCTGTCGATACAGGCCGTCTGCGCGTCGATTTCCGCGCGCAGCGCCTGCGCGAAACCCAGGGCGGGCGCGCCGCGCAGCAGCCGCTTGGTCTGCGCGATCGCCACGGTGGGGCGTTGCGCCAGTGCCCGGGCCCATGCCAGCGCCGCCTCGACGGCGGTTCCCTTCGCCACGACGCGGTTGGCCAGGCCCAGCTCGTGGCAGCGTGCGGCGCTCACGCGGCTGCACTCCACGGCCAGCTCGAAGGCCCGGCGGGCGCCGACCTGGCGCTCGAGCAGCCAGGTGAGCCCGCCGTCGGGCACCAGGCCGATGTTGTGGAAGGGCAGGACGAAGTCCGCGTCCTCGGCCATCACGACCAGATCGCAGGCGAGCACGTAGGCGCCGCCGATGCCCGCCACCAGGCCTTCGACGGCGGCGATCACCGGCTTCGGGCTGTCGATGATCGCCTGGATCCCGGGAAAGTACTCCTGCTCGAGCTGGCGGCGCACGACCGCTCCCGGGCTCGAGCCGGTGGCGGCCTCCGCCTGCATCGCCTTGAGATCCGCGCCGGCGCTGAAGGCCCGGCCCGCCGCCGTGAGCGCCACCGCGCGCACCGTGGGATCGGCCGAGGCCCGTTGCAGGGCGGCCGCCAGCTGCACACGCAGCGCGCGGTTGAAGGCATTGAGCGCGTCCGGGCGCTCGAGCGTGATCTGCACCACCGCATCCTGCTGGACGTAGCTCACCACCGCAGCGGGCGTCTCCGCGGCCGGGCCATTCGCGGCCGGCTCCTTCATGGCTGGCCTGCGCGCCGGGCGCGCAGTTCCCGCAGGCTCGGCACGAACACGTCGGGCGTGATGTCGACGTCCGCCACGCCCGGCGGCCCGTAAGCGGACAGGTCGGTGATGCCGTGCGCGGCGAGCACCTCATCGTCGATGTAGAAATTGCCGGTGTGGGTGCGCGCATCGGCGGCCAGGATGCAGTGCGCCGCGTCGGCCATGATCGCCGGGGAGCGCAGCGCGCCGAGCCGGAAGCGCTGCTTCAGCACCGCCATGGCCGAAGTGTCGATCGCCGTGCGCGGCCACAGGGCATTCACGCCGACGCGGCCGCGGAATTCACCCGCCACGCCCAGCACCACCATGCTCATGCCGTATTTGGCCATCGTGTAGGCCACATGCGGCGCGAACCAGCGTTCCTCCATCAGCAGCGGTGGCGAGAGCGTCAGCACATGCGGATTGGCGGCCTTGAGCAGGTGCGGCAGCGTCTTCTGCGTCACCAGGAAGGTGCCGCGGGCATCGACGCC
>Ga0075017_100002764_pt1 | contig 11010 bp, 14 predicted proteins | sample AleBraG_ABR_2012_FD_71475 | JGI IMG/M metagenome (GOLD analysis project Ga0075017, IMG submission 71475) | Freshwater sediment microbial communities in response to fracking from Pennsylvania, USA - Alex Branch Run_MetaG_ABR_2012 | ecosystem: Environmental > Aquatic > Freshwater > Creek >...
GGTGCCCGGATCCCGGGTCCCGGACACCGATACCGTGATCCGGGTAAAACCGATCTTGAAGCGGCCGGTTGATATCGCGACACCCGCGCAATGGGGTGTGGTCTTTGACGGCATGGTAGGGGCGTTATCGCCCGGGGGCACGGCCTACGCTTCGGGAGTGGGGGCACGCTATAAAATTGCCGGAAAAACGGGAACGGCGCAAGTATTTACGATCAAGCAAAACGAGAAATATCGCGAGAGGGACGTCGATGAACGGAAGCGAGATCATGCATGGTTCATCGCCTATGCTCCCGCCGATGATCCTAAGATTGCCGTCTCAGTGTTAGTTGAGAATGGGGGCTTCGGCGCCTCGGCCGCGGCTCCCATCGCGCGCAAGGTGTTGGATGCCTACCTATTGGATAAGCTTCCGGTCGCTGAACCGAGTAAAGCCCTCACCAATTAAAGCCGCTGTCTAGCGGGCCGCGAATTGATCCATCATCAAGCCGGTGCCGCCGCGGGTTACATGCGCAACGATGGCAGTGCGGCGGTGAATCTTAGTTACCAGACCCAAGTTTATCGCGAACGCGAGATGCACTTGTTGTCCCTTGCGCAGGCCCAGGTTTTCCGTTTCGACGAAGACGCCGTTGGCGCTTAAATTTTTTGCCTTGCAAATCCTACTTTTGCGTCCGGACATCACCACATAAACAGTGGTGCGCGCTCGGTGGCGGGTATGAAGGCGGCGCTCCATCAGTATCGGCCCCTTTGAATAAACGAAACGTACGGGACCATCATTATGCACATCGCAGAGAATTTAGCGAAGGATTCCGATTCGGAATTCGCTTATGTCCAATCGCTAAATATTATGACGCGACAAAGAAATTATGACGCGACAATATACGAATCGATTACACGACGTCTTTGCGTCGTATTGCCAGTTGCTCGGGCGCTTCGATGCCAACTTTGACGCGTCGGCCGGTACCGCCCAACATGGTTATTTGAATCGGGCCATTGGCAAACAACTGCGCCATGGTCATGCTCACGTCCACGCCGTCGGCGGGTTGGATGACAATGGATTCGTCGGCGCGGCGACTGAGTACTAACATATGTCAAGCCCGCGCTAAGGCGCGCAGCGCCCGTGAGAATGTCTTGCCGCTGGCATCATAGGTGACCGTGGGTCCGCCGCGCACGATATCGATTAGCCGGCGCACTTGTCCGCGACGCACATGAATGATTTGTCCATTGATTTCATTCGCGGTCCGGCATCTCGCCATTAATTCCATCAAGGATCGCCAGCGATCGGCTACTGCCGCCTTGGCGCTTTTGCTGTCATCGCTGATCGCGCGCCGTTGGGCGTCGAGCTTTTCGAAGGCCTCAAATAAGCGAACTTTCTCCGCGGCTATGCGGCTCACGTCATCGGGTGTATTACCGACCAGAGCAGTGCGCTCGGCGGCCAATGTGGAGGCCAGCAATCGCGCGACTTCAATCTCACGATCCAGTACGGCCTCGAGAGGGCGGGCCTCCTGACTCATGCGCCTACTTCAGCCCGCTCTCGAACTTTAGTATTTTGCTGGCCACTCGCGCCGCATCGACTTGATAAGTACCGTTGTGAAGCGCTTGCTTCACCGCATTGACTTTGGCGGTGTTGACCACCGGTGTCTTGGCAAGCGTTCCCTCTATTTTTTGGAGAGTACGCGCGGAACCGGTCAAGGTGAGCTGATCGGCAGCCTGGCTAGGCGCTGTCCCGGAGGACTCGCCTTGCGCCTTGTCATTGGCGACGCTATTGCTGGTCGAGCCCTTTAGGGGCGCGCGCGGCTCTGTCGTCGTATAGCCACTGATTTTGTTGGACACCTTAACCTCCTAGGGCCGTTATCTGCCCATACTCTAGTTATCGTCAGTTATTGCCTGAACTTTAACGAAATTGATTGCGATCCACTCGCCACATTCAGTGTATCGACTGTGACGTGGATCACTGAAGGGTTAGTTGAAAATAATTTCAACCACCTGGGCTGAACGGGCGATTCCCTCCACAATCTTGCCGGATGAGAGGTTTTCTACCCTGATTCGCTGATTGACGAGTCCGTCGCTCAAGGCGCGGCCCGGCATACGGACATTCAGGCCGCCGCCGCTGGCTATCAATGTCACTGTCTGGCCTCTTTGCACCGCCTTGGAAACGACTAATTGCTGGCTCGTCAATAGAGAGCCCGCCGGAATCGGCCGATTGACGGTAAGTCCCACGACCGCTTTGACATCATCCAGATACCCGGGAGGTAGCGTTGACATATCGCGATGATCGATCAGCAGGTCCTTTGGCTCAAGCACGCTGCCCGTGACTATGGAATGCGCCGCAACCAATACCGGGGAGGTGCCGATGACCCTGATCGGGACATATAGATGCCATGCCGTCAGACCGCTACAGCGCAGCTCGATCAATATTCGATCCTGCATATGCGGTCCGGGCCCGATCGAGGATCGAATCTCTTGATCGCAGGGCTCCAGTTGTAGGTTCGGTGGGACCGGGCCCACCAAGAAGCGTTGCCGATCGGTCAGCGGCGCCATGTGGCGCGCAGCCTCGGCCGTGGCCAGCGACTCCAGTTGCGCCACATCCTGCCATGTTGAGGCCCACAACAACGGGGCCCACAGCAAAGGCCCCCATAGGGACAACGCCGACAGCGTGACCGCACTCAGCAAGCGACAATAATTTGACAACGCTGGACTCACAAGGATTTCTGAAGCAAGCGGCGTGCCAGGGCGGCTGGCGGCGTGCCCTGTCAACCACCTTAAGGTCGCCGGCGGCAAGTCCTTGCCGCCCCTTGCCGGCCGCCGAGCGCATAGGCCATCGCCATGAACTCAGATTTTCCGCAAGCAGCGACCTGATTACTCGAAATCCGTGTTGGCACAGGTCTTGCTCAGTGATTATCCGAGGAGAGATATATGTTCGAGAGCATCTTCGGAATTCACGAGTCGGCCCTGTTGTTACATGGCCAGCGCATAAACGTACTGGTCGCCAACCTCGCCAACGCGGATACGCCGAATTACAAGGCGCGCGATATCGACTTCAGCGCCGCATTGGCCGGCGCCGGGGCCAGCACCGGCGACGGCGCTGCAATGCCCCTGCAGGTGACTCAGGCCATGCACATTGCTCCGAGCGACGGCGAAATGCCGGCCGGCGAATTGAAGTATCGCAATCCCTACCAGAGTTCGCTGGACGGAAACACTGTGGAAATGCCGATCGAGCAGGCCGCTTTTTCAGAAGGCAACGTGCGCTATCAGGCCAGCCTTACGTTTATCAACCAAAAAATCGCCGCGTTGCAATACGCCATCGCCGGCCAATAACGGAGTTCTGGCAACCATGTCTTTGTTCAGTGTATTCAATGTGGCCGGCAGCGCCCTTAACGCGCAAACCATTCGCTTGAATACCACCACCAGCAATCTCGCCAATGCCGAAAGCGCCAACGGCGATCCGGCCAAGGTTTATCGCGCCCGACATCCGGTATTTCAAACCATGATGAACACTTCGTCGCCCAGCTTCGGTTCCGAAGAGGCATCGGCCGGCGTACGGGTACTGGGTGTGGTCGAAAGCAAGGCGCCGCCGCTGATGCGCTATCAGCCGGAAGATCCGCAGGCCAACAAAGACGGCTACGTGTTCGTGTCGAACGTCAACTCGATCGAAGAAATGGCCAATATGATTTCGGCCAATCGATCCTTCGCAACCAATGTCGAGGCCATCAACACGGCGCGCGACTTGTTGCTTAAAACCATTTCGATGGGTCACTAACCCGTGGGGCATTCATGATTAACAGTACACAAGCATTAGCCACTACACCGACGCCCACCACTGGCGCCACCGGCGTCGCCGGCACGACATTGGGCGGCACTAATTTCCTAACGCTCATGTTGGCGCAGCTGAAAAACCAGAATCCCACCAGTCCCGTGGACAGCAATGCATTTCTGTCCCAGCTCGCGTCGCTTAGCGAAGTTCAGGGCATCACCCAGCTAAACGCTTCCTTTGCGACTCTTTCGAACTCGCTGAGTTCGAGCCAGGCACTACAAGCATCGTCGTTACTCGGGCATCAAGCGCTGGTGGCTAGTTCATCGGCAAACCTGGCGACGAATAGTTCGCTGTCCGGCGCGGTCAATGTGCCGCAAAGCACAGCGCAGGTGGTGCTCAATATTTCCGACGCCGGCGGGGCACTGGTAAAACAAATCGATCTGGGGGCGCAGTCGACCGGACTTGTGAATTTTACCTGGGATGGCAAGCGATCCGACGGCAGCCAGGCACCGGCCGGAAAATACAAATTGAGCGCGCAAATCGCCGGCGTGTCCGGTTCTACCGCGGGCGCCACCTCGGTCAGTGGAACCATCGAGAGCGTCAGCATGGGCGCGGGTCAGACGGGTCTTACTTTGAACATCGGCGGACTCGGCGCGGTGCCATTTAGCAGTGTTCAACAAATCACCAACTAGTCACAGGGAGTATCCAATATGGCCTTTAGTACCGCGCTGTCGGGCCTTTCGGCAGCGAATTCAGATCTGGACATTACCGCGAACAATGTCGCCAACGCGAATACCATTGGCTTCAAACACGCACGTGCCCAATTTTCCGATGTGTACGCCGCCGGTGCCGTCAATCTAAATACCTCGCAAGTCGGCGAAGGTGTGCGCTTGTCGAGCACATCGCAGCAATTTACGCAGGGGAATATAAATACCACCTCTTCAAATCTGGACCTGGCCATTAGCGGCGACGGATTTTTTACATTGAAGGACGCCAGCGGCTACGTGTACTCGCGCAACGGCCAATTTTCGGAGGACAAAAGTGGCAACGTGGTCTCAGCGACCAAGCAGGATTTGCAAGTTTACCCGCCCTTGGTCAATGGCGGTTTCAACACCGGGACGCTGACGAACCTTAACTTACAAACCGCACAAAGCGCGCCGTCGGCGACGAGTTCGGGCTCTGTGATATTGAACCTACCGGCGAACTCGCCCGTGCCTACCGTCGCGCCATTCGATCCGACCAATTCACTGACCTACAACCAGTCGACTTCGACCACGGTTTACGATTCGCTTGGGAATTCTTATCCTGCGACATTCTTCTTCGGGCAAACCGCGACTGCCAATCAATGGACCGTCAACATGGCGATCAACGGGACCCAAGTCGGCGCGGCGCAGACCTTGGCGTTTTCGAGCACCGGTACGGTCATCACACCTGCGGGCGGCGGACTTAACTTTAACGGCTATGTACCGCCGGGCGGAGCTCTGCCGATCAACTTGGCGTTTAATTTTGGCCAGACTACCCAGTACGGCGCGCAGTTCGGCGTCAATTCCATCACTCAAAATGGTTACACGACCGGTCAACTGAGTACCGTCGCGATCGATCCTACAGGCGTGGTCTCCGCGGTTTATACCAACGGGCGATCGACTCAACTGGGTCAGTTGGCGCTTGCAAATTTTCCGAATTCGCAAGGGCTAAAGCAATTGGGCGATACCAGTTGGGCGGAGACCTTCACTTCCGGTACGGTGGTTCACGGCGTGGCAGGCGCCGCAGGATTCGGCTCAATTCAAGCCGGAGCACTCGAAAGCTCGAACGTCGATCTGACAGCCGAGTTGGTTAACATGATCACAGCGCAACGCGCGTTTCAGGCCAACGCACAAGTGATTACGACGGCCAATCAATTGTCCCAGACCGTCATTAATATTACGCACTAATGGACAGAGGGCTCTATGTTGCAATGACGGGCGCCAAGCAAATCATGCAGGCGCAGGGCGTGAACAATCACAATATCGCCAATGTCAGCACCATTGGATTTCGCGCCGACGCCGTGACCTTTGTGAGTCAGCCCATCTATGGACCGGGCTACGCCACGCGCGTCAACGCCGTCGCAGGCAGTGCCGGCACAGATTTTTCCGCGGGAGTCCTCACCAGTACCGGCCGGGATTTGGATCTCGCGGTTAACGGCAAGGGCTTTATCGCAGTGCGCGGTACTGACGGAAAGGAAGCTTACACTCGGGCCGGTGATCTACAGATTACCTCGGCGGGTGCAGTCACTACGCAGAGCGGACTGCCGGTACTGACCGAGTCCGGACCCTTGAGCATTCCGCCATCAACGCAAGTCAGTATCGGCAACGATGGAACGGTATCGGTGGTTCCGCTCGGGCTAAGCCCCGCCGCCCAGTCGCAGGTCGATCGCATCAAGTTGGTCAGTCCGTCCGTCGACAGTCTGCAAAAAGGCGACGACGGATTGCTGCGGCTTAAGTCCGGCGGCAAGGCGCCTGCAGATCCGTCCGTGACACTGACATCCGGTGTGCTCGAATCGAGCAACGTTAACGCCGCACAATCGCTCATCAACATGATCGAACTGCAGCGTCTCTACGAGCTGCAAGTCAAAGCGATGAACTCCACCGATCAGAATGAACAAACTGCCGAGAAATTGTTGTCGGCCGCCTAAGTCGGCACCTCACACTTAAGGATCAATCATCCATGAACCTAGCACTATGGGCAGCCAAGACCGGACTGGACGCGCAAAACACGCGAATGGCGGTTATATCCAATAATTTGGCCAACGTGAACACCACCGGATTCAAGGGTGGACGAGCCGCTTTCCAGGATTTGATGTACCAAAACGTCCGCCAAGTCGGCGCTCAAAGTACCCAAAACACCCAATACTCGACCGGGCTTTCTCTGGGCACAGGCGTGCGCATCGTCGGTACCGCAAAAACCTACACGCAAGGTAGCGTGGTTACCACCGGCAATAACTTAGATATGTCGATAACGGGGCGCGGATTTTTACAAATCACTCAGCCGGACGGCAGTGTTGCCTACACCCGGGATGGCGCGTTTTCGTTGGATTCGCAGGGCAATATCGTCACGACCAGTGGCTATGCCTTGCAGCCGGCGATTTCGATACCCGCAGGATCGCAGTCGGTCACCATCGGTAACGACGGTGTGATTTCGGTAACCGCCGCGGGTGCGACCAAGGCCACCCAGGTGGGCCAAGTACAGTTGGCCGACTTCATCAATGTTGAAGGTCTACAGCCCGTCGGCAATAACTTGTTGGTCGAGTCGGCGGCGAGCGGCGCACCACAGGTGGGCACGCCGGGAACTAATGGCCTTGGAAACCTCAATCAGGGCTCGCTCGAAACCTCCAACGTGAACACCGTGACGGAGCTGGTCTCGATGATCGAGTGTCAGCGATCCTACGAGATGAACTCCAAAGCCATTAGTACGACGGATCAAATGTTGCAATACCTGGTTCAGAACCTAGCCTGATGCGCGTGCGTAGTCTGGCGACGATTTTGTTCTGCGCGACCTACTGCGCCGCCTGTGGATTACTGCCCGGAAAACCGCATCATGTCGAGCCGGCAGTGGCCCGCGCCTTGCCACCGCCGACGCCGCGCACCGATGGCGCAATTTACCAGGCGGGTCAAGAGATGGCGTTGTTTGCGGACTTAAAAGCACGCCGCATCGGCGATGTATTGACCATTCGCCTGACTGAATCGACCAACGCCAGTAAGAACGCGGTGACCAAAACCGCGAAGACCACTGCTGCGGCGAATACCGGCCCGACACTGTTCGGTAAAACAATTACCACCAAAGGAGTGCCGATTTTCAATACGTCCTTGAACGGATCGGACAGTTTCGACGGGGCCGGGTCCAGCACTCAAAGCAATAGTTTGGTCGGCAGCCTTACAGTGACGGTGACGGATGTGCAAGCAAACGGCAATCTAGTGGTGCAGGGCGATAAGACTTTGAAACTCAATCAGGGTGACGAATACGTGCATATTGCCGGTGTGATTCGGCCGGCTGATATCGCCACCGACAACACCGTGACCTCGGATAAGATTGCCGACGCGCACATCAGCTATTCGGGTAAGGGCGTGGTCGACAGCTCCAATCGCATGGGTTGGCTGGCCAGATTTTTCAATTCCATGTTCGCGCCCTTTTAGGAATTCGACTTGGCACCATGCTCGCTCGTTCGCTTGATGTCGCTGGTGCTACTCCTTCACTCAGGGGTAGGCCGTGCCGAGCGCATTAAGGATATGGCCCAAGTGCAAGGGGTGCGCACCAACCAACTGATAGGCTACGGATTGGTGGTGGGCCTGGACGGAACCGGGGACCAAACCAGTCAGGCGCCTTTTACCGTGCAGTCGCTCAAGAATATGCTGGCTCAATTGGGAGTGACGGTGCCCTCAAACGTGAGTCCACAGCTTAAAAACGTGGCGGCGGTGTCCGTTCATGCGGTGATGCCGGCTTTCGTGAAACCCGGTCAAACCATCGATATCACCGTCAATTCCATTGCCAACGCCAAGAGTTTGCGAGGCGGCTCCTTGTTGGTGACCCCACTGCATGGTCTGGACGGCCAAATTTATGCGATCGCGCAAGGCAATTTGATTGTCAGCGGTTTCGGCGTGGAGGGGAGCGACGGATCCAAACTTACCGTCAACGTACCAAGTTCCGGGCGCATTCCGAATGGCGCCACGATTGAGCGGGCGGTCGCGTCCCAGTTCGCGCAGGGCGACGCAATAATTTTGAACCTCAATAGCCCTGACTTTACTACCGCCACACGCCTGGTCGAGAGTGTAAACAAGGGTGTCGGCGATGGCGCCGCAACCATCATCGACGGCGGTTCGGTGAAGGTTCGGGCACCGCCGGACGCGACGCAACGGGTCGCATTTTTATCGACGGTCGAAAATCTGCAAGTGGAACCGGCCAGTGCCGCTGCCAGGGTTATTATCAATTCGCGCACCGGTACGGTGGTAATCGGCAGTAATGTAAGGGTGAGCCCGGCGGCGGTATCGCACGGGTCCTTATCGGTCACGATCAAAGAAGAACAAACCGTGAGTCAACCGGGGCCGCTGTCGGCCCAAGGGCGAACTACAGTGACCAGCAGCTCCAGTATTAAAGTTGATCAGGGCTCAAATCGCATGTTTTTGTTTAAGCCGGGCGTAGAACTCGAACAGATTGTCAGAGCCGTCAATGAGGTGGGAGCCGCTCCCGGCGATTTGGTTGCCATCTTAGAGGCGTTACGCGAGGCGGGCGCGTTGCAGGCCGAATTGATCGTCATTTGAAATGAATACACAACTGGGTTCCACACACGCGCCGGTGGCTCTGGCCTCCGCGAATACCTATACCGATATCAACGGCCTAGCGGCACTCAAAAGAGCGCCGGGCTCTGCACAATCAATATCGGCGGCGGCCAAGCAAGTGGAAGCTTTGTTTCTCCAGATGGTGTTAAAGAGCATGCGTGACGCCATGCCGGCTGAAGGGGATCTTGCCAGTCACGCCACCGGCTTGTACCAAGACATGTTCGATAAGCAAGTCGCACTTAACTTAAGTCAACATCAGGACCTCGGTATCGGCGCCATGCTGAGGCGTCAACTGGCCGGCGTCGCGCCACACGGCGCTAACGACGTGCCTGCGCCTGCGCACGCCGCGACTGCAAGCACCGCGGTGATCGCTCACAGTCCCGCGCATTTCGTAGCCCAAGTTCTGCCATCTATAACTAAGGCCGCGGCCACTCTCGGCGTCAACCCGTTGGGGCTACTGGCTCAGGCGGCGCTGGAAACCAAGTGGGGTCAACATATGCCCCAGACCGCGGACGGTACCCCGAGCCACAATCTATTTGGTGTAAAAGCCGGCGCTCATTGGGCCGGTCCGCGGGTTTCCGCCTCGACGGTGGAGTTTGACGGGCGCGTAGCCAGCTTGCGAAAGACCGCCTTCAGGGCCTATGGATCTATCGACGAGAGTGTCAACGACTTCGCTAATTTATTAAAGAATTCAGAGCGTTACAAAAGCGCGATCGCCGCCGGCAGTAGCGCCGTTGGATTCGTGACGGGTATCGCGAAATCGGGATACGCGACCGATCCTCTTTATGCGCAAAAGCTGACGCGGATATTGCGTGGCAGCACATTGCGCTCCGCCCTAGCAGCCAAGGTCGCCATCCTCTAGAAATCCTCGATCCCGCCGATACCCTGTCCAGAATGTAAATGCCGGCGGTGGTTACCGCGGAGAATAGACGTGCCAGATATTTTTGAAATCAGTGTGACCGCGCTGCGCGCGTTCCAGACCGCCCTATCGGTCACGAGCAACAATATTGCCAATGCGAATACTCCGGGTTACGCGCGGGAAAGGATCGATCTGACCGCTGCGCCGCCCCAGGCAGACGGTGCCGCCAGTGTCGGAAGCGGCGTCGTAGTCACAGCGATTAGCCGTGCGTACAGCCAAGCTACCGTAGATCAGCTGAATTCGTCACAGGGAGCCCTGGGCCAGCTCAACAGCCTGCAGAACTATACCAATCAGATTGACAACCTATTTGGCACTACAGTGGGCGGAGTTAGCACCGCTCTGCAAGGATTTTACAACGCCTGGTCCGACGTGGCCAACAATCCAACCTCGACCGCGTCGCGTCAGGCGCTGCTCGGTAAAGCGCAGGACCTCAGCGCCAGTTTTCAAAATACCAGTGGACAGCTCAACGCGCTGAACGCCGATGTTAATGCGCGTATTGGCGCCGACGTCACCCAAATCAACACAATCGCCAAGTCGATCGCCAGCCTCAATCAACAAATTGTGGTGGCAAAGGGTCAAGACGGCGGCTTTCCGCCTAACGAGTTGTTGGATCAACGCGATACATTGGTCTCGAATTTATCGCAACTGGTCGGTGTCACTACCAGCACGGATAGTAATGGTGCGCTCAACGTCTTTGTGGGTAATGGGCAACCCTTGGTTTTGCAGGCGGTTACCACCGCGCTGACCACGGTACCCAATTCTTTCGATTCGGCGCAATTGGAAGTATCCAGCACTGCGCTGAACGGCAACGTTATCAGCGGTTCGCTCAATTCGGGAGATTTAGGAGGTCTGCTGGCGGCTCGCAGCCAGGCGATCGATCCGGCGATCAATCAATTGGGTCAAATTGCCACCGCATTGAGCGGTGCCGTCAATGCACAACAAAATGCCGGATTGAATTTGAATGGGCAGCTCGGAGGCAACTTGTTTTCGATTGCTGCCCCCACGTCGGTGGCCTCGTCCAAGAACACCGGGAC
>Ga0075017_100002765_pt1 | contig 11010 bp, 14 predicted proteins | sample AleBraG_ABR_2012_FD_71475 | JGI IMG/M metagenome (GOLD analysis project Ga0075017, IMG submission 71475) | Freshwater sediment microbial communities in response to fracking from Pennsylvania, USA - Alex Branch Run_MetaG_ABR_2012 | ecosystem: Environmental > Aquatic > Freshwater > Creek >...
TTCTCTACCAGTTGAGGCGATCGAGCTCGCTCCGGAGGAAGGGGCAGACGTTCTTCGGCGGGTGCTCGAGCCATACCATCGCTCGCGCTTGCTTGGTGTGCTGCTCGGGCGCCAGTTCAGGCCCCCGGTCGGCGTGCTGTGGAGGATCCATGTCCGGATCGATGACAGCGTCGAGGAGTACGTTGCCGAGGCTCGATGCCATCCGCTCTTCGAACTCCGACCGTTGACCGCCGCCTCCGCCAGATTGGCGTAGGCGACTGGCTCACTGAACCGAGTGGGCCAGCGAACTGACGAGAGGAACGTCGATGTCCGTGCGTGTTGACCTGAACATCTCCTTGGACGGCTTCGCAACGACGACCGACCAGACCCGCGAGAACCCGTTCGGGCCAGACTGGGCGCGCTTGGTCGAGGCCTACGTCGCGACCCGCACGTTCCGGGCCCGAGTGCTGCACGAGACGTCCGGTGAGGGCACGACCGGCGTCGACGATCAGTACGCGCAGGCGTACTTCGCCGAGGTCGGAGCGGAGATCATGGGTGCCGGCATGTTCGGGCTCCACGCCGCCGCGGATGATCCGGACTGGCGCGGCTGGTGGGGCGACGATCCTCCGTTCCACGTGCCGGTGTTCGTGCTCACTCACAGCCCGCGGCCGGTGCTCGAGATGGCGGGCGGCACGACCTTCCGCTTCTTGGCCGCGCCGCCCCGCGAGGCGCTGGAGCTCGCGCTTGAGGCCGCGGGCGGCAAGCACGTGCGGATCGGCGGCGGCCCAACCGTTGTGCGTGAGTTCCTCAAGGCCGGACTCGTCGACCGGCTCCACGTCGCTATCGTCCCGATCCTGCTCGGCCGCGGCATCCGCCTCTGGGACGACCTCCGCGGGTTCGAGGCCGGCTACCGCGTCACGTCGGAAGTGGCCTCGAGCGGGACAACGCACCTGACCTTCTCGCGCTGAACCACCAGGGTTGGTAACGGAGTGCCCGACCACCGACTCAGCCCGTCTCATTCGACAGTCCGGGTCTCAGTCCCAAGCAGTGGGTGCTTACTCCGACGCCATTTCCTCGAGGACGTCCCGAGCATCCGCGTAGCCGAGCTCAGCCAGCAGCCTGAGCGTCTCGACGTCTCCGTGCTCGGAGGCCAATTCGATCAGGACACCGGCCGCGTCCGCCTGTCCCTGCCTCGCGAGGCTCAAGAGGGCAGCCTTGTCACCGCGCTCGGCGGCGAGCTGGACGAGCTGATCGACGGCGTCCCTGCTCCCGCTCGCGGCTAGGCGCGCCAGCGTCGCGTCGTCGCCCTGCTCTCCAGCAAGCTCGACCGCCTGGTCCCGAGCGTCGGCGTCACCGGCCTCAGCTCGCGCGATCAGCGCAGACAGATCATCGTCCGTCAGTGCCGGCCTCTGTCGGACTGGTGTGGACGCTCGCGCGGATTGGCGCTGGCGCTGCCCCAAAGGGTTGAAGTGGCGCGCCCGACAGGATTCGAACCTGCGACCTTCGGCTCCGGAGGCCGACGCTCTATCCACTGAGCTACAGGCGCGCGAGATACTTAGGTTCGTGCTCAGTTCGAGCGCAAAACCCGCGCCGCTGGAATCGCGAGCCATGGGCCCTACGCTCGTCCAGCGCCGGCGCTCATGGTACCCGCCCCGCGACGGCGGTGGCCGATCATCACTGGGTGCCGACGGCGCGAGTCTTCGGGCGCGTGACCACCGGCGCTTCTGCCGCCGGGTCGAGTTCCCGAAACGGCGTGGACATCAGGAGCTTGCGGAGCAGCCCAGTGAGCTGGTCGCGCTCTCCGGCGTCGAGCGCCTCCAGGAGTCGTTGCTCGTTGGCAAGGTGGTCGACAACGGCTGCGTCGACCAGCTCGCGGCCGCGAGCTGTCAACGCCACGAGGCGACCGCGCCGATCAGTCGGGTCGGGCTGGCGCTCGACCAAGCCCATCGCCTCGAGGCGGTCAAGCCGATTCGTCATGGCTCCCGACGAGAGGATCACTGCGTTGAAGAGGCGCGTTGGATTCATTCGATACGGCGGCCCAGCTCGGCGCAAGGCGGCCAGGACGAGGTATTCGCCGAACGAGATTCCGTAAGGCGCGAAGACCCGGGCGAAGCTCACGCCCTGAAGGAGCGACAGGCGGGTGATCCGCTGCAGGGTCTCCGTCGGCGACGCATCCAGGTCCGGCCGCTCCCGATTCCACTGTTCAACGATCCGATCGATCTCATCCATGGTCGCCCAAGTATATCTCGAACTCAAGACTCTTGACATGATGTCTTTGCGCAGAGTATCTTCACATCGAGATACAGGCCCAGCTGGAAAGGAATCGGAGATGACAGACGAGACCAGCAACATGGCATCGGCGCACATCGCGGCCCCGGATCGCTATGACGCGATGGACTACCGGCGGGTCGGCTCGAGTGGGCTCCACCTGCCCGCGATCTCCCTTGGCCTCTGGCAGAACTTCGGCGACGACCGAGCACTCGCCACACAGCGGGCAATTGTGCGCCGGGCGTTCGATCGTGGTGTAACCCACTTCGACCTCGCCAACAACTACGGCCCGCCGTACGGCTCGGCCGAGACGAACTTCGGGCAGATCCTTCGGTCCGACCTGCGAAGCTATCGTGATGAGCTGATCATCTCGACGAAGGCCGGCTACGACATGTGGCCGGGGCCGTACGGCGACCATGGATCGCGCAAGTACCTCCTAGCCAGCCTCGACCAGAGCCTCTCCCGGATGGGTCTCGACTACGTCGACATCTTCTATTCGCACCGGTTCAACCCCGACACCCGCCTGGAAGAGACGATGGGCGCCCTCGATAGCGCCGTCCGGCAGGGCAAGGCGCTCTACGTGGGCATCTCGTCGTATTCAGCGCAGCGGACGCGCGAGGCCGCCGCGATCCTGCGGAGTCTCGGCACGCCCCTCCTGATCCACCAGCCCTCCTATTCGATGTTGAACCGCTGGATCGAGGCTGAGCTCCTCGATGTCCTAGCCGAGGAGCGGGTCGGCGCGATCGCCTTCTCGCCACTGGCCCAGGGTCTGCTCACCGACCGCTATCTCGCAGGCGTGCCAGCCGGTTCGCGCGCGTCGGCTGGTGGCTCGTTCACCAAGGATCTCCTGACCGACGCCAACCTGGCCAACGTCCGGGCCCTCAACGAGATCGCCCAGAGACGTGGTCAGACCCTTGCCCAGATGGCTCTCGCCTGGGTCGTGCGCGATCCGCGGGTGGCCTCCGCGCTGGTTGGGGCAAGCTCCGTCGCGCAGCTCGACGACAACCTTACGGCGCTCGAGCACCTCGCGTTCGAGCCAGCCGAACTTGCCGAGATCGATCGGTTCGCCGTCGAGGGCGACGTCAACCTGTGGGCGGCGTCGAGCAACGCCTAGACGGTGCTCGCTGCCACTTGAACTGGCGGGTAGGCTGAGGATGGTCCGCCCAAAACGGCCCGCCCAAAACGGCCCGCCTTGAAAGGCACAGGGAGGTAACCGAGATGGCCGTCCGGATTGCCGTGTTAGGCACAGGTAGGATGGGCTCCGCGCTCGCCCGACGGCTGGCCGGCGGGGGCGCCGAGCTGGCGCTTTGGGACCGAACGACCGACCGCGCAACCGCGCTGGGCTTGGGTCGGGTCGCGGCCTCTCCGGCCGAAGCCACGCGCGATGCCGAGTTCGTGATCAGCAGCCTGACCGGCCCGCAGGCGGTCCGGGCGACCTACCTCGGGCCAGACGGCGCGCTGGCTGCGGCCGACAGCCAGCTCTTCATTGAAATGAGCACGGCCGGACCCGATGTTGAGGCGGAGCTCCGGCCGATGGTCGGTGCGACGGGCTCGCACCTCGTCGATGCGACGATCGTCGGAGCGCCCCCGATCGTCGAGCGCGGTGAGGCCGCGATCCTCATCGGCGGCGAAAGCGCCGATGTCGAGCGCGCCAGGCCGATTCTCGAGCCGCTTGGGGCGGTCCGTCACGTCGGGCGGCCTGGCAACGGGGCTCGCCTCAAGCTTGTTGCCAACAGCATGCTTGCTCTCGTCACCGCGGGGGCCGCCGAGCTCCAGCACGGGGGTGAGTCGGCGGGCCTGGATCCGGGCGATGTGTTCTGGATCCTGGAGCGCATGGTCCCGTCCCTTGCGGTGCGCCGGCCGGCCTACGTCGAAGGCGAGCTCCAGCCGACGATGTTCGCGCTCCACGACCTGCGCAAGGATCTCGATCTCGCGCTCGAGATGTTCCATGCAGAGGATTCCCCGGTGCCGCTGACTGCGCTGGCCCGCGAGGTCGTCGGGCTGGCGCTCGGGGACCACTCTGACCATGACATCGCCGCCATTGTCCGGCTGTACCGGCGACCACTGGCCGATTCCGCCGAGCACTAGGCGCCAAAGACGAGCGTCGCGTTGCCGCTGCTGGGAGGTAGACGATGACCGCTGGGCAAGACCCTCGAGCGGCCACCCGGCTCGGACGCATCGTCCGGACCACGACGGAGGGTGCCGTCAGTGGCACTGCGCCGGAGACGCATCGAAAGACGAACTGGCTACGGGACGTGATCCTGGGCGGCCAGGATGGCCTCGTCAACATCCTCGGGATCATCCTCGGGGTGATCGCCGGCGGCGGCTCGGAGACCGTCCTGATCGTCGCCGGCTTCGCCGCCGCGATCACCGAGTCGATCTCGATGGGCGCGGTCGGCTACACGTCCTCGATCTCGGAGCGGGATTACTACCTCGCCGAACAGGCCCGCGAGTCGGGCGAGATCTCCGCGACTCCGGAAGCGGAGCGCCAGGAGGTCCGCGAGATCTACGCCGCGAAGGGCTTCACGGGCCCCTTGCTCGATGAGGTCGTGGCCACGATCACCGCCAATCGCGCGACGTGGCTGGCGACGATGATGGACGAGGAGCTGCACCTGCAGCCGGTCGAGAACCAGGCGATCCTGCGCGCCGCGATCGTGATCGGCATCGCCACGCTGATCGGGCACCTGATCCCGCTCGTGCCGTTCCTCTTCCTGGATCGGACCGCAGCCCTGATCCTGGCCATCGCCCTGAGCACCCTTGCGCTCTTCGCGGTCGGCGTCTACTCCGCCGTCACCCTCGTCGGCGACTGGCGGACGAGTGGCGTTCGCATGGTCGTGATCGGTCTCGGGGCCGCGGCGATCGGATTTGCCGTCGGGCGTCTGTTCAACGTGGGGGGATGAGTCACGACTGCTCCGGCAGCACCGAATGGCGAACGTTTCCCGGCACCCAGCACGTGGCAGCCGTTGCGGAGTCCCGTCTTCCGCGCACTCTGGATCGCCGTCCTCTTCAGCAACATCGGGAACTGGATGGAGACGGTCGGAGCCCAGTGGTTGCTGGTCTCGCAGCCCAACAACTCGATCCTGGTGGCCCTGGTCCAGACGGCCGATACGTTGCCCGTCGTGCTGCTTGCCCTGCCGGCTGGAGTCCTTGCCGACGTCTTCGACCGCCGGTTGCTTCTGATCGCAACCCAGCTGTTCCTTGCCGTTGTGAGTGCCACCGAGGCCGGGTTGGCGGTCGCGGGCCAGCTTACGCCGGGCCTCCTGCTCGCGCTGACCTTCCTGGGCGGCGCGGGCAGCGGGGTCACCGCCCCGGCCTGGCAGGCGATGATCCCCGACGTCGTCCCCCGAACGCAGCTCCGGGCCGCTGCCGTCCTCGGTTCGGTGAGCGTCAATATCGGGCGCGCAGTCGGCCCGGCACTGGCGGGCCTCCTGATCGCGGCGATCGGGGTGGCGCCGGTCTTCGCCCTGAACGCCGCATCGTTCATCGCGTTCGCGGGCGTGCTGGTGTGGGCGCACGTCGGACGCACCGACGACCCATTCAGGCGTGAGCGATTCTTGCCCGCTCTGCGTGCCGGAAGCGCCTACGTCCGGTGGTCGCCCTACGTTCGCCGGGTCCTGATTCGGGCCGCCCTGTTCCTCCTGCCGGCCACGGCCATCTGGGCGCTGTTGCCCCTGGTGGCGACCGAGGTGTTGCACCTGGATGCGGCCGGTTACGGTGTCCTGCTGGCGGCGCTCGGGCTGGGTGCGATCGGCGGCGTGCTCGTGTTGGGCCGGCTCCGTGGGCAGTTCTCGGAGGATGGCCTGATCGCCCTGGCTAGTCTTGCCTACGCCGCCTCGATGGCCGTTCTCGTTCTTGTCCCCCTCGCCCCGGTCGCCGTCGTTGTGCTGGTCGTGGCCGGGATGGCGTGGCTGGCCGTCCTCTCCACGGTCAATGCAACCCTCCAGATCTTCCTCCCGGGCTGGGTACGCGCCCGCGGCCTTGCGTTCTACGTGATGGTCCTGTTCGGCTCGCAGGCGTTGGGGGCCGCGATCTGGGGTGTCGCCGCGGGACAGGTCGGCCTGACCGCCGCGTTCGTAGCTGCGGCCGTCGTGATGGTCGGGACCACGCTGGCTGGACGTCGATGGCGGCTGCCGGATGTTTCGGGGCTGGATCGTAGTCCGGCGGTCTATTGGGCCGAGGCCAGGCTCGCATTCGAACCGGACGCAGACGCAGGTCCAGTGCTGGTGACTGCGACGTATAGCGTGCCCGTGGCGAGCGCCGACGCCTTTGTCACGGCCATGTCGGACCTCGAGCGGTCTCGCCGTCGCACCGGGGCATCGGATTGGCAGCTTTACCGCGACGGCGCTGACCCGGAGCGGTTCCTCGAGGTGTTCAAGGTTCCGTCATGGGACACGCACCTGCGACAGCATGGTGGACGCCTTACCGGCGCAGACGCCGCGATCGAGAAACGTGCCGACGCGCTTGCAACTGGCCCATCGACCGTCCATCACTACTTTTCGACTGACGACTTCCCCGCCAAGAACTCGGTTCAAGACGACTGACCACGCCGGCCGGCCTTGTCAAACGCGACCGTCCTTGACGCTAGGCAGCTGCGGCGACGCGCAGCCGCAACGTCCAGGCGCGCAGCGCTTCAACCAGCTCAATGAGCGAAGCTCGGATTTCCTCGTCGACAAGGTTGCCACGGGCATCGAAGTGGGATGCCGCTGCGCCGACGAGAAGCTCGGGCTCGGGCATCACGCAGGCGCCGGTGAACACGCACGCTTCTCGAAGCTCGGCCTGGGCGCGAGCCGTCGAACCCATCCCCGGGCTGGCTCCCGTGATCGCGATCGGCTTGTCGTGGAGTGGGCTGGTCGAGCGCGGGCGCGACGCCCAGTCAATGGCGTTCTTGAGAACGCCAGGAACGCCGTGGTTGTACTCGGGCGTCGCGATTAGAAGCCCGTTGGCATCGCTCATGGCTTGTTTGAAGGCGACGACTGCCGGTGGTTCGCCGGCATCCTCGACATCCTGGTTGTAGAGCGGCACGTCGCTCAGATCGAAGATGTCGATCAAGATCCCCGATGGAGCAGCTTCAGCAGCCGCACGAATCAATCCGCGGTTGAAGGAGTGGCGCCGAAGGCTGCCGGCGAACCCCAGAATCCGGATATCGTCCGCGGCGTTTCACGTCCTTTCGCCACGCTTTTACAGGAGCCGTGAGTAGCGAACCCGGGAATGGATCACCTTCCCGGCGGACCATCAATATCTCACCCTGGCGATCTCCAGGCGTTTGCCGGCGAGACGGTCCTGGCCTTCATCCTGGTGATCGTGATCGTGGCCGTTGCAACCCGCACGCGGGCCGTTGGCCAGGGAGCGGCCACCGCCATCGGCGGTGGACGGTGGAATTGAGCGCAAGACTCAGCAGGTTTCGCTCGCGGCAGGACTCGGGTGGGTCCTGCGCTAACGTCCGCGGGCTCCGGAGGCCGACGCTCTATCCACTGAGCTACAGGCGCGCGAGATGCTCGGGTCCGTGCTCAGTTCGAGCGCCAAACCCTCGATGCCAGAGTGCGGACCGTTAGGCCCTACGCTCGTCCAGCGTCGGCGCTCATGGTGCCCGCCTCCTGAGGATGACGACCGATCCTCCTGGGATGCGGCCGCCGTGGCTTCGCCTGATTCCCATGCCTTTCGAGGCTGGGCGGCAACTGTGGGGCCCGATGGCCGCGCCGATTGAGCCGACCGTTTCGTCGCGATGCACGTGCCGCTGCTCAATGACGCCCCGACCAGGGTGAGGTGGATGACAAGTAGCCCATGCGGTCATGCCGCTCGGCACTTATCGCGATCTGCGCATACGTCGAACCTTCGGCCATGGACGAGATCACGAACCTGCAGGCCGCGGTCCTCAAGACCCTCGCCAACCCACGTCGGCTGGACATCCTGCACGCCCTGGCCAACGGCCCGATCGAGGTCGGCCGACTGGCCGCAGCGATTGGCGCGAGCCAGCCAAACGTCTCGCAGCACCTCGGGATCCTCCGAAGCGCCGGCCTTGTCGATGCCGTCCGCGTAGGCCGCGAGGTCCGCTACCAGCTGGTCGACCCGGACGTGATGGTTGCCTGCGGCTTGATGCGGAGCGTCCTCGAGCGCCGCCTCACCCGCCTGGGTGCGATCGCCGCCCGGGCTGCAACGCCGCCGACCTCGATCGCGCCAACCGCCACGTATTCCGCTCCGAGGTAGTCGCCATGGATGAGTCCCTGAACCTGGTCCTCTTCTCCGGGACCGACGACAAGCTCCAGGCCGCCGCAGTCCTGACTGCGGGTGCCGCGGCGCTCGGCAAGCCGGTCAAAATCTTCCTTCAGTACTGGGCGCTTGACGCCTTCCGGGCCGCGAACGTCGGTGCTGACCACGGCCTCGCGCCCGAGGCCGGCGCCGCCGGTCGACTTGCGGTCGATGCCCTCGCCCGAGCCGGCCAGGCGCCGTGGGCCGAGACATTCCGCCAGGCCAAGGAGCTCGGCGGCATCGATATCGAGGCATGCTCGCTCTCGATGGACCTGCTCAAGCTCGAGCCGAGCGACCTCGATCCGCTGGTCGATGGAGTCGAGGGCGTGACCGCGTTCTACCTCAACGCCGGTGACGGCCAGATTGTCTTCATCTAGGAAAGGAGCCTCAAATGCCAACCCTCGCGATCAGCCACACGATCGATGCCCGCGGGCTGTCGTGCCCGATGCCGATCGTGAAGACGGCCCAGGTCTGCCGCGTGGTCCCCGCTGGTTCAGTTGTCGAATTGCTGGCCACCGATCAAGGCTCGACCAAGGATGTCAGCGCCTGGTGCCGGGCGACCGGCAATGAGCTGCTCGACCAGACCGTCGATGGATCGGTCTACCGCTTTCTCATCCGCAGGAACTGAGGTCAGCCATGACCACCGCAATGACTCCAACCTTTGATCCGCTCGCTGACGCGATCGCCGCCGCCGAGGGGGTGCCCGAACTCGCCGAGGCGGAGCTGCCGGCCATGCTCGCGGACACTCCGGCGAAGACGAAGGATCTCCTGATCATCGACTACAGCGGTGACCTCGAGAAGGTCTGGGCGACCTTGATCCTGGCCTCCACCGGGGCCGCCATGGGCGTCCGGACCCGCGTCTTCGTGACCTTCTGGGGTCTCCAGGTCTTCGTCAAGGATTCGAAGCGGATTACCGGCGAGAACTGGATGCAGAAAATGCTCTCGGCGATGCAACGGCCCGGGATCAGCCACCGCAAGCTCTCGAAGATGAACTTCCTGGGGATGGGTCCCTGGATGATGGGCCGCCTGGCCAGGCAATACGGCGTGGCCAGCCCCAAGGAGCTGCTCGAGGCTGCCCAGGCGCTGGGCGTCGAGTTCATCCCATGCCAGATGACGATGGACATGTTCGGCCTGAAGCCCGAGGACATGATCGAGGGGATGGGCGAACCGGTCGGCGCGGCCACCGTGATCGGCCTGATGACCGAGAACTCCACGCCGCTGTTCATCTAGGAAGGTCGCGCTGCCATGACTGAGACCGCAACCGTCGTCACGAGGACCGTGGACGCCAGGGGAAGCTTCTGCCCGGGTCCACTGATGGAGCTCATTCGGGTCATCCGCGAGAGCCAGGTCGGCGACGTGATCGCCGTCTACTCATCCGACAAGGGCTCGCGGACCGACATCCCTAAGTGGGTCGAGAAGGCCGGCCATCGGCTTGTCGAGGTTAGTGCCCGTGACGGCTACGACGAGATCGTCGTCGAGAAGCGTCGCTAGGAGATCGAGATGCAACGGATCCTCATCCTGGGCGGTGGCGTCGGCGGGACGCTGACCGCGAACCTGCTGGTCAAGAAGCTGCGGATCCCGCTCGATCATCACGAGGTCGAGATCAAGCTCGTCGACGCCAGCGGCCAGCATGTCTACCAGCCGGGCTTCATGTACATCGCGATGGGCGGCGAACAGGCGGCCAACCTTCACCGACCCGAGCGGTCCCTCCTCGACCACCGAGTCAAGCTCGTCATCGGCGAAGTCGCGCTCGTCGATCCAGAGCTCCAGGTGGTCACGCTGGCCGATGGCCGGCCCTTCGGCTACGACCAGCTCGTCCTGGCCACGGGCTCCCGGATCGTGCCCGAGGCGATCGACCACTTCGACACCGAGGCCCAGCACTTCTACACGGCCGAGGCCGCTGCTCGCCTCCGGGCGGCTCTTGACGCCTTCACCGGTGGACGGATCCTGATCGGGATCGCCGGGATGCCCTACAAGTGCCCGCCGGCGCCGCTCGAGGTGGCCTTCCTGATCGAGGCCGAGCTGCGTGAGCGGGGTATCCGCGACCGGTCGACGATCGACTATTGCTCGCCGATCGGCCGGGCCTTCACGATCGAGAGCGTGTCCGAGATGGCCACCCCGATCCTGGCCGAGAAGGGGATCGAGCTCCACACCTTCTTCAACGTGGAGGCGATCGACCCAGAGCGCAAGGTCGTCGTGAGCCTCGAGGGCGAGGAGCTCGGCTACGACCTGTTGATCCTAGTTCCACCGCACAAGGGCCAGCAGTTCCTGATCGACTCAGGCCTCGCCCCGGCTCCGGGCGGCTGGCTGCCGACTGACCGGGCGACTCTCCTGGTCGGAGCCTGGCCGAACATCTTCGCCCTCGGCGACGCGACCGACCTGCCCCTCTCCAAGGCCGGCTCGACGGCCCACTTCGAGGCACCGGTCGTGACCGAGCGGATCGTCGCCGCGGTCGAAGGCCGGGCGATCGACCACAGGCACGGCGACTACCTGGGCAAGGTGATGTGCTTCTTCGAG
>Ga0075017_100002766_pt1 | contig 11009 bp, 9 predicted proteins | sample AleBraG_ABR_2012_FD_71475 | JGI IMG/M metagenome (GOLD analysis project Ga0075017, IMG submission 71475) | Freshwater sediment microbial communities in response to fracking from Pennsylvania, USA - Alex Branch Run_MetaG_ABR_2012 | ecosystem: Environmental > Aquatic > Freshwater > Creek >...
GCACGGCCTAGCGCGCGAAGAGTCGCTCAAGCGCGCGTTAATTTATTCAGCGCTATCGACTACCCGCCGAGGCGCGTCGACTTCGTATCCAAGCCGCGAAGAGCTTGAGGCTGCCTCGAACTGAAGCACACAAGCATCGCGGTTATTGTCAATGCAAGCATTCTCAACGGCAATTCGCGCCACGACCAGCATCCACGCAGCCATCAACTCCGCGATCGGCAGCGCAAGAATCGTTGTTCCAGCTCCAGGTACCGCGCCGGCGCCACCGCGCCCACCCGCATCCATTCGATGGTCATCGCATCCCAATTGTCCGCCGCACGCCCCTGCCCCATCGCCTGGACCAGTCTCTGTACCTGGTATTCGCGGCGCAACCCTAAGTCCTCATCCGGTGTCGGCCGCTCACTTAAGATTTCGGCGCGAATACATAAGAGGCGTAACGATTTTTCATTGGCGGCCGGCGCCGCGCCGGCAGGGACTTCGGCCTGAGCAGCGATTGCCTTAGCCCATATTTCCCGCAACACCTGCAATACGCCCTTGGACCAGTGTTGACCCTGCGCAATGAGCGCCTCGGCACTGTGCTTTAACGCGTCTATTTCGGACGCTTCCGCACCGTGCAGCACTGCCCATTCATAAGCTCGAATTTTCCGCGCGGCCTCGAAGAGACTCGCCACCGACTGTTCCGCGTCGCGCGCTTTCTGCCAGGCCACGCGCGCCTTACACAGATCGAGCGCACGCTCGAAGCGATTCTTCGGGCCTCGCGCCTGCGCGGACATGTCACCCAGCGCATCGAAGGCGGCGCGTAGCTCGGGTAACTTTGCCAGTCCATCGGCCAGCGCCACCCCCGACAATCCCGCGACACGCTCCACTTCCTCGCACAACTCTGCAGCTTTTGTCTTGGCAGTCTCGAGCCCCGCCACGTATTCAGCGTGCGCGGTTTGTCGTTTTTGGTACACGGCCTCGCACAGCTCGCGAAATTCTCGCCACAGTGATTGATCCAAGGATTTCGGCGCCGGCCCGGTTTCTTTCCATTCGACTTGCAATCGCTTGACACCATCCATAGCTTCACGGCCATCCGGTAATTCCAGATAGTTTCTCGCACGCTTGATCAGCGCTTGCTTGTCGCCCACATTTCCTTGATACCAACCCTCCAATTTAGTCTGCAATCGTCCAACCGATGCATCGAAATCGGCTTGAATGGCGCGACCCGGTTCACGCTCCACCGGAAAATGTCGCCGCCACTCCTGCGGAGCTTCCCGTAATGCTCGGGCGATCAACAGCCAATCCGGATTGTCCCCTTCTTGAGTCTTCTCGAATGCCACCAGGCGATCGACCAGAGCTCTGCGACTTTCTAAGTTCAATTGACGCCGTTTCGCCTGCTCCTCGAAATACTTTCGGCAGGGCTCATAAGCACTTTGCGACGCCTTGTGAAATCTCTCCCAATCCGCCGACGCCTCGCCAACGATGCCCTTACTAATGGTGCGCCAATCTTCTTGAAGCGCCTTGATACGCTCCGCCAGAACCTGCGGCTCCTCGCTCGATCCGATGAGCCCCTCCATGTCCGCGATCAGCTCCGTCCGCTTAGGTGCGACCGCAAAATCCTTCCATTCTTTTAGCTCATTCAATTTCTGATCGAGATCGTGCAATTGTCGGGTAAGGTGAGCCGGTGGCGCCGAAATTCCCGTCCATTTCTCCTCGATTGCGCGTCGCAGCCCAGCGGCCATTTTAGTATTTCCATCGCGCAGCGCACCCCCGGCCTTGCGGATCAGCGAGCCAATCTGGCGAAACGCATGCTCTCGCGCTTCTTGCTCCGCGGCACGCGCAGCCTCTCGCGCCGTGCGATTCGCTGCAATATCTCGTTGCCGCTCCGCCTCCGCGCAAGCGCCGGCCTCGGCTTTTGCCGCGGCAACAACGACTGCCGCCTGATGCGCACGCTGATACGCTTCCGCTGACGCCTTCTCGGCGGCGCGCAGTGTGGCTTGCTCCTCGACCTGCCGCTGATGCGCAAGAATAAAATCCCGGCAACGCTGATGCGCTTCGGCGCAGCGCACTCCGACACTGGAGCCGGCGTGCATGCTGAGCGAGCGCCACTTGCGATCGAGTGGCTCAAATAGAGTTATATAAAGGGTATCAAAGGGCCGCACCGCGTGTCGTTCCAAGGCCGCGCAAAGAGTTTCCAGCTCGCCCGCAATCCGTGCCGCCTCCCGGTCGCTCGCGTTCAGAAAATCACACTTATGTTTGAGGATTTTATAAACGTTCTTGTCGTGGCTGCCAACTTGTTTCAAGAGGTCCCTTATTTGCGCCGGGTCCTCAACACTCTCCGCCGCCAGTTGACGTACCCGGCTGAACGGGCTCTCTTGAATCAGCTGCGCGACCTGTACCGGATCTTTGACTGCGTCAAACGCCTGCACCAACAATTCCGGATCTGCGCACAGCGATGCCACCGACAGCATCGCAACAGGATTCTTGGCCGCAGCGCGCAAGTCGGCAAAATTGACCTGACTTGCATCGATGAGCGACGCGAGCCGCGTTTGTGCAGCTCGTTCGACGGCGACGGGCACTTGATTCCCGTCCGGCAGGCCCGCACCCGAATTGCCCGCGGCCGCCGCCGTGTGGGTCGCGGCCGCTCCGTAAAGTCCAGCCAGTCCGCGAAGCGGTTCGCCGTCGGCGAGCTTGCCTACGGCCGCCACTCGCAGCGCCTCATCATCGCCGGCGAGAGCCGCACCGAGAACCACATCCGCAGATTCCAGGCTCGGAGCGGCCTCCGCCGCCGGTCCCGTGCGGCCCAGGCGGGAGAACAATTTCACGGGGCTCCCCCGATAGTGCGCCTGCCGGTCTCGGCATCGCCTCCGGTAATCAATCGGATACCACCGCTGAAAGTCATATAAGTCCACAGCCAATTCGTCATCGTCGCTATCCTATTGCGCACTCCCACCAAAAACCCCACGTGCACCACGCCCCATAACCACCAGGCCGCAGCGCCCCACAATTTGATGCGACCAAAATCGGCCACCGCCGATTTGCGTCCAATGGTCGCAAGGCTGCCGAGATGCCGGTACGCAAACGGGACAGGCAATGGCTGGGCATAAACAACCGATCGAATGACCTTGGCCACGTACAAGCCACCCTGTTTGGCCGCGGGCGCAAGGCCCGGCACCGCCTGCCCTTTCCATGCCAGCGCCAGCGCAGTATCGCCGATGGCAAAAACATTGGGCAGACCCACAACGCTTAGATCGGGCCCGACTTTAACACGACCCGCGTTATCCGCAGGAGCGCCTAACCACTCTGCGGCTGGCGAGGCCATCACGCCCGCCGCCCACAATACCGTCCGTGCAGCGATCCGCCGGCCACTCACTGCGACGCCATCGGCGTCGATATGCTCGACGCGGCTTCCGAGCATGACCTCGACGCCCAACTTCTCCAACGCGAGTTGCGCAACCGCCGATAACTTCTCGTTGAAAGTAGGCAACACTCGGGGCGCGGATTGCACCAGAATCACTCGGGCGGAAGCTGGGTCAAAACGGCGAAATTCTTTTTCCATCCCAAAGCGCGCCAGCTCGGCGATTGCACCGGCAAGTTCAACCCCGGTCGGGCCCCCTCCCACAATAAGAAAAGTCAATTGCGCGCGCCGCTCATTCTCGTCCTCGGTCGATTCCGCGCGTTCGAATGCAATCAACAAGCGGCGGCGGATTTCCGTTGCATCCTCGATCTTCTTAAGTCCCGGGGCATGCGGCGCCCATTGATCCTTACCGAAGTAGCTGTGTTGAGCACCGGTCGCGAGTACCAAATAGTCGTAGGGTAATGGCTTGTCACCCACCAGGACGCACCGTTGGGCCAGGTCGATCCCCGTCACCGTACCGAGTAACACTCGGGAGTTAAAGGCATCACGAAATAACGGTCGAATGGGCGAGGCAATATCTCCCGGAGAGACTGCCGCAGTCGCCACTTGATACAAAAGCGGCTGAAACAAGTGGTAATTGGCTCGATCCACCAATGTAACCGAGACGCGCACACGGCGTAGCGCGGCCGCGCAGCTCATTCCTCCAAAACCCGCACCGACGATGACCACGCGCGGCAAGCCGTCAAGAGCAAACGCAGGCCTTCCATCCAGCTCTGGATACCGTGTTTTCAATCGCGCGCCAAGCAGTGCGTCAGCCGACACCGGTCCACCGCCTTGCACAATGAACAGTACCCAAAGCGCAAGCCAGAAAGCATCCCCGGTAAAACTTGAATCCATCATGGTACCAACCGACGCCGTCACCAACATCAGGATGGCAGCGTAACGGCTGCCCAATCCAATGAGGAGCGCAATCCCTCCGGCAAAGGCCAATGGCGATGGCAGCTGCGCTGCGGTGGCGAGCGGCAGCCACCTCGCCCATCCTTCAATTGGCTGAACGCTCGCGCCGGAAATCACCCGTTGAGGCATCAGTAAGGTGACCCCAAGCCCGAGCCTCACCGCGCTCAAATAAATGGGCCCGATATGCACACGAATCCACTCGGATACACGGATCACTTGCGGCGCCAGCGGCAGTGCGCTGTCGGCAAGTCCACGCCTTAGCATATGATCCAGAGAAATGGGACCCGCGCCGTTGACGGCGTACCAACCAAACCACAGGGCCCAGATGAGTTGGCTGTCAAAGGCCTTATAGTTGAATTGAATGACCAACGATAAAATCAACATAGGAATGGCCGCGTAGCGCGTGAGTAGGCCGGCCGCTAAAAATAACGGCGCGATCAGTTCGATGCCCGCCCCCAAATAGGCTGCCGTGACGGGATCGAGCCAACTGACGGGATACTCGTTCGCGGACAGATCCAGTGCAGTTTGCCAGTGCGTCGCTTTTAATAGTCCCGACACCCAAAACATCTGGGCAAGCCACAAACGAACACTCACGTCGATTATTGGCCACAACACCGCTCGCAGGTGCCGAAACAATTCCGAATGCGCCCCGAGCAGTCGCGGTAACCACGGTGCGTGGCGATCGAGCGTCTCGTCGGGGCCTAGTGAGTGCATAGAGAAAACCTACTGAAAATCGCTGATTCGCTAATCGACAGCCACTTCAGCCGACGATCCCGCCAGCCGTCGCAGGCGCTGCAGCCGCTCTTGGTTCGAGGGATGGCTCGACAAGTAACCGCCGTCCCCCGATCCCGGATGTCGCTCCGCTAACTTGATGAGCGCGTCCGCGAGTAATCCAGGTGACATCCCATTATGAACCAGAACCGCGGCGGCGTAGTCATCGGCCTGCCGCTCGAGTTCCTGTGAGTACGTAGCCTGAACGATCGTCGCGGGAGCGGCCGCCAGCAATTGGCTGACATCGCCCACGTATAATGTCCAGAAAGCCCCCACCGCCGAACCGCGCAATAACAGCTGCATGCTGTGGCGGTGCTCGGCATGACCCAATTCATGCGCCAGAACCGCCAATATCTTCCGATCGTCAGCGACTGCGTCGATCAAGTCATCAAGTAAGATGATCGTCCCATTGGGCAAGGTGAATGCATTCGCGCCTAGCTGCTTCGAGCCGCGAAACAATAATTCAAACCGCGGAGTTCCCCCGCCGGGCATACGCAGCGCTCGAAACCGCTCCCTTAGCGCCTGGCGGTGACTTGCCGAAATCCTGCTTGGCGTCAGTAACCCGCTATCCAATATTTTCATCGCCTGAACGGTAATCGATTCGCCTACCGCAGCCGGGACGCGCCGCGCCGCCTCGGCTGCGGCCCAAGGCAATCCCCATCGATAGATTCCCGCCATCAGCGTCGCGAACACGACGCAGGACAACAACACCCACTTCACCCGCCGTTGCAGCCGATCGACGAGGCCATCTCGATGCGGCGTTACCGACAACAATAAATCGAGCCCCGCCAAATCGCGAACTTCGCAAAATGCACCATTCGCAAAGCGCAGCCGTCGCGGCGCACGACCCAATCGCTCATCCACATTCACTTGGGTCACCGGGAACCGCAAATTAACGCCGTCGCCAACGATGATAAGGTCAGGACCGGACACCGAAATCTCGACAACGCATTTGCGCGTAGACAGTCCGTCGAAATAGTTAGCCTCGACCACAGGTTTTGTTCAGCCTGTAACGCTGTTTACTACGCCATCTAAAGCGCGATATCGAAATCGAAGGCGCTTGCCGCCTCTTCGCCGGCGGCCCCCAGGTCCTCAGGGTCAGCCGCGACGAATTCCTGTAAGTCGCTGGCCGGCAACAGCCGCATGGACTGCATCTGAAACTTCGCCAGACGCACCATGGCCCAAGGCACGAACAGACCCATTGTCAGCACTACCAGCACGAAATTGCTCACAGTGATCCAAACCAATCCAAGCGGAGACATTCGGCACTCGATGCGATGTTCGCCCAAGCGTGTGTTATTCCAAATCAGATTGGTTATCAACGCATGGAAAGTCGGCCCGATCGAAACGCCCAACAAGATGAGAGCGCCGTAAAGGACCGCCAGAATTTTGAAAACGGCGCGCGGATCGGCGTGGCCGCCATGTGACTGAATCTGAAACAGGGTCCCCAATCCTGCGCCGAGACCACTAAAGCCTATTACCAGCGCGAAGACCACGATCGCGGCCAACAACAATAAATACAAGCCGTAGAATTGACTCACCCGCGCGTGAAACGAAAATGGCGTGCGGCCAAACCAGGTATTGCCATGCTGATATGCCTTCAGCCGCTGATGCATGAAGGGCGCCATCCCGTATAGGGTAATCAGCGTCAAAAATCCGTTCAACAAAAATACCCGATAGGCCCCAGGGAGGCTCCCTCGGAAGTGAAAACGCGTACCGCGCCAACTCGAGTTGTACAGGCGAAAGCGCAACGAATTGCGCAACAGCCAAGGCATGAGTACCACCAACGCAATCACGACGACTAGGGTCAGCGGTGAATGCAAGCGCACCGAAAATTTATAGCCAATCAACATCGCGAGAGCGATCACCCGACCGATTAGGATTTTCACCGGGTTGCCGTGAAAGTCGAAGCTCGAACCGGCCAATTCGGTGTGACGGTAAAAATATTGGAGGCGGCGTACTTTGGCCCAGGCTGAATAAACCCCCAAAGTCACGATGGTCAACAGAAGGTTGACTATCCAGATACCGAAATACTCGGCGCCTGAGCCTGTGAATGCAAATTCCTCCGGGGCGCGAGCCAAAGGTGCCTGAGATGGTGAGCCGATTCTTGATGTGTCTTCCACGAAAAGGGACTCCCTTATGGATTGTTAGTCGCGCGCGTAAGGCTACCACGAGGGTGGCTTGGTCAGTCACCGCCCGGGCAGCTCCTTCGTGCTCATCGCGATACCGCATAGGTCAGAGCTAATTTCTAATTAATCAGTGACTTATGTGTACGCGGAATCGCTACGGATGATCCTGGAGCGCCCTCGCGGTTATGTCCCATGACCAGAAGTATCACCCGAGAATCTCAAGGTTTGTTACTTATATTACTCATTTAGACCCAAATAAGGTAGAATTTGACTAGCTTTGAGTATTAAAGGTGACATTATGAGTGACCTCGCGTCTAGGCTTCAGCCGCTACTCAAGCCGTCTGATTTAGGTCGCCTGGTAGCCGCGGGTCGACGGCGCAACAAACTCTCACAGCAGGTATTCGCCGCCATGCTCGGCGTCAGCCGCAAGACTTTGTCGGATCTCGAACGGGGCGCCGCGGAGCATCTGTCTCTCAAGACCGCGATCAAGGCAGTTTTGCTGGCCGGCTTCGTCTTGCACGCGGCAGCGCGTAGGCCACCGACGCTCGCAGAGGTGATGGTCAGACGTGCGAAACATCGTACCCAAGTCGATGGACTTTCCAGAATCTAGCCATGCCAGGCCTCATCACCTGGATCGGCACCCGTCAGATTGGCGAATTCCGCGAAGACCATCAGCCGGACGGCAGTCTCTTCACGTTCGAGTATGCAGATCGTGCAGCATCATCGGACCTCGTATCGCTGACGATGATACCCACGCCTGATCAGCGCCAATTCTCGATGCGCTTCTTTCCGCCGCCGTTCGACATGATCCTTCCGGAAGGTGATCGCCGCGCTCGCATTGAGAGCGCGCGTAAGATTCTTCCCAGCGACCCGTTCTCACTCCTCTCCTACGTGGGCGCCAATCCCGTCAATCGCGTACGCTTTCTCGGGGCGTCGATTGACCCTTACGGAGATGTTCCGCCACTGCCCGCTCCGCCCGAGATCGCGCGTTGCACTCAGGGCAAAGCATTGTTTTCTAGGTTGCTTAAGGATCTGGATCTGCGCCAGGGAATCGCCGGTGTGCAGCCAAAAATACTCGGATTGCCCGCGTCGCTTCCAAAGCTGTCTCCCGATGCACGCCGGTATATTGGAAGTACCCATATTCTCAAGTCGTCGACCAGCCAATACCCTTTCCTTGCCGTCAACGAATGGATCTGCCTCGAAATATTCAAGGCCGCCGGCCTGACAATTCCGAACACTACCTTAAGCGCTGACGGCGAGTTACTGTTGGTGGAACGTTTCGACGTAATGCCCGATGGATCGTGCCTAGGGTTCGAGGAAGCCGCCGCTCTCATGGGCGAAACCGCGGCGACCAAGTATCAGCGCGACTATGGATCGTTAATCGACTCACTCTCTGAATTTGTCCCCGCGCAAACGGAAGAGTCGCTGCGCCGCGATATGACGCATGCGTTGATTCTCAACTACTTGTTGGGCAATGGCGACGCACATCTGAAGAATTTCGGCCTTCTCTACAATGATGCAGGCGACGCACGACTCGCACCGTTTTATGATTGTGTCTCGACGCTGGCCTACATCGCTGACGACGTCCCTGCCCTCGCCCTGTCATTCGAGTGGTATTCCAAAGAATGGTGGCCGCGGGCCAGGCTGGAAGAGTTTGCCTACCGATATGGACACCTGTCACGTGCGGAAATATTACTGCTCATAGAAGCTTCAACCTTCGCCATATCCAAAGGCCTTCGGCACGTCCGCCGATACGCACGCGAGATACCTGCGTTCGCAGGTCTCGGAAAACGTCTCAGTACGATATGGAGCAAGCGAATCAAGGCCTTTGATAAGCGCTAAGTGCACGGCGGGCGAACGCCGATTAGATCTCATCCAATCGGCGCAACTGACAAATCTCGAAGCAACCGCTCGCGCAGCTCTTTTATTGTCGTCAGCGGATTGTGTCGCAGTCGGCCTACTTCTAACGCGGTATAGTCAACATAATTGCTGGGTAGCGGGACATCGCTCAAGTTACGCGCCATCCAATTAAGTAGGACAGCGACATCGCGATCGTTCAGCGCCGACTGTGCGACGCCGGGTACGCGAAGCACAAACTCCCGGCCCTGCGGGACCAAAGAGAACGGCACCAGCGTGCGACGAATCGAGGGTACGCGACCTTCCTCGCCCGACCCGTCGGCGCGATGACAACCCATGCATTGCAGCTGATAATTGACTCGCGCGGAATACGTTGGGGCGCCGTCAGAGCCTAAGGCGACCCCTGTGCCCAGGACCGCCACACCGAAAAAAGCCACGCCGGCGAGGAGGCTGCAATACCCGCTCAATTCGCCACGCCGACAATGCGCGCAGTGGAACAGTGATAGGGGATATTGGTTTTACTATCGCCCGCACACCAATTGTAGTCATTCGATTGCGCCGCTCGATACAAGGGAGTATCCCCTTCATTACGATTACAGAAACAGCGCCCGCAGGAAGATTTCCCACAGCAATCATTATACGAAATCGCGTAGTCCTTTCCGTCGGCCGGGTTGTGACAGGTTCCGATCCAAGTCACCGGTGACATGTCGGTGCCCGGCGGACATATACTTTGCGAACCGCCGCAACAGCTGCACAGAAATCCGTCGATGGCGCAGTGGCGCCAATATTCGCAGGCCGCCGGGTCGCCCGGATCGGCGGAAAGTGCCGCAGGTTTGGCAGCGCCGCGAGCCACCGGCAGAAGCGGCAGCCCGGACGCACCTATCAACAGCCCTCCGAGCGCTCCCAGCAGGCTGCGCCGCGAAGATCGTCGAGCAATTGCGCGGGCAGAGCCTTCAGTAATTTGATCAAGCCATTTCATAACGATGCCTCACTGAATTTTCAATTTCCCGGGGCAGGGTCAATTTCACGGGGTCACCAAGATTTGCGCTGCCCGGCTCATGTATTCCTGCAAAGAAGCCACACCAAGTCGTTTGGCTTCAAATAAACTCTCCAGATGTTCGCGCGAATTAATAATGCCGCGAGCCCGGAGCACACCTTCTGCGTCAATCAAGGCCGCAAAAGGCAGACGACTCACTTGATACGCAAGCCCGAGGGAGCTTGAGACCACCAAGGGAAACGCCACTAGCTGCTGGGCCGCGACAAATTCTTTTTGGCTCGGCAGATCGCCATCACTGGCTAGAATGATTTCCAACCAAGATTTCTCAGATTTTCGGCTCGACTTCAAAACCGGTAGTAGCGCCTTGCACACCGGACAGGTAGGCGAGACAAACATCAAAAGTGTACTAATCCCGTCAGAACGCGGACCTCCGATGCTAACCGACCGCCCCTCGATGTCCGCAACAGGGACGCTGGGCGCCAACTCGCCCACCTTAAGACCCTTCGCCAGCAACAACGCGCCGACCGGAGCAACGCGCTCATGCAAAACACCCACCTGGCGTACCAATGCCATCACGACCAGCGATAGGACAATGACCAAGATCCACAGGACCAACACCGATGCGGCAAGCGGCGTCACGTGGGACGCCTCAGCGCGGCTCCGCGTGGCAGTACCTGGCCCAGCAGTCGATCGACGGTCAAGTACATTAATATAAGGACTACCAGTCCCCCGACGACTGTGAGGACGTCGACAACGCCGACGGGTCGCGACCAGGGCAGCGCAGCGCATGCTAAAACCGTACCCAGCAGGATATTGCGCGCAACCATCCATCCCGCAATGGGTCTGCGTTCTCCCGGTGCAGCGCATCCACAATCGAGATTCAATCGCCCGCGTGCCAGATTAACGGCGATGCCGAGCGCGTAAGACAGTATCAGCGCCGCGCCGCACAGTGCAGCGACCG
>Ga0075017_100002767_pt1 | contig 11008 bp, 7 predicted proteins | sample AleBraG_ABR_2012_FD_71475 | JGI IMG/M metagenome (GOLD analysis project Ga0075017, IMG submission 71475) | Freshwater sediment microbial communities in response to fracking from Pennsylvania, USA - Alex Branch Run_MetaG_ABR_2012 | ecosystem: Environmental > Aquatic > Freshwater > Creek >...
GAGCCTCGGAGGACGCGTTCAATTCGATTATCGCCTTCTATGGCAGGACGCTCAAATGGGTGCTGGGCTGGCAACTCGCCACGCTGATGGTGGCTGCCGCAACTCTCGGTCTGACTATCTACCTGTTCATCGTTATTCCAAAAGGATTCTTCCCCATTCAGGATACCGGCGTCATTCAGGGCGTCTCGGAGGCGGCGCAGTCGGTGTCCTTTCCGGAAATGTCCCGTCAGCAGCAGCAGTTGACCAGGATCATCCTGCAAGATGCGGCAGTGGATAACTTGTCATCCTTCATCGGAGTGGACGGGACCAATACAACCTTGAATAGTGGACGCATTCTCATCAACCTGAAACCGCTCGCGGCGCGAAAGATCAGTGCCAGTGACGTCATTCGGCGCCTGCAGCCAGAGTTGGCGAAGGTGCCGGGCATCACGCTTTATATGCAGCCGGTGCAGGATCTCTCGGTGGAAGACGTCGTGAGCCGAACGCAATTCCAGTACACGCTGGAAGATCCCAACGTAGCCGAGTTGAATACTTTCGCGCCGCAGATGCTCGGGAAACTCCAGAAGCTGCCGCAATTGAGCGACGTGGCAAGCGATCAACAAAGCCTTGGGCTCGGGGCAAGATTAGTGTTCGACCGCAAGACCGCCTCGCGCTTAGGGATTACCACGGCGGCGATTGACCAGACATTGTATGACGCTTACGGCCAGCGCGAAGTGTCGACCATGTTTACGCAGTTGAACCAATATCACGTAGTGCTGGAGGTGAAACCAGCGTTCGATACCAATCCTGCCGCTCTGAGCGATCTGTTTATCCAGGCCGGCCCCAAGGTTGCCGGCGCTCCTTCGATCCAATCGTCTTCGGCGTTTCCGAATGCCGGCCAGATCCCCTTCAGCGCCTTCTCCCACGTGGAGACCACCACGGTTCCCATCACGGTAAACCACCAAGGTCAGTTTCCGGTGGTGACACTCTCCTTCAACCTGGCCCCGAATGCGTCCTTGGGTGACGCAGTCAAGGCCATCAACCAGGTAAAGGTTGGAATGGCCATGCCGGCGAGCATACAGGCGGCCTATCAGGGCACTGCCCAGGCCTTTCAGACGTCGCTGGCCAACGAGCCGGTATTGATTACCGCGGCGCTGATTACCGTCTATCTCGTCCTGGGGATTCTTTATGAAAGCTATATTCACCCGTTAACCATCCTGTCCGCGCTGCCTTCCGCTGGCGTCGGCGCGTTGCTCGCCCTCATCCTCTTCAAGAACGATTTCAGTGTGATTGCGTTGATCGGTATCGTGCTGCTCATCGGCATCGTGAAGAAGAACGCCATCATGATGATTGATTTCGCGTTGCAGGCGGAGCGTAAGGATGGCGTGAAACCGGAAGAGGCCATCTATCAGGCTTGCCTGCTGCGGTTCCGCCCGATCATGATGACCACCATGGCGGCGCTGCTCGGAGCGGTACCGCTGGCACTCGGCTCTGGTAGCGGCTCGGAGTTGCGCCGGCCCCTGGGCATCACGATTATCGGCGGCCTGCTCATCAGCCAACTGTTGACGCTTTATACCACGCCGGTTATCTACATCTGGTTCGACCGGTTGGCAAAGCGCATCTCACCTCGGACCGAGACCAGCAAGGTCCCTGCCGGCGCCGAACCGGTTCCCGCCGGGTAGAGCGATGAATATTTCCGAACCATTCATCCGGAAGCCCGTCGCCACCACACTTCTTTTGGTGGCGATTACATTGGCAGGCGCGGCGGCATATCGACTTCTCCCAGTCTCGCCGCTACCAGAAGTAGAGTTTCCGACCATCTCCGTGAGCGCCGGATTGCCCGGGGCAAGTCCCGCGACGATGGCATCCTCCGTGGCCACACCGCTGGAGAGGCAATTCGGACGGATTGCGTCAGTCACCGAGATGACCTCGTCGAGTGCGCTCGGATCTACCAACATTACCTTGCAATTCGCTTTGGATCGGGACATCGACGCGGCCGCGCGCGACGTACAAGCTGCCATCAACGCCGCCCGCGGGAACCTGCCGACCAATCTTCCCAACAACCCCTCGTACCGGAAAGTGAATCCGGCCGACTCTCCCATTTTCATGCTGGCCCTCACTTCGGCCGTCCTCACCAGGGGCCAGATGTACGACGCCGCTTCCACGATCATGGCGCAGAAACTGGCGCAAGTGACCGGCGTGGGACAGGTGACCGTGGGAGGCAGTTCGCTGCCCGGCGTGCGGATCGAGTTGAATCCGACGGCTCTGAATAAGTATGGCATCGGCCTGGAACAGGTCCGGACGGCATTGAGCGGCGCCAATGCCAACACACCTAAGGGACACTTTTCGGATGATCTTCGCATGTGGGAAGTGGACGCGAACGACCAAATCTTCCAGGCCAGCGACTATGAGCCGCTGGTGGTGGCCTACCGCAACGGATCGGCCGTGCGAATCTCCGACATCGGCCAGGCACAGGATTCCGTGGAAGACCTACGCAACTCCGGCTACGCCAACGGCAAGCCGTCCGTCCTGGTCATCATCTACCGGCAACCGGGAGCAAACATCATCGACACAGTCGATAACATCCGGGCGGTCCTGCCGCTCATTGAGTCCTCGATCCCACATTCCATCGATGTAAGGGTAGCAATGGACCAGACGGTCACCATCCGTGCTTCCGTGGGTGACACCGAAAAGACGCTGGTCATCTCGGTGATGCTGGTGATCCTGGTGGTTTTCGTTTTCCTGAGAAGCGCGCGGACGACCTTCATTCCCAGCGTCGCCGTCCCCGTATCGCTGGTGGGAACCTTCGGCATGATGTATCTGCTCGGCTACAGCCTCGACAATCTTTCGCTGATGGCGCTTACCATCTCCACGGGGTTCGTGGTGGACGACGCGATCGTGGTAATCGAGAACATCACGCGTTATCTGGAACAGGGGATGCATCCCGTAGAGGCCGCGCTGAAAGGTGCTCAGGAAGTCGGCTCCACGGTGTTTACCATCAGCGTTTCGCTGATCGCGGTGTTCATCCCCCTGCTTCTGATGGGAGGCATCGTGGGCCGCCTGTTTCGCGAATTCGCTGTTACGCTCTCCGTCGCCATCGCCGTCTCCATGGTGGTTTCACTCACGGCGACTCCCATGATGTGCGCCTATCTCCTCAAGCGGGAGCGCTCCCACGGCTGGATATACCGAACCAGTGAGCGAGCTTTTGATTGGGTGGTAAACCTGTACGGCAGAACGCTTGCAGCCGCGCTGCGCTTTCGCGGGATTACCCTACTCGTCTTGCTCGGCACGATCGGCCTGAACGTTTTCCTGTTCATTCGCATCCCCAAGGGATTTTTCCCGCAACAGGATACCGGTCGGCTTCAGGGGTCGATTACAGCCGACCAGGACACGTCGTTTCAAGCCATGGACAACATCCTGCTGCCGATGGTCAATCTTGTCGCCGCGGACCCGGCTATTGACACCGTCATTGGATTCACTGGGGGCAGCACCTACAACACGGCGCGCCTGTTCATTTCGTTAAAGCCGCTGGAACAGCGCAAAATCACCGCCGATCTCATCATCGCGCGGCTGCGGCCTAAGCTGGCCAAGCGGCCAGGCGCTGTCCTCTATCTGCAGTCCTCGCAGGATCTGCGCATCGGCGGCCGGCAGAGTAATGCGCAATATCAGTTCGCCATGCGCAGCGACAACCTGGACGATCTCAATCAGTTTGTCCCCAAAATGCTCGCGGAATTCAAAAAGATTCCGGTCATTTCCGATGTGAGCAGCGATCAGCAGGACGGCGGATTGCAAGCCCTGATTCAGTACGATCGCGGGACTGCGGCGCGCTTCGGTATTACCCCGCAAAACATCGACACCACACTCTACGATGCATTTGGCCAGCGCCCGGTATCTACCATGTATACCTCTCTGAATCAGTATCACGTGGTGATGGAGGTGTCACCGGAGTTCTGGCAGAATCCCCTATTTCTAAGTCAAATCTATGTGGATTCACCGGGCGGAAAGCAAGTACCCTTGAGCGCCTTCGCCACCTTCGGAACGGCCACTGCCCCCCTGACGGTGACCCACCAGGGCCTCTTCCCGGCAGTGACCATTTCCTTCAATTTGAAGCCGGGTGTGGCGCTGGGCGATGCCGTAAATGCCTCAGCAAAGGCGGCGGCGGCCGTCGGGCTCCCGGCGACGATTCAGACGGAATTCGCCGGGACGGCACAAGCCTACCAGGCATCGCTTGCCACCGAGCCCATCCTGATTGCGGCGGCGCTGGTGGCTGTCTACCTCATTCTGGCGATGCTGTATGAGAGCTACATCCATCCCATCACCATTATTTCCAGCCTGCCGGCGGCCAGCGTCGGCGCGCTGCTGGCCCTCTTTCTCACCCACACCGACCTCAGCATTATCGCCATCATCGGCATCATTCTCTTGATCGGCATCGTGAAGAAGAATGCCATCATGATGATCGATTTCGCGCTCGCCGCCGCGCGGAACGAGGGCAAGAATTCGCACGATTCCATCGTGGAGGCATGCATGCTGCGCTTCCGCCCCATCCTGATGACTACCATGGCCGCGCTGCTGGGAGCACTGCCGCTCGCGCTGGGGACCGGCACCGGATCCGAACTGCGCCGTCCGCTGGGCATCACCATCATCGGGGGGCTGATTATGAGTCAACTGCTTACGCTATACACAACGCCAGTGGTCTACCTGTACTTCGACAGCCTGCAACATTGGTGGAGTGAGATAGGCATTAGAAAGCCCGGCAGCCAATTGGCCGAACGCCTGCCCAGGAGCGCAACTACGTGACCCCCGTTTTGCCGAAAGCCATGAGCTCAGACGCGCGGCCCAGAGCGGCTGTGATTGTCGCCCATCCGGACGATGAGACGCTCTGGTGCGGCGGCTATATTCTGACCCATCCCGAGTTTCGGTGGCGCATCGTGACCTTATGCAGAGCTTTGGATGCCGATCGCGCTCCAAAATTCCGCCAGGTCTTGGAGAGCCTCGGAGCGGAGGGAGAGATGGCGGATCTTGACGACGGTCCTGATCAGACGCCACTGCCCCCCTGGCAGGTTGAGGAGACCGCCGCCGGCCTATTGGCTGGAAACAGCTACGACCTGATTTTGACTCACGGGCCGCTGGGCGAATACACGCAGCACCGCCGGCACGCCGAGTGCTGCCGGGCCGTGGTGGAGTTGTGGCGATCTGGTCGTATCGACACCAAACGGTTGTGGATGTTCGCCTATGAGGATGGTGGCCGGGCATACCTGCCACGAGTTCGCCAGGACGCCGATAAGCGCGACATGTTGCCGGACGAGATCTGGCTCGACAAGCGGCGACTGATTACAGACCTTTACGGGTTTGGTCCCGACACTTGGGAAACGGGGACCACTCCGCGACACGAAGGCTTCTGGTGCTTCGGCGCCGCACAAGCTGCCGTCGCGGCGCTCCTGGACAAACACTCATGAAGGTGCTGGTGTTGACTGAATACCCGCCCTCGGCTGCCGGCCTGGCGACTCAAGGCCAGCTACTGTGTAAGGGCCTCAATGAGATCGGCGTGGATGTCCATCCGGTACATTTTGAATCGCCCCAGGAAAAGGAATGGTATTATCGCTGGTTCCAGCCGGACGTGGTGGTCGGCATCGGCTTCTGGGGCCATGTTCCGCACCTGGTCCTGCACCCCCAGCAGTTCGGCATGAAATGCGTGCCGTGGCTCCTGGCCGATGGTTATGTCGCGGCGCATCGGGACTTGTTGAACTCTCTGCCGCTGATTCTGGTCACCTCCAACTGGGTGAAGGAAGTCTATATCAGGGATGGCATCCGTGGCGACAATATCGCGGTGTTGCCGGTAGGGTGCGACACAGATAGCTTCGTGCCGCGCAGCCGCGACGACCTCAAGATCCGGTCGATCCGCGAGGCCTTGGGGGTGTCTGACGGCCAGAGCATGATCCTGACCGTCGGCGGCGACGCGGCGTCCAAAGGCGCTCAAGAGGTAATGCAGGCGCTGGCGCTGATCGACGCCGAAGCACCTGACTGGAGATATGTCTGCAAAGTTTGGCCTCAGCCACGCACCTTTCAACAGAACACGATCGATCTCCGGCTGGCGGAGGAACTGGGCATCGACAAGAAGGTCATATACTCCACTAACGTGGTCTCCCACAATTTTATGCCCTACTTATTGGCGGCCTGCGATATCTATGCTGCACCTTCGCGGCTGGAGGGCTTCGGAATGATTCAGGTGGAGGCGAACGCCTGTGCCAAGCCGGTAATCGCTATCGATGCGATGGCGTTTCTTGACACCATGGTCCACGGCGAAACGGCCTTTCTGGCTAAAGTAGCAGAAGAGAGGAAGATCACGGAGGCGGTATTCGGCGAAGGTCATGGAATCGATGACAGCCATCGCATCGTGTTTCCGACTCCACGAACAGCGGAGTTCCGCGCCAGCGCCCCCGACATCGCCAAATATCTGCTGGCACTCATGCGGGACGGCGATCTGCGCCGGCGCCTGGGCGAAGCGGGCCGAAGACGAGTCGTGGAGTTGTTCGACTATCGCCAGGTGGCCAGGAGTTTCGTGAAGATCGTGTCCGAGCGATTGGAAATTGATTAACGTGACCATGTTTATGGACGAGAAGTCGCTTGTCCCGATCGATCAGGCTAAAGAGGCGGCCCTCCTTGTCCTGCTCCACAACGCGCGCGGGCCTTTTCAAGGACTGCCGCGGACCGCCGGGTGGGGATATCCGGAGCCTTACACGCGAGACCTCATGATCTCCTCGCTGGGCTTTTTGGCCACCGGCAACCAGGAACTGGCCAACGCTCTGAGGCGCACTCTAGTGGCGCTGGCGACGAACCAGACGCCGCTGGGCCACATCCCATCGCTCGCGCACGATCCTGCCGACCGTGGCTCTAGCGATACTACTCCGCTCTTTCTCTTCGTGCTGGCCCTATACAGGAAATCGGCAAACCAGCCTGAATTCCTTGACGAGGCGGCACACAAAGCCTTGAAGTGGATGCAGTACCAGAGCCCCGACGATATGGTCATGGTCTCCCAGTTACCCACCAGCGACTGGCGCGACGAGCAGTGGGTGACGGGCTATGGGCTCTACGTGAACACTCTGGTCTACGCGTATCTTGTGCTGTACGGGGAGCACGAGTCCGCTGCCCAACTGCGTGGGTTGATGAACCGCCTTGAGGTCCAAGGCGAGGTCAAGAACCCTCATGAACACGAGGGTCTTGTCGTGCCATCCAAGCCATATTACGCCCTCTACTCCTACAAACTCTTCCACAGCGATCGCTTCGACTTGCTGGGCAATAGTCTGGCGATCCTGACTGGGATTGCTGCGCCCGATCGCGCGCGCGATCTGGTGGCATGGGTTGAAGCAGAGTGCGCCGCCATGTGGGACCGGAAAGAAGTGGCCGTGGATTTGCCGCCTTGTTTATTTCCGTATATCTTGCGCCACGATCCCGACTGGTTGCCACGATACGAGCAATACAACCGGCCTGGCGAGTATCACAACGGGGGGGTCTGGCCATTTGTCTGCGGCTTCTATGTGGCGGCCTGCGTGGCGGCGGGTCGAATGGACTTGGCGAAGCGGAAGCTGTTGGCGCTCACCGAACTCGTGAAACCGTGGCACGAGAATGAGGCGGAGTGGGGCTTCAATGAGTGGATCAAGGCGCAGACCGGTGAGCCCGCTGGACGGGACTGGCAGACCTGGTCGGCCGCTATGTACCTCTACGCGGCTGAATGTGTGCTCCAGGAACGTACGCCGTTCTTCGAGGAGGTGCGCGGGGCGGGCGGATGGGTGGCCGAATGAGTCAGAACTCTGCGAAGGCGGCCAGACGAGCGTTCGTTCTAAAGGGTCGCTTCCGCAGATTTTTTTCGAACCTTGGTCCCGGATTGATTACCGGTGCTGCCGATGACGACCCCATCCGGCATTTCAACGTATTCCGTCGCCGGTGCCGCCTTCGGCTACTCGCTTTTGTGGACCGCGATCATCTCTTTCCCTTTGATGGCGGCGTACAAATCATGTGCGCCCGCCTCGGCATGGTCACCGGGCTCGGGTTGGCAGGCGTGATTCGAGCACGCTATCCACGGTGGATACTGTGGAGCGCCTGTGCCTTGCTCCTCATCACCAATATCGTCAACATCGCTGCCGATCTCGGCTGCATGGCTGACGTGATGCAGGGCAGGCAGGAAGTTGAGGAGGAGATCGCTGCGGGCAAATCGACCCCGGCACAGCGCGAAGGCACGTCCAAGCGGAACTTCGACGCGTGCGCAACGATGTCGTCACCTGCATGTTCTTTTCTAACCTGGTGATGTACTTAGTCATACCATCTCGACCGCACGTGAGGCCGCCGAGGCACTGCGAGGCACTGCGTCCCTTAGCCGGCGCGGGCGCGTACTGGCTCTTCACTTGGGCCTGCTCGGCGCCGGCATGTTCGGCATCCCCGTGTTGGCCGGATCGTGCGCCTATGCCATCGCCGAAGCGGAGGCAACGCCGGTATTTAGGCGTGAGCCTTGACGGGCGAGCCGGCAGCCTCTCGGTCTTTGTCGGCCAGACCCACGCCCGCGAGCTGCTCGAAGACAAACCAAACTTGAAGTTCGTTCCGGCGTAGGACGTCGCTGACCAGCAAGGCATTGGTTCCATCGTCGCCGCTCGCCGCTGCGGCATGGGCCGCGTCGCGGGCTTCAGCGCTGATGAGCTCGTGAGCCTGGTCTCGGCGACGTCCTGAGCCATGGCGATGGGGATTCCGCCGAGGGTCTGAATGCCTTCGGCCCAGCACGTCGACAAGGTCTGCCCGCTCGCCGAAATGCTTAATCGAACAGAAGGTGGGAGTCGACTGGCCGGCGGTATCCGCTGGTCGGCAGCCGAGTCACTCCCCCAGCCTCTCCGCGCGAGCCCGCAGTTCGTGTGCGGCGTGGAACCAGTCCTCGTCCGGCGATCCCTGTGGACAGCCTCGGGCTTGCCATAGTTCATGAGCCAGCCGCGAGATCTCGTTGTGCCCAAACATCGCGATGCCGTGCTCGTTCGCATTTCCCCGCTGCATTTGCGCGCTATGCTGGTACGCTCGATCGGTGTGCTCCAGAATCTGCCGAGAGTGCTCCTGCCCGGTTTGGTGATCTTGTTTATCATGGGCTTCCGCAGCGCTACGATGTGCGTGCGCCGCAACATCGTGCAACTCGGCAGCTCGTTGATGGTTTTCGTAGTGCGATCCGTTGTTATAACGAGTAGACATTGATAGACTCACTATCCTTCCAGACTTGGTATGGTCTTCCTGTGCAAGCTTGTAGGCGAGGTCCGAATACTCCAACGCTCGCTCCGAGTGCCAGTCTGCCGCTGTGCGATCGCCTTTTTCGTTATGTTCCGCTGCGGTGCGATGAGCCCGGGCCGCGAGCTCGTGCTGCTCAGCTGCTTTTCGGTGTGACTCGTGCATGGCGATTTCTCCTGAGAAAGCATTGGTGACTCCCTTGGCAATGTGCACGAGGCCGACCACTCTTTTCCGAACCCAGAAGTGTCCGCCCCGCGCGATTGCGGCTGCAAAACCGACAGCTTCTCTTGCCGCCGGTCTGGACGACTGGCCCCGCGGCGCCAACTCTGCACTTGCAGACGCACATCTTGCACCTTCTCACGGCTGAACATCCTCGGTTCCTGGAAATGAAGGGGTCCGCACACAGCTTTCAGAGGCTCTTCCTCGCTAAACAACACGTTGGTGCTGGACGTGCATCACCGCCTGCCGTACGGCGGCCGTTTCGGGACGGTCGTCGTCACCAACTCAGCCAAGGAGCTCCTCAATGTCTGAAACGAACGCAGTAGTAGCTGTTTATGGAACGCATGCCGAAGCAGAACAAGCGATCAAGGAACTTCAGCGCGCGGGAATCGACCTGCACACCTTGTCCATTATTGGCAAGGACACCCACACCGACGAACACGTGGTGGGGTACTACAATGCCGGCGACCGGATGAAGTACTGGGGCAAGACGGGCGCATTTTGGGGAGGCTTCTGGGGATTACTCTTCGGGTCAGCCTTCTTCGCCATTCCGGGTATCGGCCCAGTGCTGGTGGCGGGCCCCGTAGTTGCGTGGATCATAGGAGCGTTGGAAGGCGCCGCGGTAGTCGGAGGTCTGAGTGCAATCGGTGCGGGGCTCTACAGCATGGGTATTCCAAAAGACAGCGTCCTCCAGTACGAATTGGCGCTTAAGACCGATCACTTCCTGCTCATGGTGCATGGCACTGCAAAAGCGGTTGAAACGGCGAGGGGCGTCATTGAAAACACAAGGCCAGTCACCGTGACGTTACACACGCCTGAAGTAGCGGCCGCAGTATAGCCGTTCCAGGAAGGGCAAACTATGTTGACGAATAAGCACGTAAAGGATTTTGCGATCCACGCAGTGGACGGCGAGATTGGAACCGTAACTGACATTTACTTCGACGATGAGACGTGGGCCATTCGCTACCTCGTCGTGGACACGGGCGGCTGGCTAGGCGGCCGGGAAGTGCTGATTTCGCCGATATCCGTGGTTCAGACCGACTGGGTGGCGAAGCAATTGGATGTAGCGCTGACCAAACGCCAGGTTGAGAATAGCCCGAACATCGATACGCACCAGCCGGTTTCCCGGCAGCACGAAGCCGCATTTCTTGGGTATTACGGCTACCCCTATTATTGGGGTGGTCCTTATATGTGGGGTCCAGCGTTCTATCCGGCGGGCTTGGCCGACCCTACAAGCGCTTTTGCGGAAACGATCGCAAATGGCGTTCAGACAGAGTCGCAGGATTCGCATCTCCGCAGCACAGAAGCCGTGACAGGCTATAATATCGAGGCGGCGGATGGCGAAATCGGGCATGTGGACGGCTTTGTGGTGGACGATGAAGCCTGGGCAATCCGTTACATGGAAGTGGCAACGCGGAACTGGTTGCCGGGCAAGAAGGTGCTGGTTTCTCCCGCTTGGATTGAACGGGTGAGTTGGGCGGAATCTAAAGTCTACGTCGGGCTTTCTCGTGAGGCCATCAAGGACGGCCCGGAGTACATAGAGTCCAGGCCGATC
>Ga0075017_100002769_pt1 | contig 10997 bp, 13 predicted proteins | sample AleBraG_ABR_2012_FD_71475 | JGI IMG/M metagenome (GOLD analysis project Ga0075017, IMG submission 71475) | Freshwater sediment microbial communities in response to fracking from Pennsylvania, USA - Alex Branch Run_MetaG_ABR_2012 | ecosystem: Environmental > Aquatic > Freshwater > Creek >...
GGGGGGGTGGCGCTGCCGGGCGGTGTCGAGGCGCTGCGCGACTGTGGCAGGCTCGTCCTGCGCCCGACCCACCAGCGACTGGAGCCCTAGATGGAAGCCTCGGACCTCGGAGCGGACCTCGAGAAGGTCCTGATCGACGAGGCGGCCATCGGGGCGAAGATCCGCGAGCTCGCCGCGCTGGTCGACGCCGACTACGCGGGCAAGGACCTGCTGCTCGTCGGCGTCCTCAAGGGCGCGGTCATGCTCATGGCCGACCTGTCGCGCGCGCTGTCCTCGCCGATCGAGATGGACTGGATGGCGGTGTCGTCCTACGGCTCGGGCACGAAGTCGTCCGGGGTCGTGCGCATCATGAAGGACCTCGACCGCGACGTCACCGGCAAGCACGTGCTCGTCGTCGAGGACATCCTCGACTCCGGGCTCACGCTGTCGTGGCTGCTGCGCAACCTGCGCTCGCGCGGCCCGGCCTCGGTCGAGGTGCTCACGATGCTGCGCAAGCCCGACGCGGTGAAGGTCGCGGTCGACGTGAAGTACGTCGGCTACGACATCCCCAACGAGTTCGTGGTGGGCTACGGGCTCGACTACGCCGAGAAGTACCGCAACCTGCGCGTGGTCGGCACCCTCGCCCCCCACGTCTACTCCTGACGGAGCCGCCGGTCGGCGCGCCAGCCGATCACCAGGGCCGTGACGCCGATGACGGCGAGAGCCGGGCTCCACAGCGGCAGCGCGTCGTTGGTCGCCCCGGTGGACCCGACGACCCAGCTGAGGATCGAGGACCCGATGAGGAACGCACCCCACGCGTAGCCCCAGGCCCGCGCCATCCGGTCGGTGTCGCGCGGGCTGCGGAAGCCCTCCGAGCTGCGCTCCCACGAGGGCACCGCGTCGTGGGCCGCGCCCGGCGCCGATGTCGCGGTCGCCGCCGGCCCGGGTGCGCGACCGAGTGCCGTGCGCGCCTCGAGCAGCCGCCCCAGCAGGCGGTTGGCGTCCTCCCAGGCCTCGGAGCCGGGCGGGAAGCGGTCGGGGTGGTGGTCGCGCACGCGGGCACGGAAGGCCCTCTCGACCCGTCTCGGGGATGTGCCGACGGGCACCCCGAGGAGTTCGGCCGCCTGCTCCCGATCCACCTGCGCACCTCCTGATCCGCTCGCTGGGACCCAGTATCCGTCGCGTCGGCAGGGTCGCGTTCAGCCCGTGGTGAACGCCGGGAACACCACGGCGCCCGACGGCGTCTGCCCTGGTGAGAGCGGCTCTCGACCGACCGCGGCACGGCGCGTCGCGCCGGGCCGGTGTACCGTCGAGGGACGTGTGACACCCGGCCGGTCCCCCCGGTCGAACCAGCTCGTCGTCGGCAGGAGGGACGGGGCCCGCAGCCCCAGGTCCATGGATATCAGGCGCATCATCCGCGGTCCGGTCGTCTGGATCGGTCTCGCCGTGCTGCTCGTCGTCCTCGCGAGCAGCCTGCTGAGCAACGTCGGCGGTCCCAAGGACGTCGACACCTCGCAGGTCGTCACGGCCATCCAGGGCGGCGACCTCACGTCGGCCACGATCACCGCCGGAACCGACCAGCGCATCGAGATCACCCAGACCAACGGCGACAAGATCCGTGCGCAGTACGTCGACGGCCAGGGCCTCGAGCTGCAGAACATGCTCCAGGAGCAGGTGAAGGCGGGGAAGGTCAAGGACGGCTACAACGTCGTCGTCCCGCACGACAGCGTGCTGCTGAGCCTCATCTACGCGTTCCTGCCGGTCGTGCTCGTCGTCCTGCTGCTCTTCTTCTTCATGGGGCAGATGCAGGGCGGCGGCAACCGCATCATGAACTTCGGCAAGTCCAAGGCGAAGATGGTCTCGAAGGACATGCCGAAGACGACGTTCGCCGACGTCGCCGGCGCCGACGAGGCCGTCGAGGAGCTCCAGGAGATCAAGGAGTTCCTGCAGGAGCCCGCGAAGTTCCAGGCGGTCGGGGCGAAGATCCCCAAGGGCGTCCTGCTCTACGGCCAGCCCGGAACCGGCAAGACCCTGCTCGCGCGCGCCGTCGCGGGCGAGGCGGGGGTGCCGTTCTTCTCGATCTCCGGCTCGGACTTCGTCGAGATGTTCGTCGGCGTCGGCGCCAGCCGGGTGCGCGACCTGTTCGAGCAGGCCAAGGCCAACGCCCCGGCGATCGTGTTCGTCGACGAGATCGACGCCGTCGGCCGCCACCGCGGCGCCGGCATGGGCGGCGGCCACGACGAGCGCGAGCAGACCCTCAACCAGCTGCTCGTCGAGATGGACGGCTTCGACGTCACCGGCGGGGTCATCCTCATCGCCGCGACGAACCGTCCCGACATCCTCGACCCGGCGCTGCTGCGCCCCGGTCGCTTCGACCGGCAGATCTCCGTCGGCGCGCCGGACATGATCGGGCGTGCGCAGATCCTCGCCGTGCACGCCAAGGGCAAGCCCCTCTCGCCCGACGTCGACCTCGACGCGGTGGCACGCCGCACCCCCGGATTCACCGGTGCCGACCTCGCGAACGTCCTCAACGAGGCCGCGCTGCTCACCGCGCGCAACGACGCGAAGCTGATCGACAACGCCGCTCTCGACGAGGCGATCGACCGGGTGATCGCCGGACCGCAGAAGCGCACCCGGGTGATGAGCGAGCACGAGAAGAAGATCACGGCCTACCACGAGGGCGGCCACGCCCTCGTCGCGGCTGCGCTGCCCGGCACCGACCCGGTGCACAAGATCACGATCCTGCCGCGCGGCCGCGCCCTCGGCTACACGATGGTGCTGCCCGACGTCGAGAAGTACTCCACCACCCGCGCGGAGATGCTCGACCAGCTCGCCTACATGCTCGGTGGCCGCGCCGCGGAGGAGCTCGTCTTCCACGACCCGACCACGGGTGCGTCCAACGACATCGAGAAGGCGACCGCCGTGGCGCGCGCGATGGTGACGCAGTACGGGATGACCGAGCGCCTCGGTGCGATCCGCTACGGCCAGGAGCAGGGCGAGGTCTTCATGGGCCGCGACTTCGGCCACACCCGCGACTACTCCGAGGACGTCGCCGCCGCGATCGACCAGGAGGTGCGGGCGTTCATCGACTCCGCGCACCACGAGGCCTTCGAGATCCTGGTCGAGAACCGCGACGTCCTCGATGCCCTCGTCGTCGAGCTGCTGGAGAAGGAGACGCTGGACAAGGCCGACGTCGCCCGGATCTTCGAGCCGCTGAGCCGTCGCCCGGTGCGTCCGGCCTGGACCGGGTCCTCGCGGCGCACGCCGAGCGAGCGCGGCCCCGTGCAGTCCCCGAAGGAGGTCGCGGCCGCGACCGGCTCGGCCAACGGCAGCGCGAACGGCAGCGCGAACGGCAGCGCGAACGGCTCCGCGCACGCCCCGGACCCGGTGGTCGAGGCGCCCGAGACGAGCGCGTGAGCGGCGACGAGCACGGGTCGGGCATCAGCCCCGTCCACGTGCCGGACGTCGTGGTCACCACGCCGTTCGACCACGACCGCGCCGAGGCCGCCGTGCGTGAGCTGCTCGCGGCCGTGGGGGAGGACCCGCAGCGCGACGGACTCATCGACACCCCGGCGCGGGTGGCCCGCGCCTACGCCGAGATGTTCGCCGGCCTGCGCCAGAGGGCGGACGAGGTGCTCACGACCACGTTCGACCTCGGTCACGACGAGATGGTCCTGGTGCAGGACATCGAGGTCTACTCCACCTGCGAGCACCACCTCGTCCCGTTCCACGGCGTCGCGCACGTCGGGTACATCCCCGGGGCCGACGGCCGGATCACCGGGCTGTCGAAGCTCGCGCGCCTCGTCGACGTCTACGCCAAGCGGCCCCAGGTGCAGGAGCGGCTCACGACGCAGATCGCCGATGCGCTCGTGCGGATCCTGCGGCCGCGCGGCGTCATCGTCGTGATCCAGTGCGAGCACCTCTGCATGTCGATGCGCGGCATCCGCAAGCCCGGCGCCCGCACGACCACCAGCGCCGTGCGCGGCCAGCTGCGCGACCCCGCCACCAGGGCCGAGGCGATGAGCCTCATCGTCGGCTGACCCGCCGCCGTCGCCGTAGCCTGACGCCGTGAGCACCGAGGCACGTCACCCCGTCGGCCTGCCCGACCGGCTGGCCGCGCTCGAGCGGTGCCTGGTGATGGGGGTCCTCAACGTCACGCCGGACTCGTTCTCCGACGGCGGCGCGTGGCTCGACGCGCCGACCGCCATCGCCCACGGTGTCGCGATGGCCGCCGACGGCGCTGACCTCGTCGACGTCGGCGGGGAGTCGACCCGGCCCGGCGCGCGGCGGATCAGCACCCAGACCGAGCTCGACCGGGTGATCCCGGTGGTCGACGGCCTCGTCGCCGCCGGCGTCGTCGTGTCCATCGACACGATGCGGGCCGAGGTGGCGCGCGCCGCCGTCGCGGCCGGCGCCGCGGTCGTCAACGACGTCAGCGGCGGGCTCTCCGAGCCGCAGATGCTGTGCGCCGTCGCGCAGCTCGGCGTCCCCTACGTCGCGATGCACTGGCGCGGCTACGGCGACCGGATGCACGAGAACGCCGGCTACGACGACGTCGTCGCCGACGTGATCGCCGAGCTGGGCCGGCGCGCCGTCGACGCCGCCGCCGCCGGCATCGATCCGCGGGCCGTCGTGCTCGACCCGGGCCTGGGCTTCGCGAAGGGCGCCGAGCACAACTGGGCGCTGCTGCACGACCTCGGCCGGCTCCGCGCGCTCGGCCACCCGGTCCTGGTCGGGGCCTCGCGCAAGCGGTTCCTGGGGTCGCTGCTGGCCGCCGGCGACGAGCCCCGGGCGTTGGCCGACCGCGACCGCGCGACCGACGCCGTGAGCGCGCTCGCCGCCGCCGCCGGCGCCTGGTGCGTGCGGGTGCACGACGTGCGCGGCAGCCGCGACGCCGTCGAGGTGGCGGCGGCCTGGACCCGTGGGTGAGGGTGGGGACGTGAGCCTTCCGGACGACCTCGACCGCGTCGCGGTGCTCGGCATCGCGGGCACCGGGCACCACGGCGTCTTCGAGCACGAGAGGCGCGACGGTCAGCCGTTCCACGTCGACGTCACGCTCGCCGTCGACACGCGACCCGCTGCCGAGTCCGACGAGCTGGCGCGCACGGTGGACTACGGCGAGGTCGCCGCCGCGGTCCTCGCCGTGATCGAGGGCCCGGCGTACGACCTCGTGGAGACCGTGGCGCAGAAGGTGGCCGACGCCTGCCTCGCGTTCGAGGCCGTCGCCGCCGTGGAGGTCGTGGTGCACAAGCCCGAGGCGCCCGTCGGCGTCGCGTTCCGCGACGTCGTCGTCACGATCGTGCGGCACCGGTGAGCCGCGCCGCGCTGGGCCTGGGTGCCAACCTCGGCGACCGGGTGGCGGCGCTGCAGGGCGCGGTCGACGTCGTCGCCCCGCACCTGCGCGGCGCCGTCGTGTCGTCGGTCTACGAGACCGCCGCGGTCGGCGGCCCCGAGCAGCCCGACTACGCCAACGCCGTCCTCGTGGGGGAGTGGGACGGCGAGCCGCACGCGCTGCTGGCCCTCGCCCACGAGGCCGAGAGGACCTGGGCGCGCACGCGCGAGGTCCGCTGGGGGCCACGCACTCTCGACGTCGACGTGCTCGTCGTCGGCGACGTGGTGAGCGACGACCCGGCGCTGACCCTGCCGCACCCGCGGGCCCGCGAGCGCGCCTTCGTCGTCGTTCCCTGGGCCGAGGCCGACCCGTCGGCGACGCTGCCCGACGGGTCGCGGGTGGTCGACCTCGCGGTGGCGCTCGGCGAGGCCGAGGGCGTGCACCGTCGCGACGACGTGCGCCTGGTGGTGCCCGCGTGAGGCCGACCCGGGTGCGGCTCCTCGTGGCGATGCTCGTGGTCAGCGGCGCCGTCGGGTGGGGCGTGGCGACCCTCGTCGACGCCTACGCCGACCGGTCGCTTCCGGTCCCGTGGACCGCCGCGCTGGTGATGTTCCTGCTCGCCCTCGCGCTGGGGATCTGGGCGCGCGGCACCAGGGCGCGGCTCGCGCACGCGCCGGGCAGCAAGCCGATGGAGCCCCTCGTCGCCGCGCGGTCGGCCGCGCTCGCCATGGCGGCGTCGCGCACGGGCGCGATCGTGGCCGGCTTCTACGTCGGAGTGGCGATCGCGTTCGCCCCGTCATGGGACCTGTCCGCCGCACGCGAGCGCATCGTGACTGCCCTCGTGACCGTCGTCGGGGCGGGGCTGGTCGTCGCCGCCGCGCTCTGGCTCGAGCGCGTCTGCCGAGTGCCCCCCGACGCCTCGGACGACGAGAAGCCCTAGGGTCGGGGCCATGAGCGAGGACATCGTGCTCGAGGACCTGCCCTACGACGAGCTGCGCGAGCGCGCCTTCGCGATCGCCGAGGAGCGCCACGACTACGGCTTCTTCCTCGACCTGTTCACCCACACCCCGGCGATGCACGACGCGTCGGACGAGGGTGGCTCCCTGGGCGACATGGGCGGGAGCTTCGTCGAGTCCGTGCGTGCCGCGCGCCAGGTCTTCCGCGGCGAGTCGGTCGGCGACCTCGAACCGCTGTTCCGCGCCCGCTTCGCCACCTACATCCGCGAGCACACGGCCTGACGTCTCAGGCAGCGGCGCCGTCGGCCTCGTCGACGGGCGGCTTCGGTCCGACCAGCACCAGCCCGATGACCGCGACGCACCAGGCCAGGTGGATCCGGCCGACCGCCTCGGGGTGCGAGAACCACCACTGCGCGTAGCCCGTCGTCGTGGTGAGCCGGTGCGCCCAGTCGGCCGTGAACGGCTGCCAGAACACGGCCGTCGACACGAGGGTCAGCCACGGTCCTCGCCCGCGGGTGCCGGCCAGGTCGTAGACGGCCGCCGCGAGCGCGATGCTGCCCAGGTAGTAGGCGTTGTCCTGCGGGTCCAGCGCGATCCGCACCGCCACCGCCCCGACGAGGACGCCGGCCCACCGACCGCGCAGTTGCGCGAGCAGGGCCACGCCCGTGGCTGCGAGGAACGCGACCGTGCGGTCCCAGGCCGGCACCAGCTCGCCGCGGACCCCGAGGGCGTAGAGACCCGACCCGGGGGCGAGCAGCACGCTCGGGCGCAGGACGGCGAGGGTCTGCGGTGCCGCCACGAGGAACGGCCCCCACAGCAGGACGAGCCCGCCTCCCAGCGCGAGCAGCGCCGGGCGCCAGCCGCGGCGGTCGAGGCCAAGCAGCATCGGGGCGAAGTCGACCGCCCAGGGCTTGGACGCCGCGGCCAGCGCCACCATCGCCCCGGCCCAGCCGGGGCGGGCGCGCAGCACGAAGCGCAGCGCCAGCACCGTGAACAGCATGGCCAGCACGTCGTCGAGGTGGGCCCAGCGCACGCTGAGCACGACCCAGCCCGGGACGACGGCGAGGGCGGCCCACCAGACCCGCGCCCCTCGCCGGGAGTTCGGCAGGGCGGTCGCGACCAGGGCGACGCCGAGCGGACCGACCGCGGACATGAGCACCTGGGCGGCCGCGGTGGCACCCGTCGCCCCGAGCGGCGAGAGCAGCCACGCCACGACGAAGGCGACCGGCCCGATCTGCAGCTCGGGGTGCTCGACGTAGAGGTGCAGGCCGCTCGGACCGAACAGGGCCTGGGCGCCGGTCGGGAAGAAGTGCCACGACAGCGCCGAGGTCGGCCAGGCCCACACGGCGCCCAGCACGGTCGCCAGCGCCACGGCCGACCACGCTGTCCCGGCCCGCCACGCCGGCCTTGGCGGCCATGGTCGCCGCGGCGCTGGGGGCGTCCTCGACGCCGACTCGGTCATGGTCAGCGCTTGTGCGCGGGGCCGTCGCGATGCGCCGCGACCGGCGGGGTGCGGAACCGGGCGGCGGCGCGCAGGCCACCGAGCGGGGAGGCGGCGAGCCAGACCGAACCGCCCCCGGCGTGCGCGAGCGACGCGACGATCGCGAGGCCGAGCCCGCTCCCCGCGCCGTCCTGACGGCCGCGCCAGAAGCGGTCGAACGCGCGGTCGCGCGACTCGGGGGGCAGCCCCGGCCCCTGGTCGTCGACGGTGACGACGACTCCGGTGGGCTCGGACCGGACGGTCACCACGATGCGGCTTCCCTCCGGGACGACCTCGAGGGCGTTGTCGACGTAGTTGTCGACGATCTGCTCGACCGCGCCCGGGACGGCGAGCGCCACGGCCATGCCGGGGGCGTCGACCTCGATGTGGACGTGCCGCTCGCCGGCCAGCGCCTGCCAGTCCTCGACCCGCTCGACGGCGACGGCGCTGACGTCGACGGGGACGCTCGCGTGGTCGACGTTCTCGGCGCGCGCCAGCACGAGCAGGCCGTCGATGAGGCGCTGCAGGCGGTCGATCTCGTCGCGCGCGGCGTCGACCTGGTCGAGCGCGGGCTCGTCGTCGCTCATCAGGTCGGCGGCGCGGTCCAGGCGCAGGCGCAGGGCGGTGAGCGGAGTCCGCAGCTGGTGCGACGCGTCGCCGGCGAACCCGCGCTGAGACTCGACGACGGCCTGCACGCGGTCGGCCATCGTGTTGAACGACTCGGCGAGCTCCTCGATCTCGCCGCCACCTCCGACGTCGGCACGCGCGTCGAGGTCGCCCTCGGCGAGGTCCTCGGCGGCGTCGCGGAGCCGGCGGATGCGGCGGGTGACGGTCGAGGCCACCAGCAGCGCGACGACGCCGGCGCAGAGCAGCGTGATCACGGCCGCGATGCCCAGACCGCGCACGCGGTCGTCGACGACGGCGTTGACCTCGCTGGAGGGGTACATCAAGCGGACGGCACCGAGCACCTGGGTCCCCGCGCGCACGGGCACGGCGACGTAGAGCAGCGCGCCGCCCAGGGACTTGGAGTCGCGCTCGCCGGACACCGCGCGCGCGCCCTGCCCGTCGAGGCCGAGCGCGGCCTGGATCTCGGGGCGGTTGGCGTAGTCCTCCGACTCGCGTCCCTGCGACGACACGATCGCGGTGCCGGCGTCGTCGACCACGACGACCCGGGCCCCGCTCGTCGCGGCGTACGCGTCGACGTAGGTCCGCAGGGCGGTGGACGCCGCGGGCGACGGCGTGGCGAGCGCGGTGATGGAGTACCCGGCCATCGTGAAGGCGTCGCGCTGCAGGCGGGTGATGATGCTCTCGCGCTCGACGGTCCGCAGGTAGGTCGCGAGCGGGATGTTCTGCACGAGCAGCACGAGCGCGGTGAACCCGACGAGCACCAGCGCGAGCCGCCACCTCATCGAGGTCTCACGGCGAGCCGAGCCGGAACCCGACCCCGCGCACCGCCTCGATCCACGCGGCGTCGCCCAGCTTCTTGCGGATCGCCGCGACGTGGGCGTCGACCGTCTTGGTGGCGCCGTACCAGTGGCCCTCCCAGACGTGCTCGAGGATCTCGGTGCGGCGACGGACGGCGCCGGGGTCCTCCGCGAGGTAGGCCAGGACGTCGAACTCCTTGGCGGTGAGGGAGATCTCCTCGCCGTCGACGTGCACCCGCTGGCTGCGGCGGTCGATCGAGAGCCGGCCGATCTGCTGGACGGCGGCGGCCACGGGCGCCGCCGCCGGCGGCGCCTGGGTGCGCCGGAGCACGGCACGGATCCGGGCCGCGAGCTCGCGCATGCCGAACGGCTTCACGAGGTAGTCGTCGGCCCCGAGCTCGAGGGCGATCACCCGGTCGGTCTCGTCACCGCGGGCGCTCACCACGATGATCGGGACCTCGGAGCTGGCACGGATCCGCCGGCAGACCTCCTGGCCGTCCATGTCGGGCAGGCCGAGGTCGAGCAGCACGACCTCCGGCGGCAGGGGCGAGACCACGGCGGCGAGCGCCGCGGCGCCCGACCCGACGTGCTCGACGGTGAAGCCGAGCGCGGTCAGTCCGTCGAGGGACGAGGCCGCGACCGCGGCGTCGTCCTCCACCAGCAGAATGCGCACGCGGCCATTGTGGCGGTCCGCGCCGGTCCTACGGGCACCGGAGGCCGGGGCGCGTGGACGCGACGGCGATCTTCGACGTTCCTTGGACGAGCGGGCGAGGTCCGGGGGATCAGTGCGACCTACGGTGAGTCGATGGAGGAGGTGTGGTGAACCGCAACGGCGGCGTGATCGCCCTGACCGTCGTCGGCGTGCTCGTGGCTGGCGGCACGGCTGCGGCGGTGAACACCCGCATCCTGTCGGGCACCGGATCCACTCCGGTCGGCTCGGCCGAGGCGCTGCTGCCCGCAGCCGAGCCCTCGGCGGGATCGGGCGGCCCGCTGAGCGTCACCCCCTCGCCCAGGCCGACCAGCGCCGTCCCCACGACCACGCCCCCCGCGCCGGCTGTGTCGGTCCGCACGACCCCCACGCCGCACCCCACGACCGCGTACCCGGTCGCCACCCGCTCGGCCGCGCAGCCGGTTCGCCCCACCAGTCGCAGTTCCGCGACCGCGCTCACCACCCGTCCTCGTGTCACCAGGACGACCGCGCCGCTGCCCAGCGCCACCGAGGATCGCGGCGGGTCGCACGGCTCGGACGGCTCCGTCGGCCCCGGCGGCTTCGGCGGTGCGGGCGGTTCCGGCGGCTTCGGCGGTTCGGGCGGTTCCGGCGGCGTGGGAGGTCTGGGCGGTCCGAGCCCGAGCGGCTCCGGCGGCGGCCGCGACGACTGAGGTCCGCTGCGTCACCCGGTCGGCCCAGCCCACGCCGTACCCTGGCGGCATGCCACGACGCCGCTCCGCACGGCATGCCCGCCTCACGGGGCGCGCAGCCAGGGCGGCGGCGTACCCGGCGCTCGAGGACGACGTCTCCCGGCTCCGGTCCGCGACGTACGCCGATCACCTCGAGCTCATCCGGCTCGCCGCGGTGGTCGAGGGACTCGGCGCCCAGGTGCAGGCTATGACGACCGCGCTGGTCGCGACGCGCCGCGAGCTGATCGCCGCCCGCTCCGCACCGGTCGTGCCGGACCCGCAGGTCGAGCTGCTGGGCACCGAGGTCGTCGCGCTGCGCGCCACCGTGGCGACCCAGCAGGCGATGCTGGCCGACCTCAGCGGACGGCTGCTCGACCTCCTCGAGCGGGCGACGCTGCCGTCGCCGGCCGGCCCGCCCGTGGCGGCGA
>Ga0075017_100002770_pt1 | contig 10997 bp, 7 predicted proteins | sample AleBraG_ABR_2012_FD_71475 | JGI IMG/M metagenome (GOLD analysis project Ga0075017, IMG submission 71475) | Freshwater sediment microbial communities in response to fracking from Pennsylvania, USA - Alex Branch Run_MetaG_ABR_2012 | ecosystem: Environmental > Aquatic > Freshwater > Creek >...
AGTCAGCTGCTGCATCCGCATGCATCGAAGCCGCACGCTCTCTCCAGTTCTCCGCGTCGGAAGTGGCACGTCGGAGCGACCTCGAGTCCACCGACGTCGTCATGCGCTTCGGCCTGCACTGGGGGTCGACCCTCTACGTCGGCGCCATAACCACCGAGGGACGGTTCGAAGTCACTGCGCTCGGTGACCACGTGAATGAGGCAGCTCGGATCGAGGCGTGCGCAACGGGCGGTCGCATTCTGGTATCGAAGGAGCTGGTTGAACGGCTCTCGGCAGCAGACGCGACGAGGCTCGGGATGGACGTCGACCGGCTGCACTATTCCGCCCTCGGAGAGCTCAGCACTGCCACCGACAAGGCGCGCCGCGATGCGCCGCTCATTTCCGTCAGCGAGATCTAGGACGCATAGCCAACGTGCGAGGTGGAGGCAAGAAGCCAGATCACGGTGGGAGTACATACCAGAGTTCACGAGTCGTTCACCTTTCGGTAACCCGCAGACCAGAGTTCTGACACGTGCCTCTGCGAGATTGTGCATAGGTGTTACCAACGAGTAGGACTGAGGTGAAGTGAGCGAGTTGAAGGTGTCAAAACTCGAGCCGATCGATCCAGGTCGGGACACCTCAGTTGCGAGCGTGTCAGTACCACAGACGGGGCTCGCGGCTCCTGGTCGGACGGTAAGCGACCTCCTGAACGACGCGCCCACGAGCCGCTTCCATCGCCGTGCCGTCCTCATCTCAGGGATGGGTTTCTTCACCGACGCCTACGACCTCTTCGTCATCGCGACGGTGGCGACGCTGGTCCAGTCGCAGTGGGACCTCTCGACGACTCAGAAGAGCTGGGTGACAGGATCGGCGATCCTTGGAGCGTTCGTCGGCGCAATGCTGTTTGGCAGGATCGCCGACATCTTCGGTCGCAAGACCGTCTACACGATCGTCGCCGGGATCATGATCGTCGGCGCCATCGCGTCCGCACTCGCGCCAGGCTTCGTCTTCCTTGTGATCGCCCGACTCGTCCTCGGACTTGGCATTGGCGGGGACTACCCGGTCTCCGCGGTGCTCATGAGCGAGTACGCCAACCGCCATGACCGAGGACGCCTCGTGGGACTCGTCTTCTCGATGCAGGCGTTGGGCCTCATCGTGGGCCCGCTGGTCGCCTTGATCCTCCTTGCGTCCGGCATCAGCCACGACCTGACCTGGCGCATCCTGCTCGGGCTGGGTGCGCTGCCCGCGGCGGCCGTCATCTACTTGCGGTCGAAGATGCCGGAGTCGCCCCGATTTCAGGCCCAAGTCAAGGGCAGGTCGTCGCAGGCAGCAGCGCAGCTGCACCTGTTCGCCGACGGCGCCGTCGACGCCTCTGGCGCCGTTGCCGAGCAGTCCCGCTCGATGACCTTCCGCGAGTTCTTTTCGAGTCGTCAGATGCTGCTGCTCGTGCTGGGCACGGCAGGATCATGGTTCCTCTTCGACTACGCCTACTACGGCAACACGCTGTCACTTCCCAGCATTCTCAAGCAGGTCGCACCGAATGCAAGCCTGGAGACCAACCTCGCGTGGACACTCGGGATCTTCATCGTGTTCGCTCTCCCCGGCTACGCGCTGGCCGTGGCGAAGATGGATCGCATCGGGCATCGACGGCTCCAGCACGTCGGGTTCGCGGTCATGGCGGCGTGCTTCGTCGTCCTCGGCGCCTTCCCCGCGCTGACGACCACGATCGCACCATTCCTGGCGATCTTCGGCTTGAGCTACTTCTTCACTCAGTTCGGCCCGAACACGACGACATTCGTCCTCCCCTCGGAGGTCTTTCCCGTCAGTATGAGGACAACGGGCCACGGGCTCGCCGCCGGCATCGGCAAGCTCGGCGCGTTCGTTGGCGTTTTCCTCGTTCCCCGATTGCAGAGCGGTATTGGACTGCGGGGGATGTTGCTCGTCGCTGGCGGTGCCGCGTTGCTCGGATTCGCCGTCACCTTCGTCCTACCCGAACCGGCAGGTCGAACGCTGGAGGACCTGTCGGAAGATTGCAGCGGGCTTGCCAGCCTCCCTCTTCGCGCTGGCTGAACTTCCGCGCTCGGCGGGTCTCGCACCGTGTGACACATCGGTTCTGTGGTTGCCTCTTCAGCGCCTGCCTGGGCCAGCCATTTGTGTCACCCAGCAGGCGCTTGAAGCCTTGAGCGGCACCTTTGAGAGGTGGTCGCTGGACCACCTGCGGCGAGGAGAAGTCCCGGATATGAGGAATTCACGGACGTTGTGAGTGTCCCTCTCAGCTATGCCAGCCAGTTGTTCCTTGCGCAGCCGGTTGTTCCTTGGTGCCCCCGGCAGGACTCGAACCTGCGCTTCCGGCTCCGGAGGCCGGCGCTCTATCCGCTGAGCTACGGAGGCTCGCGCGTGCATTGTAGTTGCGCGACGTCTGAAGGTCTTTCGGTCGAGTCGACCTAACCTCGCGAAGTGCCGGCGCCGGTCGACTCCTCCGCAGCAGTTCACCGCACGCCGACGCTCGGTCACATCCGGTCCCTCGACGGCATCCGCGCCGTCGCGGTCGGCGCAGTGGTTCTCTACCACGCAGGCATCGCCCGCCTGCAGGGCGGGTTCCTCGGGGTCGACGTGTTCTTCGTGCTTTCCGGGTTCCTCATTACCTCGCTGCTAGTGACGGAGCTCGCAAGTCGAAACACCCTTGCCTTCGGGCGGTTCTACGAGCGCAGAGCGCGTCGGCTCCTGCCAGCGCTCGTCGTGCTCGTTGGCATCGTCGTGATCTACGCGTACGTGATCACCCCGCACGGGAGCTATCCCTCTCTTCCCGCGCAGATCCTCGGGACGATGGCCTACGTCGGCAACTGGACGCTGATCGCACACCATGCCACCTACTTCTCGCTGGGGCTTCCTGCGTCTCCGCTCGAGCACACATGGTCGCTCGCGATCGAGGAGCAGTTCTATCTCGTGTGGCCCGCGGTGCTCTTCTGCCTGTGGCGCCTCACGAAGCGCAATCGCACGCTTGCGCTGTGCTGCGTCGCAGGGTCGATCGCGTGCGCCGTCCTGACGGCGCTGCAGTTCTCGGGCAGTGCCAGCATCAACACGCTCTATCTCTCGACGCAGACCCATGCCACGACGATGCTCATGGGGGCGGCACTGGCACTCCTCTTGATGCCGGAGCACGGCGCCGCCTCATCGGGCCCGTTCGTGGCGGCACCAGTGCGTGCGGCCACGATCTGGAATGTGACTGGCGTGGTCGCGTGGCTGGCCGTCGTCGCGATGTTCTTCATGGCGAGCGGAACGGGCTCACTGCTCTACAGGGGCGGGTATGTCGGGGTGGGAGCGGTGGTGGCGCTCGCGATCGGAGCGACGGTGCTCGTCCCTCTGGGATGGTCGGCGAGAGTGCTGTCGCTCGCGCCGTTGGTCTTCATCGGACAGATCTCCTACGGGATCTACCTGTTCCACTTCCCGCTATTCTTGTGGATCGACCACGCGAGCACCGGTCTCTCCGGTCTTGGGCTGCTGGCGGTGCGGATCATCGTGACGATCGCGGCCGCCACCGTGTCCTACGTGCTCGTCGAGCGCCCGATCAGGCAGCGCCGCTTCCTTCGCGGATGGGCCGGCCTGTGGGCCGCTGTCGGCACCTATCTCGTCGTGTCGGTGCTCGCATTCTCTGTGACGTCATCTGCCGCGTTCGTCCCCTTCGCCGACAGGATCGCACGGTGGGTTCCGATCGGCGCTCCGCCAAGAGGCACGTCGACGCGCATCCTGATCGCCGGCGACTCGATGGCCCAGACGCTCGGCAACGGCCTCGACAACCCCCTCACCCGCTACGAGCACGTCTATGTCTCGATCCTCGGGGAGTCGAACTGCTCCGTGTTCACCGCCGAGATGCGCATCAAGGGGTTCCACATCGTGCCGCGTGCCAAGTGCTCGTGGACACTGCCGAACGGCATGCACGCTCGATGGACCAAACGGCTTCACTCGCTGCACCCCGACGTCTCTCTGATGCTGTTCCGCCTGGACGTCGTCGACCACAAGGTCGATCGAGCGTGGACCCACGTGGGCGAGCAGCCCTTCGACTGCCTGCTTCGCCGTCGGCTCATCTCGGCCGCCGCGACGCTCGCCGCAACTGGCCGCCCCGTCGTCTTGCTGACGACCCCCTACTACTCGACAGGCGAGCAGCCCAGTGGTGCGACGTGGCCTGAGGATGATCCTGCGAGGGTTCGCGCGTACAACGACCTGCTCCGATCCGTCGCTGCCCAGTTCCCAGGCGTCGTCCATGTCGTCGACCTGAATGCGATGGTCTCCCCGCACGGGCGCTACGCGAGGGTGATCGGCTCGACGGTCGTGCGGTGGGTGGATGGCGTGCACTTCACCTACGCAGGCGACTCCTACGTGCTGCCGCGGCTCCTCGCCGCGGTCACGCCGATCGCTCGGACCCGACCCTCTCGCGCGGCCCTCGACGAGCTCGAGGCCGTTGCGCGGGTCGGGTCACCGCTGAGGTGCAGTCGCGGGTGAGGCCGGCACGAGCCGTAGTCTGAGACACGTGGCGCCGGGACCGTCGACAGCGCCTGTCTCTCGGTCACTGCTGCCTTCGACCGCGACGACCTCGTCTGACGGGCGGCTGTTCATCGGTGGCTGTGACCTGCTCGAGCTGGCGTCGGCGTTCTCGACACCCCTGTTCGTCTACGACGAGGCGGCGCTGCAGGCGCGCTGCGAGGAGGCGGTGGCGTCGTTCGACGACGGAGTCGCCTATGCCTCGAAGGCGTTCCTCTGCCGAGAGATGGCGCGGCTCGCCCATCGCGCGGGGCTGTGCATCGACGTGGCGTCGCTCGGCGAGCTGCACTGCGCGCTCAGCGCCGGGGTGCCTGCAGGGCGCCTCGTGCTCCACGGGAACAACAAGAGCGTCGCGGAGCTCTCGACCGCCCTCGATGCCGGCATCGGCCGCATCGTCGTGGACGGCGCCGACGAGCTTGATCGGCTTGCTCGGCTCGCGGCTGGCCGACCCGTGCCCCAACCTGTCCTGCTCCGTGTCACCCCCGGGGTCGAGGCGCACACGCACGAGTTCGTGCGAACCGGTCAAGAGGACACGAAGTTCGGCGTCTCGATCGCCTCGGGTGCGGCCGCAGCGATGATCACGCGGATCGCCCACACCGACGGCATCACGCTCGTCGGGCTGCACGCGCATATCGGAAGCCAGGTCTTCGACGTCGGCTCGCTTGCCCAGGCCGCCCAGATCCTCGGCGCGTTCTTCGCGCCGCTCGGCCTCGAGGAGCTGTGCGTCGGCGGGGGACTGGGCGTCGCCTACGTCGAGGGTGAGTCCGCCCCGACGATCCCGGAGTGGGGCAGCGCGGTGCGCGCTGCGTGCGCTGCGGCCGGAGTGGGGCCGCAGGTGCGGATCACCGCGGAGCCAGGCCGCGCGATCGTCGCCACCGCCGGCGTCACGCTCTACACGGTCGGGGCGATCAAGCAGATCGAGGGAGTCCGCACGTACATCGCCGTCGACGGTGGGATGAGCGACAACCCACGGCCGGTCCTGTACGGCTCTGGGTATGAGGCGTTCCTCCCGCGGGCCACGACGGCGCTTCGACCCCGTCCCGCTCGAATCGTCGGCAAGCACTGCGAGAGCGGCGACGTCCTGGTGGACGACGCACGCCTCCCGTCGGACGTCAGGGTTGGCGACGTGCTCTGCACGCCCGTCACCGGTGCGTACGGCTACTCGATGGCGTCCACGTACAACCGCGTCGGTCGCCCGGCGGTCGTGTTCGTCCGAGATGGCGCCGCTCGCGTGGCGCTGCGGCGCGAGACCTCTGAGGACCTCGAGTCGCTCGAGTGCATCGAGCCGGTGGAGCCTGCGCAGGAGCCGAATCGATGACCGCCAGCCCGGTCCGCATCGCCATGCTCGGGTGCGGCACCGTCGGCGCCGAGGTCGCCAGGGCGCTGTGTGATCCGGCGCGTCGGGCGGCGCTCAGCGAGGCTGCTGGCGCGCACCTCGAGCTCGTGGGGATCGCCGTGGCTCACGAAGGCGTCGAGCGGCCGGGGATCGATCCGTCCCTGCTGACGACGGACGCCGACGCACTGCTCCGAGACAGCGCACCGGACATCGTCATCGAGCTGATCGGCGCTGTGGCGGGGACCGAAGAGCTCGTGTCGCTTGCGATCGACCTCGGGGCGTCGGTCGTGACAGCCAACAAGGCGCTGCTCAGCTCGAACGTCAGAGCGTTGACGGCGCGCGCGACGGCCCGCGGCGTCGACCTCTACTACGAGGCGGCCGTCGCAGGAGCGGTCCCCGTCGTGCGAGTGCTCCGCTCGGCGCTGGCGGGACAGCCGCTGCACCGCGTGCTTGGCATCGTCAACGGCACGACCAACTTCATCCTGACGACGATGGCACGGGAGGGGCGCAGCTACTCGGAGGTCCTCGCAGACGCGACTGCGCACGGCTACGCAGAACGTGACCCATCCGCTGACGTCAACGGCCACGATGCCGCCCAGAAGGCCGCGCTGCTCGCGACCCTCGCCTTCGGCAGCGAGGTGACCGACGCGGACGTGCCACGCGAGGGGATCACGAGGGTGACCCCGGTCGACATCGCAGCGGCAGCGAGGATGGGCCACGTCGTGCGCCTGGTCGCGGTTGCCGAGCGGGTCGGCGATGACACGGTGTCGGTGCGCGTGCACCCCGCGATGGTGCCGGCCGACCACCCGCTGGCTGCCGTGGACGGGGCCTCGAACGCGGTGTTCGTCGAAGGAGCCGATGTCGGTGCCCTGATGTTCATGGGTGCCGGAGCGGGCGGTGCGCCGACCTCATCGGCGGTGCTGGGCGATCTCGTCGCCGCAGCGCGGAACCGGGTGGCCGGGACGACCGAGCGCGCGCCAACGATCACCGACCAGCTGCGGCTCCTGCCGCCAGGGGACGTCGTGAGCGCCTTCTACCTCGCTGTCGAGGTGGCGGACCGGCCCGGGGTCCTCGCCGCGGTCGCGAGCGTGTTCGGGGAGCACGGCGTCTCGATCCGCTCGATGGAGCAGTTCGGGATGCACGACGATGCGAGACTCTCGTTCCTCACGCACCATGCGACCGAGACGGCGATGGCCTCGACGGTCGCCGACCTCGCGGGGCTCGACGCGGTCAAGGCGATCGGGGTGCTCCTGCGCGTCGTGGAGGGTGCGGGCGCATGAGCCGATACGGCGGCGTCATCGCGCGCTACGGCGAGCTCGTGGGCGTCGCCCCGGGGACAGAGGCGGTCACGCTGCTCGAGGGCGCGACCCCGCTGCTCGCCGCGCCCCGCCTCTCGGCTCGGCTCGACGCGGACGTCTACTTGAAGGTCGAGGGCGCGAACCCCACGGGCAGCTTCAAGGACCGCGGCATGACCGTGGCGATCACCAAAGCGAAGGCCGCCGGTGCGACGGCCGTGGTGTGCGCGTCGACCGGGAACACCTCGGCATCGGCCGCCGCCTACGCCGCACGGGCCGGGATGGCTTGTGCGGTCGTGATCCCAGAGGGCAAGGTCGCGCTTGGAAAGCTCGCCCAGGCCCTGGTCCACGGCGCCCGCGTGATCCAGGTGAGGGGCAACTTCGACGCGGCCCTGGCGCTGGTCCGCGAGCTGCCGGGCCGCGCCGCGGTCACGGTCGTGAACTCGGTCAACCCAGACCGGATCGAGGGGCAGACCTCGGCCGCCTACGAGATCGTCGACGACCTCGGCGCGGCGCCTGACTTCGTCTTCCTCCCGGTCGGCAACGCAGGCAACATCACCGCCTACTGGCGCGGGTTCAACCGGTATCGCGATGCGGGGCGCGCCGGCTCGACGCCCTGCATGGTCGGGTTCCAGGCCAAGGGCGCGGCGCCGATCGTCCTCGGCCACGTCGTCGAGGAGCCCGAGACGCTCGCGACGGCCATCCGGATCGGGAACCCGGCGAGCTGGCAGGGCGCGCTCGACGCGGTCCACGAGTCCGAGGGCTACATCGGCATGGTGACCGACGACGAGATCCTTGAGGCCTGGCACATGCTCGCCGGGGACGAGTCGGTCTTCTGCGAGCCTGCGAGCGCGGCGGGCGTCGCCGGGCTGCTGCGCCGCGGCGTGCCGAAGGGGTCCACTGTCGTCTGCGTGCTGACCGGCAACGGGCTGAAGGACCCTGACACAGCGACGGCCAGCGCGCCGGCGCCGACGGTCGTCGACGCGGACCCCGACCAGCTGCTCGCCGCCATCCAGCGATAGTGGTGGCACAGGTGGCGCCGGAGCGCTAACATGCACTCATCCCACCTCGTCTGCGGCGTCGCCGCGGGCCCCAGGGACATCTTCTCTGGTGTGGTGGTTCGCGCCGCGTGCGCAGCGCACGCAGCGTTCCTTCGGCGGCACTTGTAGCTCGACCGAGGTGAGAGAGAGGACACGAATGACGTCCGGCCCCCAGTTGGAACGGTCCCTGCTTGAGACCAAGGAGCGAGACGAGCTCCAGATGATCGCTCAGGCAATGGAGCTCAAGACCAGCGCCAGAGCCAGCAAGGCGACGCTCATCGGCGCGATTCTCGACGCCACAGGAGTGGCAGCCGAGGATGCAGGCGCCACCGCCCCACGACACGCCACCGCCAAACGGTCGGCAGCGGCATCCACGAACGGCGACGCCGCCGCGAGCTCGAACGGCGCGGCGCCGGCAGACGATGCAGAGGTCGTCGGGGTCGCCACGGCGCCATCGGAGGCGACGTCGGACGTCTCGTTCAGCGAAGGCAGCTCGGCCACGATCTCGCGGGCTCCGCGGCCGCAGGGCGGCCAGCAGCAGGGCCAGTTCGACGCCGCCAACCGCCGGAACAACCGCCGGCGCAGGGGCCGTGACCGCGAGCGCGGCAGCACGGGCACGAGCGGCGAGCGTGACCTCCAAGGCGCCCAAGAGCAGGCCTACACGGGCGAGCTCGTCGAGGTGCGTGGCCTCCTCGACCTGCGCGATGAGGGGTACGGGTTCGTGCGAACGGCGGGGTACCTGCCGAGCTCGAAGGACGTCTACGTCTCGATCAGCCAGGCGCGTCGGTTCTCGCTGCGCAAGGGCGACACCATCGAGGGCGCGTGCCGGCCCGCTGCGAGCAACGAGAAGTTCCCAGCGCTGCTGCGCATCGACACGATCTCGGGACTCGACCCCGAAGAGGCGAGGACGCGCCGGAGGTTCGAGGACCTCACGCCGCTGTTCCCCGACGAGCGGCTCAAGCTCGAGACGGTGGGGGACAAGGAGAACATGACCTCGCGGATCGTGGACCTGCTGAGCCCGATCGGCAAGGGCCAGCGAGGCCTGATCGTCTCGCCGCCCAAGGCAGGCAAGACCGCGATCCTCAAGCGCATCGCCCACTCGATCGAGGAGAACAACCCCGAGGTGCACCTCATGGTGCTGCTCGTCGAAGAGCGGCCCGAAGAGGTCACCGACATGCGCCGCAGCGTGAAGGGCGAGGTTGTGGCCTCCACGTTCGACCGCCCGAGCGAGGAGCACACCCAGGTCTCCGAGCTCGCGATCGAGCGCGCGAAGCGACTCGTCGAGCTCGGCCGGGATGTCGTGATCCTGCTCGACGGCATCACGAGGCTCGCTCGCGCCTACAACCTCTCGGCGCCGGCCACGGGACGGATCATGTCGGGCGGCGTCGACTCCGGCGCGCTGTACCCGCCGAGGAAGTTCTTCGGGGCTGCCAGGAACATCGAAGAGGGCGGGTCGCTCACGATCCTCGCCACAGCACTCGTGGAGACCGGGTCCAAGATGGACGAGGTCATCTTCGAGGAGTTCAAGGGCACCGGCAACATGGAGCTGCGGCTGGACCGCAGGCTCGCAGAGCGGCGGATCTATCCGGCGATCGACGTCAACGCGAGCTCGACGCGCCACGAAGAGCTGCTCTTCGAGAAGGGCCAGCTCCAGCAGGTCTGGAAGCTCCGCCGCGTCCTCAACGGCCTCGCCAGCGACGGCACCGGCGCGGCCGGACTCGAGCTGCTCATGGACAAGATCAAGACCACGCGTTCCAACGACGACTTCCTGGCTGAGATCGCCAAGGGGCCGTCGGCGAGCGGATGACCCCGCCGAACGGCGCGAAACCGCGGCAGGTAGACTCTCTCGTCCGCACCTGAGGAGCATCATGAAGGCTGACATCCACCCCGACTACGTCGACTCGACCGTCCACTGCTCGTGCGGCAACTCCTTTGAGACCCGCTCGACCAAGCCGGACCTGCACGTCGAGCTGTGCAATGAGTGCCACCCGTTCTTCACGGGCAAGCAGAAGCTCGTCGACACCGGTGGACGCGTCGAGCGCTTCCAGCGTCGCTACGGCGCCAAGGGCAAGACCCGCGCCGCGAAGAGCTGATCCCCGGCGCGCTGCGCCATCAGATGACCACGCTGGACGAGACGCTCGCCGAGCTCGCCAAGGAGCTTGACGCCACCTCCGCGGCGCTCTCGGCGCCCGGCGCGCCGCGCGATCACTCGAAGTTCCGGGAGCTCTCGAGGCGCCATCGCAAGCTGAGCGACCTCGTCGGCACCTGGCGCGAGCTCGAGGCCGCGCGCGCCGATGCGAGCGCAGCCGACGAGCTGCTTGCCGATGCGACCGGCGACGAGCGCGGCGCGCTCGAGTCGGACCGTGAGCGGTCGTTGGCGGCGGTGAGCGCCCTCGAGGAGCGACTCGAGCAGCTGCTGCTCCCCGACGATCCCAACGCGGGCAGGGCCGTCCTTGTCGAGATCCGCGGGTCCGAGGGGGGCGAGGAGGCCAACCTGTTCGCCCGCGACCTCTACGACATGTACCAGCGATATGTCGCGCTGCGCGGCTACAAAGTCGAGGTCCTCGAGGAGCGCGAGAGCGACCGCGGTGGGCTCGACGAGGTCATCTTCAAGGTCGCTGGGGACGACGCGTGGATGCGGTTCGAGCACGAGACCGGTGTGCACCGCGTCCAGCGCGTCCCGGTCACCGAGTCCAAGGGCAGGATCCACACGTCTGCGGCGACGGTGACGGTGCTGCCCGAGGCCGAAGAGGTCGACATCGAGATCGATCCGGCGGACCTCAAGGTCGACGTCTACCGCTCGAGCGG
>Ga0075017_100002772_pt1 | contig 10992 bp, 9 predicted proteins | sample AleBraG_ABR_2012_FD_71475 | JGI IMG/M metagenome (GOLD analysis project Ga0075017, IMG submission 71475) | Freshwater sediment microbial communities in response to fracking from Pennsylvania, USA - Alex Branch Run_MetaG_ABR_2012 | ecosystem: Environmental > Aquatic > Freshwater > Creek >...
AGGTTCTTGAGGTGCGACGTGCAATTGAAGCCTTTCCTGCTGGACATGTGGCTGGACAAGTACGAGCACGATATTGAATTCAACCTGGCGTCGAGCGAGGGGCCGAGTTGGACGGTAAATGCCCTGTTGAACCTCGTGGGCGAGGAAGAGCGGGAGCGGTTCCTCAATCATGAGTTGGTCTACAGCCGTCCAGCGGGGGCCGACGGATTGCGTGAAGCGATCGCGGAAATGCACGATGTGAGTGCGGAGTGTGTGCAGATCATGACGGGCGCCTCGGAGGCTCTGGTCGTCCTGATGTGGCTGGCGGCTGAGCCCGGAGCGAACGTGATACTGCCTCGGCCCGGATACGCGCCTTTTTCTGCGCTACCCGAGTCGCTAGGTATTGAAACCCGCTTTTACGGGATATGCAAGGAAAACACCTTCAGCATAGACGTTGAAGAGATCATGAAGCTCGCGGATGCAGGGACGAACCTGATCATGGTGAACAGCCCGCATCACCCGACAGGCGCGACGATGAGCGATGCGGAGATGGAGAGGTTACACGAGTTTACCTCGGCGCGTGGAATCCAACTGGTGAGTGACGAGGTATATCACCCGATTTACCACGGACGAGAGACAAAATCGGCGTCGCGGCTGCCGCAAGCCACGGTGATCCACGATTTCTCGAAAGCGTTCGCCCTGCCTGGCGTTCGTACAGGATGGATGATTGAGCACAACCGAAAACGCCGGGAACGTTACTGGAATGCCCGCGCATATTTTTCGATCTCGAACAATTCGGCAGGAGAGATGCTTGCTGAAATCGCGATGCGCAAACGTGATGTGGTTCTCAGGAGAACGAAAGAAACCGCAAGGCAAAATCTGGAGCACCTGAGTCTCTTCATGGCTGGGCATCGCGAAACCCTGGGGTGGATTCGCCCGCAAGGAGGAATGGCGGCATTTCCCTGGCTGGTCAGCGGAGAGAACGCCAGGCCATTCTGCCAGGCTGCAGCGGAACAAGGAATTCTGCTCGCCCCAGGAGATTGTTTCGATGTTCCGTCGCATTTTCGAATTGGCTTCGCCGCCACCGGACACAAGTTCCCACAGGCGTTAGATCGATTCGGCGAATTCGTGAAGAGCTGGCCAGTGAAGGTCGCAAGCAGGCAATCAGCATAATCCCGCTCAAAGTTTTTTCCGTCAAACCCTAGTCGCCGCGGTGGATTTCGGAGCAGAGAACCCAGAGGTGGTCCATATATTCGCCGCTATTGGAATGGAAGCCGGTGACTACTGACCCTACTGGGCATTCGCCTTCTGAGGGATGTCCGCCGGCCTCGGGGCGAAAAACCGGCTGTGTCATTTCCGTGCGAACGTGTTCGCGTCTGTGCTCGGCGATTTCGCGGAGCGGGCTGCAGATGCCGGCGGCTTCGTCGATGGAGGCTCCGGTACGTCCGCGCAAACCGCGCAGCACCATGCCGTTGGGGCAGAAGGCATCGTGCACAGGGCGGCCACCGGGGCTGCCGGTGCGTCCGGTCAGATGAACTTCGTCACCGAGATCGCCATCGGGGCGGATGTGAATGCAGTCGAGCCAAGCCGTGTTGAAGAATTCTCCGGTCTGTACGTGAAATCCGACAGCGACGGAATTCTCCTCGCATGCGGCGTCGGGCGATGGGCGTCCGCCGTTGCCTCCGCCGAAGTCGATGATCACGCGCTCGTGGGAAACGCGGATGCCGCCGCGGTCGAAAGCGCGGTCGCGATCTCGATCGTGGTCGCGTTCCTGGTATTGCGGCGCTGCGAGTGCGGCCATGGCGGCAATAAACAAAATTGCGGCGACGATGAACGGAGAAGTGCGTTCAGGAATTTGCATGGATACGCCCCTTTTGGAGATTTAGCCGGATGGTAGAAGGCGGGTGCGGCGATGTCAATGCAGAATGGGATGCGGGGCTGCCTGCGAGCTAGTGTGTGAAAAGGACCGTGGGACCCTCAGGGGCTGAAGCCCTCTTTGATGCAAGGGCCTCATCGCAGCGCTGAAAGCGCTGGCGCCACCCAAGAGTGTCCGCACTAATAGCCCCGCCCAAAGCGCGGACTCAGACCGGGACCGCCGTCGCCTTTTTGCGGAGGATTCCGGCTGAGGCCAGGGTGACGATCAGGCCGATGGGAAAGACTTCCATGAAGGTCATAGCTATGTTGATCACCGGCTTGTCGTACATCACTTTGAATTCCTGAGCCTTCTTTACTCTCTCATCGATCTTTTGCTGGCTTTGTCCGGATGCTCTGGCCTGCTCGACCATGTGGGCGGAATATTTCTCGGCGAAGCCAGGCATCAGTTTGAAATAAACGAATTCCCAGGTGCCGACGTAGCACGCGCTGGAGATCAGCGTGATGAGGATGCCCACAGCGAAACCGCGGCCGAAGGTCAGGCGGCCGGCACCAGCGTTCTCTCGATAGGAACGTATTCCGAAGAAGATGAGCAAGGCGGAGAGAACGATGGTGGTATAGCCGAGGATTTCGCCTTTGTCGAAGCCGATCTTGTCGGCGAAGGGGACGGTCAGCAGCATCATCGCGGCGGAGATGGCGCCGGAGATCAGTCCGAAGGTAAGAACGGTCTTTTTCATGGAATTTCAGTCTCCTTTTCGTGAAATCTGCTTTCACGTGGGCCGAAATGTAGCGGGGAACGTGGGCGATGTCGTCATACTTTCGGGTGATTCTGCATGGAAAGCGAAAAAATCATGCTTTTGGATGGTAAGACCGCGGGTGGGAGCGTCATGGTATCAGGCGAGAGACCTTGCCGATCTGCACGGCTTGAGTGCGGCGCTTGGCGCCGAGCTTGTCAAAGAGACGGCTGGAATGGGTCTTGATCGTGTTTTCGCTGACGAAGAGGCGGTCGGCGATCTCGCGATTGCTGAGGCCGGCGGCGATCAGGCCGAGGATCTCGAGCTCGCGGGTGGTGATGCCGAGTTGGGCGACGCGGGCTTCATTGACGGCAAATGGGACGGCGGGGACTTCCTTGATGATGGTTTCGGTGACAATCTTCTCTTGAATGATCTTCTGGATGATCGGTTTTTTTCGGGTGAGCGTTTGCCCGAGCCAGATGCCGAGTGCGGCAAACAGGGCGGCGACCAGTGCGCCGTAGATTTCGAGGGAATGCTCGACGACCAGGAAACGGTATTCGGTCAGCTTCAGGACGGCAATGAGTACACCGCTGGTGACGCCGTAGAGCAGGATGTCGCGCAGGGCGCGGCGGCGCGAGGTTGGGGCGGATTCCGTCGTCGAGGTCACGGGAGGTCATGATAGCAAAGCGGGTCGAGAGGAGGAGGATGGTGATGGCGTCATTTAGAATTTGCCGATCCCGGCGCGGACGGCGGGCGATCAAACAGCCTTGTCAGCTTGGAACTTTGGGCGTTCACATGGCGTACTTTAGCTGAGGCGGGAGACTACATGGATCAGGGATCGAGTGCAATCTTGCATAAAGTGGGGCGGGCAGACGAGCAGGTGCGGACGGAGACAGGTCTCTTGCTCGCGATTGCCGGAGTGATGGCGCTGGTGCATGTGGCGACGAATGGGCGGTATGGATTCCATCGCGATGAGTTGCAGACGTTGAGCGATGCACTGCACATGGATTGGGGGTTCGTGGCGTATCCGCCGTTTACGCCGTTTGTGGAGCGCGTGGGGATGGCGTTGTTTGGGCATTCGCTGGTGGGATTGCGGATATTTTCGGTGATTGCGCAGTCGTCGGCGATTTTTGTGTCCGGGTTGATGGCACGAGAGCTGGGCGGCGGGAGGTTGGCTCAGGTTACGGCGGCGCTGTGCGTGGCGCTGGCCCCGCTAGCCATGTTTGAGGGAACTGAGTTTCAATACTCGACGTTCGACTATGTGTGGTGGGTGCTGATCGCTTATTTTGCGATCCGGATGTTGAAGTCGGACGATGCGCGCTGGTGCCTGGGTATTGGGGCTGCGGTGGGCCTGGGCTTGATGACGAAGTACACAATGGGATTTTATGTGATGGGGATCGTGGGCGGATTGGTGTTGACTTCGGCGCGGAGATTTATTGGCAGCAAGTGGTTCTGGATCGGGCTTGCGCTCGCAGCGGTGATCTGTCTGCCGAATCTCATTTGGCAGGTGCGGCATGATTTTATTTCGCTGCATTTTCTGCGGCACATTCATGCGCGCGATGTGCGGCAGGGAAGAGGGGACGGATTTTGGCGGGATCAGTTTCGGATTGACACGAATTTGTTTACCGCGCCGGTGTGGATTGCGGGGCTGATTGGTTTTTTGCGCGACCGGCGGTATCGGATGCTGGCGTGGATGTACTTGATCCCTCTGCTGCTGTTTGCGGCAACAAAGGCCCGGTTCTACTACCTGGGGGCGGCGTATCCCATGCTGCTGGCGATGGGTGCGGTTGCCGGAGAGCGGTGGGTTGCAACTTTGTCGCGCGGATGGCGATGGGCGGTGGAGGGGGCGCTGTTTGCCGGGATGGCGGTTTGTGGAGCGTATTTTGGGGTGGTCATCATTCCCTGGGCGTCGAGCGGTCCGCTGAAAGAGTTCGCGCTGAAGAATAATGGCGATCTGCGCGAAGAGATTGGATGGGAGGATCTGGTGCAGGCGGTGGCTGGCGTGCGGGATACGCTGCCCGCGGGCGAGCGGGAAAATGTGGGCGTGGTCGTGGGCAACTATGGCGAGGGCGGCGCGGTAACAATATTGGGCACGGAATATCACTTGCCGCCCGCGATTCAGCTGACGAATTCGGGATGGTTGCGGGGTTATCCGACGCCACCGCCGTCGACTTTGATTGTGGTGGGATGGGATCGCGAGCAGGTGGATGAGGCCTTCACGGCATGCCGTCTGGCTGGGCATAACGGGAATTCTCCGGGCGTTAAGAATGAGGAGAGCCTGGATCATCCGGATATTTTTGTGTGCGGGCCGCCGAAGTTGGCGTGGCCGCAGTTTTGGGAGGAGCATCAGAGGTTCGGATGATTCTCCGTTTCCCACCCTAACGTCGCAAAGTACGCGACGTTAGGGTGGGGCACCCTCGGAGTTGGTGGACAGCGCTAGTTTAGAGTGGTTGACCCAGTCTGCGAATAGTTTTCTATCCGGGCCCCGTCCATCAGCTAGTTCTTCAGCCTGCTTGAATTCATCAAGCGCCTCAGAAAATTCGGACCGGTCGTACAGGATCTCTCCGATGTGGAAGTGAGACCGTGCGGCGAGCGAACGCTCCAGCGGTCCACTCACAGCCTCCCGGAATAGTTTGACCGCCTGATCGTTGCGCCCGAGGAGCGCTTGCGCGTTCGCCTCGCGGTAAGAAAGCTCCGCTCTTTCTTCCGGGGAAATGTCTTCCCTCTTAAGACCATCCGCGATCGAGAGCGGCTCAAGAGCATGCCCGAGAACGATGAGGTCTGCGATCAGACGAAGCTGGATCCCTCGTCTGAACTCGATGTGATCGCCAGTGCTCAATAATTCCGCGTGTACCTTGAGGAGCGTCCTTAACTCCTGCGCTGATACTTCGAGCTTACTCTGCTTCTCATGAATAACCGCTAGTGAGAATTCTGCGTAAGGCCGACTTGGGCTGTCTTCCGGCAGAAGCCTGATCGCCTCCGAAGCGGCAGAGGCAGCTTCATCGTAGCGACGGAGGTCGCTGTAACAGAGGGACACACCTAAGAGAATGGAACTGATGTCCGCCGCATCCGTGGCGGCTTCGCGAAGACTTTGGAACTGCGCCAATGCTTCTGCTGGCCGCCCGGATTCTCGCAGGTCCTGGATTTCGCGAAATCGATTCCAATCAGTCATTCTGATTCCGACTACCAGGTTTCGGCAGGAGTATAGAACAACGAAGACACATCTCTTACGTGCAGTAATCGAAGTTTAACCATCCCCTTGGGATGGGCATGGTTCGTGTTCCTGCGAGGGAGGGTATTGGAACGTTTGAACTGCCAAGGGGCTAAAGCCCCCAAGAAGTTTGGCTGTGACGCGTCTCTGAAGCGCCGCTCTTCCACTAACATGCCAACGTCAAAAGCAGCGGGCAGGAGTGCCCGCTCCACACAATCCAGATGCAAAGTTAGCGGTTGTGGTCGCGGCGGCGGAGATAGTCGATGAACATTTGTTCGACAGGCTTGTCATAGGCCATTAAGACGTGGCGGACGGTGTGTCCGCTGACGAAGTGGCAGACTTCCTCGGCGAGATTCTTGGCGTGGTCGCCGGCGCGCTCTAACGATTGCGTCATGAAGATGACTTGCAGGCTGGCCTGGCGGTGAACGTTTTCCGGATTCTCGATGTGGCGCAGGAAGATCAGATTGCGGAGGCGATCCATCTCCGCGTCGGCGCGGAGGACGTCGATGGCCTTAGGGATTTCGCGGGAAGAAAAAGCGGCGCCGCAGTCGCTGAGCATCTTTTCCAGGATGGTAGCCATCTGCGTAAGGTCGCGGGTGTCCTCGGGATCGATGCGGCCTCCGACAGACTGGGCGCTGTTGGCGAAGCTGAGCAGGAGGTCGCCGATGCGCTCCAGGCCGATCATAAATTTCATGCAGGCGAGAAGTTCGCGGGCCTGGGGGGCATCGACTTCGGTGATGGCGGTGGTGACGCCGCTGTCGATCTCCATGTCGAGCGTGTCGAGCTCACGCTCGCGCTGGCGCAGAGAGCCGAGCAGGGTGGCGGAGCCGGTGGCGATGCCTTCAGCCGCGGCGCCCGCGGCTTCCTGGGCGAGGCGACAGGCTTCGACGGTGCGGCGCACGAGGTACTGATGAGCCGGTTCAGGGTCGGGGATCTTGATCGCGGTGCTCATTGGGATGTCCGCCGGACGGGAACGCAGACGACGTGGGATGGCCGATGCGTCGCCGCGCTTCCGCCGTTCATTCGATAGGATGGCCAACGGCTAAGGATAGGTTTTTTTGCCAAAGGAGTGGTTAAAAACCTGTGAATTTTCGGTGATTTTTCGGGTGCGGGGTGCGGGATCCGGATGGGGATGGGGATTCTGGGCCGCAGGGGCTAAAGCCCGGACTGCTTACGGCATTTGACGCGGCGCTGAAGCGCCGCTCTTCCACGGTAGTTACCATGCGTCCCGAACTCCCACCCTAACGTCGCAAAAGGCGCGACGTTAGGATGGGGCACCGCCTGTGTGTGGGTCGCTCGGCTTCGCTCGCTGGACGGACGAATGCGTCCGTCCCTACGCATACTTAGGTGTTGGGCAACGTGAAGAGGAAGGTGCTGCCGTGGTTGAGCTCGCTCTCGGCGCGGATGGACCCTCCGTGGGCTAAGACGATGTGTTTTGCGATGGCGAGGCCGAGGCCGGTGCCTCCGGATTCGCGGGAGCGGGCTTTGTCGACGCGGTAGAAGCGTTCGAAGAGGCGGGGCAGATGTTCGGAAGAAATTCCGGCGCCGAAATCCTGCACATAAAATTCGATGCCGCGATTGGCGGTGCGCGCGCCGAGCAGGATGCGGCCGCCGGAACGCCCGTACTTCATGGCGTTGTCGATCAGGTTGGAAAAGACCTGGTGAATGGCTTCCCGGTCGGCGAGCACCGGAGGAAGGGATTCCAGATGGCCGCTGTCGATGTCGACGATTTGCAATTCGACATCCTGGCCGCGGGCGATCTCGCGGAAACTCTCTTCGGCATCTCGCAACAATTCGATCGGCGGAGCGGGCTCGGTTTCGAAGCGCGTTTCGCCAGATTCGACGCGGGCCAGCGTGAGCAGGTCTTCGGTCAGGCGAGACATTCGGGCGGCGTTCTTCCGGATGATTTCGAGGAACTCACGGTTGGGCGCGGCATTTTCGGGAGCACTGTCAAGGAGAGTTTCGGAGTATCCTTGAATCGAGGTGAGCGGGGTGCGCAACTCGTGGGAGACGTTGGCGATGAAGTCGCGGCGGGTTTTTTCTACGCGCTCGGTCTCGGTGAGATCGCGGAGCACGGCGACGACGCCGCCATCGGGCAGGGGGGCAGCGGTGACGTCGAAGGCACGGCTGGGAACTATGGACGTGGCGCGCGCGGTCTTCACTTGCTTGGAGGACATGGCGGCGTTGACGGTGGCGAGGAAATCGGGATCGCGGATGGTTTCGACGACCGGCGCATTGAGGCGTGTGCGCTGCGGGACCAGGCGATCCATGGGCTGATTGGCCCACTGCACAAGGCCGTCGGCGCTGACGGCGATGACGGCATCCTGCATGCTGTTGAGCAGAGTCTCGAGCTGGCGCTGGCTGGAGCGCACGGCGGCGAAGCTGCGCTCGACCTGTCCGGCGGTCTTGTCAATGGCGGCGGCCACGCGGCCGATTTCGTCGAGAGGCTTGTCATGCACGCGGGCGCGAAGGTCTCCTTGCTCGATGCGGGCGGCGACATCGACGATGCGCTCCAGCCGGCGCGAGGTCCATACGGAGGCGGTGCCCGCGACCAGCAGAGCGATGATCAGAGCCAGGGCTGATCCCCAGAGCATGCGGCGGTGGACCTGCTGCTGGATCGCTTCTACATCAGATAAAGGATAGGCGAGGCGCACCGCACCTCCGGAGACGGGTGCGGCGACGTAGAGAAATGGAATGCCGACGGTCTTGCTGCGGCGTTCGTCGAGGCCGATCTTGCCGGTGAGAGCGGCAGCGAATTCTTTGCGGGCGGCGTGATTCTCCATGTTGGCGGGATCGGCCTCGGAGTCGGCGAGCACTTGGCCAGAGGCATCAATGATGGTGGCGCGGGCCCCGGCGGCCTGGCCTTCTTGAGCGGCGATTTCAGGTAACGAGTGGGCTCCGTGATCGTTTTCGACGCGGTGGGCAAACATCAGCGTCTTCTGCTGAAGGTTGCGTTCAATCTCGCTGCGGACGGAGGCTTCCCACGCGCTGCCGAGCATCAGGTCCATGATGAGGGCGGTGGCGCCGATGACGATGAGGAAGACGGCGAGCAGTTTGAAGAAGATGCGGTTCTTCATCGGCTGCCGGTCTTAGTTCCTCGGAGTGCCAGTCCTGTGGTCATTTGGGGACCTCGAAGCGATAACCAGCGCCGCGCACGGTTTTCAGATAGCGCGGATTCTCCGGGTCGGGCTCTATTTTTTCGCGGATGCGGCGAACATAGACATCGACCGAGCGCGGAGTGACGTAAGAGGTGTCGCGCCAGACAGAGTCGAGCAAGTGGTCGCGGGTGAAGACGCGTCCACGATGACGAGCGAAATAGTCGAGAAGCCGGAATTCGGTGGCCGTGGTGGGCACGAGAGTGCCGCTCACGGTGAGGGTCATGGCGGAGGGATCGATCTCGATCTCGCCGACTTTGACCGGGCTGGGCGGAAGCGGGCGCTCGAAGCGGCGCAACACAGCTTTGACACGGGCGACGAGTTCGCGCGGGCTGAACGGCTTGGCGATGTAGTCGTCGGCGCCCAGCTCGAGGCCGAGGACGCGGTCGGCTTCGCTGCTTTTAGCGGTCAGGAAAATCACTGGAACCGAGGCGAGGCCGATGGTCTGGCGAATGGTGCGGCAGATCTCAAGGCCGTCTTTGCCGGGGACCATGATATCCAGCAGGAAGAGAGCGGGGCGCTGGCGTTCGGCGTCGGAGAGAACGTTGGCGCCGGTGGGATAGACGCGCACGGTGAAGCCTTCGTTCTCGAGATGGTGGCGGACGAGGCGGGAAATGTCGGGATCGTCTTCGACGACGAAGATGCTGGGTTTCACGGGAGTATTGTATCGAACGCGGGAGCGAGTACCTAGTGCCGAGTAACGAGACGAGCGTGGATATTCATCGGGCGTTCATGATTGAGTTTCGCAAGCTAGGTTGGAGTAACATTTTCAGCTATGCGATACGAATTTTTGGTGGGGACGTACGCGACTGAGCGGGTGAAGGTGGTTAGCGTTTGGAGCGAGTTTCGCGATGAGGATTTGCCGGTGCGGCCGCGCGAGGGCGATCCGCGGGGGCGCAGCGTGCAGGAGCAGATGGTGCATCAGTGCGTGAGCGAGGATTTGTGGTTCCGCAACATGCTGGGCATTGATGTGGGAGCGCCTCCGTTGCCGGTTTCGGAGACGCGGATGGAGTTTATCAAGCGTTATGCGGAGGATAGCGGGAAACGATTGGCGATCTTGCGGGACAGGGATGATGAGTGGTGGGAGAGCGAGACTTCGTTTTTTGACGTCCGGCGATCGCGGGCATGGGTGATGGTGCGGAGGATTGCGCATACCGCGCATCATCGCGGGCAGTTGATGGCGATGTTGCGGATGCTGGGGCGGGAATTGCACAGTAATTACGGGCCTACGGCGGATACGGGAGGGTTGATGGCGAATCGTGCTCCGACGATTTATGCGTACGGGAGCTTGGACGAATTGTTGCGGGGCGGGCCTGCGGCGAAGTTGCCGGGGGCGGGTGGGAAGGCGGTTACGGAGAGACCGGCGCGTGAGTGATCTTCTTAGCGGGCCTCGCGCTCCTTAGCGACCGTTGCGGTCAAAAGCTGTTTACCGCGAAGAACGCGAAGAAATGCCGCGAAGAACGCAAAGAAATACGAAGACCGATGAGACAGTCAGTGCAGACAGTGAACAATCTCACCTTTACTTAATGGTGAAGGCCAGGGTCAGCAACGTTTTTTGTTCGACTTCATGGGCTTTGGCGCTGCCTGTGGCCGGGCTGGGGCTGGAGCTGCGCTTTACGCTCAACACAGGGCGGTCGCCTGAGATGCGCTTCAGCCTTGGGAGCATGTTGAACATAGCTCCCATGTTGGCTGGCTCTTCTTGCACCCAGACGATGTCGGCGTGGCTGCCGTGGCGATCGAATTCGGCGACGACTTCCTGCTCGGGGAATGGGTAGAGTTGTTCCAGAAAGACGATTGCGGTGGTCTTGTCATTTCTTCGTTTGCGTTCGGCCTGGAGTTCGTGGCCGATTTTTCCGGTGCAGAGCAGGATGCGGTCGGCTTCTCCGACTTCGGTGTCGGGGATGACGTTGAGGAAATTCTGGTGCGTGAAATCTTCGATGGGCGAACTGGCGTCCGGATGGCGGAGCATGCTCTTCGGCGTGAAGACCACGAGCGGCTTACGCCAGTGGCGCACGGCTTGGCGGCGCAGAAGATGGAAATA
>Ga0075017_100002773_pt1 | contig 10991 bp, 10 predicted proteins | sample AleBraG_ABR_2012_FD_71475 | JGI IMG/M metagenome (GOLD analysis project Ga0075017, IMG submission 71475) | Freshwater sediment microbial communities in response to fracking from Pennsylvania, USA - Alex Branch Run_MetaG_ABR_2012 | ecosystem: Environmental > Aquatic > Freshwater > Creek >...
CGAGGACAAGACGACGATGAAAATGATGGAGTAGATGCGTTGCGCATCGACAGGTCCGGCACCAAGGATGAACATGCCCAGCAGGATGGGCACGGCTCCTTTCAGTCCGGCAAAGAGAATGAATGCTCGTTCCCCGGCGCGAAGTCTGACAGGTAGAAGTAGCAGGCCAACGAGGATGGGGCGGGCAATCAGTATCAGCAGTCCAGCCAGTGCCAGACCGGTCCAGAGTTCGCCGGAGTGGAGCACGTCCCGGAGTGACACGCTCAGTCCGAGAATGATGAAGGCGACGATTTCGGCCAAACTTGCGATGCCGGCGCTGAAGCGTTCGATGTCGCGCTTGTAGGGGGCTTGCCGGTCGCCGATGACGACGCCGGCAAGGAATACGGCCAAAAAGCCAGAGCCCTGAAGCAGTGTCGTGGCGGCGTAGATGAATGTTACGGCCGCCATGGTGCCCACCGAATGTAGGGCTTCGTTGGGCAAGGCGACCTTGCGCATCAGCCACAATAATCCGTGGCCAGAGATGAAGCCGACCACCCCGCCGACCACCATTTGGAGCATGAAGGACCCCGCACCGTTGGCGACCGTCTGCAATCCGCCCCCGGTGGCAGTGAGCAGGCTGATCATCAGGGCAATGCCGACCGGGTCGTTCGCTCCTGACTCGCCTTCCAAAATGGTGCCGGTCCTGCCCGTGATTTCCCTGCCGCCGAGGACGGAGAACACCACTGCGGGGTCGGTCGGGGATAGTGCCGCGCCGATGAGCAAGGCAGTAGCCCAGCTGAAGCCGAAGAGTAGGTGGGCTGCCATTGCCAGTGCACCGGCGGTTGCTGCGGTCCCTGCGACTCCGAGCCAGGTGATGACGCCGGCGGAGCGGTGAAAGCGGCGCCAGCCGATGTGCATCCCGCCATCGAAGAGGATGAAGGCCAACGCCACCGTGACAATTCGTTCGTCGACGACGACCGGGATTTGTCCCAGCGGGCGGGCGAGGTCGGAGGCGATGGCCGCGACCAGCAGAAATACGGCCGGGGCTGGTACCCGGAGCCGGGCGCTGAGCTGATGGGCCAGCATGGCGAGAAGAAGGGCCCCCGCGATGAGAAGCAAGACCACGCTGAACTGCTCGACGTCGATCACGTGGTGAATCCTACGCCCGAAAGGCAGCTGTGTAGCGGGCTCGAGTATGGGCCGTACACAATGCGGCTGCAACGGTTCGGAGTTCCGGCCCTGAGGCCGCACCGGGGGTGTGGCCCGGTGGCCTGCCGCCGCGCGTCTGGACGGGCTAGTTCCCTTCGGGCATGAGGCTTTGGACCACATACTCGAGTTGTTCGGCGGTCAAGGCGCCTGGATGACGGACCTGCAATGTCCCGTCGGCGCCGATGACCGCTGTGAAGGGCAATCCCGGCACCTGGTAGGCGCCGGAGGCGTTGCCCTGGACGTCGCTGAGGAGTGGGTACGTGATGCCGAACCTGGCGGCAAAACTTGTTGCCGTGCTGGACTTGTCGGCAACGTCGATACCGACAAAATTCACGCCCTTTCCCAGATCCTTATACGCCTGCTCCATGGCTGGCATTTCCTGCACGCATGCGGTGCAGGTGCTCGCCCAGAAATTGACCACGGTGACCTTGCCGCGCAGGCTCGCCGACGACGTCGTTAGTTTCGGTTGCTCTAGCTGCGGAAGATTGAATGCCGGGGCCTGGGCGTTCAATGCTGCCCCCGCCGTGCTGATGGTGTTGGCGGGCGATGGCCCGGAAACGTGGATGGAGGATGCGTTTGGGAGGAGGTTGACGGCGGCCTGGGCCATGACGTGCGAGAAGAGGGCGGTGCTGGCGGATTCGGTGCCAAATTGGCCTAGTGCCGCGATCTGTCCGGCCGGGTCGATAAAGAACAGGTCTGAACCATGGGCCACCGTGCGTGTCTTGGGGTCAAGTTCGATCGGCTCGCTATATGCCGTGGCGGTCGTGGCAAGCTGTGCGGGGCTGCCGGTGACAAAAATCCAGTTCGGGGCGCTGCCCAGCCCGTGCGCGTCTGTCCACTGCTTCACAGCTGTGGCGGAGGGGTAATACGGGTTGGCGTTGACGGACAGGAACACCACGTCCTTGGCTGCGGCGCCCAGGTCCTGGTTGGCGGCCACCACATCCTGGGCCAGGAGTGTGCACAGGTCCGCGCACTGGTCGTCGTTGAAGGAGAGCACCACGGTCTTGCCGCGGAATTGGGACAGTGTTACGTGCTTGCCGTCCTGGTCGGTCAGGGAAAGGGCCGGGGCCACGGAGAGCGGAGCCGACTGCGGGACCAGCTGCAGCAGGAGGGAAGAGGCGGTATTGATGCCCGGTTCCACGGCGGCCAGCGGACGGGTGGCGGCGACGGGGGAGTGCTGGATCAGGCTGGCCGCCAGCAAAACACAAACTATGCCCACCACTACCAGCATGCCGGCTGCACCCCACAGGATCGATTTGCTGCGGCGTCCCGGAGAGACTGCCGGTGGTGGTGTCTTAGTCATTCTGTGTGCTTTCCGTTGAAGTTGGGTTCGGGGGAGGCCCAGGTGCCGTCCAGGTTTTATGGATGACGGCACCGATTCCGGCCAGGACGCCTATCCCCAGCACGGTGGTGACTGGGACTATGTTGCCGGTGATAAAGGATGTTATGCCGGTCTGTACCGCGTTGACCGCACGGATCGCGGCAGTGGGGGAAGAGGCGTTGAGCAGGTCGGCGGCCCAGTAGTAGGCCAGGTAGGCTCCGGAGGCGCAGAGCACGACGCCCGAGACCATCGGCAGGGCGGCGCCGGCCTTTCGGAACCGACGAAGGGAGCCCGGCCCCGCCGTCGCGATTGCCACGGCCGCGCCCGTCACAAAAAGACCCATGCCCAAGGCGTAGGCAAGATAGCAGGCCATCCCTGCGGCGAAGCCCAGCCTCGTGAACGATTCCCCCACAGCGGCCAGGAACAAAGGGAGTGCGCAGCTGAGCGAGCCAATCGCATAGGCGATGCCGAACAGCACCGTGGCTGCGAAGGTCCGGCCACCAGGGGCCAATCGGGGCACGGGCAGGGTGAGGTAGACCGGATGCCCGCACAGGGTGGCAATGCCGATCCCAGCCATCAGTGCGCCCGCGGCAATCATCACCCATGGGAGCCACCCGTTAGCAAGACTCACGCCTGTTTCCAGGACCACCCCCACGGTGCCAAAGAGCGCCACGAAGCCGAAGGTCACTCCGATGCCGGAGATCAGGCCGCCGGCAATTCGGTCCGGCCGCCGCCTGTCCGGGGTACCGGCAAACAATGCCAGATAGGATGGTAACAGGGGGAAGCCGCAGGGGTTGACGGCGGCCACCAGGCCAAGCGTGAACGCGTATGTCGTGGCACCAGCCAACTCCACAAGATTCATGGTCAGGATTCATCTCTGCTGGAAAGACCTTGCAGGTAGGAGTTGTAGTCGTCCATGTCCACATCTCCCACCCGGGCCATCCGGCGCTCGGCCGCAGCGTTCTTGCGCGCATCGGATTTTTGCCACTTGAGCACCAACACACCCAGCACCACCAAGGTGGGCAGCTCCGTGAAACCCCAGGCAATGCCGCCGCCGACGCCCTGGTCGGCAATCGGGGAGATATTCCAGCCAGGCATCGGGACGGCATAGAAATGCACCATCAGCGTGGTGGACATCATCACCACTACGCCAAAGAACGCATGGAACGGTGCGGTGGCGCCCAGCTCCAGCACGGGCAGCACGGGCCCCGACACGGCCCGCAGACCGCGTTTGGAATGCCGAGGGGAAGGATCGACCCCCACAATGCCCCAAAAATACAGGTATCCGATCAGAATGAAGTGGATAAGCATCAAGTTGTGCCCCCACCATGTGCCCATCAGGTAGTCAAACAATGCAGTGAAGTACAGCCCGTACAGGCTCATGACGAACAGGGCGAAAGTCACCACCGGGTGAGTCACGATTGAGGCCACGGTGGAGTGGAGGACCCTCAACACTGTGCGGCGCGCCAATCCCTTGCTGCCGGAACCGCCAGGCAGCACCCGAAGCAGCAGGGTCACGGGCGCGCCCAAAACCAAAAACACGGGGGCAAGCATGTTCAACACCATGTGCTGGATCATGTGAATGCTGAACAGTTCCATGCCGTAACCGTCAATGCCCGTGCATGAGACACACAGGACAATGGCCAGCCCCGCCGCCCACATGATGCTCCGTCCTACCGGCCATCGGTCACCCCTAAGCCGCAGGACCACCACGCCGACGGCGTAGGTCAGCAGAAGAACGACGGCGACCACGGGCAGGACCGGGATGGGCTGCGGGTGCCAGGCAAGGACCGTGGCCATCGTGGGTGGTTGCGTCGGCATCCACATGGGGCCGGACATAGCCGAATGCGGGTCGCCCCTCCCAGGCATGGGCGGCATGGGCCCGAGGAGTTGCACTTAGAGACCCAGAATCATCAGCTCGTCTGCTGACGGTTCGCCCGCGGCCCGGGAGAAGACCTCAAACCCTACTTTCACGGCCTCGCGCTCCTGGGGGGACAGTGTGCTCAGGAGTGATGAGATTTCCTCCTGCCGTGCGTTCGTCACGGATTGGTGAATCTCCCGGCCGTGATCGGTGAGTGACACGATCACTTCGCGCCGGTTCGTGAAACTGGCCTCCCGTGAGATTAGACCGGCGGCCACCATGCGATCGGCGAAGCGGCTGAAAGTGGACTGGTTAGCGCCAAGCTTGCCGGCAAGTTCGCCCATACGCAGCGAACCGAAATTCGATAAAACCACCAGCACCCGGAATTGGGGCAGCGTGACGGTGTCCATGACCGGGGCCAAGGAACGGGCGATGACGCCCAGCAGCCCCCGGGACGCTGTCAGGGTCTCGACGACTGCTGTACCTGGGATGGCTGATGAAGGGGTGCTAGGATCCATAATTGCAGTATGGCATATATTGCACTGATGCATGAACTGCATTGGCATATCAAGGGGAGACCTCAATGTCCGCGCAGCACGGCACGTTCAAACGCCCACTTCTGTCTCGTTGGCAGGGAAGTGGCACAACAGCAGGAGCCGGCAGCTACCGGCTGATTGCCGTCGCCGTCGTCGTCGGAGCCGGTGCGGGCTTTGCCGCGGTAGCGTTCCGCACCATGATCACCGTGGCCACACGCTTCTTCAGCGGTAGCGCCGACTATTCGGCCGTGACAGGCCACCCGGCCCATCCCTGGCTACCCTGGCTGGGGGGCTTTTTCGTCGTGCTGGCCCCGGTGGTGGGCGGGCTGATCTATGGACCCTTGCTGCAGCGATTCGCTCCGGAGGCCCGCGGACACGGCGTTCCGGAGGTCATGTATGCGGTGAGCCAACACGGTGGACGCATCAAAGGAAGGGTGGCCGTTGTCAAGGCTGTGGCCTCGGCCATCTGCATTGGGTCCGGTGGCTCGGTGGGGCGCGAGGGACCGATCGTGCAGATCGGCTCCGCGCTGGGCTCATGGTTGGCCAAAGTGTTCCGGATGCCGGAGTCAAGCGTGCGCATTCTCGTGGCCTGCGGGGCTGCCGGCGGCATTGCTGCGACCTTCAACGCCCCCATTGCCGGCGTCTTCTTTGCCCTTGAACTCATACTGTCCGACTTCGCGGCCGGCTCCTTTGGCGCCGTCGTGCTAGCCTCGGTCACCGCATCCGTGATCGGCCGCGCGTTCCTGGGCGATCAGGCATTCCTGCAACTGCCGGCCTTTCACCTCAGCAGCGGCTGGGAATATCCACTGTTCATCCTGTTGGGACTGCTTGCTGCGTTGGCCGGTGTCGGCTTTACCCGCATTCTCTACGCCATCGAGGACCTCTGTGATTGGGCCTGGCGCTTCCCCGCCTGGTTGCGCCCATCGGTCGGCGGACTGCTGCTGGGGCTGCTGCTGTTGGCGCTGCCGCAAATGTATGGGGTGGGATACCCGGTGCTGCAGGCGGGCGTGGCCGGGCGCTATGCCATCGGTTTTTTGCTTCTGTTGCTCCTGGGCAAGATTGTGGCGACCAGCCTGACCATCGGCATCGGTGGCTCGGGTGGCGTCTTTGCGCCATCCCTGTTCATTGGGGCCATGCTCGGAGCAGCATTCGGTGAGATTGCCGGCATCGTTGACCCGTCATTGCACGGGCAAGTGGGGGCCTTCGCACTGGTAGGCATGGGAGCCGTCTTCGCCGGGGCAGCGCGCGCCCCCATCACCGCCGTGATCATCATGTTCGAACTCACGGGCGAGTACTCCATCATCCTTCCGCTCATGCTCGCCATCGTGGTGGCCACGGGAGTGTCCAAAGTCCTGACCCCGGACACCATTTACACGCTCAAGCTCAGCCGGCGCGGCATAGACCTGACCCGGCACCCCGGCACCGAAACCCTCCGTGGCACGCTGGTGCGCGAGGTTATGGACACCACCCACAGTTCCCTACCCGGCACGCTGAACACGGCCGAGGGCGCTCGACGACTTCTAGCCTCCGGAAACCACAGCCTGCCGGTCACGGACCCCGAGAACAAGCTCATCGGCGTTGTCACCCTCCAAGTGCTCTCCTCTGTGATCAGCCATGACGACGACGGGAATGACGTCGCGCTGTCGGCCATCGCCGAGCCGACCGCAACCGCGGCGCCGGGCGCGACCCTGGACTCGGTGCTGGACGCGGTGCTCGAAACCCCGGCCGGCGGAGGACTTCCCGTCACCGAATCCGGCATCCTGAGCGGCTGGCTCAGCCAGAAAGCGGTCCTACGCCTCCTCTCAAACACCCAAGTCTGAACTTTAGCTAGTCGAGTGTCGGTGCTGTGAGATGACTTCAGCGGCCGTACCAACCCTGTCCAGGCCGCAGCAAGAGAGCAACCCTCCACCGACGAACGCATCGAGATAGGGAGAACCCATCAAGGTGAGCATCGCCATTGATGTCGATGCCATGGCGGTTGTCGACGACGACAGCGTCGGGTTTGGCAGCCCTGCGGGGGCCAGCCGCTTGGCGAACCTGGAGTAACGAGCCTGAATTCCCAGACGTACCGCTGCGCTTCATGGTAACAACGGCGCGGGCATACATGTGCCCTGGTTCGTTCCGGTCGAGAAAGACTCGTCTAATGCGGCATGGGATTGCCGTACCCTAGCCATCCGGTCCAAGACGAAGCCACAATGGCGCCGGAGATTCGGGCAATGCCTACAAATGAAGAGTCCGTATTTGTTCGCCTCGGACTACTGAGGACCGTGGTTAGTCCAGCGAAATGGAGTCAGCGCGGACGTGATTTATGACGCTGGCAACGTTATTTCAGACGAAATTCATCCAGCAAGGTAAAGGAAGATTGCGTGAGCGTCGAAACAAAAACTGCCAGGATTGTCGTGGGCATTGATGGATCTCCTAATTCGATCCAAGCTCTGCGCCAGGCTGAACAGATAGCAACGGCGCTGGACGTTTCCGTAGAGGTAATTGCCTGCTGGGATTACCTCAGTCGCGCAATTGATTGCTGGGACTACCCCAGCATCGGAGTCGAACCGTTATTCGCTCACCCCGCTGCCAGCCAGCGCCTCAGATCTCCGGCGTCGACGAAAGTGCCGTCCTCTGTTTGTGCCAGGATGCTGCAGTCGTAGCGTTCTACAGCCCAGCGAGGACCGTCCAGACCCATTGCAAACACCGTGGTTGCGAGCACGTCGGCGGTGGCGAGATCGGCGGCGATCACCGAGACGCTTGTGAATCCGCGGGCGGGACTTCCGCTGCGGCCATCGAGAATGTGTTCGCCACGCTCGTAGGTGGCGGAAGTGGCGACTGCCATGTCGCGAAGCGCGAGAACGGCCATCATCTGCTGTGCGCACTGCGGAGATCGAATACCGACGTTCCAGGCTTTGCCGGGTCCACTGTTCCCGGCAGCGATGACGTCCCCGCCTGCATTGAGGCAGAAATTTGCCACACCCAACGCTCGAAGCTTATCGGCTGCCCGCTGGGCGGCCCATCCTTTGACTATTCCGTTCAGGTCCCATTCGCCGGACGCGGTTTGCAGTGCAAACACTCTGCCGGAAACCGTAGCGAACCGCGAAGCTAAGTCGACTACCTCAGTGAACAGTCCGCTCACCGTTTCGAGGGTGAGTTCATGACGGTTAAGCCGGCTGAGCTCACTTTCCGAACGGTATGGGCTGAAGATTGCATCCGCCTCCTGCAATTGTGCGAACGCCTCGGCTGCCGCCTCGTGGTGGTCGCCCTCATCACGAATGTCGATGGACATGGGGATGCCCATGACGGTGTCCAAAAACCGCATTAGGGCAACTTGTCAATGGCCGACTGGGCCGACTGCAAATAGCCGGTGGAGGTATACGTGCCGCCGCTGACGGTATTCACCGCGGCCGACTGAGAGGAAAGGATCTCCTGTAGGAGGATGGGCGGTACGGCCTGCGCGACTCGTTGGTCATAGTTTCCGGAGGTGGGAATCTGCAGGACGGTGACACCGGTAATCGTCTTTCCCTTGAAACTGACCGAGACCTGGACATTGCCATACGGGGTATTCTCGGGGTCGCCCGTGATGGTCGCGGCTGCCGGACTGGGCGTCGGCCCCGTCGCCCCTTTTGTAGTGCTGGGCTTTGAAGTTGGGGGCGTGGCGCTCGCTGTTGTGGCTGGTGTCCCCGGAGAGCGTGCCAAGGACGTGGTGACTCCTGAATGCGCGGAGGCCGAATATAGCCGAAGGCCGAATGTTGCGCACATGACAACGAGAATTGCCAGAAAAAGAGTTGTGCCCCTCCACTTTCCGTTCATTATCAGTGTCCTTCCCTAGCCCATGCTCAATATTTCTCGGTGGATCATTCGTTGGGGAGTCCCGAGTCTTGCCAGTGAGTTCTCGACGGTTACACCCATCCCTTCCGGACCGCAAATGTATACCTCGCGTTCAAGAATGTCCTTGACCAAGCGGTGAAGTGCGTGTGGTCCCAGAGGGTCGTGGCCAAGCTCCGCACGGCTTCCAACGACGGTGTGCAGCACAAGGGGATGAAGGGCTCGTAATTCCTGTTCAAGGGCAAGCCGGTCATGGCTGGTGCTTCGATAGACCATCACCACATCGCGCCCTTCACTGATGAGACTCTCGGCCAGGGTACGAATCGGGCCGATTCCTGCGCCGCCGGCGACCAGGAGGACTTTGTGCCGGTGGCTTGCTTCGGGGGTGAAATGGCCGAAGGGTCCTTCGGCGAAAACCACAGTTCCGGGCTTCAGATGAGGCATTCGGGAAGTGTGATCGCCGAGCGCGCCAACGGTGATTCGCATTAGACCGTTTGAAGGCAACCGGGAGAGGGAGAAAGGATGTGCTGTCAGCATGTGGCCTACGGTGACGAAGCGGATCATCATGAATTGGCCTGCCCGGGCGCCGAGCTGGTCCAAATGGGAGCCTTCCAGCCAAATGCTGTTGATCCCATTGCCCTCATTGACAACGTGATGCACCACCATGCGATGTTTCCACGCGGCGGCGGCGGGAAGAAGGAACCGCCAGGTAAGGACCGCGGAAGCGGTGGCGAAGTAGAGCACAATCCACACCGCACGGTTGAGCGGGTTGTTCACGAAATGGACCCCTGCACTCAGCTCGTGAAAGAAGGTCAGGAAGATTGCACCATAGGCCGTTACATGTAGCCAATACCAGGCCTCATAGGAGATCTTTCCGCGGGGGATGCGAGCGCTGCTGATGCCAACCACCAGAAACAGTATGGTACCGATCAGGGCGGTGAGCATGTCCGAGTATGAGGTCAGGACCGAGACCATGGCCGCCCACGGAGTGCTGGACATGAGTAGTTGGACACCGAGGGTCATGAGCAGCACATGGGTGACGATGAGGAAAAGGACCGTGCTGCCCAGCGTTCGATGCCAGCTGACCAAACGATCCATTCCGACAGCGTGCTCGAACCAGGGAACACGGGCAATCAACAACACCTGTGCGCAAACCAGGAAAGCGCCTACCATTCCGCTAAGTTCACCCAAAGAAGTTGCTGCGGATGCCGGCGTGAAGGTGAGCGAGGACGGCGTCGAGAACCACCACGCGCCAAGGACGCCCACAACGCCGGCAGCGATCAGTGCGCGCAGCAGCCGGGCGGATCGACCGTTGGTGCGATTGCGTGCCACAGGCGTGCGAGCAGTCATGGTTGCCATGTCATCAACGCTATGCACCGGATCTTAGTGGATTCTTAGTCGGTGTCCCTCCAGCAGGTTTCGGTGCAGAGAGGGCAAGGGGTGGACGCCAACAGTGAATACGACTCCCACTCGACCAGCGATTGCTAGCCAGAAACTTTACTCTCTTCGCGGTCGTGGCGGCGATGCTTGATGACTCGCCAGAGCACGACTACAGCAATAACCAGGATGATGGCCAGAGTGATGTTGTGGCCGATGGTGCGGGCCACAGCGAGGTAGGCTTGCCCGGCAAAGAAGCCCAACAGTACGGCAGCGGTTCCCCAAACAAGACCACCCGCAGCGTTGTATGCGAGGAACCGCCTGAAGGGCATACTGGAGAATCCGGCAAGGGCAGGCATGACGGCCCGGAAAAACGCGGTAAAGCGGCCAAGGAGAACGGCCTGGCCTCCCCGCCGGGCCAGGAGGCTGCGGGCGGTGTCCAATTTTGGTTGGTGTCTGGCCAGCATCCGGATGGAAAGAATTCGGGGACCGAAGTGCCGGCCCACGAGGTAGCCGACGGTGTCGCCAACGACGGCGGCCGTCACCACCAGCATCGCTACCAACCAGAGCTGGACATGCTGTTGGCCGGCCAGGACGCCGCCCAAGATCGCCGCAGTTTCTCCGGGCAATATGAATCCAATGAAGAGCGCATCTTCGGCAAAAACGAGGGCAGCGATAAGGAGGTAGACATCTAGGGGGCCGATGTTCATGAGGGCCTGAAAAAGGGTTGACATGACCGGCTCCTTTCCTCTCGTCCTGCTTTCTGTACTTTGAGCATGGCAGTTGGCGACTGAGAGCTGGCTGAGAACCCAGTGGCGGGGAGCCTTGTCGAACATGTTCGCTCGTGCGCATGCTTGGACCATGCAACGACAACGCCCCACAACACCACCGA
>Ga0075017_100002774_pt1 | contig 10990 bp, 8 predicted proteins | sample AleBraG_ABR_2012_FD_71475 | JGI IMG/M metagenome (GOLD analysis project Ga0075017, IMG submission 71475) | Freshwater sediment microbial communities in response to fracking from Pennsylvania, USA - Alex Branch Run_MetaG_ABR_2012 | ecosystem: Environmental > Aquatic > Freshwater > Creek >...
CCGTAACTGTGAATCGATAGTTGCCGAACTCAAAACTTTCGCCGCCCACGGGAATAAATCCAAGCTGATCGAGCACAAAACCGCCAACAGTCGCGTACGCAGGATCCTCCGGCAGCGTGATTCCGTACTGCACGTCGAGATCGCGAACATTCAGAGCCGCCTCAAATACGATGGCGCCGTCGGCAAGCGTCAGCGGTCTTTCCACAACGTCAAATTCATCGTGAATTTCTCCGACCATTTGCTCGAGGATATCTTCCATCGTCAGCAGGCCGAGGATGCTCCCAAATTCGTCCACGATGAGCGCCATTCCGATATGACGCTGGCGCAATTCGGCGAGCATCTCGTTCGCCGGCTTTGTTTCTGGAACGATGAGCACTTCCCGCAGGACACGCCGCAAATCAAACCCTGCAACGGGATGGTGCTCGAGCAATCGCCGTTCGCGGTCCATCAGTACCCACATCATGTCCTTGATATGCACAAAGCCAAGAATCTGATCCGGGGTACCGCGATAGACCGGAATCCGCGATCGTTGTGTGTTTGCAAATTCGCGCAATACTTCATCCAGCGTCGCTTCAACAGGCAGGATCTGCATGTCTGGCCGCGGAATCATGATTTCGCGCACTTGAATCTGGGCCAGTTCGATCGCGCTCAGGATGAATTTCTCTTCACCCGGCGCAAGCAGACCTCGTTCCCTTGCCTGCTGAATCTGAATCTGCAGCTCTTCGGTGGAGTGCGCCACGCCGTGCACCTGTGGCGAAGAAACTCCAAGGGCCTTGACTATCGTGCTTGAAACACCTTCCAGCAGATCAATCACCCAGTGAAAGGTATTCAGAAACCATTGGAAGGGCAGGGCTACCATCAGCGCCACACGCTCTGAGCGGGCAAGGCTCACCGTCTTAGGAACCAGTTCTCCAATCACCACATGCAGCGCACCCAGAAGAGCGAAGGCGCACGTAAATGCCACAGCATGCGCTATTAAAATCGTGGATGTTCCAGTCCGGCCAGGCCAGAGCGCCTCGAACATTCTCGCAAGTGTCATCTCTCCAAGAGCGCCGATCGCGAGGCTGGTCAGCGTAATTCCCAGTTGCACTCCGGAGACGACGCGATGCAAATCGCCGAGCAGGCCCTCCACGACGCGAGCCCGTGGATTGCCGGCCGTGACCAGCTGCCGGATGCGCGAGAGCCGCACGGCCACCAGCGAGAATTCCGTCGCGGCAAAAAAGCCGTTTAGCGCGATCAGGATCAGGACGCCCAGGAGGCGCACAACAAACATAAGCTAAGTTGTTCCCCTGCGGCATTGTAGCAGCACTCTTTGGCTCGAGCGCATTCCTCCCTGCCGGCCCCTGATTCTGGAGCAACCCCGCAAACCGAGAAAGCTTCCGAACTTTCGACCATCTTTTTACTTGAGGGGGAGTTGACAGCAGGCATCCAGGATTTCTAGGATAGAACGTCGCAAATGGAACCCAGAACATTGAAATAAATCTGAAAGGGAGCTGTGGCAGTCGAATGAATCAGCTCCGCCCAAGACTCAAAACTATATGATTAGCGTTCAGGGATTGACGAAGAGGTACGCTCGCAACACCGCCGTGGACCAGATCTCTTTTGAAGTGGAGAAGGGCCAAATCGTCGGCTTCCTCGGCCCCAACGGCGCCGGCAAGACAACTACGATGCGCATACTGACCTGCTTTCTTCCTCCAACAGCAGGGACGGCGACCGTCGCCGGGTTTGACGTTCTTGACAAGCCCATGGAAGTGAAAAAACGCATCGGCTATCTGCCCGAGTCTCCACCTCTTTATATGGAGATGGGTACGGCCGAATACCTCTCCTTTGTCGGCAAACTGAAAGGGCTCTCCGGCGCAGAGCTTCGCCAGCGGGTGGACACCGTTTGCGACCGGTGCGCAGTGGCCGATGTAAAAAACAAATTGCTCGGCAAGCTCTCCAAAGGCTACCGACAGCGCGTCGGCCTGGCTCAAGCGATCATCCACAACCCTGAAGTCCTCATTTTGGACGAACCCACCGCGGGCCTCGACCCCAAGCAAATCAACGAGACCCGCGACTTGATCAAGAGCCTCGCCGGCGACCACACCATCATCCTCAGCACGCACATCCTGCCCGAGGTCGAGCAGACCTGCGAAAAAGTGATCATCATCAATAAGGGGAAACTTGTCGCAACGGATTCGGTAAAGAACCTTCAAAGCCGTGCGCGTGGTGCGGAGTCCGTCCTCATCGAAGTCGCGCCTCGCTCGGGCGATCTGGATGCTTCCGCCGTGCAGCAGCGTTTGGAAAATGTGGCCGGAGTCAGCGAAGTCACTTTTAAAGAGAAAAAGCAAAATCGCGGTATTTATGAAGTTGCGGGACGCAAAAATAGCTTTGTGAAAGGCGATCTTGCCCGCGCCATCGTGGAAGCAGGCTGGGACCTCAACGAACTCCACTCATCCGCCATGAGCCTCGAAGAGGTCTTCCTCCAGCTCACGGGCGAGCCAGCCGCCTCCTCAGAACCGCGATCGCACGAAGGAGCCGCCCAGTGAGGAATATCTGGATCATCTGCCACAAAGAGATGCGCAGCTACTTTGTCTCGCCGATCGGGTACGCCGTCATCGTTTTGTTTGCATTCATTTTCGGGGTTGTTTTCTACCTAGCGACTCATGATTTCGCAAACTATGCCTTCCGCGCCCAGATGATGGGCGGAGGCCAGACTACTAACGTAAACGATCAGATCATCCGGCCAATCCTTGGTTTTGCGGGGACGGTCTTTCTATTCCTGATTCCGATGATTACCATGCGCCTCTTCGCTGAGGAGAAACGGAACGGCACGATTGAACTGCTGCTTACCTCTCCGCTCGAAGATTTCGGGATAGTGCTCGGCAAATGGCTGGGCGCGCTTCTGCTCTACATCTGCACCCTTGGCGTTTCCCTGGTGGATCTCGCTCTGCTGTTTGCGTGGGGAAAGCCAGACTGGAAGCCCGTCGCTGTTGCCTACCTCGGCTTGCTCCTGCAGGGTGCTTGTCTGCTGGCGCTCGGAGCGTTCATTTCTCTGCTCACAAGCAACCAGATTGTGGCGGGGGGAATCACTTTTTTCGCCAGCCTGCTGCTGTATATGCTCAGTTGGTTTACCAACTTCGACGACGCCCGTCTTTCAAGAGTTCTCAACTACCTTTCGATCATCACCCACATGGAAAACTTCAGCAAAGGCATTGTAGATTTGAAAGACGTCGTGTTCTACGTGTCTTTTATTTTCCTGGCTCTCTTCCTGACACTTCGTCAGATGGAATCCCTGCGGTGGAGATCGTAAGATGGCTCTCACCTGGTTAAGAGCTAGACAGACGAAATATTCCGCTTTCGCAGGCTTATATATCGCGGCAGTACTCGGTCTGCTGGTCATCCTCAACGTCTTTGCAGACCGCTACGACAAGTCCTACGACTCCACTTCAAACAAGCAGTTTAGCTTGTCGGACCAAACTATTAAGGTCGTCAAGGGCCTAAAGAGCGACATTCAATTCACCTATTTTGGACCGCAGGACGAATTTCGAGTCGCTCGAGACACTCTTGACCGTTACTCCTCGCTTTCACCCAAGCTTCACGTCAGCTATGTGGACCCTGACCGCAAGCCGCAAGTCGCCAAAGCTTCGGGCTTTCGCTCCGATTCACCTGTAATTATTGACACAGGCGCGCGGCGTGAGGGCGCCAAGAGCCTGACGGAAGAGGAAATCACCGGCGCGCTTATCCGTTCCCTCAAGACCGGCGAAAGAACCGTCTGTATGCTCTCTGCCGCAGGAGAACACTCCATCGAGGATAGGGAGGGCGGTGGCTACTCGCTTTTCAAGGAATTGCTGGAACGTGACAACTATAAAGTCCACGCTGAATCGCTGACTCCAGCCGCGAAAACAGCGGACCAACCGCTGAATCTAGGTCAGCAGCAGCCAGCCGCCTCTGTGGCTGTCGCAACAGATTGTACCGTCCTTGTAATCGCTGGGCCGAAGAACGACTACCCAAGTCCCGTCGTAACTGCGCTCGAGAAATACGTCGACGACGGCGGCCGCGCACTGATCATGCTCGATACCACTTTGCGGCTTGGAAAAACGGAGCCCCCCACAGAGAATGCCGAGTTTTTGAACCTCCTCACCAAGTGGGGAGTTTCCGCAGACAAAGATCTAGTCCTCGACCTCAGCGGCATGGGTCAGCTACTTGGCTTGGGACCCGAAATGCCTTTCATTCTGAGTTACGAATCGCATCCTATCACTCAACCGCTCACAAGAATTCCCACGGCATACCCCCTCGCACGTTCGCTCGAGACAAAATCCACGGACAAGGCCTCCATTTCAAAGCTGGTAAGCACGACGGCGAACAGCGTCGGGACTGAAAGCATCGGGCCCCGCGGTGAGGTCGACCCTCGAAAAGGCAAGAAGGGTCCGCTAACGCTTGCTGCAGCCGGAATCTTGAACGGCACTCCGCAGGGCCGCTTTGTTGTGATCGGCACGTCCCTTGCCGCGCAGAACAGCATCGTCGGATCACGCCCCTTGGGGAACCGCGATTTGATGGTCAATATCGTGAACTGGCTGTCGTCTGACGAGGATCTGATCTCCATCCGTCCAAAATCGCGTGAGGATCGCCCCCTCAACATGACCTCGCAGAGGATGCAGGTGCTATTCTGGCTCGCTGTCGTCGTTTTTCCTCTATTGGTTGCCTCGATTGGCTTCCTTACATGGTGGAAGAGGCGGTAACCAATGAAGCCAGCCAGACTTGTCATTGCCGCATTCCTGTTCGCGATTGCTTCGGGACTGCTTTGGTGGCTCAACAAGAAAGAGTCCTCAACGCCGAAATCAATGGCGTCTACTGATTCCATTAAGATTCTCGAACTCAAGCAGGAGCAGATTCAGAATCTCGCTCTCGATAAGACCGGATCAGAGCCAATTGAATTAAAGCGGGTAGGCGGCAAATGGTCTATCACGGCGCCGAAGCCGCTTGGTGCTGACCAGGATGCCGTCTCCAATATGCTTTCGACGCTCTCTTCCCTCAGCTCCGACCGCCTGATCGAGGATAAAGCCACGAACGTTGACCAGTACGGCCTCGCTCACCCATCTCTTTCCGTCTCCGCCATGCAACAAAGCGGCAAGACCGTGAAGCTCCTCTTCGGTGACTCAACTCCTGCGGGCACAGGCTGCTATGCCGAACTGGCAGGCGATCAACGTGTATTCACCGTTGCCAATTACAGCAAATCTGCCTTCGAGAAATCTGTCAGCGACCTGCGGGATAAACGGCTTCTCGCCTTCGAAACTGAAAAACTTACCCGCATCGAACTCACTGCAAAAAAGCCGTCCATCGAGTTCGGCCGCACAAGAAATCAGTGGCAAATCGTCAAACCCAAACCGGCTCGCGCGGATCAGTCAGCCGTTGATGATCTTGTTCGGTCTCTCCATGACGCAAAGATGGAGCTCTCTCCGGCACTCGACGACAAGAAGCTAGCCGCGGCATTCAATTCCGCCACCCCGCTCGCCACCGCTCGAATCACGGACGTCTCTGGAACTCAGGAACTCCAGATTCGCAAGGCCAAGGACGACTTTTACGCAAAATCGAGCCTAGTGGCAGGCGTCTATAAAATCTCAGCCTCCACAGTCACTCCCCTCGACAAGGCTCTCGACGACTTCCGGAACAAGAAGCTTTTCGAATTTGGTTACGTTGACCCGGACAAGCTGGACCTCCATGACAACGGCAAGCAACATTTGCTCACCCATGCGAACGGAGACTGGTGGTCCAACGGAACAAAAATGGACTCCGAGGCGGTGAATTCTCTTCTCGGTCGGATCCGCGACCTCTCCGCTACAAAATTCCCTGATTCCGGATTTGCTGCTTCCCTGCTCGACCTCACCGTCATCTCCAACGAAGGCAAGCGCACGGAGAAAGCCCTAATTTCGAAGAATGGCGACCGCTACATTGCGAAGCGCGAAGGCGAACCAGCGCTTTATGAGCTCGACCCCACCGCCGTAAACGACTTACGCAATGCTGTGGACGGACTTAAGCCAGCTCCTGCTCCCCCGCCTGCCCCTGCTAAGAAATAACATTGCCGCGAAAATAGTTCCGGGATTCGTATCGCCAGTTTTTCGCAACCCATCGCTTGGAGCCGACAATTCTCTAGCACGGGCGCAGTGGCTGCATCCCTCCTTGCTTCGATGTGCGATGGAAACTGTTTTTCACTTCTATTTGCCTCTCTACGTTTTTTTCTTTCTCTCCTTTTCGCTGTTCTTGTGTTCATTATCGGAGTGTTGTGAGAATTTCGGTTGAAGCAGTTTCCGCACTCCGAATAGAGATAAAAACTTCATGGAGTTGCACTCCCATCCCCGCTCCTCTACACTCGATTTTTGTATCTTTCCCGCTGGCTAAGAGGTGTTCTTGAGAACTCTTTTGCGCGTCTTCTATTGGGTGTTCACGGTGATCGTAATTGCATTCGGCGCGCTCGCCTGGTGGTTCATTTACCGGCCTATGCCCCAGCTGGATGGTTCGGTTGCTCTCTCCGGACTGCAACACGAAGTCTTCGTCGACCGCGACCAGTGGGGCGTCCCCCACATCCGCGCCGCATCACTCGAAGACCTGGCCGAAGCCCAAGGATATGTGATGGCACAGGATCGCTTGTGGCAGATGGACTTGCTGCGCAGAGTCGCCCGTGGCCAACTTTCGGAAGTCGTTGGCCCTGCCACCCTGCCTACTGACCGCCAATTTCGCACGCTTGGCCTTGGCCGCGCCGCGGATCGCGATGCGACTATCCTCGAACCTCAAGCGCAAAAAATCATGGCTGCATACGCCCGCGGCGTGAATCAATTCATCGAACAGCACTCGGGAAATCGTCCCCTCGAATTCTCGCTGCTCGGTTACAAGCCTAGTCTCTGGAAACCCGCCGATACTCTCGCAATTTCCGCCTACATGTACCAGACCCTTACCTACACCTGGGAGGAGAAACTCAACCGCTCCAAAGTGGTCGAGCGCGTGGGCGCCGACCGCGCAAAGGAACTTTTCTCTCAGGAAGCTGCCTTGGACCACTTTGTCGTTGGTGACCCAAAGGTTTTGGACGACGGCTCCCAGCGTACCGCTCTCGACTCGGATGAGGACGATGAGGATGGCCTTCCGCCCGACAACATTCAGAAAACGACGTTCAGAAATTTTCGCCATCCTCCATCCGGCAATTCAAGTCGCACCTCCAACGATGCCATTGGAAAATCCGTCAACGATTTCCTGCAAAACTCCCAGGCCGAGATTCGCCACTCGCTCGGAAGCAACAATTGGGTTGTTAGCGGCGCCCATACCGCCACTGGAAAACCGCTCCTCGCAAATGACACGCACTTGGAACTCACAATCCCCCCCATCTGGTACGAAACTCACCTGACCGCTCCCGGCCTCAATCTCAAGGGTTTCAGTTTGCCGGGAGCGCCGATGGCCATCATCGGCCATAACGACAGGATTGCCTGGGGCTTCACAAACAACGGAGCGGACGTTCAAGACCTTTACATCGAATCCTTCAAGCAAGGCGCGTCTGACGAATATCTCGTGAGCGGCGTCTACCGGAAGGCTGAAATCCTGGACGAAGTCATCCACGTGAAGGGTAAACCTGACGAACACTTGCCCGTCACCATTACGCGCCACGGCCCCATCGTCGGTCGCGAAGGAGACAAGGCCTACGCCCTTCGCTGGACCGCTACCGAACCCGGCGGCCTCGCCAACAGTTACACCTGGATGGGCCTCGCACGCAACTGGAAGGAATTCCGCGAACTCATGAAGCGCGTCTGGGGACCGGCACAGAACGCGGTGTATGCCGACGTCGAAGGCAACATCGGATACCTCATGGCCGCTCGTGTTCCTATTCGCAAGAAAGGACATGGCGAAGTCCCTGTTCCCGGCGACACCGACGACTACGAATGGACTGGCTACATTCCGTTCGACCAGTTGCCACAATCTCTCAACCCTGCCAGCGGCTTGATCGTTACCGCCAACGCTCGCGTTACCGGCCCAAATTACAAACCCTACCTCACGGACCGCTGGGAAGAGCCCTACCGCACGGCCCGCATCTACGATTTGTTGCACGATCGTCATGATCTTCGCCCCGAAGACCTTCTCAAGGTTCAGACCGACACCTACAGCTATCCGCACGTTTTTCTTGCCGAGCAACTGTCTTCTGCAGCCCGTACAGCCAAGCCGCAGGATCCGCGCACACAAAAACTCATTGATGCCTTGAAGGATTGGAACGGCATCGCCGACGCGAATTCCCCTGAGGTCTCCTTTCTGGCCTCGGTGCGCCGCGCAGCTCTTGACAAGATTCTCGAGCCTTACCTTGGCAAGGAAACTGGCATCTACCAGTGGCGTTCCACGGCATTTCTCCAGCGCATTCTGACCGACCGACCAGCAAATTGGCTCCCCGCAGCCTACAAAACGTATGACGACCTGCTCATCGCCGCTGCAGACGGTGCTGTAAAAAGACTTGCCGAGCGCAGCCACAGCGAGCGCGTCGAAGACTGGCCCTGGAAGCGCTTCAACTCCCTGGACATGCTTCATCCGCTTGGCCACGCAGGCTTGCTAAAATCCCTTCTCAGCATCAATGACAAACCTCAATCCGGCACCGGCTACAGCGTGCGCGCCGCGACAAATCATCACGGCCCCGCCATGCGTTTCATCGCTAATCCAGCAAATTGGGACCAGTCCATTCTCCTGGTTCCTGCTGGGCAGTCAGGCCAGCTCGGCAGCAGCCACTACGCCGACCAGTTTTCCTACTGGTATGAAGGCAAGCCGATTTATGCTCCATTCAGCGAGGCAGCTGAATCCGCGGCCCGCAAACATACCTTGACCCTCAAGCCCGGGCCCTGATTGCCGCTCCATGCCTGAACTCCCGGAAGTGGAAGCCGTCGCTCGATCTCTTCGCCCGCTCGTCGAGCGCCAGAAAATTCGATGCGTCCATGTTCTTCATCCCATTGCGACGAAACCTCAGTCACCTCACCACCTGGCACGCTATGCTGAATCTCGCCGCATTCAATCCGTCACACGCAAAGGCAAGTACGTCCTTCTAAATTTAGATCGCGGCCTACTGACCTTGCATTTTCGCCTGGATGGACAACTCCTCTGGTTCTCGAACGCACGCGACCTTCTTGCTCATGCAAACGCCGGCCAAAAGCCCGTTCACGTGGACATGGCGTTCGAGCTTTCAGCGGGCGTTCTCGGCTTTGCCGACCGCCGCCATTTCGGCCGCGTCCACGCCTGGATAGATGAATCTTTCTGTCCCGGCATTGCGTCCCTCGGCACTGACGCCCTCTCCGGTGAGTTCACCGCTCAACACTTCTCCAAGCTGCTCACTTCCGCGAAGCGACCGCTCAAAGAATTCCTCCTGGACCAGGCCCGCGTGGCTGGCCTCGGCAATATCTACTCCTGCGAATCACTCTGGCATGCCCGCCTCGACCCGCGCCGCCGCGCGAACTCGCTGAAGCCTGCAGAGTCCCTCTTCCTCCACAAAGCAATTGTGTCTGTTCTTCACCGTGCTTTAGAATGCTGTCTGCACCCGGCGCCGGACTTTCGCGATCCACACTGGTGGTTTCAGGGATTGGAGAAAGTTCTTCGCGTTTACGGCCGCGAGGGAGCACCTTGCAAACGCTGTGGCAAGTTGATTCGGCGAATGAGCCAGGGAGCCCGTTCGACATATTTTTGTGCGCACTGCCAGCTCTAATTGTTGCCAAGATTGGATGAACAAGATCCCGTGAATTCACCTGCCCCCAAGAAACCTGAAGCGCAGAAGAAGCCGGAGTTTGAGCGATCTCTCTCGCGCCTCGAAGAAGTTGTCCGGCGCCTCGAAAGCCCGCAACTCTCCCTCGACGATGCCATGAAACTTTTCGAGGAAGGCGTGGCGCTTTCCCGCGAATGCCAAAAGCAGTTAGAGGAAGCCGAAGGCCGCGTCGAAATTCTCCTCAAGAAAGCTGACGGCAAGCTTGCGGCCCAGCCGTTTGACCCTGAGCGGGAGTCTGAGTCGTGACCATCATTTCCATTCCAGCAAGGATCGCTTCTGATCCCCGATGAATCTTCCCGCGTTCTTTGAAGAAGATCGCCTCGTTGTCGACGCCGCTCTTGAAAAGCTTCTTCCCGCGGCTTCCGCACGGCCTCCTTCGATACACACTGCCATGCGCTACAGCGTCTTCGCTGGCGGCAAACGAATTCGCCCAATCCTTTGTCTCGAAACTGCTCGTATTTTCTCGCCGGACGCCGCTCTTGCCCTGCATCCCGCCTGCGCCATTGAGTTCATCCACACATACTCTCTGATCCACGACGATCTACCTGCCCTGGACAATGACGATCTTCGCCGTGGCAAGCCTACTGGCCACAAGAAATTCGGCGAAGCCCTTGCCATTCTCGCAGGTGACGCTCTCCTTACCCTCGCCTTCGAGACCATCTCGCACACTCCCATTTCCCCGGAGCGCACCGTCGCCATCCTCGCAGAAATCTCTTCCGCCGCCGGCACCATCGACGGCATGGTCGGCGGCCAAGTCGCGGACATCGAAGCCGAAGGCAAGCCTGTTGACCCTGCAATGCTCGAATATATTCATCGCTCGAAGACCGCCGCTCTCATTCGCGCTTCCATTACCGCTGGCGCCCTGTGCGCTGGAACTTCCCCCGACGACGTCGCCCGGCTTCGCCGCTTCGGTGAAACGATCGGATGGGCGTTTCAAGTCACGGACGATATTCTCGATGTCGAAGAATCTTCCGCGGCGCTCGGCAAAACCGCCGGCAAAGATATGGCCCAGCAAAAGGCCACCTACCCTGCGGTCTACGGCCTCGAACGCTCCCACCAAATTGCCAAAGACCTCGCTAACAAAGCCATTGCGGAACTCGCTCCCTACGCCGATCGCGCCGCACGCGTCCGCCAGATCGCCGATTTCCTCGTGCTGCGCCGTGCGTAACCTCTTGCGTTTCCCATGACCAAGAAACCGCGCCGGAAAAGACTCGACCTTCTGTTGGTGGAGCGCGG
>Ga0075017_100002775_pt1 | contig 10989 bp, 8 predicted proteins | sample AleBraG_ABR_2012_FD_71475 | JGI IMG/M metagenome (GOLD analysis project Ga0075017, IMG submission 71475) | Freshwater sediment microbial communities in response to fracking from Pennsylvania, USA - Alex Branch Run_MetaG_ABR_2012 | ecosystem: Environmental > Aquatic > Freshwater > Creek >...
GCGGCAACGAGCAATAGCGACTCCGACAACAACATGCCGTTGCCGAAAACGTCACCACTCATATCGCCGATACCCACGACAGTGACCGGATCTTCCTGGACATCGACATCAAGTTCGCGGAAGTGCCGGCGGACGGACTCCCACGCACCGCGCGCCGTAATGCCCATCGCCTTGTGGTCGTAGCCGGCCGAACCACCGGACGCGAAGGCGTCATCAAGCCAGAAGCCGTAGTCGCTCGCCACTGCGTTAGCAATGTCAGAGAAGGTTGCGGTGCCTTTGTCTGCAGCAACGACCAGATACGTGTCATCGCCGTCATGACGCACGACGTCCGGCGGGACTACAACTGCGCCGCCGACGAGGTTGTCGGTGACATCGAGCAGAGCCGAGACAAACGAGCGATACGCGTCAACGCCGGCCGCCATCAACGCTTCGCGGTCACCAGGATCGATGTCGCGCCGCACGACAAAGCCGCCCTTGGCGCCCACCGGAACGATGACCGCGTTCTTCACCATCTGAGCCTTGACCAGGCCAAGAACCTCAGTGCGGAAGTCTTCGCGGCGATCCGACCATCGCAGACCACCGCGCGCAACGGATCCGAAGCGAAGGTGGACACCTTCAACCCCAGGACCATGCACCCAGACTTCAAACTTGGGGCGCGGTGAAGGAAGTCCAGGCACGGCAAGCGGATCGATCTTCAACGCGAGCGGACGTGCGGCGTCAGTGCGGGTATCCGTCCGGTACAGGTTGGTGCGCAGTGTTGCCTTGATCGCGGTGAGGATGGCGCGCAATAACCGGTCTTCGTCAAGCGCCGCAACTTCATCGAGTTCAGCCAGGATGCTCGCAGTGATCGTTTCCTGTGCTGTCGCCCGAGCAGATTCGTCGAACGTCGGATCAAATCTCGTTTCAAACAACTCAACCAGCGAGCGCGCCAAGCTCGAGTTGTTCACCAATGCGCGTGCGGCGAAGTCCAACCCGTACGGCAATCCGGTCTGACGCAGCCAACGGATGTACGCACGCAGCACAACCACCTGACGCCATGACAAGCCAGCACGCACAACGAGTGCATTCAACTGATCGTTGTCTGCGTGCCCCGACCAGACCGCACCAAACGCTGACTCGAAGCGCTTCTTCAAGCGCTCTGGTTCGCGGACGGTGCCATCAAGTCGCATCCCGAAGTCGTAGACCCACGCTGCAGGAGCACCGAGCGGTTCGACGCCGTACGGACGCTCGTCGCTGACACGGGCTCCCATACGTTCTAGGACCGGCAGAATCTCGCTCAAATTGACAGGACGACCCTTGCGGTAGACCTTGAGACGCCACTCGCCACCCTGACTTCCGTCTGGCGCATACAGGTTGAGCGAGAAATCTTCGCCTTCGCGCAAACGCTCAACGGCGTCGGCATCAATGACGCCCGTACGTGCGTCGAAGTCCTCTTTGTACGCCTCGGGGTAAGCGTCGACCCAGCGCGCGTTGAGTTCCACGCCGCGCTCGTCACCGAGCAAGTCAATGAAAGCCTCAGACAAGGCGTCTTCCCACGATCGGGCAGCTGCGGCTAACTCACCTTCGATGGCATCGGTGTTGACCAACGGAAGACCTTTGCCCGCCGGTACGCGCACGACGAAGTGCAAACGGGCAAGAACAGAGGTCGTCAGTCGGACGTCATAGTCGATGCTTTCGGCATCGAATGCGGTGCGCAGCGTGGTCTCCATGCGCAACCGGACGTTTGTCGTGTAACGGTCACGCGGTAGGTAGACGAGCACCGAGATGAAGCGTCCGTAAGGGTCGCGTTGGAAAAAGGCCCGAGTGAGACGACGTTCTTGCAACTGCTGAACCGCCATTGCGGTCGCGAGCAAATCATCAACGCTGGCTTGAAAAAGTTCATCGCGCGGATAGGTCTCAAGGAACTGCTCGAGATCCTTTCCGCTGTGTCCGTCAAGCGGAAGTTCAGAACGCTCGATCACTTCTTCGACCTTGCGCGCAACAACGGGAACGTTGAACACCGAGCCCGTGTACGCGCTCGCGGTGTACAGGCCGACGAACCGGCGTTCACCGATAACTCGTCCGCTGTCGTCAAAGACCTTGACTCCGACATAGTCCAAATACGCGCGCCGGTGCACTGTCGACCTGTGGTTCGCCTTGGTCAGGACGAGCGGATTCGACGACAAGGCAAGCTGTTTCGCTTCTGCGCCCAAGGACGCGAACGACGTTGAGTGCGGCGAATCGCCACGCAGTATGCCGAGGCCGGAACCCGAAACTCCGGCTAATACAAGCTCGTCAGTGTCGTGCCCTGTGAGCGTGTACTCGCGGTAACCCAAGAAAGTGAAGTGGTCTTGCGCCAGCCAGCGCAGCAGCGCGCCCGCGTCACCAGCTCGTTCGGGGTCGACCCCAGCAGGTGGGTGTTCCTCTAACTCGAAGGCAAGTTGCAAGGCCCGGTCGCGCATCTGCGGCCAGTCTTCGACGGCCTCACGAACATCGCGCAAAACGTCGCGGATGCCTTGTTCGATGGCGTGCAAGACGGCCGGGTCACTCGTCCGGCGGATTTCGACGTGCATCCACGATTCGACGGTCGCATCGGACGGCACCTCGTGGTGATCGCGCGGGTCGACTTCGACGATCTCGGTCAACTCACCTGCGGTGTCACGTCGTACGGCGACGATGGGGTGCACCACCAGCAGAATCGCGAGACCCTGCCGCGCCAGCTCGGAGTTGACCGAGTCGACTAGGAATGGCATGTCGTCGGTGACGATTTCGATGACAGTGTTCGGTGAATCCCAGCCGTCGACGTCCAGCGAAGGAATGCGGGCGCGGACTAACGCGGTGTCCGGCGGACGATGTTGCGCCAACCGTCGATGCGAAGCAACAGCGCCTACAAGTTCAGCCTCGGACCGATCGAGAACATCGTCGGGCGAACTGAGATACCAATAGTCGGCCACCAAGGCTGCCAAATCGGTTGGCGCATCTGGCAGTGAGGCGGCTTCCGTCGCCGCCACTGCCAATCGAGCCGCCGCTGCTTCGGCGCGTCGATGCTTGTACGTACCGCCTGGGACCGCGGAAGTTGCCGCGTGCCGCATGATGCTCGCCTCGCTGTCGCCCGAGGATTCATGAGGATGTCGTGTCAGGCTACCCTCACCGTCCGTAACAACTATCGGCGCGGTCGGACGCCAGTGTCCGAGCCGATGCGACGAACTCGATTCAGGTAGGGCATCCTGCGTGCAGACACCAGCGCCGCAGCACCCGCTGCCCAGCCGTCCGGGAGGCCAGGTTATGGCGACTCACTTCACCGGCACTATCGCTTTCGACAAGCAGCCAGGCGAGGTGTGGGACATGGTGACCGATCCGAACTACGTCGTGGGCAAGGGCGAAGCCCAAGGTGCCCTCAGCGTCGCGGCTAGCGTCACCGAGGTCCCCGACGGCGGTGCAGTCATTGAAAGCAAGCGATCGCTGCCTGCTGAACTACCCGCGTTTGCTCGCGCACTAGTCGGCGAAACCGTCGACCTCACCGAAACTCAGTCGTGGTCGGCTGCCGCAGCAGATGGAAGTCGAACGGCTGAACTCAAGGTCGCTTTTGGTGCGTCGCCTGTCGAAGTCAACGGAACCATGCAGTTGAACCCCACCAGTGGCGGCGCCGAAATCGTCATCGATGCGGAGGCCAAGTCGTCGGTTCCCTTTATTGGGGGCAAAGTCGAGACCCTCACGCGCGACCAAACATTGCAGGCGATCGCGAAAGAGGAAGCCTTCGCCAGTACCTGGTCCGCAAATAGCCAGTGAGGTAACTCGTGCTCGCCCACGACATCGTCGTTGACAACCTCAGCGTCCGCGTCTGGGAGCAGCAGGCGTCGCATCAGGCGCGGCCAGCAACTGTCGTGTTCTTGCATGGCATGACCGATGACGGACGCTGCCTCACAGCCCTCGCAGAACGACTAAGTGCTGTTGGCTACCGCGTCCTATTGCCCGATGCACCGGGTCATGGCCACTCGCAACTTCCTCCGACTTTCACGGTCGCCTTGCGTGCAGCTCAAACCATTAGCGCGATCGAACAACTCGGTGAAGGGTCAGTTGTTCTTGGCGGCCACTCGTTAGGCGCCGAGACCGCCGCAGTGGTTGCTGCGCAACGCCCTGACCTCGTCCGCGGACTGGTGTTGGAAGAGCCATACATCCACTTCGGTCAACCGGAAAACAGCAACAACGACGAGGTTCGGCAGTGGATCAGCGGGCTGCAGGCCACCGATCAGGCCGGACGAATTGCGTGGGCTCGTGATGACGGACCCCGCTGGGATGACATCGAACTCGAACCATGGGCAACCTCGAAAAGCCTTGTCAACATTGAACTTTTCGACCTTCCCAGCGACTATCTTGCCGACTGGTCGGACGTTGCGCGCGCGTTGACGGTGCCCACGCTTCTCGTCCGCGGAACCTCGGACGGAAGCATCGTCGATACGTCCGCCGCGCAGCGCTTCCTTGACTTAGCGCCACACGCCGTTGCACTTGCCGTTCCGGAAACCGGGCACTGCGTCCGGCGCGACAATCCGGTCGCCTTCGACAGCGCGATGCTCGGATTCCTAGCGGGGCTGAACTAAAGGGACTCGGCAACCAGCGCGTCGAGTTCGTCCGGCGCGAACCACAACAATTGCGTCTCATCGAGTAGTTCGGGATCAGCAGCCTCGATGGCTGCTACAACGAGGTTGGTCGACCTCACATCATCGACAAGTAATGCTGCAACTTTGGACCACGCGATATCTTCGCTTAATTGCACTAGCGCGCCCTCGGCCTCGTTGGCTGCGGCGTCAACAGCCACAACAACGCGTCGGCGCTGCGCGTCGGGCTCGCCCGCGAGAAGCAGCAGCGATTCATCGGCGGCTAACACGGAGACTGCGTACTCGTGCTCCTCGGAGTCTCCGTCAACGGCGGCAGTGACGGCAGCTGTAACTGCGTACGAGATGGCGTCGGACGGAATGCCGCCAGCCTGCCGCCATTGCTGCAGCAGGGGGAGGGTTGCAGGAACGTAGATGCGCACGTCTCGATCTTGCCGCACCAAGTGACCGAAATCGGTCAGCCGACGTCGGCCACGTGATCGGGACCGAGGTGGTCGGGGTCGCGCAGTTGCTCGGGAGTCGTCCGCAAACTGGTCTCTAGGACACGCAACCTGCGACTGGAGTCCATCGCGTTGCCGCCCATGGCCTCAAGGTCATCGGGGGTAGGCCCGACGATCGTGACCGCAGCGCCGCGCGAACGCACGGCGCGCGCCTCCTGCAGACAGCGCTTGGTCACTTGCACGCGCCAGCGCCGTTCGAGGCGCGCCACGACGTGGTTGGGGTGGTCCAACTCAAAGGACACCATGGGGGCGACTACGTAGACCTCATCGAGCGCCAGATCTTTGACGAGGTCGAGGTTCGTTGCAGACCAGGCGCCACCGTCGATGTAGCGGTGCCCGCCAAACTCGGTCGGGGTAAACCACCCCGGGATCGCGCAGGAAGCCATGACGGCCTCCGCCAGCGATGCCGGACGCGCACCGGGTTGGCCGAAAACGACCCGGCGACCCGAGTCGTAGTCAAGAGCCACGATCCACAAGTTGGCGTGTGTCGACCATTCACCAACCGGCGTGAAGGCCTCGATGAGATGGCCCACACGCGACAACGAGCCACGACCTTCCGGCACCCAACCGGCCAAGATGGCAGTCGGCGGCACCCGACCCAGGCGTCCGGCCGTCTTCGCGATGAGCTTGGTTGATCCGGGGCCTAGCAGTTTCGGACGCGGCGGACGGCTCGGGCCAGCACCCTTTTCGTAGTCCCACGAGAATCCGGCGAGTGGGCCACTGGCCATGTGCGCGCCGCGTTGGTGGTCGAGCATCTGCTTGACCGACACCCCGGCCGCCAGCAGCGAGCCAACCACCGAACCAGCCGACGTTCCGACGATGACCTCGCACGTCCGCGGATCGAAGCCGTGGACCTGCTCGATCGCGTTGAGGGCGCCAGTCATCCAGGCGGCACCCAACATGCCACCGCCACCTAGCACCAGCCCACGCCTGGGAGACACCGTCGCACCCACCCTTTGATAGTGCTACGCCGGCGCTCGCTTTGCCGCGCGGGGTCGCCTCGTACGAGCGGTATCGGCCGCTTTGAGTTCTGCGAGCGCATGTTCGATGAACCCGGCCAACTCGTCAACGTCAGGCATCGCATCGCGATCGACGTTGAGTCCATAGAACATTCCGCCGTTGTACGACGTCGCGCCAATGCTCAGAGCTTGGCCTTTCGCAAGTGGGACAACGGGGTACGCGCCGAGCATGGGCGCGCCGGCCGCATATAGCGGGAACTGTGGACCAGGCACGTTCGTGACAACAAGGTTGTACGCGCGCCGACTCAACTGCGACGCCAAACGCGCGCCGGCCGCATGGAGGGTCGGTGGCGAGAAACCGGCCAACCCGACAAGTGCTTCGGCGCCGAGCAGTTGATTTGCCTGCTTGTGCTGAGCCATGTCATACGAGATGCGACTCAAGCGGATGAGAGGCGAGGACTCACCGACCGGTAAGTCGACAAGGAAACTCGACACTTGGTTTCCGTAGGGACGATCAACCTCGTCGCGAATGCTCACCGGTACTAGTGCACGAATGGTCGTCCGCGATGTCACGACTTCACCGCGAAGTTGCAGCCACTCGCGCAACGCACCTGTGACAACTGCAAGAACGACGTCGTTAATGGTGCCGCCGTGAACTTTACGGATGTGTTTGTAGTCTGCGAGATCTGTGGCGGCCATACCAAAACGACGCTGCTCACCAATGTCGACGTTGAGCGGCGTGGCTTCAGGTGGCCGGGCCACGCTCCACGCTGCCGACAACAATCCACCTGCGGATTTGGCCAGTGCTGTGCTCGCGCGACCGGTGTCGGAGATCGAGGTCTTCACTGAATTGACGACTGTATGTGGACTACGCAACACGTCGGTGACGGCGCCAACGAGCAACTCAGCCCCGGACGGTTCGCGGTGCGGTCGCCATGCGGCGATGTCATCGACACGTGGTTCGGGCGACTCGTCCAACAACACTTGACTGATGTCGACGGCGGAGATGCCATCGACAAGTGCGTGATGCGTCTTGGTGAGTACAGCCAGTCGTCCGCCTTGTAGCCCTTCGACGAGGTAAATCTCCCAAAGCGGACGGTTGCGATCGAGTGGGCGACTCATGACACGTCCGACAAGTTCGCGCAATTGCGCGTCGGTGCCTGGACGCGGCAACGCGGACCGTCGAACGTGATAGGCGACATCAAAACTCTCGTCATCAACCCAGACCGGATTACCCAATCTTCCGGGGACGAGTTTCAAGCGTTGCCGATAGCGCGGTACGAATGCGATACGGGCGCTGATGAGCGCGACGAGTCGATCGTGGTCAAAACCATGGGGTGGCGCTTGAAATATCGCGACCCCACCGACATGCATGGGCGTCGTCGGTCCCTCGATGTAGAGAAACGACGCGTCCAGTGCACTGAGTCGATCGACCACGTGCGCCCCTTACGTAGCGGGGCATGCTGGCCCCGTAGTCAATCGTGACACGACGAGGTGCGAGCCAGCAGGTACCTAACGCCCCGAGTTGGCAAGTTGGCTACTTTCGGTGATTCAACGGAGCGGGACACCGAAAAGGGCCTCGAGCTCTATCGCGGCCACGTCGTAGTCGCGATAGAGAATGCCGACCATGCCCAACTCAACGGCAGCCTTGATGTTGACCTGCAAATCGTCCACGAATACGCATTCAGTGACGTCTAGCCCAACAGCGGCTGCGGCGTGACGATAGATCCGCGGCTCGGGCTTGCGCATGCCCACCTCGCCACTGATGACGACGGCATCGAACATGTCGTCCCAACCGTCGCGCGGGTAGGCCAGACCCCACGAATTCGAGAGCAACGCCGTCTTGATTCCCGCAAGTCGAGCGCGGCGGACGAGCGCAGGCATGTCAGGTAAGAGATCGAAGAACGCGAACATGCGCTCGACTAAGCCATCGGCGACAACGGTGGTACCGCTGCGACGCGACAATTCGTGTGCCAAACGTTCTTCAAAGTGCGGCACCTCGATCTCGCCGCGTTCCAGCGCATGCACTGGATTGGTTTCTGCTTCGTTTCCGACGGCTTCGCCGAACCAGTCGCGCATGATGGCGACGTAGTGGGCAAGTTCAATGCCGTCGCTGTCAGCCCAAGCTTGCACCGCGCTGGACAGCGGCACCGTGAGAACACCGCCCCAATCAACGAGCAGCGCGCGAAACTGGCGGTCCATGTGGTCGCTCACATCGGTGATCGTGGCACGGATAGGTATCGCCGAGGTGAACCGGGCGACGCGCGCCACGTCCAGACAAGGTGCTGGCCCCCTGTCGTGATGGCAGGCTAGGTGCGCCGCACTCAAGGAGGACCCATGGCCGACGTGGCCGCCCCAACAGCGCCTGCCCCCACACACGGCAAGTGGACGCCCATGCCGTTCATTGCCCTCGGCGTCGCGATGATCATCGTCGACGGCACGATCGTCAACGTCGCAATCCCCTCGATCATCAAGTCGATCGGTTTGACGACGACAGATGCCGAGTGGGTCAACTCGATTTACGCCCTGGTGTTCGCGTCGTTGCTACTCACGACCGGACGGCTCGGCGACATTTTCGGACGCCGCAACATGTTCCTGCTCGGAACAGTCGTCTTCGTCCTTGCCAGCGGCGTTGCAGCGGTTGCACCGAACCCGGGCGTTTTGATCTTTGGTCGATTCCTGCAAGGAATCGGTGGCGCACTCATCTTGCCGAACTCGCTGTCAACCGTGAACTCCCTCTACCAGGGCAAGGATCGCAACATTGCCTTCGGGATTTGGGGAGCAACCATTGGTGGGACTGCGGCACTTGGACCGCTTTTAGGCGGTTGGCTGACCACAAGTTTTTCGTGGCGCTGGGCTTTCCTCATCAACCTCATCATCGGACCAATCATCATTTTCGGTCTGCTCATGTACGTGAAGAACACGAAGGATCCACGTGCCAAGCGCGGCGTTGACCCATTCGGCACGCTGCTGTCGATCCTCGCGCTAGGCGCCCTCGTCTTTGCCCTCATCGAAGGGCAGAACTATGGCTGGTGGCACTCAAAGGGAACGGATCTGTCGTTCTTCGGCATCACGTGGAAGTGGAGCATCGCACCGAGTGGTGTTGCCTTCGTCATCGCCGCGCTCTCGACCATTGGCTTCATCCTCGTCGAAAGGCGCCGCGCAAAGACGTCGAAGATCGTCTTACTCGACTTTGAGTTGTTCAACATCCGCTCGTTCAGCATGGGCAACGTTGCGGCGCTCATCGTTCAGCTTGGCGAGTTCGGATTGCTGTTCGTCTTGCCGCTGTTCCTTAGCAGCGTGTTGGGGTACAGCGCTCTCAAGATTGGCGTTGTGCTGTTGGCGTTGGCACTTGGGGCGTTCTTCGCCGGTCCGACGGCCGGACAGTTGGCGGCCAAATTTGGAGGTCGCCCGATCGTCCGCGTGGGCATGGTGCTCGAAGTTATTGGGATTCTCGGCATCGCATTCACGGTTAGTCCGACGACAACGGGCTGGGCACTCGCACCGTGGTTGTTCGTCTACGGGTTAGGCGTCGGCTTTGCAACGGCTCAGCTGACGAGCGTGATTCTCGTTGACGTTCCTGTCGAAGAATCTGGTCAGGGGTCGGCCGTGCAAAGTACGGCGCGCCAAATCGGTGCAGCGCTAGGCACTGCCGTTCTTGGCGCCGTGCTCGTCACGTCGCTGGCCAATCAAGCGGGCAAACGCTTTGTGGCGCTCGGTGTTCCGCAGGGGCAAGCCGACCAATTGGCGCACGCGATCACTCGCGCGCCAAGCGAAGTGTTCCCGACCTTGGCGGCGATGCCGAACGGCCACCAACTCTTGGCCGCTGCCGGCGATGCCTTCGCTACGGCCACCAGGTATGTGGGGATCGTGGCGGCTGGATTTGTCTTCCTCGGCTTGATCGCGACACTGCTCTTGCCGCGCGACGTCGACTCTGGGGACCACACGGCGGCGCGCAACAGCGATCCTGGCCCTGGTGTCGACGCAGTCGCGGCCTAGCACTTACCCGGCACGGCGCAGACCCAATCGGATCGAAGGCGAGGGGCGCGCGGCCCGCAAACCGACCCGACTCGGATCTGGCATGTGTGCCGCGAGAACCGCGTCAGCAAACGGACGGAATGCAGCGCTGAACTTGGACTTTGGTTGGACGACGACAGTCGGTTGGCCGAGGAGCACTGCGGTGTCGGTGGCGGCCCGATCATCGGGTAACGCGTAGGTCTTGGGTACCGTCACGTGTTCGGCGAGCAACTCGGCCAATTCAGAATCGGCGCCGCCCAACGCCGAACCACGGACGCGATTAAAGACGACGACATGCTCGGCTTGCGGCGCTTCATGTTGCGAACTCGCTAAGACAGCCATGAGACGGACAACGCCGAGCGGCTCAGCCGCACCCACTATGACGAGCGAATCGGCAAGCGTGAGAAGCGTTCGCAGGACGGCCGCTTGACCCGGTGAACCCAGGTCGGTGTCACCCGCATTCCATGACGACGTATCAATGAGTACGTGGTCGAATTCCGAAGCCGCGCACGTCACGATGCGTTCGATCGACAGCGGGCGGTTGACGTCAGGGTGCCGGTGACCGGTCGTTCCGGTGACGATGAACGACGAGTCGGCAAGCTTGATGGTCGCGCTTCGCAGGACGACAGCGTCGGACGTCGCATCGAGAGCCGCCCTCGATGCAATAGCGAGTCCGGGGTCGTCGGTCATCACGCCCAACATGGTCGAAAGCGCCGGCGCGATCGTGTCAGCGTCGATGAGGAGCGTCCGACTTCCGGTGGCTGCGGCCGCAGCAGCGAGGTTGAGGGCGACCGTTGATCGTCCGGGCGCACCCGCAGGTCCAGCGATCACGGTGACCCGCCCGCCGCGCCCGGACGATCAACGGTCGCCCTCAACCTCGCTGCTGCGGCCGCAGCCACCGGAAGTCGGACGCTCCTCATC
>Ga0075017_100002776_pt1 | contig 10985 bp, 9 predicted proteins | sample AleBraG_ABR_2012_FD_71475 | JGI IMG/M metagenome (GOLD analysis project Ga0075017, IMG submission 71475) | Freshwater sediment microbial communities in response to fracking from Pennsylvania, USA - Alex Branch Run_MetaG_ABR_2012 | ecosystem: Environmental > Aquatic > Freshwater > Creek >...
TTCGACGAGGTCGAGAAGGCGCACCCGGACATCTTCAACTCGCTGCTGCAGATCCTCGAGGACGGTCGCCTGACCGACTCGCAGGGCCGCGTCGTCGACTTCAAGAACACCGTGATCATCATGACGACGAACCTCGGCACGAGGGACATCGCCAAGGGTCAGAACCTCGGCTTCTCCAACTCGGAGGACACCAAGTCGTCCTACGAGCGGATGAAGAACAAGGTCAACGACGAGCTCAAGCAGCACTTCCGTCCCGAGTTCCTCAACCGCGTCGACGACATCGTGGTGTTCCACCAGCTCACCGAGGACGAGATCGTCACGATCGTCGACCTCATGGTGGCCAAGCTCGACCAGCGGCTGCGCGACAAGGACATGGGCATCGAGCTCACCCGTGCGGCCAAGGACCTGCTGGCGCACCGTGGCTACGACCCGGTCCTCGGCGCCCGTCCGCTGCGTCGCACGATCCAGCGCGAGGTCGAGGACGTGCTCTCGGAGAAGATCCTCTTCGGCGAGCTGCGTCCCGGCTCGATCGTCGTGGTCGACGTCGAGGGCGAGGGCGACGCGCGCGCCTTCACCTTCCGCGGCGAGACGAAGTCGGAGGTCCCGGCCATCGACGAGATCGTCGAGGCGGTCGGCTCCGGCGCCCCCGAGGAGCTCCCCGGCGAGGCCGGCGCGACCGGCATCGCCTAGCGCGACGAGCGCACGTCGAGGGCGGCACCCACCCGGGTGCCGCCCTCGGCTACGTCGGGAGGTCGTAGCGGCCGTCGGGGAGGGGGTCGACGAGACCGTCGGCGACCAGGGCGTCGAGGGCGCGCTGGCGCTGCACCGGCTCGTCCCACACGAGGTCCAGCGCCTCCTTCGCCACCGGGCCGTGGGACTCGCGCAGCACCGAGAGCAGCCGTCCGCGCACCTGGCGGTCGGTGCCGGCGAAACGCTGCACCGTGCGCGCCGGGCCGTCGTACGCCGGCCGGCCGGCGGCGAGCCACGCGCACGGGCCCGCGACCGGGCAGACCCCGCACGACGGCGACGAGGCCGTGCAGACCAGCGCCCCGAGCTCCATCAGCGCGATCGACCAGGTCGCGGCCGTCGCGTCGTCGTCGGGCAGCAGCGCCTCGGCGCCGCCCCGCTCGGCGACGCTCACCGACGGCCGCGGGAGGGCGACGCCGTCCACCAGCCGGGCCAGCACCCGCCGCACGTTCGTGTCGAGCACCACGCCACGACGGCCGTAGGCGAAGGACCGCACCGCGGCGGCCGTGTAGTCACCGACGCCGGGCAGCGAGCGCAGGTCGTCGTACGCCGACGGCACCCGGCCGTCGAAGCGGCGCACACACTCGCCCGCGGCGGCATGCAGGCGCAGCGCACGTCGCGGGTAGCCCAGCCGGCCCCACATCCGCACGGCCTCGCCGGGGGAGTCTGCGGCCAGCGCCCGCGGCGTCGACCAGCGCGCCAGCCAGCCCTCCCACGCCGGAACCACGCGGTCGACCGGCGTCTGCTGGAGCATCACCTCGCTCACCAGGACGCCCCAGGCGTCGCAGGAGGGCCGGCGCCACGGCAGGTCGCGGGCGTGCTCGGCGTACCACGCGAGCAGGGGCGCGTGCAGGGGCGAGGCGGGCATCTCGCGCGCATCCTCGCACCCGTGCCGCCTGGGCGCGCCCCGCCCGGTAGCGTCGGGCCCGTGAGCACGTTGATGCACCCGACGGGGCCCCAGTCCCCGGGCGTCTACTGGGTGCGCCGTGCCCTCGTCGTGGTGGTGCTGCTCGTGGCGCTGCTCGGCGTCCGCTGGCTGCTGACCGGCCGCGGCGGCGGCACTCCGTCGGCCACGCCGCCGACGCCGACGCCGACCTCGTCCACGAGCCATTCGTCGACGCCGACGACGAGCACGTCGTCGGCGCCGAAGCCGACCCCCACGGGCGCGGTGGCCTGCACCAAGGAGCAGATCTCGGTCACGGCCTCGACCGACGCCGCGAGCTACCCGGTCGGCTCCACCCCGCGCCTGCGGATGACGATCGAGAACACGTCCTCGACGCCGTGCACCCGCGACATCGGCGCCGCGCAGAACGAGCTGCTCATCACCTCGGGCACGGCGCGGGTCTGGTCGTCTGACGACTGCAGCCCCGGTGGCGGCTCCCAGGTCGTCACGATGGCGCCGGGTCAGTCCTACTCGGTCGCGGTCACCTGGCTCGGCAAGCTCTCGGCCAAGGGCTGCCCGGCGAACCAGCCCGCCGCCACCAAGGGCACCTACAAGCTCACCGGTCGCAACGGTGACCTCACCTCCGCCCCCGCCGTGTTCGCCCTGACCTGACCTGACCTGCCCGCCTGACCGGCGAGTCCCGGGCGGAGATCCGAGGGGCGGGTGACCTCAAGGTCCAGGCCGATCGTGACGAACCTCGAACCACGGGCAGCGTGTGTCTGGCATGCCGCCGCACGGGGCCAGGGTGGGGAGGCAGGGCGTGACGTCGTCGCTTCAGGACGCCGGCCTGCCGGTCGAGCCCTCGCGCCCGGTCACGGCGGTCGTCGTCGCGGGCACCCAGGTGCGACTGACCCGGCTCGGCCAGCTGCTGGCGAGCGTGGGGATCCAGGTCGTCGCCTCGGCGCGCACGGTCGATGAGGGCGTCGACGCCGTGTCCGAGCACGAGCCCGACACGGTCCTGCTCGACCTCGCGATGCCCGCCGGAGGCCTCGAGCTCGTCGAGCGCGTGATGGGCCGCCGCGCCACGCCCATCGTGCTCACCGGCGCCGCTGCCGAGAACGCCGCCGTCGCGCTCGCGGCCGGTGCGGTCGACCTCGTCACGCCCGGCACCGAGGGACTCGGTCCGGTCGCCTACTCCCGGGCCCTCGCGCGTCACCTCTCGGTCGCCAGCCGGGTCCGGGTCATCACCCACCCGCGCGGCAGGCTGCGCGAGCGCGGCCTCGCCACGGGAGCGGAGCCGAACGGTCCGGGCGTCCGGCGCCGCTCCGGATCGGACGGCCGCTCGCTGCGCCCGTGCGTCGTCGTGATCGGCGCCTCGACCGGGGGCCCTCCGGCCCTGGCCGCGATCCTCGGAGCGCTGCCCGCCGACCTGGACGTCCCGGTGGTCGTGGTGCAGCACATGGCGGAAGGCTTCGTCGAGGGGCTGGCGCAGTGGCTCAACGGGGTCGTCGCGCTGCCCGTGTCGGTCGCGCTCAACGGCGACCGGCTGCGTCCCGGTCACATCGTGCTGGCCCCGAGCGACGGCAACCTCGTCGTGGAGCAGGGCCTGCGCCTGGTCATCGAGGACCCGCGCCCGGACCAGTTCCACGTCCCGGAGATCGACACCACCCTGCGGTCGGTCGCCATGGTCTGCCGCGAGCGCGCCGTCGGCGTGCTGCTCACCGGGATGGGTCGCGACGGCGCCACCGGCATGCTGACGATGCGCCGGGTCGGCGGGTTCACCATCGGCCAGGACGAAGGCACCAGCGTCGTGTGGGGCATGCCAGCGGCAGCGGCGGCGCTCGACGGCCTCGACGTCGAGCTGCCGCTCCCCGAGATCGCGGAGGCCATCGTCGCGGCCGTACGCCGTCTGCGCGTGACGGAGGCGGTGTGAGATGAGCTCGACCGCCGTGCGCTCCCGCACCTTCACCGACGCCGAGTACGCCGCTCTCGCCGGCTTCCTCGCCCAGCAGGCCGGGCTCGTCTTCGACCAGAGCCGCCGCCCGGCGCTGGCCGGCATCGTCGGCGAGCGCATCGCGGCGACCGGCGCCGCCGACCTCGGTGCCTACCTCGGACGCATCAGCGCACCCGGCGGCGCCGACGAGCGGCAGCGGCTGTTCGACGAGGTCACGATCCCGGAGACGCACTTCTTCCGGAACCCGCCGCAGATGCAGGCGCTGCGCCGCCGGCTGCTGCCCGAGCTGATGCGTCGCGCGGTGGCGCGCGGCCGCCCCCTCACCGTGTGGAGCGCCGGCTGCTCCTCCGGCGAGGAGCCCTACTCGCTGGCGATGATCGCCGCCGAGGTCGCGGCGACGCTGCCCGAGGCGCCGACGGTCCGCATCGTCGCGACCGACCTGTCCTCCGTCGCCGTCGCCGCCACGCAGCGCGCCCGCTACGCCGGTCGTTCGCTCGCGCTCGTCGACCAGCGCGCCCTGGGCCGCTGGTTCGTCGCCGACGACGACGGATCCCGCACCGTCGTGCCGGAGATCCGCGAGCTGGTCGACGTCCGGCTGCACAACCTCGTGACCGACGAGCCGCCCTTCGAGCCGGGCGAGGTCGACCTGGTCGTGTGCCGCAACGTCACGATCTACTTCTCCCGCGAGACGATGCGCGACCTCGTCGGCCGCTTCCACGGTGTCCTCGGCGCCGGCGGCTACCTCGTCGTCGGTCATGCCGAGACGCTCTGGCAGGTCACCGACGCGTTCACCCTCGTGACCCTCGGCGACGCGTTCGCCTACCGCAAGGACCTCCCGGCGGTGCCGGAGCCCGTCGTGGTCGCGGAGCCGGTCGTGCACACGGCGCCGCGTCGCGAGATCCGCCGCACGCCGATGCAGCGCGCGCGCGAGTCGTGGCCCGAGGCGCCGTCCGCGGCTCACCGGACCTCCGACTTCATGCCCGATCCCGACCACGCGACCGAGCTGCTGAGGCTCGCCCGCGAGGCGCTCGCGCTGACCCGCTACGGGGAGGCCGCCCGACTCGCGGCCGCGGCGTCTGCGGCCAGCCCGTTCGAGGTCGACGCCTACCTCGTGGAGGGGCGGGCCCGCGCCACCGTCGGCGACGACGAGGGCGCTCTGGTGGCGCTGCGCAAGGCCGTCTACCTCGCGCCCAGGGCCGGCCACGCCCGGTTCCAGCTCGCGGGCGCGCTGTCGCGCTGCGGCGAGCTCAACGGTGCCGCCCGCGAGTACCGCGCTGCGGCCGTGGCGCTGCCGCTCACCGACCAGGCCGAGCTCGACGACCTGCTCGACGGGTGCGACGTGCAGCAGCTCGTCGTGCTGTGCCGTCGCCTCGCCGACGAGTGCGACCGTCGCGCCGCGGAGGACCAGCCGTGACCGCCGTCTTCGTCCCGGAGAAGCCGCCGCGCTTCACCCGGGCCGAGGCACCGGGCGCGGAGGCGACGTCGTCGGTCGTCACGGACGGGGTCGCGCCGGGCTCCGTCGAGTCGGACGGCACCGCCGCGCCGCGCCGCCGCCGGGCGCCCGCCGCGGACGGCGTCGCCCCGCAACGCCGTCGTCGCGAGGCGGCCTTCCGCGGCGCGACGGACACCGTGACCCCGGTCGGTCCCGCGGCGCCGCAGGAGCAGCGGTCGGCCGAGAACGAGACCACGGCACCCGCGGTGGCCGAGGGGTACGTCGTGTTCCACGTGGGCACGACGGCGTTCTGCGTCGCGGTCGGCGAGGTGCGTGAGATCGTGCGCGCCGCGCGGCTCGAGCTGCTCCCCGGCCCGCAGGCCTCCTACGGTCACGGCGTCGCCCTGGTCGATGCCCGCGGGAAGTCGGTGCCCGTGGTCGACCTCCGCTCGGACCGCGGCCGCTCCGGCGACGTGCTGCTCCCGATGTGGCGCCATCAGGTCGGGCTCGTCGTGGACCGCGTGGTCGCCGTGCAGACCCCGCGCGAGCTCGTGGCCGAGCACGGGGACGTCCCTGCCGCCCTCCCGTCCTACGCCCGGGGTGTCCTTCGACCCGCTGACGGCGGCACGCCGGTGCTGCTGATCTCGATGCCGGACGCGGCCGAGCTCGCCACCGACACGGTGCGCGGCGCGGAGGCGCGGCTCGGCGCCGACGTGCTCGGTGCGCTGGGCGTCGATGCCGGTGCAGCCGAGAACGGCTGACGCCGGTCAGGTCCCGCAGCGCAGCATCTGCGCGTGCTTCGGCCACCGACGCCTGCTCGCCACGCCGTCCCGAGCCAGCCTGCCCCGAGCACGAGGACCGTGGGGCCGCTGACGTTGGCGTCGGATGACACCCGGCGCGACCGTGAGCAGGATGGACGCATGGCAGTCATCCGTACGAGAGCGGCGCTCGCGGTGCAGCACGACTCGCTCGGCGCAGCGAACGTCTCCGAGGTCCTCGGCGTCGAGCCGACCGAGTCCTTCGAGATCGGCGATCCCTTCGCCCACGGGACGCGGGTGCGCGAGCGCTCGCACTGGGCGCTCGACAGCCCCGCCGACGGCGACCTCGAGACGCAGCTGCGTGCCCTGCTCGACCGGCTGGAGCCGCTGCACCTCGGCCTGCGCGACCTGCGGCGCGACGGCTACCGGCTCACCTGGACCTGCTACGTCGAGGAGCACGACGAGGGCGCGATCACCCTGAGCGCCGCGCTGCTCAACGACCTCGCCACGTTCCCGGCCGACCTCTGGATCGACACCTTCGCCGACGCCGAGACGTCCTGACGCCCCCGTCCCGGTGCGTGACGCGGGGGTGTCCGCACGGGGGCGGTCGCGGGATCAGCCGCGGGTCACCGCGCCGAGCGCCGCGGCGATCCCCAGGACCGAGCGGGGTGCGTAGGCGCTGCGCCAGAGCCCACCGTGCGCGGCCTGCACCGCCCAGGCGTCGTCGGGGTGCGCGATGGCGGCCTGGGGACGCGCGAGCGACGAGGGCGAGCGCAGGTCGTGCACCAGCAGCGCCGCCATGAGGGTGTTCGACGTCGACGCCTCGAACACCTCGATGCCGAAGCGGTGTGCGCCGGCGTAGGCCGCCGCGAGAGCGCGGTTCTTCACGACCGAGCGGGTCCGCGTCGCGGGTGCGATGTTGAGCGAGGCCCACACCCCGTCGCGGCGAGACTGGGTCGCCCGCCAGCGCTGCAGCCGCTTCGCGAGGGCGTAGCTCGGGCCTTGCTGCGGGACGAGGCAGTCCGCGATGCCGACCGGGCCGCGTTCGGTCGCGACCGTGTCCGGGTAGTTCGGCGCGAAACGCCCCACAGCGCGCAGCGGGAGCTGGGCCAGCGCGGACAGGCCGCGCGCGTCCCAGCGCCGCCGCGACTCCTCGACCGCGCTCGCGGGGACGGCATACACGTCGGTCGGGGTCGCGAGGAAGGCCAGGCCGACGTCGGAGCGCCCGGCCAGCAGAGCGTGTGCGAGCGCGTCCGCCGCCAGGGCGACACGGACGTGGGTGGCGCCATCGGCGTAGGTGTAGGTGCCCAGGGTGAACGGCCCCTCGACCCCGGCGATCCAGGTGTGCAGCTCGGGCAGCTGGCGGATGAGGTCCGCCCCGGCGACCGCGGCGAGCGCGCCGTCGTCGGTGGGGTTCGACCCGACCGGCACGGGGACGGTCAGCGTGCCGGACGACGACCGCGCGGTCGCGATCACGCGCGCCCAGACGTCGGGTCGCGGCAGGTCGACCGCCACGACGTGGGCCCCCCACCGCAGCAGCGACCGCAGCGGCCCCATCTCCGCGCCCGCGCCGAGCACCACGACGGTGACGTCGGAGAGGTCGAGCCAGTCCGGGTGGTCGATCAGCGTGTGGATCGACGAGGCGAACCCGCGCTCGACCACGCCCTCCGCGACCCACGCGTCGAGGCGGCGTCGGACGTCGGCGCCGAACAGTCGCCTGCCGTGGAAGGGCACCGAAAGCCCCGTGTCGCGGCCTGCGGCGCCCTGGACAGTGATCGAGTCGAACGCGGGCTCGCGCCAGGTCGACGTCGCGTCGAGCAGCGCGACGGCGTCGCCGCGGTGGAACACCGACCGGGCGTGCAGCTCGGCGAGCCCCGTGCGCGCCGCGGCGTCGGCCGAGCCGGCGTCGAGCGTCGAGGTGACGACGAGGTCGCGGTAGGGAGCGAGATAGTCCTTGCGCCACTCGCGCACCGAGGACGCGCGATCGGCGGCCGCCGAGTCGACCGCGTCGAGCGCGGCGGTCACGACCGCCTGCGCGACCGCGGTGGTGCTGACCCGGCCCGTGCCCGGGACCGACGCCAGGTCGACGCCGCGGTCCGGGTCGGGCCCGGCCGGGAGCCCGGGCCCGGGGTGCGCGTCGAGGGTCACGGCGCTCATCCCACCAGATCGTGGGGGTGGGCGGGCCCGGTCAGCGCGACGTCTCGGCCAGCACGATGCCGACCAGGACGACGACGCCGCCGACGATCTGCACCGGCGTGAGGATCTCGCCGAGGAACACCCACGCGATCACCGAGGCGATCACCGGCTCGGTCATGCCCACCACGGACGCCTGCGTGGCGCGCAGGTGCCGTAGCGACTGCAGCACGAGGGCGAACGGCACCACGGTTCCGAGCACGATCATGTAGGCGAGGTAGACCCAGGACGGGAGCACCGGGCCGCCCTTCCCGAACGCCTGGCTGAACGAGAGCTCGTCGACCGGGAACGACCACCACGGGCAGACGACCGCCCAGAAGAGCGTGGCCGCACCGAAGCCCCACATCGTCAGCGAGACCGGGTCGCGGTCGACGACGAGCTTCTCCCCCTCGACGTAGTAGAACGCGAGCGCGGCGGCCGCGGCGAGGGCCGCGAGGACCCCGATGATGTCGAGGGAGAGTCCCTGCCAGGCCTGCGCCACCATGGCCAGCCCCAGCAGCGCGAGGACCAGCGCGGCGAACACCCGGTCGCGCACCGGTTCGCGCAGCGCGAACCGGAACCACAGGGCGACCATGATCGGGGCGGTGAACTCGAAGAGCAGCGAGATGCCCACCGGGAGCCGCAGGATCGCGACGAAGTAGAGCGACTGCGTCACCGCCAGGCCGAGGATGCCGTACGCCGCGATCCGCAGCACCTCGCTGCGCCGCAGCCGGAACGCCGACCGGTTGGTGAGCGCGACGACCGCCACCAGGATCACGAACGAGGCCGACACCCGCAGCTGGGACAGGCGGTACCAGGGCACGCCCTCGAGCAGGATGTACTTGCTGACCGTGCCGTTGAGCGCGAACAGCGTGGCCGCGACGAGGTAGGTCGCATAGCCGAGCAGCGGCCGCCGGTCGACCTGCTCGACCGGCGGGGTCTCGAAGACGGTCACGGCGCGACGGCGCCCGGTTCTGCCCCCGCAGCCAGGTAGACCTCGACCGTCTTCTGCGCGACGACCTGCCAGCCGAAGTGGTCGACGGCGCGAGCACGCCCGCGCTCGCCCATCGCCCGCGCCCGCTCCGGGTCGGCCGCCAGGGAGTTCACCGCGTCGGCGAAGCGGCGCTCGAAGTCCTCGGCGTCGTCCGGGCTGTAGGGCACGACGATGCCCGTCTCGCCGTCGGCGACCACCTCGGGGATGCCGCCGACGTCGGAGGACACGACCGCCGTGTGGCAGGCCATCGCCTCGAGGTTGACGATCCCGAGCGGTTCGTAGACCGACGGGCAGAGGAAGGCGAGCGCGTGGCTGAGCAGCTGCTGCACGACGGCGCGCGGAGCGTGCTCCTCGATCCACACCACGGTGCGCCGCTCGCGCAGGACGGCGATCTGGGCCTTGGTCTCCGCGGCGATCTCGGGGGTGTCCGGCGCCGAGGCGCAGAACACCAGCTGCAGCTCGGGGTCGAAGTGCTCCGCCGACCGCAGCAGGTGCGCGATGCCCTTCTGCCGCGTGATCCGCCCGACGAACACGACATAGGGCCGGTCCGGGTCGACGCCGTGCTGCTCGAGCAGGTCGGTGGACTGCTGCGGCTGCCACTTCACCGTGTCGATGCCGTTGCGGACGACGTGCACCGTGTCGGGGTCGATGAACGGATAGGCGTCGAGGACGTCGAGGCGCATGCCGTCGGACACGGCGATGATCCCGGCCGCCTCACGGTAGGCGGAGGACTCGAGCCACGACGAGATGCGGTAGCCGCCGCCGAGCTGCTCGGCCTTCCACGGCCGGCGGGGCTCGAGGGAGTGTGCGGTGAGCACGTGCGGCACCCCGAGCAGCTCCGCCGAGAGGTGGCCCGAGAGGTTCGTGTACCAGGTGTGGGAGTGGACGACGTCGACGTGGTCGAGCACCCGGACCATGTCGAGGTCGACGGCGATCGTCTGCAGCACCGCGTTCACGTTCTCGTAGCCGGCCGGCACGGTGTGGCCGTGGGCTCCGGTGCGGGTCGGCCCGAAGGCGTGCACCCGCACGTCGGCCAGCGGGCGCAGCTCGCGCACCAGCTCCTCGACGTGCACGCCGGCACCGCCGTAGACATCGGGCGGCCATTCCTTGGTCAGGATTCCTACTCGCAACACGGGCGCCAGCGTAGGCCCCCGGCTACGGTGAGCACGTGGCCAACCGTGATGTGCTCGGAATCGTTCTCGCCGGCGGCGAGGGCAAGCGGCTGATGCCCCTGACGGCCGACCGCGCCAAGCCGGCCGTGCCGTTCGGCGGCGCCTACCGCCTCGTCGACTTCGTGCTCTCGAACCTGGTCAACGCGGGCTACCTGCGGATCTGCGTGCTGACCCAGTACAAGAGCCACTCGCTGGACCGTCACATCACGACCACCTGGCGGATGTCGACGCTGCTCGGCAACTACATCACCCCGGTGCCGGCGCAGCAGCGCCTCGGCCCGCGGTGGTACACCGGCAGCGCCGACGCGATCTTCCAGAGCCTGAACCTGGTCTACGACGAGAGCCCGACCTATGTCGTGGTCTTCGGCGCCGACCACGTGTACCGCATGGATCCCCAGCAGATGGTCGACCAGCACAAGGCCTCCGGTGCGGGTGTGACGGTCGCGGGGATCCGGGTGCCCAAGGAGCAGGCGCACCAGTTCGGCGTCATCGAGACCGGCCCGGACGGCCGCACGATCACCCGGTTCGTCGAGAAGCCCAAGGACCCGCCGACCATCCCGGGCGACCCCGACCACGTCTACGCGTCGATGGGCAACTACGTCTTCACCACCGACGTCCTGGTCGAGGCGCTGCGCATCGACGCCGGCGACGACGGCTCGGTGCACGACATGGGCGGCAACATCATCCCGATGATGACCGCCCAGGGGATGGCTCAGGTCTACGACTTCGACGACAACCTCGTGCCGGGGTCGACCGACCGCGACAAGGGCTACTGGCGCGACGTCGGGACCCTCGACGCCTACCACGACGCCCACATGGACCTCGTGTCCGTGCACCCGATCTTCAACCTCTACAACCGGCACTGGCCGATCC
>Ga0075017_100002777_pt1 | contig 10982 bp, 9 predicted proteins | sample AleBraG_ABR_2012_FD_71475 | JGI IMG/M metagenome (GOLD analysis project Ga0075017, IMG submission 71475) | Freshwater sediment microbial communities in response to fracking from Pennsylvania, USA - Alex Branch Run_MetaG_ABR_2012 | ecosystem: Environmental > Aquatic > Freshwater > Creek >...
CTGCTCCTCCGGCTGCGCCAACCGCCGCAACGGTACGGCGGCGCTCATTGCGGAAGTCACTTCAGGCTCACGTTCGAGCCACGCGAGCAGCGCAGCCGTCTCCGTCATGCCCGGGCAGATGGCGTTCACCCTGATCCCGGCAGATGCGTTCTCCAAGGCGGCCGCCTTCGTCAAGCCGATTACACCCCACTTGGACGCCACGTAGGCCGCCTGACCCGACTGACCGACGAGTCCGGCCGTCGAGGCGGTGTTGACGATCGCCCCGCCGTCGCCCTGGAGGCGCATCTGGATGATCTCGTGCTTCAAGCACAGCATCGTCCCGGTGAGCGTGACGGCCAGCGACCGATCCCAGCGCTCTCGGTCCTGATCGACGACCGGACCCGGCGAGACGTTGACCCCCGCATTGTTGTGCGCCCAGTCGAGGCGGCCGTGGCGAGCAACGGTCTCGGCTACCACGGCGGCGACCTGCTCCTCGTCGGAGACGTCAGCCCGAACGAAGATCGCTTGTCCGCCGGCCGCCTCTATCAGAGCTAGCGTGTCCATTCCCCGTCGCTGCGAGACGTCGGACACGGTGACGATCGCCCCCTCAGCGGCGAAGGCCAGGGCGCTGGCTCGACCGATCCCGTCGCCGGCTGCGGTTACCAGGCCGACCTTGCCCTCCAACAGACCCACGCGAACGACCCCTGCTAGCGGCGGATGATAAGCGCAGGCGGCGTCCCTTGCGTTAGACGAACGGCCGCGGAGTACTTCGTTGCCGAAGGACTCCATCGTCCGGCGGAACTCAAGCGGGTCGCGTGCGGTGCAAAACGACAGTAGCAACTGTCGGGATTGATCCGCCAGGGATGCAGGCCCGGGGCGTCGGAACCAATGAGGCAGCAGACTATCGGCTGACGGCAGTGGGGTTGGTAGGCGCGACTTGCCTCCAACTGAAGCGCTAGTTTCAAGACGCGCGGCCCGCACTTGAGCGTTGGATCAATGAAGTAGAGCCCCTTGGAGGCCCCCGTGCGTTTCGGCATCATGTTGATTCCCTACGACCGCTGGCCGGATCTCGACAGCCTCGCCGATGTCACTGTTGCGGCAGAGTCGTTCGGGTTTTCCGATGTGGTCTTCGGGGAACATCTCTTCACCCCGGCCAACGGACAACACGACTCCCTGGGCGTCAACTGGCCTGAGTTGTACACTCTGTCGGCGTACATCGCCGCTCGTACCGAACACATCCGATTCACATACAACGCCACCGTCATTCCGTTTCGGCACCCACTCCATCAAGCGATCCAGATCGCCACGCTTGACCAGCTCTCGAAAGGGCGCTTGACGCTCGTGACCGGCGTCGGCTGGCTCGAAGAGGAGTTCGCCGCCCTCGGACTCCCGTTCAACAAACGCGGTGCGATCACCGACGAATACATGCGAGCTATGCGCACCATCTGGACCAACGACGTGGCCGAGTTCCACGGCGACTTCGTCGACTTCGAACAGGTCAGCGTCAAGCCGAAATGCTTCCAACAGCCGACCGTTCGCACCCTCATCGGCGGTATCGGCAAGCACACCCGTCGACGTATTGTCGAATACGGCGACGGATGGGGCTCGCCGACCCCCTGGCCGATGGACAAACTCGGTCGCGAGGTTGAGCGGATCCGACGAGAAGTAGGCGAAGCCGGACAAGACCCAGATCGGCTGTTCTTCTCAGCCGGATTGAGCTTCGGCGAAGTCGACCGGAGTCTCGCCGACGCGTTCAGCCACGTCGGCTCCATCGGCACACTGGAGCGCGCCAGCTCCCAAGAGACCATCGATCTCATCGGCCGGTATCAAGAGATGGGCTTCACCGACATGGTCATGAGCACCAACTGGAACACCCCAAACGACCTCGTCGAACGGCTTGACCAGTTCGGTTCCGAGATCATGCCCCACTTCGACCGCTAACGGCGACTGCCGTGACGCTGCCCAATGCCCCTGGGTGCCGTTGCCCCGTGACTCACGGTGGGGCCGACCAGAGATCGCCAGTCTCGATCTCCTCTCGGCGGGACGGGTGGGCCTCGGACGCAGGTCAGGATGGTTGCCCAGGGTCCGCGAGGCGCTCGGGGGATAGCCGACTCCGAGCGGTGACACGCTCTCTCAAGGCTTGACCGTGTCCCTCCGACCACTGTTGGTGCGGGCCGACTGCCGCACTCGACCCATCCTCTACCGTCGGAGGCTGGGATGGTCCTAGGTCACCCCATCGCCGGTGGGACTCACGCCATCGGCTAAGGCCCAAGGAGATACCATGTCGAACGGAACCGACGAGCCGGTGCCAGGCGGTCGGGGCCAGCCCGCTGCCGACCCGTGGTGGGACGGCCCCACTTCCCCAGAGCCCGACCCGGCCACGGCCGAAGCAGATCCCGACTCCTCTTTGGGGACGTTCTCTTCGCCGCTATCGCCCGAACCCGGCTCGTATGTTGCCCCTCCGCCCAGGCGGGCCCGGCATCGGGTCCCTCTGATCGTCGGAGTAGCGACGCTGGCCGTGGCCGGAGTCGCCATAGGAGTGGCCGCTACCGGCGGCTCGAGCCCCAAGAGCCCCGAGGCCGTAGTGATGGCGTCTGTGAACAGGACCCTGTCGGATCACACCGCCCACGTGGCCACGACCCTGACCGAGACCGTCGGCTCCGCGACCGTTCGTGGGACAGGCTCGGGGAGCGTCGACTTCACGAACGGCTCCGAGGACGTGGACATCGAGATGGCCATCGCCGGGCATTCGCTCAGGGTCGAGACCCGATACATCCAGGGCACCGTCTACGAGGCGATCCCACAGCTCTCCACGCTAGAGCCGGGCAAATCCTGGCTGTCGATCGACCTGTCATCGGCGATCGCCGCCGTCGAAGGCTCGACAGGCAGCCTTGGGGCCGGAGGCAACCCGGCGGGAATGCTCGCTCTGTACGCCCAGCAGGGCGCCACCGTGACCCCGGTCGGGCAGACGGTGATCGCCGGGCGTCAGGTCCACGGATACAACGTCACATTCGACCCGTCCATCCTCGACAGCCCCAAGGTTCAGGCGGCGCTACCCTCGTGGATGAGACAGGACCTAGCCCACGTAAACCTGAGCGACATCGCGGCAGTGCTCTACGTAGACGGCTCGGGTCGCCTGGTCCGACTAGCCCAGCACCTGAACGCCGCCGCAGCCGGACAGACGGCATACGTAGCCGAGACGACGGACTACTCCGACTACGGCACCGCAGTCGACATATCGGCGCCGCCCGCCAGCCAGGTAGTGACCTTCGATCAGTTCCTCAAGGACACACAGGCAGCCTCCTCGAACTCGACGTCCTGAACGGCATCGCCGAGGGAATGGCGGTGACGCCGGCCGCTCCGGGCGCAACTGTCGTGGACACCACCACGACCGACAGCCCACGCGAGACCACACCTGCCACGATCAACGGCCTGCTTCGTGACGAGCTGCTCAACGTCGAGGACTTCGCCGACTTCTGCCAAGCCCAGGTGATCGTCGAGGACTGGCGGATCCCCTACCCCGATCCGACCCACCGTCCACCCGATGTGTATGCTGATTTGCATGCACAGCACGAGTGTACGGATCGATGCGACGACCCACGAGGAACTCAAGCGCCTGGCGGCAGAGCTGAACACCACCGTCGGCAACACGGTCTCGCTCGCCATCCGGGCTCTCCGGCAAGACCGCGTTGGCCAAGACCTGAGCGAGCCTCTACGAGAAGACGAGACCGCTTGGCTCGATGCCAAACTCGGGTGACGTCGTCGATCTCGACCTCGGGGTGCCAGAGGGACGGGAAGCAGGTTTCCGGCACCCCGCAGTTCTGGTGACCGCGCAGCGCGTCCTCGATTCTCGTCCCTCGGTTGTGCACGTCGTGCCGCTCACCACGACGATCCGGCGCTTCGACTCGGAGGTCCTGATCGAACCCGATGAGGCCAACGGCCTTGTCGAGGTCTCATCAGCACAGTGCCAGCACATCCGGGCTGTCTCACGTGGGCGGATCGTCGCCATTCGGGGCAACGTCGGTGCCGCCCTGCTTGCACGGCTGCGCGAGACCATCGCAGTGATCCTCGATCTGCCTTGACCAAGATCCGTTATGGATCTTGACCCGACACTTCGCGATATTGGTGTTGGCCACTAGAGGCGAGGCCAGAACCTGTTGGCCCCAGTCCGCACAGGAACGTTGCCCATGTGATCGGCGGTGTCTCTGGACAACTTGCCTCAAACCATTGACCCTGTTCCTGTACGGCCTGACATGATCTTGCGGTGGGGCATGGCTACGGCTGGGCGGGTTCAGTGGGTGACTTCCTTTCGCTGACCGAGCCGCGGTTTCTGGCGGCCCTAGACGGCCACCACCGAACGTTGTGGAACGCCCCTGCTGCCGGAACCCAGAGGAAGGCCTGGACTGACGAGGTCCGGGTGATGGGGGGCGCTTTGCGGGCCTGCGTTCAAGCTCTGCCGGTCGAGGCCGCCGGGTGGAGTGTGATCTTCGAATTTGAGATGCCTTTCGAGGGCGGTCGCCGGCCCGACGTGGTGCTCCTGGCCGGCGAGGCCCTGGTCGTGTTGGAGTTCAAGTCCTCGTCGCTTCCGGACCAGGCGGCCGTGGACCAGGCGTTCGCTTACACCCGTGACCTCACCGACTATCACGAAGCCTCCCATGACCTGGTGCCCTATCCCATCGTCGTGCTCACCGGGGCGGCGCCGGGTATGGCCGTCGACTGGGATCGGGTCGTCATCACAGCTCCTGAGGGCCTCGAGAGGTACCTCTTCGACGCGCACCGTCCTGGAACTGTCGACCTGGCCGGCTGGCTGAGCGCCCCCTATGACCCGCTTCCCTCGTTGATCGAGGCCGCTCGGCGCATCTTCCAGCACGAACCGCTGCCACACGTCAAGCGGGCACTCGCCGCGGGGTTGCCGGAGACGGTGGAACTGTTGGCCCGGCTCACCGACGAAGCTGCCGAGCGTGGAGAGCGGCTGCTGGCTCTCGTGACGGGCGTGCCGGGCGCAGGCAAGACCCTCGTTGGATTGCGGCTCGTCTACGAGCGATCCAGCGAGGCCGGGCGGGCTACGTTCCTTTCGGGGAACGGTCCCTTGGTCACAGTCCTTCAAGACGCCCTGCGGAGCCGGGTGTTCGTACGGGACCTACACGCCTTCATCCGCACCTACGGGGTCAACAAGACGACCGAGGCGCCTAAGGAGCACGTCCTGGTCTTCGACGAAGCCCAACGGGCGTGGGATCGCGACTACCACCGGACACAGCGGCAAGTCGACGCATCGGAGCCTGATCTCCTGGTCCAGATCGGCGAGCGGCTGCCGAGGTGGAGCGCCCCGGTCGGGCTCGTCGGCGACGGTCAGGAGATCCACTCCGGGGAGGAAGCCGGGCTGGGCCAGTGGCGGGAGGCGGCCCGGGCCCCGAATGCCACCAAGCCCTGGAAGGTGCACTGCCCTCCCAAGCTGGCGGACACGTTCGCCGACCTGCCCGTCCAGGCCCATGAGCGCCTCGACCTCAAAGTTTCGCTCCGCAACCGACGAGCCCAGCGTTTCCACGACTGGGTGGCACTGCTGCTGGCGGGGTCGATTCCACAAGCGGCCAGGCGGGCGTTTCCGATACAGGCGGACGGATTCCCCATGTACCTCACTCGCGATCTGGACGAAGCAAAGGAGTACGTCAGGGACAGGTATACCGGTCAGTCAGCCAAGAACTACGGGCTGCTGGCCTCATCCCATGCCAAGGGTCTCGAGCGGTTCGGCGTGAACAACGGCTACATGGCTACCAGCCGTATGAACATCGCCAAGTGGTACAACGCCCCGGCCGACGACCCGCGTTCGTGTTGTGCGCTGGTGCAGCCGGTTACCGAGTTTGGCTGTCAGGGACTCGAGCTTGATTTGCCGATCCACTGTTGGGGTCCGGATGTCCTGTGGAGGAACGGACAGTGGCAGCTGAGCCCGGTCCGCCGCCGGTACCCGCAGACAGACCCCAGGCAACTGCTGATCAACACTTACCGGGTGCTCCTGACCCGCGGGCGCGATGGCATACTGATCTGGGTACCTCCTATGCCCGCGCTCAACGAGACCGAGCACATCCTGCTGGCGGCCGGGGTGCGGGCTATCCCCGTCGCATCGGCGATCATCGGCGGTGAAATCGGAGCGTGACCATGAGGAGCGCCCCGGGCCAGATCGAGGGCGGCCAGTCGGCGGAGCTGGCCGGCTTCGCCGAACGGCTGCTCGCAGTCATAGACGAAGGGCGGCGAACAGCTACCTACAAGCTGGCAGTGCTACTTGCGCTCATGGACTGCTGCGCCGAGCAAGCGGAGCCAGACGGAACGGCACCCACTGAGATCTCGACCCGGGCCATCGCCCGACACGTTGCCCGCCTGTACTGGCCGCAGCTCCGGCCCTTCCCGACCGAGGCGGGGGCGCTGGAGTTGCGGCAGATCACCAACAAGTCGGCGACGATCATCGCCGCCCTGGCCGATGCCTTCCATGCCCTCCCTCAAGTCGGCACCTGGGAGGTGGCGGAGGCGTCTCTACCCGCTGATCAAGTACGCCAGGTACTGGATGTCGTGGAGCTCACGGTCGCCCGCTATCCGCTCGTACGACTCCAGACCCTCGATGGGGTGCCGAGGCCGTTCATCTATGACGTCGAATGGGGCGAAGGTGTCACGTTGGGCCGCCTCGCCGCTGCGGGTGGTGCGAAGGTGCGGCTCCGTACGGGGGCAGGCGACCAGCTGGTGCGCTTAGCGCCGCTCATCCGGCCACTGGTCGAGGTTCACTGGTTCCGTATGGTGGCCGACCTCAACAAGCTGGCCGTGGTTGAGGATGACCTTCGCCGCCATCTATTCGGCGCCGAACGGGTCGCCTTTCCCGGACAGCTCCGACACGATCTGACCAAGCTCCAGACAGGACTCTGCTTCTACTGCGCCCAGCCACTCAACGGACCATCCGCCGTCGACCACTTCGTTCCGTGGTCCAGATGGCCGAACGATGCAGTGGAGAACCTCGTCATGGCTCACGCTTCGTGCAACAGCCACAAGTCGGATCACATCCCGGGCCCCCTCCCGCTGGAGAAATGGGTGAAGCGCCTCGCAGCGCACAGCGACGACCTGGCCCAAGCGGCCATGGCTACAGCGTGGCGCACTGACCGAGGTCGCACCGTTTCCCTCGCCAGGAGCCTTTACGGTCACCTGCCTACCAGTGCGGTGGTTTGGAACGCCCCGAAGCACGTCCAAACCGCTGACGTGAGCGAACTGTTAGCGCTGCTCAGCCCTCTATGACCCGGGAAGAAGATCGATGCGTAGTCAGGTCGGACTCGGTGAGGGTCACCGGCGTGGTCTCCCTCGTGTCATCCCGGCAAGGAACATGCCGAGCATCACGGCGGTGGCCCAGCCAAGCGGTGGACCCTCAAAGCGAGTGACACCTCAGGGGACGCCAACACGCTCAACCTCGTCACCGAGGCCAAGCCCTAACCCGACCTACCGCCCGGCCGCTCCTGCCCACACCCGCCCGCACGTAGATCGAGAGGCGATAGGGGTCGGCAACCGTGCAAGCTCGCGTCCGCCATGTTCACGCCGTGACCGGCGGACTCGAGCCGGATGGCTTCTCAGTCGACTTCCTTTGGGTGTGTCGGGTCGGGGGCTGGAGCGGTCGCTTCGATGAGCAGCAGGTCGGTCGCTGTTCTTCTCGTGCGTAGGGGGCGTAGTCCTGCGTTGGTGAGGAGTTGCTCTATTTCGCTCTGTGAGCGCTCTTTGCCGCCTTCGGTCATGGTGAGCATTTGCAGATCGATCATGGAGAAGCGGGGGTGAACCCGGTTGGGCTCCTGACTGCCTTCGATGGTGATGAGGCGAGCGTCGCTGGGCATGGTCGAGGCCACATTTTTGAGTAGCTTCTCGCAGGTGGCGTCGTCCCAGTCGTGGAGTATCCACTTGAGCAGATAGATGTCTGCTGTCGCCTCGATGTGTCCGAAGAGGTCGCCCTCTACGAACTCGACCCGGTTGGCGAGGCCGATCGATGTCAGATAGGTGGCCGCTGCAGAGAGCATGAGCGGCGCTTCGACCAGGACGCCTTGAAGTCCCGGGCGGGCGGCCAGGATCTCCCCGAGGAGGACACCGGAGCCTCCGGCGACGTCACAGACGGTACCGGTCTCGGGGAATCCGTAGGCGGCGATGATCATTTGGGACTCGGCCCGTGTGAGGCCGCCCAGGCCGGAGGCGAATCTGCGGCCCTCGTCGGGATGGGCGTCAAACCACTCGAACGTGGACATCCCGTTGATCCGGCGGAACCCGTTCTGGCCACTGCGGATGGTCTCCGCTAGATCGGCCCACGCGACCTGCAGCGAAGGCGAGGCTATGTAGCGACACCAGTCTGCGGTGGCGCTTGGGTCAGTCGAACGCATCGGTGCCAGTAGCCGGGAGGTATGGAAGCGGCCTCGCTTGTCGAGTCGAACGAGGTTGCACGCGGCGGCAGCCCGAAGCCCCCGGTGCAGGGCGTCAGCGTCGCATTGCACCAAGGCGGCTAGTTCGTCGGCTGTCTTCGGACCGTTGGAGAGATGATCGGCGATTCCGAGTTCCCCCATGGCGGCCAAGAGGTGGGTGGCGGTGAATTGGTGGACGTGCTCGAGTAGAGCCACCTGCGCTGGTACCGCCCGGTCAGCCGCCCTCAGCAGCGCCCGCCGTATCCACATCGATGTACGGATGGCGAATCGTGGTGGTGTCCGATGCTTCGCCGACCGGCTGGGACGTGGGGTCCCCTCGTGTCCTGGCGCTGTCGCCTGGTCCGTCATGGCCGGTCCCTTCCGTGCGTGGATGCGGGGCCTTGGTCGTTCTCAGCGGGTGGCGCTGACCGGCTGCGCAGGTAGTTAGACTCTAAGTCTAATGATCAGCGATGTCAAGGGGCCCTCGGCATGGCCGGTCCGTAAGGCAAAGGCCCGCGCCACCAGAGCTGCAGTGATCGAGGCGGCGGGCGACCTCTTCGTTGCCAAGGGATACTTGGGCACGTCGGTCCAAGCCATCGCCGACAAGGCTGGTGTCAGCCGGGCCACAGTGTTCAACTCGGTGGGCGGCAAGCTCGATCTGCTCCGGGCTGCCTACGATGTCGCTACCGTCGGAGACGACGAGCCAATCCCCCTTCCCCAGCGACCCCAGGCCCTTGCCGTCAGGGCCGAGCCAGATGCCCGCAAGACCGTCGCCGGCTACGCAGCCATGGTCACTGAGGTGAGCAGCAGGCTCGCTGGGATCTATGAGGCCTTTCGGTGCGCGGCCGGGGTCGATCCTCGCGTCCGGGTCCAGTGGACTCAAATCCAACAGGAGCGCTTCGGCGGCGCCAGAGGATTCGTCGAGATACTGACCGGCAAGGGTCCACTACGAGACGGGCTCACCGCGGCGGAGGCCGCAGACCTCGTCTGGGTGCTCATAGACGCCAGCCTCTACCACCGACTAGTCACCGAACGCTCCTGGACCACCGGCAGGTTCCAAACATGGCTGACCACAACGATGGAGGCCCAGCTGCTTTCCCCGACGACGGAGCTGCACCAGTCCGATATCTGATGGTCCTACATCCTTCGCGTATAGGGCGTCGTCTCTTCCCCGTGGTCATCGCCGGCCTCGAGCCAACCGGGTCCGGACTCTAAGCTAAGAGCGGATGCGGGCCGAGCGTGCTGAACCCGGTCGACGCCAGGCAGTGCGGCTCGAGGACATCCCGATCGGGCAGCGTGCACCCCATGCTGCGGTGCTTCCTGGAGGGGGCGCCCGGGGCGTGCCCTCACATCCCAGTCAGCGTGCCGCCATTCGGAGCGGCTGGATCAGGGGTTGGATGTTGTGCTCCGGCGTGTTTGATGGCGTCGAGCGTGTAGGTGCAGGTATGGGTGAAGTCCATGCTTTCACCTTGGGCTCGCAGTTGGCGGAGCCGGGGTTCACCGAGGCGCTCGGTGAGTAGTCGAGTGGTCTGATCGCGGGCCTCGACTGGTGGGGCTACTCAGAATCGAACTGAGGACCTCAGCATTATCAGTGCTGCGCTCTAACCGGCTGAGCTATAGCCCCGCTGATACGGAGGACCGAGATTACACGACCAGGAGCAGCCTCTCCGAGGCCGCTCTCAACTGTCCCGCTGGTAACGCCGGAACAGGTCCATGAGATCGTCTCGGACCTCGGGCTTGAGTGGTAGCGGTCGACCAACTCGGCGAAGGCGGGCTCGTCACCTGCCCGCAGGCGCTCCAACAGCTCCGGTTCGCCCGCCACAACGGAGCAGCGTAACGACGAGGATCGTCGCCTCCTGATCACCTCGGGCAGGAAGCGGCGCGGGTGGTGCGGGCCGCTGGGCCCCCACCGCACGCGCTAGTCGCTCGGGTAGGACTCCACCTCGACTCTCACCCCGCCGACCAGGTCGGCGATGAGGTTGTATATGAAGGCCATCAGGATGTTGGTCAGGGTGCCGACCACGGCTATGACCAGCCCTCCCGCCGAGGTGTACAGGGCCACCTTGGACGGGTACACCCTGAACGACTTCAGGCTGAACAGGGTGCGGACCGACTTCTCCATGGACGGCAGCGTCCCAAAGGTGTCGGCCGCGTACCACAGCAGCACCGACGCCACCACGAAGATGACCAGGACGACCAGGTAGAACACGACGGACACCCGGGCCACGGTAAGAACGTCGATGTGGCGCACGAGGGCCCGGGAGCGGGTCCGCTGGGCCCGCCGGATCGCTTTGCGCTGACGACGATTGAGTCCTTCGAGGGCCGCCGGGTCGGCCACGACCGGCCGCACCCCGCTGGGTTCGGGGCCGTAACCGGGGCCCACCGGGACCGGCTGGCCCGAACGGCCCCAAGCGCCGGGGGCCGCGGCGGTGCCGGGCCCGGCTGGGCCGGGCGAAGGGGCGAGGGCCGCCGGTGCTCCGCCCGCCACCGCCCCGACGCCGGCGACAGTCACGGCCGCGGCCGCGGCCACCGAGGGGGACCCGCCGACCCGGCCGGCTCCCTGAGGGGTCCGAGTACCTGGGGGCGCGTCGGGGG
>Ga0075017_100002779_pt1 | contig 10978 bp, 8 predicted proteins | sample AleBraG_ABR_2012_FD_71475 | JGI IMG/M metagenome (GOLD analysis project Ga0075017, IMG submission 71475) | Freshwater sediment microbial communities in response to fracking from Pennsylvania, USA - Alex Branch Run_MetaG_ABR_2012 | ecosystem: Environmental > Aquatic > Freshwater > Creek >...
TGCAGGAGCAGATGACCTGGTTCTGGTTCAATCACTTCAACGTCTTCCAGGGCAAGCACGACGAACGCGCCATGCTGGGCGACTACGAACAGACGCTTCGCAGCCACGCGCTCGGTCGCTTCGCCGACCTGCTGGGCGCCGTTGCGCACCATCCGGCCATGCTGGTGTACCTGGACAATGCGCAGAACGCGGCCAATCACGTCAACGAGAATTACGCGCGTGAACTGATGGAGCTGCACACGCTCGGAGTGGAGGCGGGCTACACGCAGCGCGACGTGCAGGAGCTTGCACGGGTGCTGACCGGATTCGGCGTCAACCGCAACGACCCATCGTCGGACCAGGGGTCAAGATTGCGAGGGCCCCACGCGGGCGATTACCTGCGCCGCGGCCTTTTCGAGTTCAACCCGAACCGGCACGACTACGGCGACAAGCAGCTGCTGGGCGCCACGATCCGCGGCCGCGGCCCCGCCGAGCTCGACCAGGTGATAGGACTGCTCAGCCGCCAGCCGGCCACCGCCCGTTTCGTCAGCCTGAAGCTGGCGCGCTACTTCGTGTCGGACGCGCCAGCGGCGGCGCTGGTGGACCGGATGGCGCGCGGCTTCCTCGACAGCGACGGCGACATCGCCGCCGTGCTGCAGCTCATGTTCGAGTCGCCCGAATTCGCCGCTTCGCTTCACACCCGCTACAAGGACCCGGTGCATTACGTGGTGTCAGCAGTGCGGCTGGCTTACGACGACAAGCCGATCCTGAATGCCGGACCGATGATCAACTGGCTGAACCGCCTCGGCGAGGCCCCCTACCAGAAGCAGACCCCCGACGGATATCCGCTGCTCGAGGCGGCCTGGACCGGGCCGGGCCAGCTTACCGCGCGATTCGAGATCGCCAAGGCCATCGGTTCGGGTGCGGCCGGGCTTTTCAAGTCGGACGGACCCGCGCCGGCCGAGCGCCCCGCATTTCCACAGCTGTCCAACGCGCTGTATTACGAGGCCACCCAGCGCACCCTGGCACCGGCAACGCGCCAGGCGCTGGACCAGGCCAGCTCGCCGCAGGAGTGGAACATGCTGCTGCTCAGCTCCCCCGAGTTCATGCTTCGATGAAGGGGCACTCATGAATCGACGCGATTTGCTGCTGCTGGGCGCCGCCGCGCCTCTGCTGGCGCACACCACCCGCCTTCTGGCCGTGCCTGCGGCCCCGGCCAAATTCCTTCTGGTGTTCCTGCGCGGCGGCCTGGATACCCACCACCTGCTGGTCCCGATCGGCTCGGACTTTTATTACCGCGCGCGCCCGAACATCGCCATCGCCCGTCCCGGCAGCGACGCCCAGTCGGCACTGGCCCTGGATCGCGATTGGGGCCTGCACCCGGTGCTGGCGGACACGGTGAATCGCCTGTACCAGAGCCGGCAGGCGGCTTTCGTCGCGTTCGCCGGTACCGACGATCTTTCGCGCAGCCACTTCGAAACCCAGGACAGCATCGAACTGGGGCTGGCGCCGGCGGGAAAACGCGATTTGCAGACGGGGTTCATGAACCGCCTCGCGCAGCGCCTCGCGGGCAACGAACCGATCGCGTTCACCGACCAGGTTCCGCTGGCGCTGCGCGGCTCGCGCCAGGTCTCCAACATCTCGCTGCGCGCGCTCGGCAAACCGGCCATCGACGCGCGCCAGAGCGCGCTCATCGCGGGAATGTATTCGGGGACCCGGCTGGCGGCCGCGGTGAACGACGGCTTCGGCGTGCGCGAGGATGTGATGCGCCGCCTTGCCGACGAGATGACCGACTCGTCGCGCGGCGCCCTGCAGGCGAAGGGGTTCGAGCTGGAAGCGCGCCGTATCGGGCGGCTGATGGCGGAGCGCTTCGATCTCGGTTTCGTCGACATCGGCGGCTGGGACACCCATGTGGGCCAGGGCGCGGCGACCGGCTACCTGGCCAACCGTCTGGAGGAATTCGGGCGTGGACTTTCTGCGATGTCCGACGAGATGGGCGAGCACTGGCGCGACACCGTTGTCGTGGTAGTCAGCGAATTCGGCCGCACCTTCCGCGAAAACGGCAACCGTGGGACCGATCACGGCCATGGCACCGCCTACCTGGTCCTGGGCGGCGCGGTGCGCGGGGGACGCGTCTGCGGCGACCAGCAGGCCATCACGGAGTCCACGCTGCTGCAGAACCGCGACCTGCCGGTGCTGAACGACTATCGCAGCGTGCTGGGGGGACTTTTTTCCCGAATGTACGGACTGGGACCCAGCGAGCTGGACAGCGTCTTTCCCGAGGCGCGGCCCAGGGATCTGGGCCTGGTCTGAGCGGGCTGGGGCCTGCAGCAGGCAGGTGCGGAGCGCACCGGGATGCGGCACAGACCGGTGTCGGTCACAAGGGCGTTTTCAGCGGGCGCAAGTGGAACCAGCAGATCTATCCGCGTGTGCGCGACCTGATCCACGCCAGCCTCGCCTGAGCAGGCCGTAAGAGACCTATCGACAACTACAGGTCGCCGCTGATGCGGCCGGCGACGACCCGGCCCATGTTGGTGCGGGTGCCGATGCGGCTGTTGGACGCGAGGAATTCGGATACCGCCAGGTAGTGCACCACGTCACTGAAAGTCAGCGGCCGCTCCGACGGCCAGGTGGCGAAGCTTTGTTCCGCGCGCACCAGTACGGATTCGGCGTCCTGCGCACTGGCCCCGGTACGCGCCACGACCACCTTGCGGTAGACATCGCGCCGGTCAAGTCCAGGATGGCTGGCGGACACGATCCAGAAAAGCTTCAGCAGGTCCCTGCTCGTCTGTACCGCGTACAAAGTCTCGCGGGGAGCAATCAGCATGGCCAGCGCTTCGTCGGCCAGCACGACGAGGCGCTGGCGCAGCGCTATCGGCGCCGGCCCGGCCTGCCCCGATCCTGGCGGGTGTGACACGCTTGTCTTGGCCGTCATGGGTGCGCGTCCTTTTCTTCCGTTTTGTCCCCGCCCTGGGCGTCGACGGAAACCCGCGCCTCGAGACGATAGTTCACCGGCAGCTGACCGACGCCCGGCTGTGGAAGATAGTCGCTCCAGGCAGGACGGACCAGGCTGTCGGCGCGGATACGCGCATCGTCGGCTCCGATCGAACGCTTTTCGACCTGGGGCGCCACCCTCGTGACCTTGCCGTGTCCGATGATGGTCCGGCCGCCCGGCATGGTGAACTGAACCGGCAAGCCGATGCGCAGGCGCGGCGCCAGCAGTTCTTCGACTTCGAAGCGGATCTCGAGACGGTCCGGATCGACGATTCGAAACAGCGTCGGGGACGTGACATCCGAGCCGATGATGTCGCCGGGATTCACGTTGCGGGTCATGACCACTCCGCCGATCGGCGCCACGATGCGCGTGCGCGACAGCGCGACTGCACCTTCGGTCACGGCGGCGTGCGCCGCCGCGACCTGCTCGCGCGCCGCGCGGATCTCCTGCGGCCGCCCTCCAGCGACGGCGCCCAGGGCCCGCTGTTGCGCCTCCTGGGCGCGCGCCTGCGCGGCTTTCAGGTCGTGCTCGGCCTCGATCACGGCCTGCTCACTGACAAAGCGCTGCTCGTGCAGCTGGCGTTGCCGCTCCCTGCGGTCGCGTGCCAGCTCCGCGTCCTCGCGCGCTGCCGTGGCGGCAGCGGTCAACGCTTCCTGTTCCTCCGGTCGCACGCCTTCGGCGGTCAGCTTCAGCCGCTCGCTGGCTGCGCCCAGATCGGCACGGCGCTGCCGGATGCCAGCGACCTGGATGTCGCTCTCGATTTCCGCCAGCAGCTGGTTGGTCGCGACGCGATCGCCCGGATGTACCAGCACACGCAGCACCCGGCCGGCGGTGAGCGGACGCACCTCGATGATGCCGTCGATCGGGACGACCTGCGCCTGCGCCACGATGCGCTCCTCGCGCACGGCCCGGCCGACGGACACCGGTGCCTGCGCCACCGACCGCGCGCGCCACACCAGCACTGCCAGGCCGGCGGCAAGCGCTACGGCGACCCCGACCAGGAGGCGCCGGGATGCAAGGCGCGCCAGCGCGATGTGCGTCACGGCGCGTCTCGCGGTTCATGCCGGCCAAGTGCACCGGCGTGGCCGTCCGCAACTATGCGACCATCGTCGATTTCGATGACCCGGTCGGCGAACTGCGTCAGCCGGATATCGTGGGTCACCAGGAGAACTGCGCGCCGTTCATTGACCTGCTCGCGCAGCAGGCGCACCACGTCCAGCCCGGTGCGGCGGTCCAGGGCGGCCGTGGGCTCGTCACCGAGCACCAGGGCCGGATCGCCGGACATGGCGCGGGCGATCGCCACGCGCTGGCGTTCGCCCCCGGACAGCTCGCCGGGAAGGTGATGCAGCCGGTCGGCCAGGCCAACCCGCGCCAGCGCTTCGCCGGCCACTCGACGGGCGTCGGCAAGAAGCATGCCTTTGAGCGCCAGCACCTCCGCCACATTGTCCAGGGCGGTGAGCGCTGGAAACAGGTTATACGTCTGGAACACGAACCCCAGTGCGCGGCGCCGGACTTCGGCGGCAACCCTGTCGGCAAGGCCCGTGATGGAAACCCCGCACAACTCGACCTCGCCGGCGCTGGGCCTGAGCAGTCCCGACAGAACGCACAGCAGCGTGGTCTTGCCCGAACCCGAGGGGCCCATCAGCAGGGCGAGCTCGCCCGCGCGCACATCGAGCGATACGTCGCGAAGGACCGTGGTGTCGAGGTGACCCATGCGATACGTCTTGGTCAGGCCACGTGCCTTCACGAGGATCTGCGCGCCGCTCATCGCCCGGTCCCTGCCCCGCCTATCTCAGCACCGTGGCAGCCTCGACCTTGAAGACGGCCGACAGGCTTGTCAGACTGGCCATCACGCACATCGACAGCGTGCCGAGCACGCTGACGGCGACCGTGCCGGGCGACACCACGACCGTCAGGCCGGCTCCAAGCAGGACGTGCTTGAGCACCAGGGCCGCCGAAAAACCGCTGACGATGCCGGCCAGCGCGAGAAACAGCACCAGCCACAGGACGAACTGCGCCAGTTCGCCCGGTCGGGCCCCCAGCGCCTTCAATGTCGCCAGTTCGAGAAGATGTTCCTTGGTCATCGAATAAAGGGTCTGACCGACGATGACGCCACCAACGAACATTCCCAGGATTGCGGTGAACAGCAGAGCAGCCCCGGCGCCGGAGCCGCCGACCCAGTAAGCCTGCGTCTTGCGGCTCCAGGCATCGGTATCGAGCATCTGGATATCAGGCTGGCGCTTCATCCACGTGACCAGGTCGCCGGCGCAGCTCCGGTCGACGAGATCGACCACGTAATACATCGCCTCGTTTTCTCCAACTCCGAGCAGTCGGCGCGCATTGGTCATCGACGTGAAAAGATAAGGGCTGAGCGTAAAGGAGCGGATGCCGTCGGTAAGCACCGCAACCGTGACCTGGCGCGAGCTGATTTCGAAGGTCCTGCCGATCGGCGATGACGGCAGCTGCAGCTTGTCCAGGTCGGTGCGGTCCACGCTGACGCGCAGCGGCTGCGCGAGCTCGTCCGGATCGCCCTCGAGAACGTTCCACGGCGTCCGGCGGCCCGGGCGCGGCTCGACTCCCACCACCAGCGCGGACGAGCGTGTGCCGCTGGACACCTGGGTGATCGCGAAACCGTACACCACAGCGCGCACGTCGGCAACGCATGGGTGCGACAGCAGCAGGTTGCGCGGCCCAACCGACACGACCTGGGCATAGTCGATGACCTCCAGCCCGGTCGGCATGGCCCACATGTCTCCGCCGACATGGTCGATGACCGCCGAGGCACTGGTCTCGAAGCCGCGGTACAGCCCGACCTGCACGAAGCCGAGCGTCGAAGCAAGTGCCACGCCCAGCAGCGAAGCGACGAGCTTGCCGCGGTCGAACAGCAGCGACCGAACGGCGATGCGACGCATGTCACGAAACGCCGCCAGCGCCGGCCAGGAATTCGCGAATCAGCGCGGCGATCTCCCATGGATGCTGGTCGACCAGGAAGTGGCCGCCGGGCGCCGGTATCGCCCGCAGGTCGGCGCAGCGCTCGCTCCACTGGGCGCGCAGGTCGAACAGCCGGTGCATCAGCCCGGACTCGCCCCACACGGCAAGGCTCGGGCATCGCACTTTTGCCTGAAGATCGGCAGTGTCGTGGTCCAGGTCGACGCCGGCAGCGGCGCGGTAATCCGAACAAGATCCGTGGATCATGGCCGGGTCGCGCCAGCAGCGGCGGTACTCGGCGAGCATCTGCGGGTCGAAGTCGGCCAGCCGTGCCGCTCCCCAGCCGACCAGGCAGGTTTCATAGAAATAATCCGGATCGGCGCCGATGAGCCGCTCGGGGAAAGGCGCCGGCTGCTGCAGGAAGTACCAGTGCCAGTAGGCGCCGGCGACCTGACGGCTGGTCTGCATGAACATCGCGTAGGTCGGAACGATGTCCAGCACCGACATCGAACGCACGGTGTCGGGAAAGTCCAGCGCCATGCGATGCGCGGTGCGAGCGCCCCGATCGTGCCCGACCACATGAAATCGCGGACACCCGAGCTCGCGCATCAGCGCCAGCTGGTCGCCCGCCATGGCCCGGAAGGAATAGTTGGAGTGATCGGCGGCATCCGCCGGTTTGAACGAGTCCCCGTAACCGCGCAGGTCCGCGCACACCACCGTGTACGAGGACGCCAGCAGCGGCGCCACCTTCGCCCACATAGCCAGGCATTGCGGAAAACCGTGCAACAGCAGCAGCGGCGGCCCACTGCCCCCTTTGACGCAGTTGATCGTGCCGTCCGGGACATTCACCAGATGACGCGTGAATCCTTCGAACATCAGCACACCTTTTCGGGTCGGGCTGGTAGCCTCGTGAATTGTAACCAGGAGCTGCGATATGGAAACCTACTATCACCCGAGTGACCTGCCGAAGTTCGGCGACATGTCAAAGGGCAATCCGCAGCTCTGGGACAGGTTCATGGGCTATTACGCGGCGGTATTCGCCGATGGCGCGCTCACCGAGCGCGAAAAGGCGCTGATCGCGCTGGCGGTCGCGCACGCGGTCCAGTGCCCGTACTGCATCGACGCCTATTCGCAGTCCTGCCTCGAAAAGGGATCCAATGCCGAGGAGATGACCGAAGCGGTGCACGTGGCCTGCGCGATACGCGGCGGCGCCTCGCTCGTGCACGGCCTGCAGATGCGAAACGTCGTGGAAAAGCTGTCGATGTGAACGCACAGTCTCACACGAAGCTGCGATGACGCGATCCCTGCTCGCCCGCGCAAGTCCGCTCGCCGACAGCCGCGAACAGCTGCGCCGCATCGGCACAGACGCCGCGTGGCCGCCCTTCGCGGTCAAGATGGCGGCACAGGGCCTGGCGCCGCTTCAAGCCGACGACATCGGCGTATTCCAGATCAATCTGGGCAAGTTCTGCAACCAGACCTGCCGCCACTGCCATGTCGACGCCGGGCCCGACCGCAGCGAGCGTATGGAAGAGGAAACGGCCCGCCTGTGCGTGCGCGCGCTGGCCGCAAGCGCCATTCCCACGGTCGACATCACCGGGGGTGCGCCCGAGCTGAACGCGAATTTCCGGTGGATAGTCGAACAGGCGCGCAGCCTCGGCCGCCACGTGATGGACCGTTGCAACCTCTCCGTGCTGCTGCTCAGGCCGCAGGCCGACCTGGCCGATTTCCTGGCGCGGCACCAGGTCGAAATCGTCGCCTCGCTGCCCTACTATCGGGCCTCGCAGACCGATTCGCAGCGCGGCGAGGGCACGTTCGACAAATCCCTGGAAGCCTTGAAGCTGCTCAACCGCCTCGGTTACGGCGTCGAAGGCAGCGCCCTGGTGCTGAATCTGGTGCATAACCCCGCCGGCGCCTTTCTCCCGGCCCGCCAGGACGCGCTGGAGGCGCAGTTTCGGCGCGAGCTGGCGCGGCACCACGGTATCGTCTTCAACCGTCTCTTCACGATCACCAACATGCCGATCAGCCGGTACCTGGAATTCCTGATCGACAGCGGCAACTACGAGGCCTACATGCAGCGCCTGGCCAACGCTTTCAACCCGGCCGCGGCCGCCGGCGTGATGTGCCGCAATACGATATCGGTTGGCTGGAACGGCGCCCTGTACGACTGCGACTTCAACCAGATGCTCGATCTGCCCGTCCAGACGCCGGCCCCGGCACATGTGCGGGATTTCGATCCCGAGCTGCTGCGTGGGCGGCGCATCCGCGTGGCCAATCACTGCTACGGCTGCACAGCCGGCTCGGGTTCGTCCTGCACAGGCGCGACCACATGAGGAATGAGATCGATTTGCGCCTCGAAGAATTCACCGTGAACCCGCTGGCGCGTGTCGGCGCTTGCGCCGCGCGCTCTTTGCGAGTGAACCGGTTTTCGAGCAGCAGCGGGTCGCTCCAATGGAAATTGATCTTGCCTGGCGTCCATTGCCAGTAAAATCCGATTTCCCATCGCATTTTGAATGTCGGGCACGGTTTGATGTGGCCCGGCAATTGCGTGTCCGCCGGCCGTGTCCGGCGACCTCGGCCAGCGACAAGCAATGACGCACACACCCATGCCCAGCCTCGCCCATGGATTTTCCATCGCGGACTTGTATCGACGCGAGGCGCTGGTTCGCTTGGACGGGCTGTTCCTGCAGCAGTTGTCCGAACGCGATCCCGGCCTGCACCAGGCGCTGTTGCAGGCGCGGGCGCAACCCGGCGAGGTCGGCCGGTCCGCCTCTTCCGATCTGGCGGTGGGGCTGGGCCCGGTGCTGGACGAGTTCCTCGCCGCGCTGTTCGGGATCGAGGCCGACCTCACCGCACTGAGGCAGCGCCACACGGATCTGGAAGTGCTGTTCCGCGTCAAGCGTGATTTCGTCCAGCGCCAGGCCGCCAAGAAGATCAAGCCGGAGCAGGCCTCCGAAATCGACGCGTCCGCGCTGCGCAAAAGGCTCCCGGGACTGGCGCAGGCAGTGTCGGGAAGCGCAGAGCTGGACGAACTGGCCTTTGCGCGCCAGGTGCACCTGTGGCAGCAGGACGAGACCGCCCACACCGACGAGCTCGCAGTGGCCCTGCAATACGCCGCATGGGCGGTGCACACCCCCGAAGGGCAGCGCCGCCACCACGCGGGGCTGCTTTTCAAGATTCCAGCGGCGATCGATCCGAACAACCTGGTGCGCCCGGCACGAAGGCACCAGGACAACGGGACCAGCGAAATCCGGATCGACCCCGAGCATATCCGGCGCCGCAAGGGCTTCGGCCTCACGGACGATGGATTCAACCTGGCCGGAGCGCTGGACCAGGCGCATTACTGCATCCAGTGCCATCCGCAGAAGAAGGATTCCTGCGCCGACGGCCTCAAGGAGCGTCCCTCCAAGAATGCCCCTCAGACGGTCGCCTACAAGAAGAGCGCTTTCGGCGTGCCGCTGGCAGGCTGCCCGCTGGAAGAAAGGATCTCCGAATTCCACATGCTCAAGACGCAGGGCGTCGCGATCGGCGCGCTGGCGGTGATCGTCGTGGACAACCCGATGGTGGCAGGCACGGGGCACCGCATCTGCAACGACTGCATGAAGGCCTGCATCTACCAGAAGCAGGAGGCGGTGAACATTCCCCAGGTCGAGACGCGGACGCTCAAGGACGTCCTGGAGCTGCCCTACGGCTACGAAATCTACAGCCTTCTGACGCGCTGGAATCCCATGAACCTGGAGCGGCCGTATCCGCGCGAGGCCACCGGCCGCAAGGTGCTGGTGGTGGGCATGGGGCCGGCCGGTTACACCCTGGCCCACCACCTGCTCAACGACGGCCACATCGTGGTGGGGATCGACGGGCTGAAGATCGAGCCGCTGCCGGCGCAGCTATCCGGCGTGGAAGCCGGCGGACGCCGCGTGCGTTTCGAACCCCTGCACCGGGCCGCGGACATCAACGAGCCGCTGGACATGCGCGTGCTGGCAGGCTTTGGCGGCGTGGCCGAGTACGGGATCACCGTCCGCTGGGACAAGAACTTCCTGAAACTGATCCGCCTGCTGCTGGTGCGGCGCGCCGAATTCGCGATGTACGGGGGCGTGCGTTTCGGCGGAACCGTGGACGTGAACGACGCAATGGCATGGGGCTTCGATCATGTCGCCCTGTGCCTGGGGGCCGGCAAGCCGACCATGCTGGACGTGCCCAATGGCCTCGCCAGAGGCGTGCGCACCGCGTCCGATTTCCTGATGGCGCTGCAGCTGACCGGCGCGGCCAAGGCCGACTCGATCGCCAACATGCAGTTGCGCCTTCCAGTGGTGATCATCGGCGGCGGACTGACTGCGATCGACGCGGCCACCGAGTCGCTGGCCTATTACGTGGTGCAGGTCGAAAAATTCCTGATCCGCTTCGAGGCGCTCGCCGCCGAGGTCGGCGAGGATGCGATTCGCGACCGCTGGGATGACCTGGATCGCGAGATCGCCGAGGAATTCCTGGCGCACGCGCGCGCCATCCGGGCGGAGCGGGAAGACGCGCGCCGGGCCGGCCGCGATCCGCACATCGCCGAGCTGCTGCGCGAGTGGGGCGGAGCCAGCATCGCGTACCGGCGCCGCCTCATCGACAGTCCCTCGTACACGCTGAACCACGAGGAGGTCGAAAAGGCGCTGGAGGAAGGCATTTCGTTCTTCGAGTGCCTGGCGCCGGCAGGCGTCGACGTCGACAATTTCGGCGCGGTCAAGGGCATCCGCTTCAACCGGCAGTCCAGGGGCGAGGACGGCACCTGGCATCCCGATGGCGAGCACTGGATGTCGGCCCATACGGTGCTTGTGGCCGCGGGCACAGCGCCGAACACGGTGCTCGCGCGTGAAGACCCGGAACACTTCAGGCTCGACGGCCGCTACTTCACCGCCTGCGACGAGAACGGCGAACCGGTCAAGCCTGCCTACTCGCTGGCCAAGCCGGCGCGCGCCGATGTGCTCATGTCGCGCCTGCCCGATGGCCGCTTCCTGAGCTTCTTCGGCGACCTTCATCCGTCTTACTTCGGCAACGTCGTGAAGGCCATGGCCTCGGCCAAGCAGGGCTTCCCCG
>Ga0075017_100002780_pt1 | contig 10978 bp, 7 predicted proteins | sample AleBraG_ABR_2012_FD_71475 | JGI IMG/M metagenome (GOLD analysis project Ga0075017, IMG submission 71475) | Freshwater sediment microbial communities in response to fracking from Pennsylvania, USA - Alex Branch Run_MetaG_ABR_2012 | ecosystem: Environmental > Aquatic > Freshwater > Creek >...
GTGAAGCTCCCGGGCAAGGGCGGGCACACGCCGGCCAACGGGCTGCAGGTGGGCGGCAACGAACCGAGCTACGTCCCCGGCATCGCGCTGGCCGCCCTCGCCACACTCGGGCTCGGCGTGGTCCTCGGCCCCGAGGCCCCGCTGATCGCACTCGGGTCCGGCGTGGCGGTCGCGTGCGTGAAGGCGGCGCGCAGGGACTCCCCCGCGCAGTTGCTCATGATCATCGGCGCAGCCGGGAGCTTCGCCGCGATCTCGGTGATCTTCGGGTCGCCGATCGTGGCCGCGATCCTCGTCATCGAGGCGACGGGGCTCGGTGGGCCGATGCTGCCCCTCATCCTCATCCCCGGCCTCATCTCCGCGGGGATTGGGTCGTTGGTGTTCATCGGCATGGCGAACTTCACCGGCCTGAACACCAGCGCGTACTCCCTCGTGCCCCTGCAGCTCCCGCACTTCTCCGGCGTCACGTGGGAGGAGATCGGGTGGACCATCGCGCTCGGGCTGGCCGGCGCGGTGATCACCCAGGTGATCCGCCGCATCGGGCTGGCGGGCGCCGCCGCCGCGGTGAAGAAGCCGTGGATCGTCATCCCGCTCGCGGGCATCGTCGTGGCCGCCCTCGCGATCCTCTTCGCACACACCACCGACCACGGCGCCAACGAGGTGCTGTTCTCGGGCCAGGAAGCGCTGCCCGGTCTCGTCAGCGGCGCGGGCACCTGGTCCGTCGGCGCACTGCTCATGGTCATGCTCTGCAAGGGCCTCGCGTGGGGAGCGTCGTTGGGCACGTTCCGCGGTGGTCCCACCTTCCCGGCGATCTTCCTCGGCGCCGCCGGCGGCGTGGCGGCGTCGCACCTGCCGGGGCTGTCCCTCACGCCCGCCGTCGCGGTGGGCATGGGCGTGATGGTCGCCGCGTTCCTCAAGTTGCCGCTCTCGGCGGTGGTGATCGCCACGGTGCTGACCGCGAGCGCGGGCATCGCGGTGGGGCCGTTGATCATCGTGGGCGTGGTCGTCGCGTACCTCACCACGCTCGGGCTCGAGGGGCGCCTCGGTGACCGCGCGGCCGCGAAGCTCGCGCCGCCGCCCCCGCCCCCTGCAGCCGCTGGCTGACCCCTCCCGGTCGGGCGCAACGCCCGCGAACGTGCCAACTTCGCGGTAGGAAGCCGGGCGCGACGGCTGGTTGAATGTCTCTCGTGGCTGGGCCGGGGCGACAGACGGTGGTGCGCGAGCGGTTGTTGCGCGACCTGAGCGCGCAGCGGGACACCCCGGTGCTCCTCATCGTCGCCGGAGCCGGGTACGGCAAGTCCACCCTGCTCGACCAGTGGTGCGAGCGCGAGTCGCGGCCCGTCGCCCGCTTGCGGCTCCGGCCGCGCCACGACGACGGTCGGGCGCTGCTCGGCGCGCTGCTCGACGGGTTCCACGAGGTCGAGCCGGTTCCAGGGGCGACCCGGCGCCGGATCCTCGCCGGGGAGCTCGACTGGTCCAGCGTGGCGCTCCCCGCGTTTGCGCAGTTCCTGGCGCGCCGTTCCGTCGGGGGTGTGCTGGTCCTGGACGACGCGCACGTGCTGCGCTCGGACGACGCCGGCTCGGTACTCGACGTGCTCGTCCACTCGGTGCCGCCGGGATGGCAGGTGGTGATCGCCTCCCGTTCGGAACCCTCGGTCGGGGTCGAGCGGCTGCAGGCCGAAGGCGTCCTGTGGCGACTCGACGGCCACCGGTTGCTGCTGACCCCGGCGGAGAGCGCGGCCGTCCTGCGCGCGATGGGCGTCGGCGACGACGCCCACGAGTTCGCCGAGGCCGTCGCCCACGCCGAGGGGTGGGCGGTGGCCGTCTACCTGTCCGGCGTCGCGATGCTGGCGGCCGACGAGCCCAATGCCCTCGATCTGGGTTTCGCCGGCGACGACTGGGCGCTGGCTCGCTATCTGCGCGACGAAGTGCTCCGTCACCTCGACGACGACCGGCGCGTCTTCCTGTTGCGGACCTCGATCCTCGAGGAGCTCGAGCCGCCGCTGTGCGACGCGGTGCTCGGGCGCAAGGACTCCGCGATCGTGCTGCGAGAGCTCGCCGACGAGCACCTGCTCGTGCGCGCGGCCGATCGGCGGACCGCGCACTACCGCGTGCACCACCTGCTGCGCGAGCTCCTGCGCGCCGAGCTGCTCCACGAAGAGCCGGTGCTCACCCCGCAACTCCACCGTCGCGCGAGCGAGTGGTACGCGGGCAACGGTGATCCCGCGGCGTCGGTGGAGCACGCGCTCGCCACCGACGACGACGCGTACGTGGACTCGATGGTGTGGGCCGCGTTCCTCCCGTACCTCGGTGGGGGCCTCAGCGCCACGGTGCGGAGCTGGCTCGACGCGTTCCCCTATGGCGAGACCTGTCAACGGCCCGCGCTGGTGGTCATCGCAGCCTGGCACGCGCTCACCATCGGCGACATGGCCACGGTGCGCGTGTGGGAGTCGGTCGCCGCCACCTTCGAGGAGCACGACCGGCTCCCCGACGGCACGCCCGCGACCGCGGCCGCCGCCCTGCTGCGGTCGCTGATCGCTCGAGACGGAGTGGGGGTGATGGGCGCCGACGCCTGCGCCGCCCGCACGGGGATCCCGCCGACGAGCCCGCTGTGGTCGATGGTGCTCCTGCTCGAGGGCCAGGCGGCCCGCCTCCTCGGCGACGCCGGGCGCGCCGCCCGGGTGCTGGAGGAGGGCGCGGCCCTCAGCCTGCTCGTGAACCCGGCCGGGAACCCGCACTGCCTGAGCGGCCTCGCCCACCTGGCTGCCGCGCGCGGCGACTGGGCCACTGCGGAGTCGTTGGTCGACGACCTCCTCGGGGTGATCGACGAGTTCGGGTTCGACGCGCGTCCGGCGCAGGCCGGTGCCCTCGCGTTCGCGGCACTCGTGCGGGCCCGCTCGGGGCGACTCGACGAGGCCCGCCGCCTCGCCAAGCAGGCGGCGTTCCTCGTCGGCATGATGGTCGGCCTCGGCCCGTGGCTCGCGGTCGAGGCCCGCATCGATCTCGCCCGCACTGCGTTGGTGCTCGGTGATCCGGCCCAGGCGCGCAGCCTCGCCGACGAGGCACGCGCGCTCTCATCGCAGGTCGCCGACTCGCCGGTGCTCCTCGCTCAGCTCGACGATCTCGACGGGGTCCTCGACGCGACGGCCCTGCCGCTCGGGTTGCATGCGTCGGCCATGACGCCGGCCGAGCTGCGCGTGTTGCGCTACCTGCCGACGCACCTCACCTTCGCCGCGATCGCGCAGGAGCTGTACGTGTCTCGCAACACGGTGAAGACGCAGGCGATCGCGATCTACCGCAAGCTCGGGGTGAGCTCGCGCGACGCCGCCGTGGCGGAAGCCCGCCGCCTCCAGGTCCTCGACTGATTCAGTCCTTCATGAACCAGCCGATCACCTGGGCCTCGTGGTCGACGAAGTGCTCACCGCTCAGGTCCATCACGACCTTCTCGATGGTCCCGCCGGTGAACGCGTAGGGCGCCGGGTACTCGGGTGTCACCGCGGAGCCACTGTCCCTGCCCACCGAGATGCCGTCGCCGGTGAGGCAGAAGTACCCGGGTTGGGTGACGATCTCGCCCTGGCCCACCTGCTGGTCGTCGACGTACAGCGTGAGCGTGCCCTTCGCGCCGGGCATCTGGGGGTCGTCGTTGCGACCGGTGGCGGAGAACTCGGCGGTCAGCACGTGGTGGCCGGTCGTGAGCTCGGTGTCCGCGACGACGTCCTGGAAGTAGCTGCCCACCCAGTTGAACGTGTACCGGAGCTTCTTGTCCTTGACGTAGAGCGTGTGACCGCCGGCGACGCCGCCCGCGGCCCACACCACACCCTCGACGTCGTTCGAGTCGATGTCGACGCCCGCCGAGAGCGTGTACGACCGGCCCGAGATCGCCGGTCCCGCGCTCTCGGGCACGTCGGAGCTGTTCGGGTAGAAGACGTACTGGTCGCGCGCCGGTCCACCGCGCGGTCGCTCGGCGAGCACCTGCTCGAGCGCGGAGCGGTCGTCGAGCGGGAGGCCGTTGTAGCGGCCCGCGTAGTAGAACCACAGTCCCTTCATGCGCTCGAGGCGTTCGGGTTCGCTGGCGGCGAGGTTCTTCGCCTGCGCGCGGTCGGTCTCGAGGTGGTAGAGCTCCCACTCGTCCTTCTCGAAGCTGCCCCAGCCGGCGAGCGGCGGGTGCAGCGTGGTCGCGAGCCACCCGTCGTCGTAGAGGGAGCGCTGGCCGAGCATCGTGTAGAACTGCGTGCTCTTCCCGGGCGCGGTCGGATCGGTGAGCGCCGCGGCGAAGCTCTCGCCCTCGATCGGGAACTGCTGGTACCCCTTGATGACCTCGGGCGGCTCGATGCCGAGGAGGTCGTAGACGGTCGGAACGACGTCGACCGCGTGGCAGTACTGGTGGCGGATCTCCTTCGACGCCGCGATCTGCGCCGGCCACGACACGAGCATCATGTCGGCGACGCCGCCCTCGTAGCCCGCCCAGCGCTTCCAATAGGGGAACGGCGTGTCGAGCGCCCAGGCCCAGCCGGTGTTGTAGTGGTTGTTCGACGCCGGCGTGCCCAGCTCGTCGATGTGCGGGAGGGTGCGCTCGGTCGTCGACGGGATGCCGTTGAAGAACTCCCACTCGTTGAACGTGCCGTTCGGTCCGCCCTCACCGCTCGCGCCGTTGTCGGACACGACCACGATGATCGTGTTGTCGAGCTGCCCCGACTCCTCGAGGTAGCTGATGATGCGACCGATGCGGTCGTCGTAGTAGGCGACGTAGCCGGCGAAGACCTCGGCCATGCGGGTGAAGAGCTTCTGCTCCTCGGGCGACGCGGAGTCCCACGGCCGCACGGTGTCGAGCAATGGCCACGGCTTGCCGTCGGCGCTGGTGCGGTTCGGCTCGCCGTGAGGGTTGATCGGCGACAGCTCGGTGTCGTCGGGGAGGATGCCGAGCTCCTTCTGACGGGCGAGGATCTGGTCGCGGATCGCCTCGTAGCCCATGTCGAACTTGCCCCGGTACTTGTCGGCCCACTCCTCGGGCACGAGGTGCGGCGCGTGACCCGCGCACGGCGCGTAGTACATGAAGAACGGCTTGTCGGGGTCGATGACCTTGGCGTCCTGGATGAACTGGACGGCCTTGTCGGCGAGGTCGTCGGCGAGGTGGTAGCCGTCCTCCGGGCGCCCGGGCGCCTCGATCTGGTGGTTGTCGTGGACGAGGTCGGGATACCAGGAGTTCGCCTCGCCGCCGAGGTAGCCGTAGAAGCGTTCGAACCCGCGGCCGAGCGGCCACCGGCCCTTGTATGCAGCGAGGTTGATCTCCTCGCCGGGCGTGAGGTGCCACTTGCCGAGGCAGTAGGTGTTGTAGCCGTTCTCGGCGAGCACCTCGGAGATGAAGCCTGACTCGTTGGGGATGCGCGTCGAGATGCCGGGAAATCCCGACGAGAACTCGGCGATGGTCGCCATGCCGTTGGTCGTCGCGTTGCGCCCGGTGAGCAGCGATGCGCGCGTCGGCGAGCACAGTGCGGTCGTGTGGAAGTTGGAGAACACCACGCCTCGCTCGGCGATGCCCCGCATGGTGGGGCACTCGACCGGGCCGCCGTAGATGTCCATCGTCGCGAACCCGAGATCGTCCCAGGCGATCATGAGCACGTTGGGCGCGCCCGGCTTCGCCTGCGGGGCCAGGTAGGGATCCCAGTCGGGCGAAGAGTCACGGATGTCGAGGGCGATCTTGCCGCGGAACTGCTTGCCGGTCATGGTCGTCGCTCCTGGGTGGACGCGCGAGAGTGCAGCGTGACGGATGTGAGGCTAAGGAAGGCTTCGATCGACCGCATCATCCCGAGCGGGTGACCGGGGTGTCGACCGAAGTCGACGGGAGCGGAGGGCGGAGACGTGCGACAGGCCATCAGCGAGGTGCTCCCCCTGGCGATCGGGGTGGCGATCAGCCCGGTTCCGATCATTGCCGTGATCCTCATGCTGTTCTCGCGACGCGCCAAGGTCAACGGGCCGTTGTTCCTCTTCGGCTGGGTGGTCGCCCTCGCGGTGGTCGGCGGCGTGGCCTACGCGGTCGCCGACTCGGCCGGCGCAACCAGCGGGAGCAGTGCGGGCGATTCGGTGTCGTGGGGCCAGATCGTGCTGGGTGCGCTGCTGCTGGTGTTCGCGAGCCGGCAGTGGGCCAGGCGTCCGGCACCCGGCGAGCAGCCGGCGATGCCGAAGTGGATGGCGGGCATCGACGACCTGGCGCCGGTGAAGGCGTTCGCGTTCGGCGTGCTGCTGGCCGGGGTGAACCCGAAGAACCTCGCGCTCACCCTCGCCGCGGCGACGGGCCTCGCGCAGCTCGGCGCGACGGGGAGTGACGCGGTCGTGGCGCTCGTGGTGTTCGTGGTGGTCGCGAGCCTGACGATCGCGCTGCCGGTGGCCTACCGCCTGATCGGCGGCGACTCCGCGCGGGCGAAGCTCGACGAGCTGCGCGACTGGCTCGGCGTGCACAACACCGCGGTGATGGCGGTGCTGCTGCTCGTCTTCGGGGTGGACCTGGTGGCGAAGGGGCTCGGTCTCTTGAGTTGACCGGCTCAGCTGTCGGCGGCGTCCGCGGCCGTGTCTTCGGCAGTGTCCGCGGCGTGGTACTCGGCGATGAGTCGTTGCTCGTCGTCGCGCTTCGGGAACATGAAGAACACGAGCGCGGCGCCGGCCAGGATCGCGATGATGCCCGCGGCGTAGGCCCAGTTCGCGCCGTCGACGAACGACGATTGCGCCGCGGCGACGATCTGCTTCGAGTACTGGGGGTACTGCTGGGCAGTGGCGGCCGCGCTGGAGAACGACTTGGTGAGCTGGTTCTCGACCGACGAGCTCACGCTCGACGCGTTCGCCGAACCGGCGATCGCCTTCGTGAAGGCAGTGGCGTACCCGGCGGCGAGGAGCGCACCGAGGATCGACTGCATGATGGCCCCACCGAGGTCGCGCTGGAGATCGGCGGTACCCGAGGCCATGCCTGCGCGCCGCACCGGCACCGAGCCGGTGAGCGAGTGCGACGCCGGTGTGCCGGCGAAGCCCACGCCGGTACCGACGAACGCGTACGCGAGGCCGACCTGCCAGTAGGCGCTGCGGTCGGTCCACAGGATGAGCATGGTGAGGAAGCCGAGGAGGCAGAACACGTAGCCCACGAGCAGCGTGAACCGGGCGCCCCGCGTCTCGACGAGCTTTGCGGACCGCGGCGCGACCAGGATCATGCACACCACCGCGGGGAGGATGGCGAGCCCGGCATCGAGGGTGCTGTAGCCGAGCACGTTCTGGAGGAACTGCTGGCCGATGAACATCGCGCCCATCAGCGAGCCGAACACGATGATCCCGGCGCATGCGGCCACCCAGAAGACGCGTCGCGCCGCAATGTCGAGGTCGTAGAGCGGGTTGCGGGCCCGCCGCTGGCGCACCACGAAGGCCGCGGCGGCGGCGAGCGCGATGACGACGAGGCCGATCGCCACCGCGCCCTTGCCCGGCACCGGTGCGAAGTTGATGCCGAGGATGAGGGCCGCGACCATCAGCGCGGAGAGGATGCCGCCGAAGTTGTCGACCGGGTCGCTCGCCTCGTTCACGTGGGCGGGCACGAACCTGAGCGCCAGCAGGAGCGCGACCGCGGCGAGGGGCAGGGTGATGAGGAACACCGAGCCCCACCAGAAGTGCTCGAGCAGCGCGCCCGCGATGAGCGGTCCCAGTGCGGAGACCCCGCCCCCGATCGCCGACCACAGTGCGATCGCGCGCGTGCGGGGCTGGCCCGCCCACAGTGCGGTGATGAGCGCGAGCGTGGTCGGGTAGGCCATGCCGGCGGAGATCCCACCCAGGACGCGGGCCGCGGCGAGCACGCTGTCGCTCGGCGCGTACGCCGCCAGGAGGCACGCGGGGATCGACAGCAGCACGCCCGCGACCAGCATCATCTTGCGCCCGTAGCGGTCACCCAGGGCGCCGAGCCACAACACCGAGGCAGCGAGGCCGAGCGAGTAGCCGACCGCGATCATGTCGAGCGTGGTCTGCGACGAGTCGAACGCCTTGCCGATGTCGGGAAGCGCGACGTTCGCGACCGCGAGGTTCATGTTCGCGACCGCGGCCACGAGGATGAGCGCCACGAGGACGAGCTTCTCGTTCGGCGGCGAGTGGTCCGCCTCCGCACGCGGTGCTGGTGAGGTACTCGGGTTCGCCATGTGGTCCTCCGTTCGATCCCCGCCACGGACCCAGGGCACGCGAATTGCTCGCCGAGAGGCTAGAGCTTCCCGAGCCCGCAATCGTCCGGGTTGGGTGATGGCCGGCTCGCGCCCACGTGATGGTGTGGTGTCCCACGTTCGGAGAAAGGAACAGCCATGGGTCTCCTCATGAGGCGCCGTCGGCCCCTGATGCGGGTCGCGGGCGCCGCGGCGCTCGGCACCGTCGCGTACCAGTCGGGCAAGCGTCACGAGCAGCAGGAAGCAATCAACGACCAGGCCCAGGATGCCTACGCGGCGACGCAACAGCTGCCGCCGCAGCAGGAGTACGACGCGGAGCCGGCTCCGGCTCCAGCGGCGGCGCCCGCCGGTGGCGACACCACCGAGCAGCTCGCGCAGCTCGCCCAACTGCACTCGTCCGGTGCGCTCTCCGACGCGGAGTTCACCGCGGCCAAGGCCAAGTTGCTCGGGATCTGAGGGAACGGACGATGGCGCACAACCGCGAACGTGCAGCAACGCTCATCCGGGCGCTCGAGGCGAGCGTCGAGGGTGACAGCTCGGTGGTGGCCGAGCTGTACACCGACGACGTCCGCGGGTGGGCCCCGGCGATGGTCATCACCTCCGCCGCGGAGCTCGCGGCCGAGCTCGAGGACCGCGACGAGGCCTTCTCCGACATCGAGCTCGACGTCTCCCCGCTCGACGTCGGCGGCGAGCGGGCCGCGGTGGAGTGGATCGTCACGGTCACCCACTCGGGTCCGATCGAGGTCGACGACGTCGTGATCGAGCCCACCGGCGCGCGGATCCGCCTCCACGGCGTCACCGTCGCGGAGTTCGCGGGCGACAAGATCCGTTCCTTCCGGCAGTATTGGGACGAGGTCGAGCTGCTCGAGCAGCTCGCGTTGCTCGCCGACGACTGAGTCCCGCACACGCGTGTCCCACTCGTCGGTGGGTCGGGGTGAAAGGGAGAGGATGCGATGAGCACGGTCAACGACTCGGAGTCTTCCCGCGCGCTCAGCGGTCTCGGGCAGGTGTTCCAGTCGTTCGAGGCGACGGTCGAGGACTTCCACAACCCGAACCAGGAATGGCGTCGACTGTTCTCGGAGCTCCTCGGGACGTTCTTCCTCGTGCTCGTCGCCGCGGGCGGCGGGATGATGGGACAGGCGTTCCCGGGCACGATCAGCCGCACGGCAGCCGTGGTGGCGCCGGGTCTGATGGTCCTGGCGATCATCCTCTTCATGGGCAAGATCTCCGGTGCCCACCTCAACCCTGCGGTGAGCATCGCGTTCGCGCTGCGGCGCGACTTCCCGTGGTGGAGGGTGCCGGGCTACATCGTCGTCCAGCTCGCCGGTGCCGCGCTCGCGGCGTGGTTCCTCCAGGCGGTCGTGCACGTCTCCGCGACCTTCGGCTCGAACTATCCGGCGACGGGCTTCACGAGCGGCGACGCGTTCTGGATGGAGGCGGTGCTCACCCTGGGTCTGGTGAGCGTCATCCTCGGCACGGCATCGGGCGCGCAGAACCTCGGTGTGATCGGTGCCCTCGGCGTCGGCGCCTACATCGCGCTCGCCGGGTTGTGGGGAAGCCCGATCTCCGGTGCCTCGATGAACCCGGCCCGTACGTTCGGGCCCGACCTCGTGGGCGCGAACTTCTCCTCCTACTGGGTGTACATCGCCGGTCCGCTCGCGGGTGCCTGCGTGGCCGTCGGGATCGCGTACGTCCTGCGTGGGCGCGGCGGGGGCTGGTCGGGATCGAGTGCCGCCCAGGGAGCCCTCTTCACGGAAGCTCGGCAACACGATCAACCGGATCCGGCATGAGCGGCCAGACTGGGCGCGGCGGCCGGGCTCGTGGGACGATGGTGTCATGACCACGACCGAACTGCCCGAGGCCGCCAAGGCGCCGAAGCACCTCACCCCCGCCAAGCGCGCCGAGCATGGCCGGGCGGTCCGCAAGGCGGTGCCCCGGACCAGCCACGCCGAGTGGACGGCCACGGCGACGCGGGAGGATCCGGTCGCGCTGCTGCGCTCGCAGGAGCAGACGCGGGTCCCCGAGCTGGTGCCGTTGCGGCACGAGCGCATGTTGGTCTCGCCGTTCACCTTCTACCGGGGCGCGGCGATCGTCATGGCGTCCGACCTCGCGACCACGCCCACCACCGATCTCAAGGTGCAGCTGTGCGGGGACGCGCACCTGGCCAACTTCGGCGGGTTTGCCGCGCCCGACCGCAGCCTCGTGTTCGACATCAACGACTTCGACGAGACGTCGCCCGGGCCCTTCGAGTGGGACGTCAAGCGCCTCGCGGCGAGCTTCGAGATCGCGGCCCGCGACAACGGGTTCAGCGAGAAGCGCGCGCGGCAGTGCGTGCTCGACGTCGCAGCGGCGTACCGCGTGGCCATGGCCGAGTTCGCGGCGATGACCAACCTCCAGGTCTGGTACGCCCGCGCCGACGTGCAGGCGATCATCGACCGCTGGAGTGCGCAGGTCACCCCTGCCGACGTGAAGCGGCTGCAGGGCATGGTCGCGAAGGCCCAGGCGAAGGACAGCACCAAGGCGCTCACGAAGCTCACCGTGCGCGAGGGCGACACCTACCGGATCAAGAGCGACCCGCCGGTCGTCGTGCCCGTGAGCGATCTCGCGCGCGAGCAGGGCTACGACTTCGACGAGGACCAGCTCGTCGAGTGGTTGAGGAGCAAGTTCACGGTCTACCGCCACAGCCTGCAGCCCGACCGTCGGCACCTCCTCGACGGCTACGAGCTCGTCGACTTCGCCCGGAAGGTCGTGGGCGTCGGCAGTGTGGGTACGCGCTGCTGGATCGCGCTCTTCCTCGGCCG
>Ga0075017_100002781_pt1 | contig 10978 bp, 11 predicted proteins | sample AleBraG_ABR_2012_FD_71475 | JGI IMG/M metagenome (GOLD analysis project Ga0075017, IMG submission 71475) | Freshwater sediment microbial communities in response to fracking from Pennsylvania, USA - Alex Branch Run_MetaG_ABR_2012 | ecosystem: Environmental > Aquatic > Freshwater > Creek >...
GGCTTGTAGATTCAGTGTGATGCATGCGGTTTGGCGTTAAAACGATTTGAAATGCAAATGACGTTTCGGAGCGTCCTTGGCGGCCTGATAGGAAACCGTGACAATGCGGGATGAACACTGAACGCACCGTCTTCTCTCAGTTGGTCGAGTTCCTTCCCCACCAACAGTTCCAGAAGTGCGTAGACCGATATGGTGGTGGTCGCTATCTGAAAAATTTGTCCTGTTGGGATCAGTATCTGGCGATGGCATTCGCTCCGCTGACCTACCGCGAGAGTTTCGCGACATTGAAGCCTGCCTCGGTCCGATCGGCGGCAAGCTCTACCACATGGGATTGGTTCCTTCCTTTGACTCTTGCGTCGAGAACAAGATCATCGGACAAAGAACCGATGGAGGTCAACATTTCAAATATCTCGGAGTAGATCTAGGCGGGGTACTGTTCTTCGATCCCAACTTTGCCCTGGGACCGGCCGCGACAGGAAGGTATGCCTGATAGTAACTGCTATGGTCAGCGTTAGTACAGCTGTTCAGTACTACTCCAACCAGATTCGACTGGTTTAATACCTGTAGTCCCCGCTGTAACTGTCGCTTCTCTGTCTTTCCCTCACGAGTTACGAGAAGAACACTGTCGGCAAATCGCATCCAAACACTAGTGTCTGCGAGCGGCAACAGCGGTGGTGAATCAATCACGATCCAGTCAAAACGAGCGCTCAACTGATCCAGCAGTTCTGATAATCTCCCGGACTGCATCAATTCCAATGGATTCTCAGGTGGGCTTCCTGCAGGTAGAAACCAGAATCCGGGCTCTTCGAGATGGTAGATGTTCGGGGCCGCAGACGAAGTACCCTGCAACTGTTCGCTGAGACCGGCAAGATTGCCCAATCCGAACCGTTGAGCCAGCACGGGTCGCCTTAGATCGCCTTCGAGAAGAAGAATTTTGTTCTGCTTCTTCCCAGCGAGGACGACGGCAAGGTTTCCAGAAACCATACTCTTGCCCTCTCCCGGAATCGTACTCGTGATCAGTATCTTCTTGAGCGGTCGAGCGCGTTGGAGCTGTCTCAAACGAACGCCGAGAAAACGAAATTGCTCTGCGCCGAGGCTGCCCTCTCCCATTAGAGAGACCAGCCGGCTATTCGGGGATACCGAGATTTGTAATGACGGGAACTGCCCCAACTCGTCCGCGTCAGCTTTCACTGTCTGCAGCACCTCATTGGCCAGCGATGTTGCCTGGGGAAACTCAAAGCTCAGGCCGGGCTCGGATCTTTGTAGCGCTTCAAATAAACGGCTCATGCTTGTTCACTCCGAGGACGGCTGTCCGCAAGGGATGGCTTTCATTTCAGGTTCACCGTGTCACAGAAATTTCCTTAACTCCTCACTTCTTGATCGCATGCCTGCAGCTGCTATGGGTTTCACAGCTTGCTGTAACTCACCATTGTCCGTGCTCGTGGTCTGCTTCCATCGCGGGGTAGGGGTGATGTCTAAGCGAAAGTCGGCTGCTACCTCATCGATGATTTCTGGGGACACGCTTGGTAGTTGCCTTGAGTAAGCAGTAATCAATGCGTTCTCACAGACCGTGTTAATCAGCCGCGGGAAGCCACCGGAATGGTGGTACACTTTAGCGGTCGTGTCATCGGGAAAAAGCGCGCGACCATGGGCGTTTGCCCCCGCGAGCTGCAATCGGCGCTGGATATAGCCCTTGGTTTCTTCCAGATCTAACGGTTTAAGCCGGGAGCGCAGGGCGATTCTCTGCTTCAATTGCCGCAGTTCGAGCGAATCCAGTTTTTCGTCCAGTTCGGGCTGTCCTACCAGCAAAATCTGCAGCAATTTCTCTTGCGGCGTCTCCAAATTTGTCAGAAGACGGATCTCTTCGAGAACTTCCGTCGGAAGATGGTGGGCTTCGTCCGCCACGAGGACCGTCGTGAGTTTCTTTTGATGGCGAGCCACAAGAAAGCTGCCCAACTCAAGCAGAAGCTCACTCTTAGTCTTTCCCGAGGCAGCAAGTCCGAAGTCCCCGGCAATGTATTGCAGGAACTCAAGTGAAGACAACCGGCTGTTGAACACATAGGTATAGGCGACATTACTGCTTTTGAGCAATAGCAACAGACAACGGACCAAGAGCGTCTTTCCGGTGCCAACTTCCCCGGTCAAAACCACGAAACCCTTGTGCCGACGAACGCCATAATAAAGCGCGGCCAGGGCCTCGTTATGTCTCTCGGTTGGAAACAGGAAAGACGGATCCGGTGTAATCTCGAACGGATTGCGCTGCAGGTTGTAGAAACCTTTGTACATTGGCTTCAGGACTTACCCACGGATGTAGCTGATAGCGGTTCCCGCCAAAATAGAGGCGGACACCAGGCCCGCCGCGACCCATTCCAGCCATGCTGTGTGCTGTTGTTGTCTCTCGTCTTGTGGCGTAATTATATTGGAAATCTCTAATATTACCGTCACGGGCAACAGTTTCTTAAGTTCTTTCTCACTGTAAAGCCGATCGTCGATTAACTCTGCTCCCGCAGTGATAGAGGCACCCAGCAGAAGGCCGACCACCAACCCGATACCACTGAGCTTAAGGCGATTCGGGGAATAAGGTTTCACCGGCAAGCTGGGGGGATCGAGAATGCGAAACTGTTCGCCCTGTTGCCGACGCTCCAAGTTAGTGGCAAGCTCCGAATCGTTCTTCTTCTTCAGGAGTGAGTCGTAGTTTGCTCGAGATTGATCGTAATTACGAGTGAGATCAGCGAGTTGTTGTTCTCGCACCGGCTCGCGGTTCAGACGAGCTTGGTACTCCCCGATTTTCTCTTCCAGCCCCTGAATGGCCTCCTCACGATTCGCTATCTCGATCCGGTTGACCTTCAATTGACTCTCAAGTTCGACCATGGGAGACATTTCTCTGATCTCTGCATCACTCCGGGGACTCGTCGTGGAACGCTCATCCGTCGCGGGAGCTGAGGCCGTGGCTATCAGATCATCGGTGATTTGTTGCTTCATCCTCTCGACTTCGGCAATCTGCTCCTTCACTTTGCGAACATCGGGATGGTGGTCCGTGTAGTGAGAGCTGAGATCCGCAAGCCGAACCTTTAGCCTGTCTAGTTCCTGATCCAGCCCCGGCAGTCCCATGGGGACGTTGTCCCCTGTTTTGGCCGATCTCTGAACCGAGCGGTACTGCCCTAGCAAAGAGTCCAGGTAAACGTTTTGTTGTTTAGCGTGGTTCAGGGCATTTTGTTCCGCCCCCAGTTGACCCTGAAAACCAGCCAAGATCTGAAGATTACTCTGCAGCTGTCCCGGCAGGTCTCCCAGATGTTGGTCTTTGAAATCACGTATCTTTTCTTCCTGTTCGTTCAGGGATTTCCTGGCCACTTCGAGTTGGCTCTCCAGGAAGTCAGTGGTATTTTCGGATTGTTCCTGCCGTGCTTCCAGATTCTCGCTGATGAAGAGGTTGGTCAGTTCACGTGTAACTTGCTGTGCGACGTGTGGATCCGTTGAGGAGTAATAAACGTTGAAAGCGGTCAGTCGGTCGTGGTCCTGCGCATGCACCAGCTCAATCTCGATATCTTGGCGCATTCGTTCAACCTTTTCATCTTGCGTTGACACCCGCCGGTTTGTGGCATAAAGATTTTGGCTCTCAATGATGCGCACGAGCCGAGTTCGGCTTAGAATTTGCTGGGTGATGCTCTGCAACCGGTTTTGCAAACTGTCAGTAACGTTTGAAACGACATATTGTGCCGGCACTGCCTGCTGCTGGACCAAAATAAGGGTGCCAGATCGAAAGATCGACGGCAGAAGCCAACTTACTCCCCAAACCGTCAGCCAACCGAGGAATAGCGGGATGAAAAAGTACCAGTGGCGCCGTCGAACAATGGCGAGATATTGTTCCAGGGTGATTCTTTCTTCTGGTTTCTCTTCGAAATCTTCCGGCATGGTTATCTTCCCAATGCTCTTTCGAATTGATAAGAGAAGGAGACCCAAACATTATTCCGGTCGGGAGTGTTGGATATCGCCGCGACGCTGCCATAACTCTGGTGCAAGTGGGTGTATCCAACTTGTATGTCGAGACCTTCTCCCAGCGGATGCTGGAGAGACGCCGTCCCCAACCAAGTATGTCCTCCGACACCCAGCGCGGGCTGCGAATCTAAAACACTGTTGGTCGAGTAGCTCGACCCTAAGCATGTTGTCAGGGTCCTGGCCAATTGCCAGCGCATGGAAGCATCTGCCCGGTTGGAGCGTACCGCCCCCGACAACCCCCCTCCACCGCTAGTCCTGCGTGCGTAGGTGGCGGTGAAGCTAGTGTGCTCTCCGTGCCAAGCCAGACTGCTGCCCACCGCTGGAGACCACACATGTAGTGGGGACAGGCCTCCACCGTGAGTGTCTGAGTGTTCCGGTCCCGCAAAGACAGACACAGCCAAGCTGGGCGGGAGATAGAGCGTGTAGAACAGAAGCATGCTTTGCGTTTGGGTCGCAGCCTGGCCCGGGTGGGTCAACAGTCTCTGAAATCCATACGTTGCTCCGATGTAATGCATAACTGAGAGGCGGTGGGCATAAAAAGCTTCACCGGATTCTCCAGTAGAGTCAAACAGGCCGGAAAGATTGGTCCGATTCGGGTACCACAATCCTGACAGCGCACCCTTCGCCCCGACCATAGCGTTCGAGCCGAATTGATAGGTTATTTCCGCATTGCTGAGGTTGCTGATCCTGGCCGTGGCTGGCGGCAAGATGGAATTATTCGGAACTGGAGTCACGCCGGACCCTGAAGCAGACGCAGTCTGTTCGGGTAGGTTCAACAAGTCTGACGTCTTTTGGAAGGAATTTGTTACACTCAGGGTTATGTGGGGACTTATGCGATACTCGAGACCAAGTGCCAGATAGTGATCTGTTCCGTTCACGGAGGGATTGTGTTGATAAAATTTGAACCCAGGACCATAAGTCAGATCCCAACCAAGTCGCGATCTGGACTGCGCCAGAGAGATACTGGGCCACACGGAATATTTGACATCACTGACTGTTGGCCCGTTCGCGAGTAGAATGTTGTTGTCATAGGCTGTTCCGACGGTCAACCCTCCACGCAGATAGTTCGTGCGTGGGGTCTCCGAGGCAAAGGCCAGTGAATAGCCTTCATTGCTTACTGGCGCGGGGTTAAACATAGGAGCTTCTTCTCCCGCGGGCTGGGCCCCTGAAGAGTCCGTTTGAGACCAAAGAGGAAGCGCTGCGAACGCCAGAACGGCCGTTAGATGTGTTCGGGCAATCATCTCTCAGGGAACTATGACCGTATCGTGTGGCTTAAGTTCTACGTTCTGGGCGAGACTCTTGCCCTTGATGACATCCGCGTAGTTGAAGGGCAGGCGCGACTGACCACCCTCCGCGTTCTGCCGCAGCACATAGATTGATTTCTTCTTGGCAAAGTCCCGAAAGCCGCCAGCGAGCGCAATGGCATCCAAAACTCTGGCCGAATTCGAGAGCAGATACGACCCCGGTTTTGCGACTTGGCCAAGAACATTGAACCGCTGACTCCGTATCTCCTGGACCATCACTGTGACCTCAGGCTCGGAAATGTAGTTTTGAAGCTTGGCCGCGATCTCCTCTTCAAGCTGTCGAGGAGTTTGCCCGCCGGCTTGCAATTCGCCGACGAGTGGAAGCGTAATCTTTCCGTCGGACCGCACCGGAATGGACCGTGAAATGTCCGGTTCCTTCCATACGTTGACCGCCAACACGTCATCCGCACCAATCACGAAAGAATCGCCTTCTGCTTTTGGGGGAAGCGGCTGCACCGGACTGGCTGGTTGATCGATCGCAGAGGCAGCCATCACTTGCTCAGACTTCTTGCTTCCCTCCTGGGCCCACGCCTGTCCTACAGCGAGCCCGCAGATCAGAATCGCCCGTAGCCTTCGTTGCCAATCGTGTTCTTTCCTATTCGAAGTTGGGTTTATCCCATTCATGGTCTTCACCACCCTATGGCAGCTTCCCTGTCCCTATCGTGCCGTGAGCGCATGAATCTGTTCGAGACAATTAATGACGTATTCCTGTTCTTCTTCCCTCATCTCGTAGAACAGGGGAAAAATGATAGTCGTATCGGCAACCAAATTTGTTTCCGGCAGGCAGATATCCCGGTTGGCATCGCGGTAGGGAGGCTCACGGTGATTCCCATGATGCCCCGGTGCGAGGACACTCCGTGATCAAGGAGCTCTTGCATTAGCTCGTCACGAGTGAGGGGAGAACCCTCCGGGCCGAAGGCCATTGTCGGCGTCGATATTCCACTCGTAGCCCAAAGCATTGACCTGGGTGGAGTTAGGTCTGGCCGGACGCTAGCTAGCCCGGCGACTTCCAAAAATGGAAGTCATTGCAGGCAAGCAACTTGGACGGCAGTGGGCCGACTTGTTGCTTAAGAGCTAAGGCTGGCGTCGCTGACATTGAGAGCAGCCCAAATACCATTGCTAAAACGGCTCTCTAGATGTCTTTGAAGCATTCGTATCTCTCCTTTTTTTGTCGGTTTCTGAATCACCGGGAGTGTTTTGCGGTTTCTGAGTCACCAAGGTCTTCACTTTGCAATGCAATAAACAAGCACGATAGCCAAGCCATTTCAGGTAGCCTTCTAGGTGGGATTCTCATCGAGGCAAGTCGTACTCTTGCTGCCGGGGGAGGCGGGTAATGCCGTGCTGGCGAATCTTATAGAGCATCCCGCGATAGCTGATGTTCAAGAGTCGGGCTGCCTGTTTGCGATTCCACCGAGTTGCTTCCAGAGCCCGCGTGATGGCATTGACCTCGGTTTCATCTTTCAGCGCACGCAGCGACGCTTTCATCCGGCCCCCCTGTACACCCCCATCAGCGGGAACGCTCTTGCGGCTTGGAGGTGTTGGTCCTGAGAATGCATCCACGGCGATTTGGTTATCTTGCCAGTTGGCTCGAAGTTCGGCCATTGCCGTCGCCTCGTCACCCATGATTAGGTAACGTTTCACAAAGTTTTCCAGTTCTCTCAAGTTGCCCGGCCATGGATAGCGCAAACACGCCTCGATCAGAGCTGGCGAGAACCGGATGGTGGGACGGGAGTACTGTTTCGCCATCCGGCCCATGAAATGCCGAAGTAGCAGGGGGATTTCCTCCTGTCGTTGCCGGAGTGGTGGGAGAGTAATCGTAAAAGCGCTCAACCTGTAGTAGAGGTCTTCACGGAACTTTCGTTCTGCGATCGCCTTGTGAACACTTACGTTTGTGGCGGCCAGGATGCGCACGTCAACCGCGATGGTGTTTTCGCCGCCCAGCCGGAAGAATTGCTTGTCCTGCAGCACGTGCAGCAATTTGGCCTGAACATTGGCGGGCATCTCCGCCACCTCATCCAACAGAATGGTTCCGTTGTCGCCCAGTTCGAACTTCCCCGGCTTGGTGTGCATGGCTCCGGTGAAGGCGCCGCGTTCGTAACCAAACAGTTCGCTCTCTAGCAATTCGCCGGGCAAAGCGGCACAGTTGACTTTCAGAAACTTGCACCGCGATCGCGACGATAACCTGTGGATGAGGTGTGCTGTGGCTTCTTTCCCGGTGCCACTTTCACCCAGGATCAGTACCGGCACATCGATGTTTGCCAGAAGCTCTGACTGGATTCTGACCTTGTGCATGTCCGGGCTGGCGGACACAAAAAACTCGTCCTCATCCAATTGTTCAATGGTTTCGCCCGACCTGCTCGATCCCCCTGTGCTGACTGTTGCGCGCAGGTGACGCAAGAGCACGTTCTGCAGGTCCGTCTCCTGCAGAGGGACATTCAGATAATCTTGCGCGCCCAGGCGAATCGCCTCCACCACTCTCCCTGTATCACCCGATGCCGAGAGCACCACGATCGCCAGATTGGGGCGCATCGCACGCAGTTGCTGCAGCATGGGTAGGCCTTTTCCGTCCCCGTCACCGAGATCGAGGAGCACGAGATCCGGTGCGGGATCGCGGTGTATCCTCGCAAGCGCTTCCGCGCCGAGCGCGGACTCTTCAGCGCGGTATGAGGTGCCCGCCAGCATTGCGCTCAGGGAGTGCAGTGTTGCGGGTTCGTTCCCTACCAGTAATACATGCGGCGAGATCATACCTCCGGCCTCAACAGCTGTCGGATTGCTTTCGCGGCGAGGTGGAATGTTTTCTGGGGACAGTCGGACAAATGTGAAGATCTAAATGGGTTCCACCTGGTAATCGCCGATCTGAACCGCCAGCGACCTCTGAATCGGTTCTACCGAGATTACCAGCGTGCGGTCCCCGTTGCGGGAGACCAGAATTCCTTCAATGCCGTCGAGGACTCCTCCCCGAACCCGCACGTGTTGACCAACTTTGAGAAATGGGCACAGCGTGTACGGAGCATTAATCCCCAGAAGGGTCCGGATGCTTTCTATCTGTTTTTCCGGGATTGGCACGCCCTGGCCCCGAACTCCGACGAAGCTGAGGACGCCACCTACGCGCAAGACTTTGGCCCAAATTTCGGGCACAAAGGGCATGTGCAGGAAGGTGTAACAGGAAAACAGCGGCAACCGCACAAGCTTTCGCCGGTCGCTCCAGCGATGTACTTCTGTCACAAGAGGCAGAAAAGTAGTAATGCCTTGGTCCTGGAGCTGAGCGCTAACCGACTTCTCGTGCTGGGAACGAGTGTGGATCGCATACCATTGCGGCTCAACAGCAAATCTCTCAGTCCACTGTTCTGCGGATAACGACTGATGAATCTGGATGCTGCTGCTCACACCACGGTCCTCCGAGTCACATCGGGCAATTTCACTGAATAAAGAAGAAGCTCCGCCTCGCCTAAACACCTTGGCACGAATACGACTCGCCCTGTTCTGAGTAGCTGGCTCGGCCTGCTCTCGTTACCACATTGAGAGGCGTTTCAGGGTGCAAGATTAGGCGACCTCGCAATCGTCTGCAAGATGCGGAATCTCTCAGGGACAAGCCGCACTTAAAAACTGCAGCGGATGGCCCTACTGCCTCGGTCTTTGCCCAGCAGGATGTCTCCAGGACAACCTGACATGCAAGCGATAGGTAAGATAGGCCTACACACGGCGAGTAACAGCCGCGTCGGCGCCCGTCCGGCCTTTGGCAGAAAAGGGAGGAGAAACTGAAACAGGGCTTGATTCTGCTTGCTTTCCCGGTTCGGTGTGCTTATAATCCGCTGCATTCCTTTGGCTAACCACCTCCCCCTGATAGCCGAGTGGTTTGAATCCTTTGTTGCGGTGGACTTCATGTCAGTGCGGGTAGGGTTAAGCGAAGACCGTCCTACAGTCGTGGTCGCGGATGCTAGCAAGATGGGCTCCCAACTTCTGGCTCACACGATTCAGGGCCATAACGACTTTCGAGTGGTCGGTTCTGCCACCACGCGTTCGGAAGCCATGTCCGGTATCTCTGAATTACATCCCGACATCGCGGTGATTAGCTCGCGGCTTCAGGACGGTGCGTTCACCGGCGTGGAGGTCTTGCGGGAACTGCGCACTTTGCAAACGCGGCCACGCGTGATCATGCTGCTGGATGACGACCAATCGGAACTTGTGGTGGAATCGTTTCGCCACGGCGCCCGCGGGATCTTCTGCCGAACGGAACTGACGACGCATCTGCGGAAGTGTATTCTGTGCGTGTCCAAGGGCCAGATATGGGCCAATAACATCCAGTTGGAGCGCATTATCGAGGCGCTCATGCAGGCACCCGTGCCCCGGCTGGCCGACATAACAACATTGAGCAAGCGGGAGGACGAGATTGCTCGATTTGTAGCCTCTGGTCTCTCCAACAGTGAAGTCGCGCAAAGACTCTCCCTGAGCCGGCATACAGTAAAGAATCATCTGTTTCGTGTTTATGAAAGGCTCGGCATTTCCACCCGCATCGAACTCGTTCTCTATGTTTTGAGCCGCTACCAGGGTCCTGAATCAGCGCAGAACCAGCTCGGCGAACAAACCATTGAAAATTGATGCGTAGACTTGCAGGGCCTGAGCGCAGGTTCTTGCGTCATTTAAAATCTCTCTGCTCTCATGCGCAAGATCCTGCGCATGCGCTCGAGAGCAGGATGGTGACAGCGGAGCTTGGGACGTTAGGACATGACTTCGTCCAGTTCGAACTGGCTGGTCGCAGCGAAACCGCTGCCCTGATCGGTACCTGTCACGCGTGTCACTTTTCCTTTGGTTTCCAACATCAGATTTTGCAGGGCACCCCGTGCTAGCGGTGGAAGACGTATCTCGAGGCCAACTGTTGTCCCGACTGACAGGGGCGACGAACAGACTACAAAGACTCCCGAGATACTGATGTTGCTTGTGCGGCCGACGCCCTCTTGATTCCTCCCTGAAGGGTCCGTCCAGCGGTAGATAACCTCAGCTTGCACGCCGAACCGAACAGCTCTTCTCTGTTCCACCGACCTCACTGAGCACACCGATGTCCTCATAGTCTTTATACGGTGGCACGGCAGGCCCTGCAATTTGCATTCCAATCCTCAGTGAACACCCAAAAGCGGCCATACAAGAACACCCCGAAAAGCGGCCATACTTTCAGAAGAAACGTCCAGGACATTGACAGCAGCGGGAGGGTAAGTAGCCTCTCGCAACATGGCGAATGTCTTGAAGGACGAAAAGAAACAGCAAATCATAGCTTTGGGACGACTGGGATGGTCTCTGCGAAAGATCCAGCAGGCCACGCGAGTGCGTCGAGAGACCATCAGCGCCTATCTGAGAGGCGCAGGTGTGGAAATATGGCCGCCGGGAAGATGGAGGCGCGAAAGTAAGGCAAAATCGGCCATACCGGTGATCACCGACTTTGGCGTGGGGTTGAGCGGCAAGGAGCCAGAAAACTCGAAAGGCGTGGGCTCGGCGAGCACCTGTGAACCCTACCGGGAAATCATCGAGCTGGGCCTGAGTCGAGATCGCAATGCCATGGCAATCTGGCAGGATCTGGTCTCCGACTACGGATTCCAGGGTGGATATCAAAGCGTTCGGCGCTTCGCTTACAAACTGCGTGGAGCCCAAGTACCACAAGCGCGGGCGGTGATCCTCACGGCTCC
>Ga0075017_100002782_pt1 | contig 10977 bp, 10 predicted proteins | sample AleBraG_ABR_2012_FD_71475 | JGI IMG/M metagenome (GOLD analysis project Ga0075017, IMG submission 71475) | Freshwater sediment microbial communities in response to fracking from Pennsylvania, USA - Alex Branch Run_MetaG_ABR_2012 | ecosystem: Environmental > Aquatic > Freshwater > Creek >...
TTCGCGAAGGCGATCAGGTCGGGTGCGACGTCGTAGTGCTCGAACGCGAACCACTTGCCGGCGCGGCCGAAGCCGGCCATGACCTCGTCGGCGATGTAGACGATCCCGTACTTGTCGCACAGCGCCCGGACGCCGGGCAGGTAACCCGGCGGCGGGATCAGGACACCGGCCGTTCCGACGATTGTCTCGATCAGGACGGCTGCGATCGTCTGCGGACCCTCGAACTGGATGACCTGCTCGAGGTGGGCGAGCGCCCGCTGGCACTCCTCCTCCTCGGTGGTCGCCCAGAACGAGGAGCGGTACAGATACGGCCCGAAGAAGTGCACGTGCCCGGTCGCGTACTCGTTCGGCCACCGACGATGATCCCCGGTTGCATTGATCGCGGCACCGGTATTGCCGTGGTAGGAGCGGTAAAAGCTCAGGACGTTGTCCCGACCGGTGTGGATCCGAGCCATCCGGATCGCGTTCTCGATCGCGTCGGCACCACCGTTGGTGAAGAACACCTTGTCGAGGCCTTCAGGAGCCAGTTCGACGATCCGGCGTGCGGCCTGCCCCCTCGCCTCGTTGGCGTGCTGGGGTGCCACGGTGGCCAGGCGCGCGGCCTGGTCGGCGATCGCGGCCACGACCTTCGGGTGCTGGTGACCGATATTGACGTTCACCAACTGGGACGAGAAGTCGAGGTACCTGTTGCCGTCGTAGTCCCAGAAATAGGACCCCTCGGACCCTGCCACCGCCAGTGGTTTGAGGGCCTTCTGGGCGGACCACGAATGGAAGACGTGCGCACGGTCGAGGGCGTAAACCTCCGCGCCTCGCTCTGGGTCAGGCGTCCGGTCGCTCATACGTCCCTCCGGGTCCCCGCCGGCTCCGTGCGGGACGGGTCGGCTCGGTGTCTGGCTGTCTGGCTGTCGATAGCTGGGATAGCTGGGCTGACTGGCACCGGGCGTGGCTGCCGGACACCATCGTGTCAGACAGGATGGAGCCATGAGCTTCGAGAATCTCCTCTCCGGTCCCGAGCCCACTCTGCTTCCCGACGACCCCGGACCGCGCGATGCGCTGCAGGCCGGTCGGAGCGCGGCAGAAGTAGCGGCGCAGTTCCCCGAGTCGTCCCTGGCCTGGGCCGAGCTTGCCGACGACGCCTTCGGTCGAGGATCCGTCGTCGAGTCGTACGCGTACGCCAGGGTCGGGTACCACCGGGGACTGGACCAGCTTCGTCGGGCCGGCTGGAAGGGACACGGGCCGGTGCCGTGGGAGCACGAGCCGAACCGTGGCTTCCTTCGGAGCCTGCACGCACTCGGTCGGGCCGCCGGTTCGATCGGCGAAGTCGCCGAAGCGGCCCGGTGCAACCAGTTCCTCGTCGACAGCTCGCCCGCGGCAGCGGCCGAGCTCGAAGGCTGACCGTCGATGCCCGCGATCGTGCTGGTCGGCGCCCAGTGGGGTGACGAAGGCAAGGGCAAGGCAACGGACCTGCTCGGTGCCCAGGTCGACTTCGTGGTGAAGTTCAACGGCGGCAACAACGCGGGCCACACGATCGTGGTCGGCGGCGAGAGGTACGCGCTGCACCTGCTGCCGGCGGGGATCCTCACTGCGGGCGTCGTGCCGGTCATAGGCAACGGCGTCGTCATCGACCTGGCGGTCCTGTGCGCCGAGATCGACGGACTCGCAGCTCGCGGCGTGGACACGTCCAAGCTCGTCGTCAGCGCCAACGCGCACGTGATCCCGTCCTACAACAGCATGATCGACAAGGTGACCGAGCGCTTCCTGGGAAGCCGCAAGATCGGTACGACCGGCCGCGGGATCGGGCCGACATACGCAGACAAGATGAACCGAGTCGGCATCCGCGTGCAGGACTTGTTCGACGAGAAGATCCTTCGCCAGAAGGTCGAGGGCGCATTGAGCCTGAAGAATCAGCTGCTCGTCAAGGTCTACAACCGGCGTGCGGTCACGGTCGACGAGGTCACTGCGGATCTCTTGAGCTATGCCGAACGCATCCGGCCGATGGTCGCGGACACGTCGCTCTTGCTGGCCCGGGCACTCGACGAGGGCCGGACCGTCCTGCTCGAAGGCGGGCAGGCGACGTTGCTCGACGTCGATCACGGCACGTACCCCTTCGTGACTTCCTCCAACGCGACGGCGGGTGGCGCATGCACCGGGTCGGGAATTCCCCCGACCCGGATCAGCCGGGTGATCGCCGTCGTGAAGGCGTACACCACGCGCGTCGGCGAGGGACCGTTCCCGACTGAGCTCACCGGAGCCGAGGGCGAACGCCTACGGACGGCAGGAGGGGAGTTCGGCACGACGACCGGGCGGCCACGACGCTGCGGCTGGTTCGATGCGCCGGTCGCCCGCTATGCCGTGCGCGTCAATGGTGTGACCGACTTCGTCCTGACCAAATTGGACGTGCTCAGCGGTTGGGACCATATTCCGGTCTGCGTCGCCTATGAAGTTGACGGCAAGCGGATCGACGAGCTTCCGGTCAACCAGACCAAGTTCCACCACGCAGTTCCGGTCTACGAATACCTGCCCGGCTGGGAGGACGACATCACCCGGGTCCGCACTCTGGATGAGCTGCCGCCCAATGCGCTCGCCTACGTGCGCTTCTTGGAGCAGGCGTCCGGCGCACGCTTCTCGGCTGTCGGCGTCGGGCCGGGACGGGACGAGACGATTTCGATTCGACCTCTGGTCTAGCGACATGCCCGCTGATCGTCCGATCCCGGTTGTGCTGCGAGGAGAATGGGTCCGGCTCGAACCGCTCGGGATCGAGCACGTCCCCGCTCTGACTGCTGCGACCGCGGGCGACGACCAGGTGTGGGAATGGATGCCCGCCTTTCCGGCGGACGAAGCCGGCATGTCCGTTGTCGTGGAGCGAGCGCTCGCCGATCGAGACCAAGGGACGCGTTTCCCGTTCGCGGTCGTCGATTCGGCGACCGGCCATGCCATCGGCTCGTCGTCCTATCTCGACATCGACCCCGCGAACGAGCGGATCGAAATCGGCTGGACCTGGCTGGCCCGGGCGGCTTGGCGCAGCCCGGTGAACACCGAAGCGAAAATCCTCTTGCTGGGCCACGCGTTCGACACGCTCGGGTACGAGCGTGTCGCTTTGAAGACCCACCACCTCAATGTCCGGTCGCAGGCGGCGATCGCACGTCTGGGAGCGGTGCCCGAAGGCACACTGCGTCACCACATCCGGCACCGGGACGGCACCCGGCGCGACACCGTTTATTTCTCAGTGCTCTCGAGCGAGTGGCCGTCGGTTCGGGAAAACCTCACAGCCCGGTTGAGAGGGTGACGAACTCGGTCCTCAGACCCCCTTCGACCCGGTCGAGCGCAAGTCCTCGCACGCCTCGGTGACTCGCTGCGCCATGCCAGCCTCGGCCAGCTTCCCGTAGGTGCGCGGGTCATAGGCCTTCTTGTTGCCCACCTCGCCGTCCACCTTGAGCACCCCGTCGTAGTTCGTGAACATGTGGTGCACGATCGGGCGGGTGAAGGCGTACTGGGTGTCGGTGTCCACGTTCATCTTCACTACGCCGAAGTCCAGCGCCGCACGGATGTCCTCGAGCGCTGAGCCGGAACCGCCGTGGAAGACGAGGTCGAACGGTTTGGAGCCGTCGGGCAAACCGAACTCGGTCGCGACGGCAGCTTGCAGTTCGCCCAGGATCTCGGGGCGCAGCTTCACGTTTCCCGGCTTGTAGACGCCGTGAACGTTTCCGAACGTAGCAGCGAGGAGATACCGCCCCCGCTCGCCCAGGCCCAGCTTCCGCGCGGTCGCTATCGCGTCCTCGGGCGTCGAGTAGAGCTTGGCATCATGCTTTGCCTCGACTCCGTCCTCCTCGCCGCCGACGACGCCGATCTCGACCTCGAGCACGATGCGCGCCTTGCTGGTCCGGTCCAGCAGTTCGGATGCGATGTCCAGGTTCTGCTCGAGCGGCACCGCGGAGCCGTCCCACATATGCGACTGGAACAGCGGCTCTTCGCCGCGGGCGACCCGCTCCACGCTGAGCTCCAGCAGTGGACGGAGAAACCCGTCGAGCTTGTCGGCCGGGCAGTGATCTGTGTGCAGGCCGATGTTGACGGGATACTTCGCCGCCACTACGCGCGCGAACTCCGCCAGAGCGCTGGCTCCGGTGACCATGTCCTTCAGTTGCTGCCCCGAGGCGAACTCGGCGCCACCCCACGAGACCTGGACGATTCCGTCACTCTCAGCCTCGGCGAACCCCCGGATCGCCGCGACGATCGTTTGTGACGAGGTGCAGTTGATCGCCGGATACGCGAACGCACCGGCCTTGGCTCGGTCGAACATGTCCGAGTAGATCTCGGGCGTCGCGATGGGCATGGAAGCGCTCCTCGGGTCCAGCTCGAATGCCGGGCGGTCTGCGGTGCGGGCCATCCTCTGAGGCGGTCATCCTCTGAGGCGGTCATCCTCTGAGGCGGTCATCCTCTGAGGCGGTCATCCCCTGAGGCGGTCATCCTCTGAGTTACCCCATCCTCTCAGGTCTGCCCGAACACGTGCTGCCTCACCCATGCGTGCATCGCGATCGCCGCGGCAGCGCCCGCGTTAATCGACCTGGTCGAGCCGAACTGCGCGATCTCGAGGACGTCCGCGCAGGCGGCGCGAGCCGCTTCGCTGAGCCCGCTCCCCTCCTGACCGAACAGGAGCACGCACGCCACCGGAAAGGTGAATCGTTCCAGCGGAACAGCGCCTTCGACATTGTCCACGCCCAGAATCGGTACGCCGGTCGAGGCTGCCCAGGTCGCGAGGTCGGCAACGGTCGCGTGGTGCTGCACGTGCAGATAGCGATCGGTCACCATCGCACCGCGACGATTCCAGCGCCGCCGGCCGACGACGTGCACAGCGCTGGCATTGAATGCGTTCGCCGTTCGCACGACCGACCCGATATTGAAATCGTGGGTCCAGTTCTCGATCGCCACGTGAAACGGATTCCGGCGGGTGTCCAGATCGTCGACGATCGCTTCGACGGTCCAATAGCGGTAACGGTCCGCGACATTGCGGCGGTCACCGCCGGCCAACAGTTCCGGGTCGTATCTCGGGTCGACAGGCCACGCCCCCTTCCACGCCCCTATGCCCACTTCTTGCGGTTCGCGAAACCCGTCCGGCCGGTCCGTCACTTCCGAGCCGTCGGCGGCGTGCGGCAACTCCGGCGGCTCGGGCACCCGGAAAGCGTGCCATGCGCACGTCCACAGAACCGACACGTACCATCCACCAATGCCTTCGGTCCTCGGCGCCAGCCTGCTTGATCCGACTCACCTGGCGAGCACGCTCGGCCTGCTCGGCATCTTGGCGATCGTCTTCGCCGAAACCGGCCTCCTGGTCGGGTTCTTTCTTCCCGGGGACTCGTTGCTCTTCGCCGCGGGCCTGCTGAGCGCGCAAGGAGTTCTGCACACGCCACTTTGGTTGCTGTGCCTGCTGATCTCGATCGCCGCGATCCTGGGCAACCTGGTGGGCTACGCGATCGGTCTGAAGGCCGGTCCGGCTGTCTTCCGCAAGCCGAGCTCGCGATTCCTGCGCCCGGAGTACATCGATCGCACCGAGAAATTCTTTGCTCGATACGGGGCCGCGTCGATCGTTCTCAGCCGGTTCGTACCCATCGTTCGGACGATCATCTCCGTGATGGCGGGCGTCGGCAGGATGAACCTGCGGATGTTCGTTCTGTGGACGGTCGTCGGTGGACTGCTATGGGGGACGAGCGTCACCTTGCTCGGCCATTGGCTCGGGCACTACGCATTCGTGCGCAACCACATCGAGATCATCTTGATCGCGATCGTCCTCGTTTCGGTCGTCCCGATCTACTTCGAACTGCGCCGGCGCACCCGCACCGTCAAAAGCTGACCTTCGGAACTGAGCGGACGTCGGGATCGTCGGTCGAGAAGTATTCAGCCTTCTTGAAACCGAATATCGCGGCCACGACAGCCGAGGGGAATGTCTCGATGCGAGTGTTGAGTGCTCGGACGTTGCCGTTGTAGAAGCGCCGGCCGGCGGCGATCCGGTCCTCGGTTTCGGCAAGCTGGCGACCGAGTTCGAGGTAATTGGCGCTCGATTTCAGATCCGGGTAGGCCTCGGCAACCGCGAACAGCCGGCTCAAGGCCCCCGACAGCGCGCTTTCCTGAGCCGCCTGGGCAGCCGGCCCGCTCCCGGCGGTTGCCGCCGCGGCCCTCGCGGCGGTGACCGATTCGAGCGTCTGCCGCTCGTGCGCCGCGTAACCCTTCACCGTCTCGACGAGATTCGGCACCAGATCGTGGCGGCGGGTCAGCTCGACGTCGATCTGACGCCACGCCTCCCCGACGAGATTGCGCTGCCGGATGAAGCGGTTGTACGACAGCACCACGCCGCCGAAGACAGCAACGATGGCTATCAGCACGATCCACGACGCGGTGGTCATGCGGCACCTTCGTCAGCCGGAGGGAGGGGCACCACACTCGCATCGGCGTCATAGCGCCGATCTTGATAGCCGTGGTCGGCCCATACGAAGCTCGGGATGCCCTCCACGACAGCGCGAATCGTGGCCAACCGGACGAGCAGGTCGGCGGGATCGAGCTTCCCGCTCGCCCACGCGATCAGCTCGGGCCCTTCGATCCGCCAGGCGAGGACCGGAGCGCTGAGCAGCGCCTGCATCGTGCTCGGCGCCAAAACGTCCGACGCGAACTTCGGCTGCCGCGCCGTAACCCGGAAGCGTCGATTGAAGTCCTCGCTCTCGAGCTGGATCTCGGATCCGATGCCGATCGCTGCCTCGACGCGGCTGAGCACGCTGGCCGGGACGATCTGCATTGTCGGCAACCAGGCCGGCAGGCTGACGCCCACCACGGCGAAATGCTGCGTTCCCCCACCTTGCTCGGCGCCACCGAGGCCGCGACGTCGGGAGTCGGTCTGGTACGAGTAATCGAAGGCCACGAACGAGCGGCCGTGGGCGACACCGTTGATCACATTGCGCGAGCGACGGTTGTGCCCGGTATCGAACGGGGTACCACGCCATCGCGACGGGACCGAATCGTCCCGCGCGGTGTATCCCCAGCCTTCGGCCGCACAGAAGCTGACCAGGAGCCGACGCCGTCGATCGTCCTGCCACCACCCGTAGCCTGCGACCGCGGTCGCGACGACCACTCCGAAGACGAGCAGCCCTGGGACGAGGGCCGCTTCCATTCTGATTGTGTCGGCAGGCGCGAGCGACTAAGTAAGGCCCGGGTGCGTCAGAGACCGAGGTCCGCCAGCGAGTACGCGGCCAGGTAGGGCAGCCCGTAGCCGGCCACGGCTCGGGCAGCTCCGCGCTCGACCAGCACGGCGACTCCCACGACTTGCGCATCGGCCTCGCGCAGCGCGTCGACGGCGGTCAGGACCGAGCTGCCGGTCGTCGATGTGTCCTCTACGGCCAGTACCCGGCGGCCGGCGACGTCCGGACCCTCGATCCGCCGCTGCAGCCCGTGAGCTTTGCCTTCCTTGCGGACGACGAATGCGTCCAGCGACCTGCCACGAGCTGCGGCGGCGTGAAGCATCGCCGTGGCCACCGGGTCCGCGCCCAGCGTCAGGCCACCCACCGCGTCGTAGTCGAGCCCGGACGTGAGGTCGAGCATCACCTCGCCGACCAGCCCCGCTGATCGCCCGTCGAGCGTGATCCTGCGGAGATCGACGTAGTAGTCGGCTTCCTGCCCGGACGAGAGCACCACCCGCCCGCGGACGACAGCCTTCTTGCGGATGTCGTCGAGCAACCGTTCCCGAGCATCGCTCATGGATGCCGAGCCTACGGCAGCTCGATCGCTGCGCGGCCCGGTCGCCATCCCGCTTGAGCGCCGCTCGCCAGCGGCAACCGGTGTCGAAAATGGCCTCGGCGGTGCACCGGCCTACCCCTCCAGGGGCCGGTACACCGCCGGGCGGTACGTTCGAGACCACCCCCTCGATGGTCCCGAACTGTCCGGATCCACCCCCTCGATGGATCCGGATGTGTCGGGCCAGCCCCCTCGGCGGGCCCGACACGTCTTTCTCAGCGCTCGAGCTCCCGAAGGAGCGCGAGCGCCTGCTCGTAATCCGCCGGAAGCGGTTCGAGCCAAACCCGCGGCGGACGCCGCGAAGCACGCGACAACCCCGCCACGATCAAGCGGACGTCAACCAGGTCCTTGAGGCGAGCGAGGCTCGGGCCGAGGTCTTCGTCCCTGTTCACCAGCGCTCCGACGCGCCCCGAACCAAGCGCAACCAAGGACTCGCCCCCGGCGTAGAGCTCGCGAAGGCAGTCGGCCAGGACGCAGACGCGAGCAAGCCGCTGCCACGGATCGGGGGTCATCACCGATGCGTCGAGGACGAGCAGCGCCGTGGTTTCGGTCACCAGCCGGTTGTCGGCCACCGCGGTTCGGTAGACCTCGCCGAGCCGGGTACGCAGGTAAGACGGTGTGGCAAGACCGGTGATCGCGTCCTCGCAGGCTGCGGTGCGGATCGTCGCCACGCCCGCGTCGGCCCAGCCGCCGGTGAACGACCGCACGACCTCGAACGGCGGCGCGTCGAGTCCGACAGACGAGTAGAGCGAGGCCAGATCGTCGAGTGCCTCGGGCAGTCCGACGCCGGCTTCGCCACGAACGGCACCGAGAAGCTCGGCGGGGACCGTCGCATCCCGCCCGTCCGCGACGGTCTCCGCCAGCGCATCGACGGCTGGATCCCACCAATCCGCCGGGTGTGCCCAGGCGAACTCGGCGCTCCGCCGTTGCCACTGGGCTCGAACAGCGGACGCGGGTCCGCTCAGCGGAAAGAGAACCGCAAGCGCATCGTCGCTCATCCCGGTCCTCCGTCCTGGCTTTCGACACCGGACCGACCTCTCGTCGGCCCTCGACATGGATGAGACGGCGCTCGGACTCAACCGTGACGCGAAAATGGTCGAAAGATTCTGCGGACGATGCCGGCGCTGCGACGCCCCGTAGCGCCGACACCCGTCCGAGCACGAAACCGAGCCCGACCGAGACCCGCAGACGCCCCTCGCGGTCGCAAGGACGGACGGCGAGCATGGCCATCAGGTGACCTCCGGCGCAGCTCCGGTGCGCAGGTTGGTGGTGGCCCCGCCCGCACGTACCATTCACGCGCCCAGGGGAGGAGACACCGCTCGTGACCGAACCGCCGCTCAACTTCGAGCTGGCGTCCGTCGACGCCCCAGGGCCCAGCGACGCCGAACTGATTACGGCGGTCCGCGCGGGTGACACTGCCGCGTTCGGTCCGCTGTTCGATCGTCACGTCGGCGCCGCTCGCGCGCTGGCACGGCAACTCACCCGAGACCCGAACGAGGCGGACGACCTCGTTTCGGAGTCGTTCGCGAAGGTTCTGACCGTCGTCCAGTCAGGTGGCGGTCCGGATGTCGCCTTCCGCGCCTACCTCCTGACGACGCTCCGGCGGTGCGCGTACGACCGTTCCCGCGCCGGTGCACGAGTCGAGGTCTCGGACGACCTCTCGGCTTACGACCCGGGCGTTCCGTTCGTCGATCCAGCACTCGAAGGCCTTGAGCGCTCGCTCGTATCCCGTGCCTACCTGACCCTGCCCGAACGCTGGCAGACCGTTCTCTGGCACACCGAAGTCGAAGGTCTCAACCCTGCTGAGGTCGCCCCGCTCCTCGGGCTGACCGCGAACGGAGTGGCCGCCCTCGCCTACCGGGCTCGTGAGGGCCTCCGGCAGGCCTATCTGCAACAGCACCTGATGGGCCCGCTCGACACCGACTGCAAGCCGTTCTCCGATCGGCTCGGCTCCTACGCGCGCGGCGGCCTGTCCAAGCGGGAGACCGCCCAGGTGGAGAGCCATCTCGAAGGATGCGAACGCTGCCGGGCGCTCGTGCTCGAACTCACCGAGGTAAGCCATGGCATGCGAGCGGTCATCGCTCCGCTGTTCCTCGGACTCGCCGCCGCCGGCTACCTCAAGGCTGGAGCGTTGCTCGGAACCGGGGCGGCCGTAGCGACTGCCGCGGCCCACGCCGGCGGTGCGGCTACCTCGGGCGCTGGCGTCGGGACGGGAGCGGCAAGTGGCGCAGGGGCCGCCGGCGCCGGTACGGCTGCCGGGGCGGGCGGCGCAGCCGCCGGAGCGGTCGCAGGGGCAGCGGGGATCGGTATTGCCGGGGCTGCGGCCGCCGGCGTAGGGCTTACCGCCGGGGGCGTCGCAGCTGTGGCAGCATCCGGCGCGGGGGCAGGATCGACCGCCGCGGCTGGTGCAGCCGCCGGTGCAGCCGGCTCGGGTGCAGCCGGAGCGGCAGGTTCGGCCGCAGCAGCAGGCTCGGCCGCGGCAGCCGCGGCCGCAGGGGCGGGACCGGCGAGCGCAGCGGGTGCGGCGGGAGCTGGATCAGGCTCCGGGGCGGGCGGTGCGTCGGGCGCAGGCGGAGTGGCAGGCGGTGCATCCGGAGGCGCCGGAGCCGGCGGCGGCGGAGCCGGGCTCTTCGGCGGAATGTTCGGAGGCGGCTGGGTTGCCGGCGCGGCCGCGGCAGTGATCGCCGTCGTCGCTACGACCGCAACCGTGGTGCTCATCAATCATTCGGGCGGCGGCAGTCCGGGAGCGGCCGGCCCGCCCGCGGCTTCGGGTCCGTCCGTTCCGGGTCCGACGAGTCCGGCGGGGGCCCTCCCTTCTGGCTCGTCCGGAGCTACGACGAGCGGGCAGGCCACCGGGCCCGCCGGCGCGGGTTCCAACGCGGGTGGGACTGGCTCGAACGCTGCGGGCGGAGCGACCGGCGCCGGAGGCGGAGGCGGAACCGGCGGCGGAGGCGGAACCGGTGGTGGCTCCGGAAGCGGCTCGGGTGGTGGCGGAAGCACCTCTCAACCCACGGTGACCACCGGGCCGACCGGCACCACGCCGACGAGTACTCCCACGCACACACCGACGCCGACCCCGACCCCGACGCCCACCCCCACGCCCACGCCGACTCCGACGAACCCCGCCAGCCTTGTCGTCACGTACGTCCAGCTCGGCGATCTCGTCCAGGGCCGGCCCGGGATCGTCGGCTACACGGTGGCCAA
>Ga0075017_100002784_pt1 | contig 10973 bp, 8 predicted proteins | sample AleBraG_ABR_2012_FD_71475 | JGI IMG/M metagenome (GOLD analysis project Ga0075017, IMG submission 71475) | Freshwater sediment microbial communities in response to fracking from Pennsylvania, USA - Alex Branch Run_MetaG_ABR_2012 | ecosystem: Environmental > Aquatic > Freshwater > Creek >...
GCAATGGCATCGACGGGAGACCAATTCATAGCCGGCACGTTTTCTGGATTCATGTGGCACTCAGTTCTGGATCAGTGCATCCCGCAGGAGGTCATTCCTGGATGCTGTCGACGCAGCCTCTGCCGGAAAGCCGGGTTTGGTTCCGACCATATAGTGTTCCCACCAGAGGGCGAAATTTAACAAGCACCAAGCCTGGAACGAATGCGCACCGGACGCTTTCGAAGGTAACAGCAAGCGCTTCAGTTCTGTCGCGTCGAAGAGGTTCGTCTGGCGGTTGAATGCTTCCAACTTGGTTCGGGAAAAGTTCCCCAGACGGTCGAATGACCATTCATAAATCGGGACGCCGAATCCTTGTTTCTTGCGATCGATCAATTCGTCCGGAATCAACCCACGAACTGATTTCTTAAGAATGTATTTGAGCGTCCCGTGCTTGATCTTGACCGCGGTTGGAATGCTCATCGCCAGTTCCACGAACTTATGGTCCAGGAAAGGAACTCGCCCTTCAAGACTAACGCCCATGCTCATTTTGTCCACTCGCATCAGTAGCAGCTCCGGCAGTCGGAGGTTGAGGTCTAAGTATGTCATCCAGTGCAAGTCCGATGGCTCCCAAGCTTTTTCTTCAAAGCGTTTGCGGATCGGCTGTAACGCATTCCACGAGGTCAGATCCCCGAGTCGCGACTGCAGACCCTGGGAGATCAGCCGCCGCTTCCCGGTCTCCGTGAAGACCTCAGCGCCCCCCCAGAATATAGGCTGACCAAAGGCTCCACGGCGAAGCAATTCGTATGGCCAACCTCTGTCTTTGCCAAGTAGCCGCAGACCTGACAGACCAGCTTGCTTGAAAGCGCGTGGGACCGGCGCATTGTTTAGTTGCTGGAGTCTCAGTTTGGTTCTCCATCCGCCATAACCCCAGAACAACTCGTCCGAGCCTTCTCCAACCTGACAGACGACTACACCGTTCTCTCGCGCCAACTTGGAGACATAGTAAAGCGGCACACAAACAGGATCGGCGATGGGTTCGTCCTGTAAGTGAACCATGCGAGGCAGAAAAGCGAGCAGGTCTTTTTGTGTCAGGATTTGTTCGTGATGTTCCGTGCCCGCGACCTCGGCCATTCGGCGGGCGTAATGTAGTTCGTTCTGGTAGCTCTTGTATGCTCCTTCGTAGCCGATGGCAAAGGTTCTTACTGGCCCCCCCTCGCCTTCCGAGAAGAGTGCGGTGTTTGTGCTGGAATCGATGCCGCCTGAAAGAAATACCCCGACGGGCACATCGCTGATCTTCCGGAGCCGAACTGCAGTGCGCAACTCGCCCAGTAGGCGCTCTACAATCTCTTCCTCGGAAACTCCGACCAGGGGTTGGGTGTGCTCCCATACGTCCCAATACCGGTGCTCTCGGACTCCTCCATCGCCGCTGAATCGCAACCAAAAGCCAGCAGGCACCTTGTGGATCCCCGAAAACAATGTCTTAGGGGCAGGCGTGGCTGAGAACGAGAGATAGTGATAAAAAGCCTCCTCGTCAAGGCCGCGCTCCTGATCCGGGTCCTGTAAGAGCGCCTTGATCTCGGATGCAAAAGTAACTCTGCCGTGATGGACGCTGTAGTACAAGGGTTTAATGCCGATGCGGTCACGAATGAGCCAGAGCTCGCGTTTCTTGGTATCCCAGACGCCGATCGCGAACATACCGCGGAAGCGGTCAATGCAATCGATCCCCCACTCCTCAAATGCGTGCAGAATGACCTCCGTGTCGGAGTGGTGCGTTCTCCAGGTGTGCCCTCCGCGCTGCTTCAGTTCTGCTCGTATCTCCGCGTGGTTGTATATCTCCCCGTTAAACACGACCCAGAGACTGCCATCCTCGTTTGACATGGGCTGAGCAGCACTCTCTGACAGGTCGATGATGGCCAGACGCCTGTGTCCCAGACCGACGTGGCGGTCTGGCGAGATCCAGTTCCCAGCCCCGTCCGGCCCGCGATGCGCCATGGTGTCTCGCATCGCGGTCAGCAGAGTTTCAGAGATGGTGAATCTACTGTCCTGAAACGAGAGCACTCCGACTATGCCGCACATAAGTCCTTTCTTGATCGATGGAGAGAAAAACAAAACCAGGACGAACTTCAACCATCAGTCTTTGGGGATCTGACCGGGCGAGCTGTAGTAACCATACTTGCCGTAGTAAGAGAGTTCCGGAGAAGCGAGATTCGCAGCGTTGAGCACAATGCCGATTACCACAGCGTTGACTTGGACGAGCAACTCCTGGGCACGGGCAAAAGCCTCCTGCGGCGTGTAGCCCGACCGTACCACCAGAATTACGGCATCCACACTCGCAGACAATCGTATCGCGTCTGATAGCAGAAGCACGGGTGGACTATCGATGATGACGTGGTCGAATTGCGTGCTCCACTCCTGCAGCAACTCCTGCATAGCATCTGATCCAACCAACTCAGCCGGTTCAGCGCCCACTGGACCTGCAGGCATTAAAAATAGATTTGCAATGCCGGGAGCAGGGTGAATCGCGCTCTCGGATGCGCCTGTGCTGTCCCCTACCGGCACATTCTGGCGAATGCGGAGGAGAGTGCTCACGCCATTCGTAACCGCTAGCCGCATGATTTCATGTACGCGGGGTCGGCGGAGGTCGGCATCAACCAACAGCACTCGTCTCCCTTGCCGGGCAAGAATAATCGCAAGATTCACAGTTGTCGTGGTTTTGCCTTCTCCGGTGATCGCACTCGTGACTAGGATTGTTTTCGGTGGCACGGGGGCAGAGAGCAGAATCGAACTCACGAGCGCGCGGTAACATTCAGCCATGGGCGACATGGGATCCGCGTTGACCATCAGATGGCCAGGATCGGCGCACGACGAGCTCAAGCTCAGTCGTTGGCCGGCCGACATCTTTGATGCGACTCTCGACTCTAGGGGAATGATTCCGAGCTGCGGAAAAACTGAAAGCACTTGCATCTGCTGTAGACTATGAACTGTGCGGTCAAACCTTTCCTGGATGAAAGCCAGCCCGATCCCCCCCGCCAGTCCCAACACTACCGCCATAAGCAGGTTGCGAAGAATGTCAGGCTCGACTGGCACAGCTGGAACTTGGGCAACATCCACTACCTGAATGTTGCTGGACCGCAGGCCCGCCGAAACTCCGGCCTCCTTCAGTTTTTGCAGCAGCCCCTCATACAGCTCACGGTTCGATTCAGCATCACGCTTTAGCAAGCTGTATTCAATGGCGCTCTCGTTCAGCTTGTTTGCCTGCTGTTTTTGCTCTTCCACTGCAGCCCGGATCATTTTCTCCCGGGCCAAGGCTTCAAGATACTGGGTCCGCACCCGACCTGACATCTTGTGCAATTCTGCGTCAATCTCGCTCTGCGTTTCCTTCAGCTGATCGCTTAGTTCTCGCACTTTCGGGTTCGAGGGCCCCATTTGTACCGCAGCCTGCGCGTATTGGGTCTTGAGGTCCGCTTCTTGAGCATGCAGCTTGTCTATCAGTGCGTCCCGTTCGGCTTTCGCCGTCAGTTCGACGTTTCCGGCTAGAGTGAGCCGGTAGCTAGCCTCCTTGCTGATGCGATCTGCCTGCGCTGCAATCTGTTCCCGGTTCAGATCGTCGAGACTGGTCGTAACCACATTCTGCTTATCGTCAAGCTCAAGGAAGCCGTGTTCTTTCTGATAATCCACGAGTCTCTGTTGCGAATCTTGGACCTTGGTTGCGAGCTCGGCCAGTTGCTGCGTGAGCCAGTTTGACGTCTGCATCGTGGACTCAAACCGCATCTTGAAGTTGTGCTCAATGTACGCTCGTGTTACTGCATTGGCGATGTCCGCCGAGAGTTTCGGATCTTTGCTCTTGTAGCGGATTTCGATCACGCGTGTATTTTTTTCTTTGGATACAGACAGGCCGTTCTTGAAAATCTTCAACAATGACTGACGTTCTCGGGCAGTAAGTTCGGGGGGCGTGCTCCCGTTTGTTGCGGGGGGGGCTGCAGCCCGTCTGTCTACGAAGGCCAGGTTGCTATCGAGGTGCAGCTCCCCGATGACTTGCAGGCCAACAGTGTCACTTTCCAAGATTTGCTGCTGCGTATCCAGTGATACAGAATATTCGTCATCCGCCGGCCGCTCGTCGGCCGAGTTTTTGAATCCCAGAGGATTGGTGCTTTCACGGTTAAAAAGGATCCTGGCAACCGCTTCGTACTTGGGCCTCATTAGGAAGGAGGCCCCTAGAACCAGGAGTACGACTAAGAGGAAGAAGCCAATTACCGTGAATTTTCTCTTTCGCAGGACCTGTAAAGCGACGGAAAAGAAGTCGGGTTCCAGAGGTCGGGGCACTCGAGGCACAATTTGAGGAGAGCGCGGCCGTGCCAGTCTTTCCGAAAACTCGCTGCGCAAGATTTTCCCCTCCGAATCCGTACTTCCGCGAAGTTCAGCAAAACGGCTCATGGAGACTCTTTAAGGTGTAGAGGTTGGTTGGATTTGTGTTTGATGGAAGCCTTAACACCATTAACATTTTTTCCTGGTTGCGCGGAGCAAGGTTGCCGATATCGAAATCAGCAGCGACCTCATTCATCACATCTACATCGAGCGTGCTTTGTTTCAGAATAGAGCCTAAAGCGAGGGCGCTAAAGCAGTAATTGTTAATGATGCGTGAAATGCCGCCGCTAGAGTCCGCAATCGAATCGAGCACCTTAGGAGTGAATAGGGCTCCGCCGCTGCCTCCGGCAACTTGCAGCCGGTGTTCGACATACCGCTTCCCTGCAGGCGAGGATAGAGGCCCAGTGAACTAAACAGCGAAACGCGTGGCCGGAGTTGACTGAGGGACGGGCTGGCCAACTTCTCAGCTAACTGTGGCTGCCCCGGGAGCACGATTTGTAATAATTTCTTCGTCGGAGTCTCGAAATCGGAGAGGAGCAGAACCTCTCCAGGACCGATGTTCTCACGTTTTGAGCCTCATCGATGATCAACAGGACCGCCTTCCCCCGGGCTTCCTGTAAGAGAACCTGATTGAACTGTTCGTGCAGGGCTGCGAGGTCCCCCTCCCTAGATTCACACCCCCTTTCTGTTAGAAGTAATTTCATGAACTCGCCAGACCTACATTAGATCTGGAACAGGAACGCAGTGGGAGCCGATGTATGGAACTTCAGCAGCAACCCAAGCAGGATCGTGGTTGTTCCTGTATCCGGAGGAGCAATCAAAGCAAGCAATCCCCGAATTCCGTAATGCAAAAACGCGAGTGCTTCCTTGCGCGGGGCTGAGATAAAGAAAACGCGGATCGGGCGTAAACCCCGAACGGCCGTTGTTTAAGGTCATAGAAACTCAAGAACATGATTTGTGCCTGCGATATCGCCGATGGCCTTGCTGGATCTTGGCTTCGATCCTTTAGGCACTTCTAGCGTGACAAAAAGTGCGCGGGAATGGCGGGAGCTGGCGAGTCAAGTGGTGACGCATCGTGTGCGCAACGCTTCCAAACCAGGCATGAATCACCCATAACAACGAATCTGCGAACTTAACCCGCATGTTTGTACAGAACTTCTCCCACGCCAATCGCTACACGCCCTGGCACTGTCGACAGCACATAGCCGCCAACTTTGCTGATATTAGTTCGAACCCAGGCCGGCCAATGATGAGACGGTGCTGGACAACGCCAATACGTCAATGGCGATTCCACAGTTCCCCACTTCGATTTGAAGTTGATAAGTCCCGGATTGTCCAGATCGGAACGGCCCATATCGAAAGTGTGGGCGCCCGACTCTTTGGATTCCTTAATGGCTCGCCAAAGCAAAAACGGCATACCCGCTAAGTTGTGACATCTCTTGTCCGAGCCGCCATACTTGTAAGTGACCGAACCATTGTGGGAAAGCGTGAGTATGGCGGCTATCGGCACATCCAATTTGGAAGCGACTCGAATTTTGCCTCCTTCCTCGAAGGCCGACAACAGACCTTGATACCACTGCATTGATTTTGGGGGCACGCCGTGTCGTTGGCTGGTTAGGACGAGGAGGTGATAGAACTTATTCAGTAAATCTGCGGAGACTCCTTCCTCATATAACAAGCCTACTCTCTCCGCATGCACAATTCTTCTCTGCACTGAGTCCTTGTGAAGGGACTTCAAAATTACTTTTAGATCTGGCCTTAAATCGAGGGAATGAATGCGGTAATGCCCCTGCTCACGAAAGCTGGTGTTTTCACGAAAGCGGATATTGCCGTCGCTCAGGGGCCTGATCTCTGCGTATCGACCCTTCACTCCATGGGTTCTGGAAATACAATCGAGCAGCTCGTACAGATTCTCAGCTCCAGTGACGAGCGGGCTGCAGTGGTCGGCAAAAGGGATTGAGACCAGGCGTTTGCCCGTGAACCAGCTGTCAACGCGGCAAAAGACGATGGCATCCCTTAATTCAGCTCGCGGTGGAGATGTTGTAAACGCCAGTGGCAGGTATCCATAGGTTCGGTGGAGTGCCTTCAACCAGCTTAACGTATGAAAGACCGACGCTTTGGGATGTACACGCACGAACTCCGACCAGCGAGTGTCCTGCAGCGGATCGATCTGATAAACAGACATATGAGATTTCGTCTTGCTTGACTAGCCCTTCTAAGGCCTTCTATTTCTTGATGAAGGAGCACACGGATGCTCAAATCAAGCCGGTCTCATCATGTGACTTTCGATGGGCTCACTCGCAAGAACCTTTCAATCGATCCGCCATTGTTTGCAACGCAGCCCCTTTGCTTGAACTTCCGGCTAGTCAGTCGCCGTGCAAGGTGCACTTTAGTCTGCTCATCATCCGGCTTTGGAAAGAGGGTCAAACGCGGTGTTCCCGTCAGAGCGCCGATTCCCCTGCGACAATACTCCACTCTAGATTGGCCCTCTCGATCTAGCCGCCTTTCGATGGATTGAGCCCGCCCCAACGCTGGTGAACTGTGAGTCATTGGGCGTTGCAACACTATCCGACGCGCAAAGCAGGGTCGAGATCGCCAGGAGCATCCACGCCTGAGACCATCTCATGTAAGAGGTTCGGATGGTGCAAAAGCGAAGGACGCGATAGTAAAAGAAGCCCCGGTCATCCCACATGTGATTCATAGCCCATCGGAACACCGAACCTGCCAACGGGAGATTGTCCGGGTGGAGATCTCTAAGCTCAAGCAGCGTGATAATGCTCTGCGCCACGCAGTGAATGTCCACAGGATAGGTGCGGTTGTGGAAGTATCTGACGGCACCATCCTCGCGGAAAAAGTGGGCCCGGTAGAAGTCGGTCCCTCGTCGAATGCACGATTCGAACTCCGCGATCTTGGCATGGCGGCCAATGGACTGCAACGAACAGAGATTGTATCCGGTATGGAAATTGTCAATCCATCGTTGTGACGCTGCCTCGCCGTAGTCCCACGAACCATCTGCGCGCTGCTTTGCGGCCGAGTAGCGGGCGACCTTGAGGGCAGGATCCAGGAATTTCACCGCGCCTGTGTGCTTGTACACACGGCACAATAAAGCCGCGGCAAGGAAGTTTGCGTTGTGGGTCTGGCTCTGAACCGAGGGTAGAGGATAGCTGAACCCCGAAAGAGAGTGACCGTCAGTCCAGTACAGCCGGTCTAGAATGTACTCTGCCGCGCTCACTGCCATGCTCAGACACCGTGACTCGTGGCGCTGCTCGTAGGCATCGAGAAGGGCGCTGGCGACAAACGACGTGCAAACTAGGTTAGGCGCTCCTTTGGGCACCACCATTGAGCGCCCCTGCCACGGAAAACTGTACCCCCAGCACCAGTAGGGCTCCCCTGGTGATCGAAGGACAATCAGCCTATCGATCATCATTTGGATGAGGCCTTCCTGATTGACCATCCCGATCTTTGAGAGCTTGAGGAACGCCGAGAGAAAGAGCCCGATAGCTTTCGGATTCTGTGTTCTTGGAATGAGTGCAACCCGGCGGATGTTAATCGGACTCCGCTTTAAAGCCTGGGTAACAATGAGCCGCGGAAGTCTGAAGTGCAGGAATGGCAGCCTTTCGAACACTTTGCTGTTGAGAGCGTCGTAGGGATCGTAGCCCGCCCAATCGTTCTCCTGACAATAACCCACAAGCTTCCGTATCGCTGCTTCAGCGTCATGGTCCACCTCGAAGTGAGGTCCGCAGGGCATCGAGTGCGGCGCAAATGTCTGCGCATGCAGCTGACGAGGCAACATGTGATCGAAAGAAATTTTCTCAAGGCCCATCTGCAGTGAGCCGCTCAGACGGGTAAAACCAGGGCGCAGATCTGGGCAAGGGCTTCTTGGAGGAAGCGCTTACGAATTCGGCACGCCCCAGTTGGCACTCCCGATGGCTAGTGACGAGCGCTGCCTCTTATGTCTTGCTGCGACACCACGAAGCAGATGGTGCACTCCGAGGCGCCTTGGGCGATGGCGATTGTCTTCACCTTCTTGCGGCTCAGCGCACCGAACGTACGCCCGACAATGCCGTTCATGCAGCGCATGTTCTGGCCGATAACCGTGACCATTGCAAAAGTCGGATCGAGGGTGATGTGTTGCATTTTGTCGTGCGCCAGATCCTGTGCGAATTCGCGGCGTAGGGACTCGACGAGAGGCCGGGTTGCAAGGTCGTCACCGGGGACGATGAAATCCGGTTCTGTCGCGGCGATCGCATCGGCGAATGACATCAAAGGCATGAGCCAGTGGTAGGTGTGGGTGCAGCGCACAGCACGTGTGTTCGCCAGTGGATGACGAGGAGGACAGACAGCTTGAACCGTGCACCCTGCTTTTGCCAGAGCGATCGCCAACCGAGCGGTCGGGAACCAACCATCAGTCGTAGCCAGCAACACCGTTGGCTTCAAGTTGTCCAAGCCTCCGTATCCAAAATCAAGCTCAAATAAAGCATTGCCGAGAGTTCAAGTTCAAGAACCGAGAGATGCCCTAGTTCTCTAAATGTTGGTTGAGCGTCTTGCCCTATCCCGCTGATTGTCAGGATGCTCGTTTGCAAGCGTTTGGCAAGACGGAAGACTTGGATCCGGCCATCCAGACAAGGTTACGAACAATGGTTTCGAGCGCCGAGCTGTTGGTTCCCTCGAGATTCTGCTTCAACCGTCGCTTCCGCACCGCTTTTATTTTTGTCCTGACATCATCGACGGTTTGCAATAGAACCAGGCGCTCTTGGTCGGCAAGATAGCGATCGACGGCTCCAATTTTTCCGCGGAAGGTGCTGTAAACTGGAACTCCCATTGCCGCCGCTTCGCGATTCATCGTACCCCCACCACCGATCAAAAGGTCAGAATTCCAAATTAAGTTGAGACCATCCTCAACATGCTGCGGGATCAGAATTTTGCCCGAGGCAATGTCTCCAGCCCAAGCCGAACGTAATTCCTCTTCCTGCCTCTTGTTTCTTGGCAGAAGAAGGATCTTGGTGCACGGGCGGCTTACGAATCGATTAAGTGCCGCGGTGAGCAACTCGTCGCTCTCAGGATTGTGGTAATGAGCTTCTATTGCGGGAGGACGCACCGCTATCAGCAAGTCGTCGGGTGAGATCCCGAGACGTTGCTTCAAACCCTGATCCGGGTGGAATCTCGACAGATAAACATCTTCTTTGGTGCCTGGGTATCGCAAAACTCTTGAACCGACCAGGCCCAGGCTATCGTCTGGAACCACGCTGGGCACCATCAGCCAAGTCGGTTTGATGCCTGGCATTTTCGCTGTGAATTCGTAGTCAAGCAACGTCACGTTGGGAATTCTCAGCAGGGCAGACGCTAGCATGCATCCGCGTGACCCATGATTAATCGCAAGGTCTGGTTTTTCCTTCCACACAATTACCATCAATGCCAGGGCGCGCCAGCAGGTCCCCAATGCTTTCAAGAGCTTGTGTTTGCCGTAATGCTTTCCCACGATCTTGCCCGACACTCCGTAAAACTCAAGCAGCTCTCGCACCTGATACGCATCCCGAGCGGTGACCAGAACCTTAAAATCCCTCTTTCTAAGTTCATCGATAATTGGCCGAAAAAAAGGAACGTGCGGAGAATTGTCAAGATCCACCCAGATCTTCTTGGATGCGGACTCTTGTCTCGATGGATAGTTTTGACCTGCCTCTTGGACATCAACAAGATCAGTTCCAGATGGCATGTGTCCCCCTTGCTTGCGGCGTACGCTCGTCGAAAGTGGGTTCCCTGGGAAGTAGGATCGAAACTACCCGAAGGCGATTACGCCGTCCGCTTATGTCGCTCCGACTGGACGGGGCAAGCATCAACTTGCCCGCCGAGTTCCGCTTGCAGAAATCTCAGGATCTCCTCTGCGACTCGTGTTTGCTGTGCTCCGCTGAGCTGTGGGTACATCGGCAGAGATAAAATCTCATTTGCCACTTGTTCGGCAATTGGGAAATCTCCCAAGGCATAACCTAGAGCACCGTAGGCCTGCTGCAGGTGCAGTGGAATCGGATAGTGGATTCCTGTGCCGACTCCAAGCGTCTTCAGATGCTCCATCATTCCGTCGCGATCCTGGGTGCGGATCACATAAAGGTGGTATACGCCGCGAGACCAAGGAGGCTCATAAGGCGTCATCAAAGCACCCTCTGCGGCCGCCAGCAAGCCATTGTAGCGATCGGACTTTTCACGGCGCAGAGCATTCCATTTCGTTAGATGAGCCAGCTTGACATGCAAAATACCGGCTTGGATCGCGTCCAGCCTTCCGTTATAACCTTCTACCTGATGATGATATTTTCTTTCTTGGCCATGGTCGCGCAGCATCTTCACCTGCCCGGCAATGGCGATCTCCTTCGTAGTGACTGCTCCGGCTTCGCCGCAAGCTCCTAGATTCTTCCCCGGATAGAAGCTAAATGCAGCCGCGCGTCCCATCGAGCCAACCTTCATCCAGCGATTGTGCTTTCGGGAAAAGTACTCAGCACCGTGCGCCTGGCATGCGTCCTCAATCACCGCCAGGCGGTGGTGTTCGGCGAGCTCAAGAATCGGATCCATGTCTGCACTTTGTCCATACAAGTGCACCGGCACAATAGCAGTTACAGGCCGGCCACTTCGACGGCTGA
>Ga0075017_100002785_pt1 | contig 10972 bp, 9 predicted proteins | sample AleBraG_ABR_2012_FD_71475 | JGI IMG/M metagenome (GOLD analysis project Ga0075017, IMG submission 71475) | Freshwater sediment microbial communities in response to fracking from Pennsylvania, USA - Alex Branch Run_MetaG_ABR_2012 | ecosystem: Environmental > Aquatic > Freshwater > Creek >...
GCCGTCCCCGTCCACCGGCAAGTACGTGACCGCAGTCCCCGATTGCTCGAGGAAACGACAGGTTTCGAGCACCGCCGGATGCTCGATGGCGCTGGTGATGATGTGACATCGTCCTTCGGTCGCGCGCACCGCGCCGACGAGCGCGAGGTTGTCGGCCTCGGTGCCGCTGGCCGTAAACACAATCTCCGCCGGATCGGCGCCAAGCAGATCAGCCACCTGCGCCCGCCCCGTGTCGACTGCCTGCCGCGCCTTGCGTCCTTCGGCATGTGTGCTCGACGCATTGCCAAACTCGCCGCTGAGATAAGGCTCCATGGCGAGGAAGACTCGCGGATCGAGCGGTGTGGTTGCGGAATGGTCGAGGTAGATACGCGCTGCCATAGTTTTCTCCGTGCCGGCTGCGCTGGGCCCTGCGCGCCGCAAAAACACAAATGCCTCATCCGGGATGGAGAGGATGAGGCAGCGTCCTCACCGAATCTCATGTCCCCCGCGAACCGGGCGGGAATTGGCACCGATTGATCAGGCTGTTGCCTGATCCGGTTGTCGTGGCTTCTCCGGGCCCGTTACCCTCAGCCACTCTGCATGAGACTGCGGCTTACCTCAGGCCCACGGCCTGAGTAGTGCAACGATAGGGGTCGGGCGAGCCGGCTGTCAAGACCGCGGATCACTCAAAAAACGCGGCTTCCGCATCAGTTCTTTGCATTGGAACGAGAGACGGCGCCCGCAATCACCCGGCCCACAACCAGCAGAGTCAGCAGCGAGATCACGCCCAGTGAGATCACACAGTAAATGCACCATACGCCGAGGACCTTGTCCTCTATATGCGCAAGATGGAGCGAAAATGCGAGCGCAACCAGCACGGGAAGGAGCATCAGGCGGTACGCTTTTCGCAGCGCCAGCACCCCCAGCAGCAGGTACCCGGCAATGCCAATAACCGCAACCGGCACGCCGCGCAGCACAGCATAAGGACTATGGTTCACGATCCCGCAGTCCCACCGGTCGTTGATGCTGCACGGAGAAGAGTCCGTGCGGTAGTGCTCGCGCAAGGCGAGCGACGACGACGCAATGCCGACGATTGCCAGTAGAAGCAGAACCCATTTCATGCGGGTGACTCCCAGGACAATGTAGACGAGGCGGGGAGGGATGCGCTAGGTGTCACTTCCATGCGGGATCGTGTTCTAACCCCGTGATTGAGAACGTGTCCTTGAGTATGATTCCAAGGCATATCATTCAGCAGATGTATATTCTTGCCTATATCTGCATTTCAATTGCTGGTCTGCTAGCCGGCGCAGCCGTGGGATGCATTGGTGGCTTGTCGCTAGGGTGGTTGCTGGCGCTGGGTTACCACAGGCACGGGCCGTCTGACCCTGGCGATGCTCCCGTATATGTCTCGATTGGCCTGATGCTGGTCGGCGCATGTCTCGGAGCGATTATCGGCTTCGCCATCGGAGTTATCTTTTGCGTGCGATTGGCGCGACGCAAAGCACTCAGTTCGTCCTCTTGAACCCTTACCAGGGTGCACTCCGCGCGGTTCTCCTGTACCCCATTTTCATCTCCGCGGCGGGTGGCCCTGCTTAGACTTCCCATCCTAACTCTTCGGGGTGCCCCGTCCAAGCTCCGCTTGGGCGGGGGTGTTCCACGGATCACCACATGGTGAGCGGCCGGCAAGAATCAGCCGCGGCCGGGGGATTGTGTTTCAGAAGTGGACTTCTTGAAAATCTCCTGTGTCAGATATTGGGGGACTCGTGACGCCCAACGCATCATTCTTACAACGAACGAAAATCGCCGCCCAAGCAGAGCTTGGACGGGGCACCCTCAAGACTTTACATCGCGCGTGCCGCACCCCTCGCCCCCTCCCATTTCGCCTGCGCTCCTCCACCCGTTACAATGCCTCCGCCATGTTTCGACAACCTCTAGCCTTCGTTCTCTTCGCCACGACCACACTCTTCGCCGCCACCCCGCGCACCATGCGCCTCGACTACTACCACACCGGCAACGATCACTCCGAGACCTTCAGCCTTGGCGAGTTCGTGCTCGAACCGCTCCCCTGGCCCGGCAACCCGAACAAGCCGATCGATGACACCAACCTCGGCAAGTACTACTTCGAGGTCCGCGATCGCGCGACCAACAAGGTCGTTTATTCGCGAGGCTTTTCCTCGATTTTCGGCGAGTGGGAAACGACCGATGAAGCGCGGCAAGTCAACCGCACATTCGGCGAGTCGCTCCGCCTCCCCGCTCCCGAGCGCCCCGTGCAGATCGTCCTGGAGAAGCGCGACGAGCAACATGCCTTTCATGAAGTGTGGTCGGTGAATCTCGATCCCAAGGACAAGTTCATCAACCGCGCCACCGTGAAGGCGCCCGCCAACCTCATGGAGTTGCAGAAATCCGGCGATCCAGCAACCAAGGTCGACTTCCTCATCCTCGGTGATGGCTACACCGCCGCCGAATTGCCCAAGTTCGAGAAAGACGCCCATCGCCTGATGGACATCCTCTTCTCCACCTCGCCCTTCAGAGAGCACCGCGCCGATTTCAATGTCTGGGGCCTCTGTCCTCCGGCCGAGCAATCCGGCATTTCGCGGCCTTCCACAGGCGTGTATCGCAACTCGCCGGTGGGCGCGACCTATGATGCGTTTGACTCGGAACGCTACATCCTCGACTTCGACAACGCGCGCTTCCGCAGCATCGCGCAGTTCGCGCCCTATGAGTTCGTCGAGATTCTTACCAACTCGAACACCTACGGCGGAGGAGGAATTTTCGGCCTCTACTCGACGGTTGCGGCCGACAGCCTCTGGTCGCCCTACGTTTTCGTCCACGAATTCGGCCACCACTTCGCCAGCCTCGCCGATGAGTACTACACCTCAGACGTTTCCTACAATCCGTCGACCAAACGCATCGAGCCGTGGGAGCCGAACTGCACTGCGCTCGCCGACAAGAAGGATTTCAAGTGGGCCGACCTGGTCGCCGCCGATACGCCGCTGCCCACTCCCTGGAAGAAGAAAGAATTCGAGGACTATTCGCAATCCATCCAGACGCGACGCCACCAGATCCGCGCGGAGAACAAGCCGGAATCCGTCATGGACGCCCTGTTCACCGAAGAAAAGCAGCACGAGGACGCGGAGCTCGCCAAAGAGGAGTACGGTGGCAAGGTCGGCGCCTTCGAAGGATGCAATTACGAGGCCAAGGGGTACTACCGTCCGCAGGCGAACTGCATCATGTTCACGCGCGACAACAAATTCTGCGCGGTCTGCCGCCGAGCGCTCGAACGCGTCATCGCCTTGTACACCGCCCAATGACGCGCTCTTAGTACACTGTTCCCCATGGACATGATCTACGGCATCCACGCCGTCACCGAAGCGATCAAGTCGCGTGGGCGCGCATTGCAGTACGTTGGCGTGGCGAAAGAACGCCACGACCTGCGCCTGCAAAAGGTCATCGACGCCTGCCGCTCCGCCGGAATTTCAGTGCGCTTCGTCCCGCGTCCGGAGTTGGAAAGGTTAGCTGGCAGCGACGCGCATCAGGGCGTGGTCGCCGTGGCGGCCGCCAAAGAGTATTGCGACATCGAGGACCTGCTCGCGGCGCGCCGCGGCGCAAGAGCCTTGATCGTTGTTCTCGACGGTGTCGAAGACCCGCACAACCTTGGCGCCGTCCTCCGCACCGCCGACGGAGCCGGCGCGGATGGCGTCGCCATTCCTGAGCGCCGCGCCGTCGGCGTGACCGCCACCGTGGCCAAGGCCTCCGCCGGAGCCAGCGAACACTTGCCCGTCGCCAAGGTGACCAACATCACGCGCACACTGGAGACGCTGAAAGCGCACGACATCTGGATCGTCGGCCTCGACGAGCGCGCCCCTCAGGCCTACGATTCCCTCGACTACAACATGGATTGCGCGCTCGTGCTCGGGGCCGAAGGCAAGGGCTTGCACGACCTGGTACGCAAGCAGTGTGATTTTCTGGTCTCCATCCCCATGCTCGGAAAGGTACCCTCACTGAATGTCTCGGTGGCCGCAGGTGTGATCCTCTACGAGGTGGTGCGCCAAAGGCGCCTGGCTGCATCTAAGTCGAAATGACCCGCCTACGTTCGGCCCTCCTCGCGCTCGCCCTCGTTCTGCTGGGTATCTCTGCCTCTGCCGCTCTCGATCGTGAAGCGTTCACCTTCACCAACTATGCGCTCGATCTGCGCATCGAACCGCAGCAGCAGCGCCTCGCAATTCGCGGCAAAGTCACCCTGCGCAACGATTCCGCGCTGCCGCAGCGGGTGGTGGTTCTCCAGATTTCCTCCAGCCTCACCTGGCGCTCCATTCGCGCCGAAGGCAAGCCGGTGCAGTTCCTCTCCCAGACTTACACCTCCGACATTGATCACACCGGCGCGCTCTCGGAAGCCATCGTCACCTTGCCCCACCCCGTCGCACCGAAAGCCTCGACTGAACTCGAGATCGGATACGAAGGCGTCATCGCTGGCGACGCGACTCGCCTCACGCGCATGGGCGCTCCGGAAGACGTGGCTCGCCACAGCGATTGGGACCAGATCGCGCGTGACTTCACGGCTCTGCGCGGCATCGGTTACGTAGCCTGGTATCCCGTCGCCATGGAAGCGCAAAATCTTTCCGATGGCGATGCAATGTTCCGCGCCCTGGGTAAGTGGAAAGCGCGCCACGCCGCTTCCACATTGAAACTTTTGCTCACGGCCGACGCCGCCGCGGCTGCCGACCTTTTCACCCTGGTGTGCAATGGCGAGAGCACTCCCATTTCCGCTGATTCGCCCGGCCCCGCGCCGTGCGCCTTTTCTCCCATCGGCAACGCGGTTCCCGTGCTCTTCCTCGGTGCTTACGATCTGACCGAAACGGAACACCTGCGGCTCTTCCATCAGCGCGAGCATCCAGCCACCCTCGAAACTTATGCCGCTGCCGCCGCCGAGGCCACGGCCCTCGTCACCACTTGGTTCGGCCCGCCCAGGCGCAAAGCGGTCCTCGTAGAACTCGCCGACGATGGCGCCGCCCCCTACGAAGCCGCGAATCTGCTCGCCCTTCCTCTAGCGCACAACGACGCCACGATGGCCAAGGGATTGCTGGCGCATCAACTCACGCATGCCGCACTCGCCTCACCGCGATTGTGGATCTATGAAGGTCTGGCTCATTTTGCCCAGGCTCTGGTTTTGGAACAGCAATCCGGCCGCGAAGCCGCACAGACGTATCTCGGCCTGCATCGCGCCGTCGTGTTGCAAGCCGAGAAAGATGGCAGCCAGGCGCTGACAGATGCGACCGACGAAACCTTGTACCGCAGCAAAGCCGCGCTCGTCTGGTGGATGCTGCGCGACCTCGCCGGCGAAGAAGCTCTCAAGCAAGCGCTCCACGCTTACAAACCCGAGCAAGACGAGACCCCAAGGTATTTCGAAAATCTTCTGCCGGCCTGCTCCAGGCGCGACCTGGGCTGGTTCTTTCAGGATTGGGTCTATAGCGACGCCGGCCTGCCCGACTTCCGCATCGAGTCGGTGAACACCCGCAAGATGACCGCTGAGTCTTACGTGACTGCGATCACGGTTGAAAATCTCGGTGGGGCAGCCGCCGAGGTGCCGGTGATCGTCCATTCTCAACAGGGTGACTTTACCGAGACGATCGAGGTGTACGGAAAAGCGAAGGCCGTAATCCGTGTGAGTACACCCGGAGAACCGCTCGAAGTGCGCGTGAATGACGGCCGCGTGCCGGAAACCGATCTCTCCAACAACACATTCAAGATAAAGGTCCCTTAGTAACGCAGGCAGAAGGGCAGAACGTTTGACGAACCGCTGCACGTGGGCGAGAATGAATAGGTCGGTTCCTTCCGCGTGGGCCTGTGGCGCAGCTGGGAGCGCGCTTCCATGGCATGGAAGAGGTCGTCGGTTCGATCCCGACCAGGTCCACCATCTTTTCAAGTATTTACAGATACCCCACTTTTCAGTTTGGTAGCATTTGGTAGCGAAACGGTCGTCCCGCGCGTGACCCCTTCCAAATTAGGAAGGAGTCGAAGCTCGGCACTGATGGCGTCGACCGTCTTCTGCACGCTTTCGGGAATCTCCTGCATGTAAACGTCCGTTGTCGTTGCGATGCGCGGGAGTGCCTGAGCACACCTTGAATGTCCTTCACTGTCCCCTTTCTTCTGCGCCAGCGTGGCAATCGTGCGCCGGATCACTTGGAAGGTCAGCTTGGGCAACTCAAGTTCCTGCTCCAACCTATGAAGAACCCGTTTCCGGTAGTTGTTGCTGTCCATGAATCCGCTTTTTTTGTTCGGAAAGATGAACGCCTCCGGAGATGAATTGGGGGCATCCCTGGAATCCGCCTCGGCCGAGCCCATCGTTGGGATGGTTCTGGATGGCATCTGTGCGGTCGCGGGGGAAACGGGAGGGTATCTCTTCGCCGTCGGAATTCCAAAATACTACAGCTGGGGCTAGAATTCTGACGCAATGAGTATCCCTGACTATCAGAGCATCATGTTGCCACTCCTCAAGCACACGTCTGACGGGAAAGAGCATTCCGGTCCGAGCCTGGCCGATGCACTCGCAGCAGACTATAAGCTCACAGATTCTGAACGGCGGGAAATTCTTCCTAGCGGCGGGCAGTTCATTTTCGACAACCGCGTGGGCTGGGCCCGAACGTACATGAAGAAGGCGGGGCCCCTTTCATCTCCGAAACGCGGCGTGGTGCAGATAACGGAGCGTGGCCTGCAGGTTGTCAGAGATTGCCCAAACCGGGTAGACAACAAGGTGCTTCGACGATTTCCCGAATTCCTTGAATTTCAAAGTGCCAAGACGGAAGACGTAAAAGAAGCGCCGGAGGCGGCAATCGCTGAGCAGCTCGACCCACAGGAAAATATTGAGGCTGGTTTTCATCGAATTCAGAAGCAGTTGTCGGCTGAACTGCTGACTCCGACACTCTCGGTGGAATCGAAGGCCAGAGTCGACGGTGGGCGATTGGAGCTGCCACTTTCCCAGAAGCCTCTTGTCCGATGAGGAGTGGCAATGCTCCCCATCAGTTTGAGCGCTTCCAGGTCGATGACCTGCACGGAGTTGTAGCACAGAACGTACAGCCGCTTGGTTTTGGATGCCAACTTAGATTCCAAGGCCACATCGGGAATCTCGATCTCCGCTTTCTTTTGATCCCGCTGAAACGCGAACAGAATGGACTTGCCCGTTTTCTCCACGCGAGCTCTCAGAGTCAGACCGCTGGTTTGGTCAGCCAGCGCGTCGGCCAGAACAAATCCTCCATCAACCGTTTGCAGGAGAGACCGGTTGGCGGTGGAAACGACGTGCAGGTGAGCCTGTCCGTTCTCCTTTATTCTCCCGCCGTCATCCGCAAGGATGAACAGACGGTCTCCGTCGGGCGACCGAGCAAGGTTACGCGGGATGCCGGGTAAAGAAATCTCTTTGCTGTCCGCCAGGTTCGTCAGATTGACCAACACGAGCGTGTGGGTGGCGTTAGTCTTGCCTTCCTTGTCTCTCTTTCCATAGAGCACGGCCGCGGTGTCACCCGAAATATGCAGCATGGCGTCCACCTCATTCGTCTTGCATGGAAGCGGCAAACGGCCGGCGATGCTGGCTTTGGCAACGTCCAGTTGCACAATTTCGGGGTTCTCACCCTTCTTCCCCCAAGCAAGAATAGTCAGGAATTTTCCCGAGCCGTCCCACGCCGCATTGATCTCGCCTTGCGGCCAACGTGTCGACGGATGCGCCACAGCATTCCAACCGACCTTGTCGAGTCGGGCCACCAGTTTCATATCGCGTGTATCGAAGATGCTGAGCGAGTTGGGCTGCCCTACCGTCAGCATGAGCACGCCGTCTAGCCGCTCATCTCTATGGCGGTATCCTGTGGCACGTTCAAAAACCAGGAGCCTCGACCCATCGGGGCTTAACACCATTAAGGCGGGTGTCTTATCCATCTTGGGCGACTCCAAGACGGTTCCAGCCGGCAGCGATACCGACCGGGCTGTTTTCTTGTCGGTATCCATGACATAAGCCTTGAGTTCGGCAGGCGCTTGCGCCCATACGAGTGCCGCGTGGAGGGCGAAGGAAAGTGCAATCAGGGAGAACAACAACGGTCTGGATCCGAAATGCATAGCGCGAACCATCCTTTCCGGCTGGCGTTTCTCAGCGACCTTCTAAACTAAAGGCTCATTAACTTCATCAAAAGTCATGCCTGCGCGGGGCTTCCGCCAATCTTGTCTTATCCCACTGTAGGTATCGTGTGCGAGCCATAGTCGGGTTGATTACCCATGCGTCTCGCTTGCTAACTGCGACGGCTCGTCTGTTGTTCCTGAAAACAAGAAAGCCGACCTGCCACCGACGGCTCTACGCAACCGTCTGCGGCAGCTTGGCTGTCTTCAAGTTCACCGGAGCCCGCATTACCGTGAGCTCAGAGACCCTGGCTTTCCGTCCCCCGCGTACGCGGACTTTGGCTTTACGACTATCCTTCTACACAGAGATACCTCTTTCCACGTCTCGTCAGTGCGCTCGGTCACTTGGGGATGTGACTGGACGGCCTCACGTGCGTCCAGGTTTGGAACTGCGAGTTTCGGTGGGGTGGAACCCTACTGACAAACAAAAAGGTTCGGGGGGAATCCAAGGTCGCGAGACATTCCGATCGCCGCATAGGCCACGTTCGTGCGGTCGACATCATTAACGATGTAAAGGGTGAAAAGAAATGGCAGCAGCCGCAAGGCAATGTGGTGCCGCGTCACTGAGAATCCAACAGAAGATCACCCAATCACTTATCAGTTCGACCCGCGTAATCCGGTGCCGACGGGTCGGCGGCAATGTTTCTTCGCAAGGAACGCTGATGTTCCAGGGAGCGGCCGACCAGCGCTGCCGCCTGGATTTCTGGCTCTGCTCTGACACGAAGCCGCTCTCTGCCCGAAATGATGTGCTGGTATTCCAGACGCCTCCGCTCGCCAGTGACATCGAAGTCACGGGCCGCCTCATCGTAAAACTGTGGGCGTCCTCAAACGCTCTCGATACCGATTTCACCGCCAAGTTCGTTGACGTCTATCCCCCGAACGCCGACTTCCCGTCAGGAATAGACCTCAATATCGCCGACAGCATCGTGCGCGCTCGCTACCGCAGCGGTTTCGGCAAGGCCGAACTCCTGAGACCTGGCCAGCCCTACGAGTTCACTATCGAAATGTACCCAACCTCGCTGGTATTCAAGCGGAGCCACCGCATCCGTCTCGATATTTCAAGCAGCAACTTCCCCCGCTTCGACACCAACCCAAACACTGGAGAACCGCTCAACAACAACCGCCGCTCGCTTTCACGCTGAGCCAAAACATCTGAGGAAATCGCAAATCTGTTGGCGATTTCAGATCGGGATCTTGCAGCTTGCCAAGTGAAGCAGTTGCCTGCCGACTGGCGGTTTGCAATCGCCTACAATGCAGGACCCCAAGCAGCAACCGCCGCTCTGGCTGCCGTGGGTTACAGAGCTACGCGGGACAATCATCACTATCGCGTTATCCAATCGCTGGAGTTTACGACGGCACCGGGCAGAAAATTCATCGACACCTTTGATGGCTTCGCAAGAAGCGCAACGTTAGCAGCTATGATCTTGCAGGGTCAGTCTCCGACAAAGAAGCGGACGAGATGCTGAAACTCGCCCTGAGTCTTCGCGCAGAGGTAGAAAAGTGGATTAGAGCAATTCATCCGAAGCTGCTTGGAAGTTGAGCAGCTGTTTCGAGAAGTGCCCTCCAAAGAGAAATCCGCAAAAACATACTTCAACGTCAGCCCGCCTGCCGGCCACATCCCGGCTATCGTGTTCAACCTGCAACTAGATCGTGACGTGAGCTTGCTCTACAAATACTTCAGCCACCAATCGTTTCTCCGTGCCTTCAGACCCGCGAACCATCGGCACGCGAAATACAGCACGACAATCGCGATGGCCCATATCAGGTAGAGCAGCGGCAGGCCCCACACAGATCCCTCCGGCGGTTCGGGATTGCCCATGGGATGATTGGTGAAGAGCCATGGACTGACAAACCCGAGCCGGACCTTCGACACCACCAGCGCGAGCGCGTGAATCAGCGGGATGTGCAGCACATAAAAGAAGAACGGAACGCGCCCGAACAGGCTGACCGCTCGCACCAGCGCCCCGCGCGCACCCTCAAGCAACGGCATCAGCGCGATAATCGGTCCCAGCGTCATCAGCAAAAAGCCTAGCGACGCCGGATACTTGCTCGTGCTCAGGAACGAAATCCACGCCGGCATGGGCGGCATCCCGTTCCGCGCCTGGGTCGCCGCATGCCACGGGCGAGGATCGCCGTACAAATTAAACCCTCGCAGCAGAAGAAAAAGTACGATCGCCGACAGCCCGATTGCCAGACAAAGCCGCTTCCGTTGCGTGGGCTCCAGGACCAAGATTCTGCCGAACGCGTAGCCCGCCGCCATCACACCAATCCACGGAATGATCGAATACAAGACAATGAGATTGGGACCGTCGGCGCCAAACCTCACCGGCCCGCCGAAGAATCCCACGTAGAAGATCTTCCACAACCCCGAGAACCGGTTCGCGTCGAGCCCTTCCAGCAGTCGGCCCATGTGCGAATCCATCAGGTTGTGCGCTGCGATGATGACCACGCCGATCGTCCCCACCGCGCTCAGCGGCAGCCTTACCAATCCCGCCATCAGGATCATGCACCACCCAATCACCCAGATGACGCCCGCCATCTCGTAATGCGCGAAATCGAAATTGAACGTCCAGGCCACGCGCAGGAAAGTCAGTTCGAGCAGCACGAGCCACGCGCCGCGAATCAGCAGATACCGCGACACGCCATCGTGCTTGCGGCTGTAGAGAAAGGTACTGGTCCCGGCCAGAAGGATGAACGCCGGCGCACAGAAATGAGTAACCCAGCGAGTGAAGAAGATTCCCGGCGTGGGACCTCCGGCAGGCAGGCCCGAGAAAACCCGCACATGATCAATCGCCATGAGGATCATGACCGCACCACGAATCAGATCGACAGACTC
>Ga0075017_100002786_pt1 | contig 10970 bp, 13 predicted proteins | sample AleBraG_ABR_2012_FD_71475 | JGI IMG/M metagenome (GOLD analysis project Ga0075017, IMG submission 71475) | Freshwater sediment microbial communities in response to fracking from Pennsylvania, USA - Alex Branch Run_MetaG_ABR_2012 | ecosystem: Environmental > Aquatic > Freshwater > Creek >...
TTACAGATGGCTTGGGGCGAGTATTCCAACTACGCGACGGGCGGTTCATCACGGTGAAAAAGTAAAATGTTTAAAAATATAAAGTTTGCTAATATGCGTGATGATTTTTGGCCAACACCGAGTATGTTAGCGCCTTATTTTTTGGCGCCGAGTGGTAAGGAATGGTACTATTGTGGCGGAAACGATAGCTATGGTCTTAGTATTTCAGGGCTTTATGGGACATCTCATCTCAAGCCGTATGCCCAGGACCCGGCGAATCCGCAAAATACACGAGTCGAAGTCAATCTATACTTGTGGGGAAACCCCGAACTTGGAGTGCTCCTTGGCTATGAGAAGTACGGTGGCGGCTACTCCGAGCATCACCTGTCTGTCGGCGATCTCACCAAGCTCGATGTCTGGGTGCGTGCACTTCATGACGATTTGATGCCCGTTGGCCTCTATATACCGTTCCGCACAGCCTGGCCTGCGGTGAAGGAATTCATGGACCGCGAGGGCGAGTTGCCTGGGGCCATCACCTGGATCAAGGCCGATGATCTGCCTGAAAACACCTTCCCCGACCCCTTCGAGAAGGTGAATGAGATCAAGACCCACGGCTATCCATGGGAAACCGATCCCAATTGGCGGTCGAAACGCTGACTGACCCGCGACGCGGCGACGCCGCCGACCTCCACTCAAGCGCCGCCCCAGACCATAACCCCTAGTCCTCGCGCGACCTCCACTACTTGCATGCTGAGAGGGGCTGGCTTCGAGCCGTCTCGACGGAGGGGCGTCGCACCTCCAGTCCGGCGGCGGCGGGCGTCGCCGCGTCCTCGTCCCTCCTCCGTCCACCCCGCGTTCCTGATTGTCCCCATGCCGGTCGACCCCGAACCCGGGCCCGGCTCGCCGGACCACACGGTCTTTCTATGCCTCAAGTGCCAGTTGTCCGCGCTGCAATTCGAGCTTGCACTGATCAAGGTGATAACCTCGTATCCAATCCCTGAAGGGAATGCTGGAAAATTCATCCGATAGTGTGCGTGCTGGTCATGGGAGATCGATTGTGGATGACAGGTTTAGGATCGTGTACATGGTCGACTCGATAGATTCCGATGCGTTGAGATTCGATCCCTCGCAATTGTCATTTCAATTGCATGCCGTGACTGGCCGAGCCACGATCTCAATGGGCCACAAGAGAGTCGATGTACCGACGTGCAGTCTCCTGTATTTTGCGCATACGCTTTCCCTTCTTACGACCATGCCTTTGCTCTACGGCACCGAGGAGTGGGTGGGCAACATCGACCACGGTCTGGATATGTCATCGTCCATGGAAGGTGATCTTCTAAGACTGACGTTCTCTGGTCTGCCGATACCGCCAACTGTCAATTTTGATATTCCGCCATTGATGGCCCTTTCGGAAGTGGGGCGGGTCAATGGTGAGCTTGTCAAAGCGTACTACAAGGCCGTTGGCGATCGACGCAAGTATCTGAGAATCTCACAACTGTTACCATTCGCATCGGTGAAATTGATCCCACAGTAGCTCGGCCGACGGAGATGATGTCGCAAGACCGTCCGTGGGATGCGGGCTCCGCATCCGTGGCACACTCATCGACCGACCTCAGCGCGGTCGTCCCGCCCCCAACCTCATGAGTTCGCCATGGGCTATGTCCTTCCTGCCAAATGGGCGCGGGTCGAGCGGATGTATTTTGAGGGCGAACACCTCCTCAAGGACATCGCCGCGACCTGCGACGTCAGCTTGTCGGCGCTCCGCAAGCGGATCAAGACTCGCGGCTGGCCGCCGCTCCGCACCCTCGAACTCAGCGGCGACGCCTCCGTTCGCGCCCGCCTGCGCCGTGCCATCGCAGCCAAACTCACTCGCCTGGAGAAACGCATGGAGAAGCCCGATACCGACACCGCGACCGACTCGGAGCGTCAGGCGAGGGAATTCGCCTCGTTGATGACGACCGTCGACAAGCTCGATGCCAAGGAAGCGACCTGGAAGGGCACGCTCATAACCACGCCCACGGACGACACCATCGCTCCGCCGGCGCAAGGAGAAGACCATGTCCAAAAGTGGCGAGAGGAATTGGCTCGACGAATTCATCGTCTGGAAAGAAAGCGGCCGGGTTAAAGAGAATGTCGGCGCCCTCGGAGCCGACGTGGTCAAGGGAATCCTTGGCGACTGGAGCTTGTGGGGTCGGCCGGATCAGTTGCCGCCAGGTGTCGCGCGTGGGCCGGCCGGTGGCCTCGACTGGCGCACCTGGTTGCTCCTCGGCGGCCGGGGGTCCGGCAAAACGCGCGCCGGCGCCGAGTGGGTGCGGGCGCAAGCGCTTGGGCTCGCGCCGCTGGCCAAGGGCGTCGTCGGACGGATCGCCTTGGTTGGCGAGACCATCGGCGACGTGCGCTCGATCATGGTCGAGGGCGTTTCTGGCCTGCTGGCCGTTCACGCCCACGATGAACGCCCGGCGTTCGAGCCCTCCAAGAGACAGCTCACCTGGCCCAACGGCTCGATCGCGCAACTGTTCTCGGCCGAGGATCCGGACGGTCTGCGCGGCCCCCAGTTCGGCGCGGCGTGGTGCGACGAGCTCGCCAAATGGAGGCATGCAGATAAAACCTGGGACATGCTGCAGTTCGCACTTCGCCTAGGCGACGCCCCACGCCAAGTGGTAACGACAACCCCTCGCCCAATCGCACTGTTGAAGCGGCTCATTGCCGACGCCCTGACCATCGTAGGACGGTCACGGACCATTGACAACGCGGACAATCTAGCGGCGTCGTTCATCGGTGACATGCGCGCCCGCTATGGTGGCAGCGCGCTTGGCCGTCAGGAGCTTGACGGCGAGCTCATCGAGGATCGTGGCGACGCGCTCTGGCGCCGGCAGGGGCTTGAAAACGCTCGCGTTGCCGCCGCGCCCGCGCTGGCCCGCGTGGTCGTTGCCGTCGACCCGCCGGTGACCTCCGGGGCCAGGGCCGACGCCTGTGGCATCGTCGTTGCCGGCGTTTCGCCGGACGGGCGTGGCTACGTGCTTGCCGATCGGACCTTGCAAGGTCATCAGCCAACGGTCTGGGCAAGGGCCGCTGTCGGAGCGTACCACGACTTCGAGGCCGACCGGATCGTCGCCGAGGTCAACCAGGGCGGCGATTTGGTCGAGGGCGTCATCCGGCAGATCGACAAGGACGTTGCCGTTAAGCGGGTGCGTGCAACACGCGGCAAATGGGTGCGCGCCGAGCCTGTGGCGGCCTTGTACGAACGCGCGATGGTCTCGCATGTCGGCACCTTCGCCGAACTGGAGGACCAGATGTGCGACTATGGCCCCGACGGTTTGTCGGGTGGCCGTAGCCCCGACCGCATGGACGCGCTGGTCTGGGCCCTGACGGATCTGATGTTGGGCAGCGGCGGCGAGCCGAGGATCAGGGTGGCGTGAGGTGCGCGCCCAATCCTGGCGCGCGAGCGCTGAACGCACTTTGAGACCCCCGAACGCCTGAGGCAAGACGACCCACCCCACAAGTGGGGCCGAGGCCCGTGCAAGCAAGGACTCCTTCCATGCCGACACTTTTCTCCGCGCTGGCGCGCTTTGCCGGCATCGCCCCCGCTTCCCCGCCCGAAACCAAGCTCAGCGCCGTCGCGCCGCTGATTGCCATGCAATATCAACGGCAACCGATTTGGTCGCCGCGTGACTATGCCGCCTTCGCCCGCGAAGGCTTCACCCAGAATCCGGTAGTCTACCGGTGCGTCCGGATGGTCGCCGAGGCCGCCGCCTCGGTGCCGCTCGATCTGTTCGAGGGCGGAGCGTTGATCGAGAGCCATCCCCTGCTGGATCTGCTGCAGGCGCCCAATCCAACCCAAACGCGGCCCGATCTGCTGGAATCCTGGTACGGTTTCCTGCTGGTCGCGGGTAACGCCTATATCGAGGCGGTCGGCGTCGGCTCGGATGTCCGCGAGCTTTACGTGCTGCGCCCGGACCGCATGCAGATCGTGCCGGGTGTCGACGGCTGGCCGCTGTCCTACGACTACACCGTCAACGGTCAGACGGTCAGCTTCAGCGGCGAGGTGGTGCCTGGCGTGCGCAAGGTGATGCACCTCGGCCTGTTCCATCCGTCCAAAGATTATTACGGTCTCTCGCCGATCGAGGCCGCCGCCACCGCCATCGACATCCACAACGCGGCCAGCGCCTGGAACAAGGCGATGCTCGACAATTCGGCGCTGCCCTCCGGGGCCCTGGTCTACAACGCCGGCGATCGTCAGTTGACGCCAGAACAATATGAGCGGCTGAAGGTCGAGCTGGAGGCGAGCTTCCAGGGCGCCCGCAACGCCGGCCGGCCGATGCTGCTGGAGGGCGGCCTCGACTGGCGGGCCATGTCGATGACGCCCAAGGACATGGACTTCATCGAGAGCAAGCGCCAGGCCGCGCGGGACATTTCGCTCGCCCTCGGGGTGCCGCCGATGCTGCTCGGCATTCCGGGCGACAACCGGCACGACAATTTCGAGGAGGCGAACCGCAGCTTCTGGCGGCAAACCGTGCTGCCGCTGGTGGGGCGTACCATGAAGGCCGTCGCCGGCTGGCTCGGGCCCGCCTATGGCGGCGGCCTCGAATTGCGTCCCGACCTCGATGCGATCGAAGCTCTCTCCACGGAGCGTGATGCCCTCTGGTCCCGCGTCGACAAGGCGACCTTCCTCACCACCGCCGAGAAGCGGACGGCGGTGGGGTACGGCGCGGATGCGGCCGAGGGTGACGGCGCGGTTGAGGACAAATTCAATCCGGGTCAGCCGCGCTTACCCGGTGGGCAAACGGGTGGCGGGAGGTGGACAGACGACCCGAGTTCGGGCTATGGCGATTTGCTGCATCCCGTCCAGTCGTCCGGGCGCTCTGGTTACCCGGTTGATCTTACCGAAGAGGATACACTGGGCGGTCACACGATTGATGAGCATGTAAACAAGAGCCTCCGGTATCTATCCGATCGCGTTCGCGCCGAGGCTAAGCGAATCCTCGACCGTGGCGATGGCTTCAGTGGTTTGGCGATAGGGTCATTTACCTCTCTCGAAGCAGCGACAAAGCTAGTGAATTCGACCATTTCTCAGAACCAGGCTATCGTGGATCAGGTCGTTCGCGGCCTGAAGCCATTCGGGGTATTGAAGGCACGGTTCGATTCACCAACCGGCTACGAGATTTATCTGGCCTCAAGCTCTTCGCAGCCCTACGAGCGCGGTACCTATGGTGTTACGGTATTTATACTTCCGGATGGTCGAGTCGCAAAGGGATATCGTGTGCAATCGGCATATCCCAAGCAATGATGGATTGTAACAGCAGCGGCGTTGTCGTGATCAAAGGAGTTGGACGATGAATGAGAACTCTGAGCCCGAATGGGAAATCGAGATCTATCACAACGGTGTTGTCATGCATGCACCTATAAGGGGCAAATCGCGATTTTTGGCCGAACGAAGCTTTCTCGACAAACTCGTGGGGTATAAGTTTCCCGACAACAGCCCGCCGAGGCCGGTCCCCGATCCTCAAACTGATTATTATCAGCTCAATGACGAACAGATTGAGGCCTATTCAGAGTTCCGGAAACAGTTCAGCAAGTCGTGAATTCCGATGGCCGCACAGCGGTGCCCGTGATCAGTGGCAGCATCAACTTAGTCGTTGACCCTCTATGCTGCTAGGCATTCCGGGTGATAACCGGCACAACAATTTGGAGGAGGCGAACCAGCAACTTCTGACGCCAAACCGTGCTGCCCCTGATGGGGCGTACCATGAAGGCCATTGCCGGCTGGCTCGGTCCGGCCTATGGCGGTGGTCTCGAGTTGCGCCCCGACCTCGATGCGATCGAAGCTCTCTCTACGGAGCGTGACGCCCTCTGGTCCCGCGTCGACAAGGCGACGTTCCTCACCACCGCCGAGAAGCGGACGGCGGTGGGATACGGCGCGGATGCGGCCGAGGGTGACGGCGCGGTTGAGGACAAATTCAATCCGGGTCAGCCGCGCTGGCCCAAGGGCCGATCTGACGGCGGCCGGTGGTCCGGGCAGAATGGCGGTGCTGGGTTGATCCCAGTTCAGTCTCAAGGCCGATCAGGCTATCCAATCGATTTGTCAGAAGAAGAATCGGTGGGCGGCCACACTATCGAGCGTCATGTCGCTAAACCGAAGGAGTATCTGCTTGCGCGAATACTCCAAAACCGAACTAACATTCCGATGCTTGGCTATGTTATCCAGCGTCGTGAATTGCGAGCAGGGTCGTTTCAGTCGTTGGAGTCGGCAAACAAGCTGGTGAATTCGACCATATCCCAAAATCAGTCTGTGATTGATGGGTTCTTGGCGGAAAGCGGCTGGTTCGCCCGCAACCAAGTCGAACTTGACGCGCAGTTCAAACGACCAACAGTTTACGAGGCGTATGCAAAAAACCCCGACAGCCAGCCATTCATTCGGGACACATATGGTGTAACGGTACGTATTGCTCGTGATCCGTCCATCCCGAAGGGGTATTTTGTTATTTCTGCATGGACATCAAGTGAGGACTAGATGATCAATATGAAGACGCCGCCAGTGTTTCGGGAGTTTTGCAAGCGTTTGGGACCAGATCTGGATCTCTCGCTCGCGCGACCAGGAGTGACGATCTTCACTATCGCTTTAAATGGATTTCCACCAGAAAAAATAACCGAACTCGTAATGTTTTTCGATGCACTGCTTGCCAGCCCGCTGACAGAGGACGAATTGGTCGAGTTCTGGTGGACAATGCCGAGCAATATTCGCTTTGAGTCGGGAAGTGATATCGTGAAGTTCCTGACGGACATGCGCGAGGTGGCGAGCAAATCACCCTACACAGTTCCAGGTCAGCGGTGAGCCAATTGAGTGGCTAGAGGCCGAACCGGATTCCAGCTTCGAGAACGACTAAATGTCGACCGCCGATGCTGCTGTGCATTCCGGGTGATAACCGGCACGACAATTTGGAGGAGGCGAACCGCAACTTCTGACGCCAAACCGTGCTGCCCCTGATGGGGCGCACCATGAATGCCATCGCCGGCTGGCTCGGTCCGGCCTATGGCGGTGGTCTCGAGTTGCGCCCCGACCTCGATGCCATCGAAGCTCTCTCCACGGAGCGTGATGCGCTGTGGTCCCGCGTCGACAAGGCGACCTTCCTCACCATACGGCGCGGATGCGGCCGAGGGCGACGGCGCGCCCGAACAGGAGGTGGCGGAGTGATGGTGATGCGTGACGGCGATCACACGGACGCAGACTCACTGTCGGCGCTGCTCGCCATGCGCGATTCGATTGACCAAATCTCCGTCGAGGTCAGGCTGTTGGCCGCGCATCTTCGACTAGAACAGGCGTTGTTCAACCCTTTCGAACCGAGGTTGCCGGCCGGTCAAACGGGTGGTGGGAGGTGGACAGACGACCCGAGCTCAGGCTATGGAGAGTTGCTGCACCCTGTGGGGGAGCCGGGGAGGCCTGGTTATCCAATTGATATTGCAGAGGAGGAAAAGAATGGCGGCCATACGATAGAAAGGCATGTCGGAAAACCCAAGCAATACCTGATCGCTCGGATAACTGGGAGCCGTATCAAGATTCCGGGGATTTTCGGGCTTACGAAATACCTAAGAGCCGGCTCGTTCCCCTCGCTAGAGGCGGCCAACAAGTTGATAAGTTCGACAATATCACAAAATCGGGCTGCGATCGATGCCTTTGTCGCCGAAAAAGGATTGCTCGCCAGAAATGCGATGGAGGTCGAGGCCGCTTTCGGTAGCCCCACAGGATATGAAGCTTGGGCCCCAGACCACGCACCTACCCTGAGATACGCGCCACATATGCGGTCGGAGTTAGATTGGTGCGTGACACCACGGTGGCGAAGGGCTTTCGCGTCGACTCGGCTTGGCCAGCATATGGGGATTAGATGATCACTCTCAAACCGACGAAAATCGTCCGACAATTCTTGAAGCGTTTGGGACCCGATTTGGACTTGCTTCTAAAGATACCAGGAGTCACGATTTTCACGATCGCTTTGAACGGGTTCGATCCTTCGGAAATAAGTGAACTTGTTGGCTTCATCGACGAGCTCCTTGACGTTAAATGCACTGACAAAGAATTGGTCGATTATTGGTGGTCACTGCCAACCTATCTAGCGCTTTATTCTGGAGCCGACGTCAGGATCTTCCTGGCGGAAATCCGCGATGTCGCCAGCAAGCCGCCATATACGCCTCGAAGAGGTTCGGCGTGATGGGTGATGACATCGACGGCGAGGGGCTTCCGATTCACATATTGCGTGCGATGGGTACGAAGCTCGTATCCAGGAGCGTTGCGATCGGTTTTGCCGAACTTCTTTTGGCCGACCGTCACGGTCAAACCGAGCTTGATCGTCAGGCGCCGTTGCAAGCTGCTGCGGAAGATGATGTTCGGGTGATAAAAGGAAGCTATGAGCCGCAAGCCATTGAAAATGCGCCTGCTGGTGCTTTGCGGCGTTGCCGTATACGGATCGTGATTTCGCAATTTGATGGTCGTGTGCTTGATTTCGCTTTTATCGGGGCCTTTCCGACGCTGACGTCCGAAGGGTCCTGAGATTGTAGGTTCGCTGAGGCATCATCGGTGAATTGTGGCCCCAATGAAAAGCCGGCGAACGAATAGGTGATGCGATGCAGGTTCCAAACGAATTTGTTTAGTTGGCCATCAGCTTTTATCCAGGTTCGCGAGAGAAAGGCATGACCAATGACCAATGGATAGATTCGGTCGTCGGCCGACGGACGGCTACCGTCAGGAGTGTTTCGAAATAATTCCTGACCCAACTCCTTGATGGTGGTGCAGACGATAGCGTGCTGCAGCGCGTCTGGGACGATACGTCTCCTAGCTTTTGGTTTGGTAAGGGCGGCCTGCGGTACTTTCTCACCGAATTGCGTAACAAATTGTAGCGAGTCCACCAAGTCGCCGGCGGGTGTATCGCTGACCAAGCACGCGCGCCGCAACCGCCGCCGGTTAGGCGCCCACCCGCCGCGCTATCGACGGTCGAAGCCGACGCCGTGACGGAGTGATCCGTCCAGACCGTAACCGTCCTGTCGGAGAGCGCCCATGGTCCACATTCGTCCCGAAGACAGAGCCGAATACCGCGAGCGTCTGCGCATCCGAGTGGAGCTTGCACTTTGGAAGATCATCATTGTCAACGCCATCGAACGGGAGCTGCGGGCGTATGATCCGGGCCAACCGCGCGTACCCGCCGGTAATCCGGACGGCGGCCAATGGACGAGCGACGGGGGAGGAGGCGACGGCTCGGTTCAGGTCGCCGAGTTGCTCCCCGATCCGCATGACCCCAATCGCGTGATCAGCGACGCGGGGTCAGGCGACGGAACTCGCATCGCGCAAGATGTGCCCCCGTTCGGCACGCCCAGCGAACCGGAGCCGCCAACTCAGCAGGATCGCGTGCGAACCTCGCGCGACAGCGGGATGTCCGTCAATTTGGCCAAGCGGTTGCTAATTGCACATACAGCCGAGGGTTACGTCGGTTCTACGGATTGGAGTTGGGACGCCGACCAATCGACTCAGGGTTTCGGACCTGGGAAGAACAAATGCAACCTGTTCGTCGCTAGTGTACTCGCCCAATCCGGCGCTGATCCCGGCCTGCCGAATGGTTGGCGCAATCCCTCCCCGCCTGGTTCGAATCAGTGGGCCGATCCGAACTACAAGATCCCAGGATGGATCGTCCTTGGTCCAGCCGATAGCGCTGAGCCAGGCGACGTGGTGGCACAAAGCGCGCATTTCCGCGACGCATTCGGGCACGTTATGATAGTTGGGTTCAACGACACATTTGTGGGGACGCAAGATGGCGACTTTGTTCCAATACAAGGCATCGTAGGAAGGATAAAACGTAAAGAGAATATTGTTGGACCTACGGCCACCGGTCCTCTAGTCTTTCGCCGGTACGTTGGGGAGTGAGCCGCTATGGCAATCGCTTGGCGATGGAGATGGTTGGCGTTTCTTGTCGGCGCGTTGCCGAGCGCGTACACGGCGTTGGAAACCCTTGATTGTGTTCCCGAGCAGGGCGTCGTCACCGCTCCCCTCTGCAGGATGCAGGATATCGGATGGTTTCTCCTCACCATTGCCGTCCTGGGCAGTTGGTGGCGGTTGCGGTTGGCTACTGTCGCGAGCATTGTTGGCGCTCTCCTGTGCCTCCCTATTTATATCAACCAAGTGGCACCCGGACTATACGATTGGACGGGCATCCCGCGCTGTTGCTCCACGGACTTTTGGGGATTTTATCCCAACGGCATTGGGGAAGTTCTGGTATCGGCTCTGACGCTGGGCGTGTCGGGTCTGGTATTGGCGCTGCCAAGTCGACGACGGGTGTTGCGCTGACCAAGCACTGCTTAAAAGGGTAAGTACACTGACGCCTTTGGGCATCCGATGTTCGTCGGCTTCGATGGAACGTTCGTGGGAACCGAGGATGGGCCTGGATATTCACCGCCTGGTATTGTTGCAAAGATACCCAGGAAGGATATCATTGTGGATATACGGGCCATAGGAGGCCCATTGGTATTTCGGCGGTACCGTGGGGATTGAGCCTGTTGGAGAGCCTTGTTCCGAAGTTTCCACTATCTGCGCGACGCCTTTACCTGGCGCTGGTGCCTATCTTTGCCATTATAGATGTGGTGACTGGTATAACTATAAGTACAGAATTTGCAGGTGGGTCGGTTACGGGCCCGATATTGTCGTTGGCACTCGATGGTCGCATCGCAGTCCTTGCGGGTCTACTCCTCTGTGGGTGGTGGCCTAGAGTAGCGGCGGGTCTCTCTCTCATCGGTATCGTCTTGTGCCTACCGCTTTTCACCTACGGTTTGTTGCCTGGGTTCTATCGTTGGATGTTTCCGGGAGTCTATTCAGTTCGAGAATCAAATTTCTTCGTCTTCGACCCGTTTCGACGTGTTGGCTTCTTGCGGCCGCTTTAACAGTGTGGACCGCCATTGACATTATCTTTGCACGCCACACGAATCCGCATGTTCCAACCAGATAGCCCGGTTCG
>Ga0075017_100002787_pt1 | contig 10970 bp, 11 predicted proteins | sample AleBraG_ABR_2012_FD_71475 | JGI IMG/M metagenome (GOLD analysis project Ga0075017, IMG submission 71475) | Freshwater sediment microbial communities in response to fracking from Pennsylvania, USA - Alex Branch Run_MetaG_ABR_2012 | ecosystem: Environmental > Aquatic > Freshwater > Creek >...
TACATCCTCGACCACGGGATCCCGCACCACGACGTGTTCTCGTACACGGCGCCGGGCACCAAGTGGATCGCCCAGTCGTGGCTCGCCGAGGTCACCTACGCGTTGATCGACCGTTCCGTCGGCGCGAACGGGATCCGGCTCTTCGTGGGCCTGGTCGGCGTCGGCATCGGCATGCTCTCGTACCGCCTCGCGCTGCACCTCTGCCGTGACCGCATGATCGCGTGCGGGCTGACCGCGGCCGCGCTCGCCGGCATCTACACGGTGTGGTCGGAGCGGCCGCTGCTGATCGGCGTGCTGTTCCTGATCGTGCTGCTCTGGGTCGTCGAGGTGCCCGACAGCCTGGTGGGTCGGCACCCGCTCGTCGTGATCCCCGTGCTCATGTGGCTGTGGGCCAACACGCACGGCACCTTCGAGCTCGGGTTCGCCTACCTCGGGCTCCACCTGCTGGGGCGGTGGTTCGACGGGCACCGGCCGTGGGAGGGGCGCGAGCGCGCGCTGCTCGTCGGTTCGGTGATCGCGTGCTTCGCCATCCTCGTGAACCCCTACGGCGTCGACCTGTTGCTCTTCCCGATCGCCCTGTTGTCACGCGGTGACATCCTCTCGCACGTCATCGAGTGGCAGTCGCCGGACTTCCGCCAGACCTGGGGTCTCGCGCTCGGCCTCTGGATCGTCGTCTACCTCGTGGCACTCGCTCGTGGTCGCAACCGGGTGACGCGACGCGATCTGGTGGTCACCATCCCGATGCTGCTGCTCGCGCTGTGGGCGGTGCGCAACGTCGCGATCGCGCCGCTCATCGGCCTGCCGGTGGTGGCGCGCTGCTTCGCGCGCGACGAGGAGCAGCCGTCGAGCGTCGGTCGGCCGCTCGTGGTCGGCGCGATCACCGTGCTCGTGCTCGCCGCGCTGGTGATGGGCTTCGAGGTCACCCAGGAGTCGCCGTACGACCTCGCGACCTACCCGACGGCTGCGATGCACTACGTCGAACGCCACGGGCTGATCGGCACGCGGCTGCTCACGACCGACGCGACTGCAGGGTGGGTCATCCTCGATCACTACCCGGAGCAGAAGGTCTTCATGGACGACCGGTACGACATGTACCCGACGTCGGTGATCTACGACTACTTCAAGATCTTGGAGGGGAAGCCGGGTTGGGACAAGGTCCTCGACAAGTACCAGGTCGAGACGATCGTGTGGCCGGCGAAGTCTGCGTTCGGCTCGTTGCTCGACGAGTCGTCACAGTGGAAGCGCGTGTACACCAAGGGTGGCGACGCCGTGTGGGTGCGCGCGGGCAGCTGAGCCGTCGCCGTCTCGGGCGGCGTTCCTGACTACGGTCGGGGGATGGCCTATGTCGTCGGATCGCTCGGATCGAAGCCGGCGTCGTCGAAGGGCGGGTTCGGGCGGAGCGCACGCGCTGGCGCGGCACCTGCGACGCGGGAGCCCAAGGGCGTGCGCCACGCCGTCGACCCCGATTCCCGCCGCGCTGCGTGCGGCACACCGCAGACGCTGCGCGTGTTCGACGAGCTCGAGTGGGCGCCCGAGGGCGAGTGGTGTCCCGAGTGCGAGGCCCTCGTCCCCTTCCGATGACGAGGAGCCGCGTCGATGAGTCCAGGCGGTGGCCGGAGTCTGCACCGGTGGCAGCGTGGAGGCGACCATCAGGAGGCGCTGGCACATGGGCAAGCTGATCGTGACCGAGTTCATGACCCTCGACGAGGTCGCGCAGGCCCCGGGGGCTCCCGACGAGGATCTCGACGAAGCAGTCTTATCAGCCGCGACGCGCAACCAGCTGCTGGACCGCCGAGAGATCGAAGGGCGCGCCGCACATCACGATGAGGTGCGTGGCGCCCGCGGCGAGGTAGTCGTCGACCGCGTCGACCTCGTTGGCGTTGATCGCGACCGTCCGTTCGATCTCCGAGGGGTCACGCCCGATCGTGGCGCAGTGCTCGGTCAGGATCGCGTTCTTGCGCGCGAAGTTCTCCGGCGGGCCGAAGGTGTTCCACATCTGCGCGTGTTCGGCGACGAGGCGCAGCGTGACCTTCTCTCCACCCCCTCCGATCATGATCGGCAGGTCGCCGACGGGCGGCGGGTTGAGCTTGCCGAGCCGAGTCTTGATGCGGGGGAGCGCCTCCCCGAGCGCGCGGAGACGCCCGCCCGCGGTACCGAACTCGTATCCGTACTCCGAGTAGTCGCGCTCGAACCAGCCCGAGCCGAGGCCCAGGATGAGTCGTCCGTCCGAGAGCTGGTCCACGGTGCGGGCCATGTCGGCGAGCAGGTCGGGGTTGCGGTACGAGAGGCAGCCGACCAGCGCGCCGAACCGCGCGTTCTTGGTGTCGAGCGCCATCGCGGTGAGCAGCGACCAGCACTCGAAGTGGGTGGCGTCCGGGTCGCCGTAGAGGGGAAAGAAGTGGTCCCATGTCCAGATCGTGTCCACACCGAGCGCGTCGGCGGCGCGCCAGGCGGCGCGCATGTCCTCGACGCTGGTGGCTTGGGGTTGCAGTTGGACTCCGACTCGGAATGCGCTCATGGGTCGAGGCTAGCGAGTAGCGGGTTATCGACAGGCAGCCCTGAGGGGTCCATCATGGTCCGAACGTCCATCGGCCACCCCACACAGAGGTGACATCGGCACGACGCACGACCCGGGAGGGACCATGACAGCACTCGACCAGTCGACGAGCGCGCCGCGATTGCGCTCGCTCCCGCACGAGGCGGAGGTGCTGCTCGGCTCCAATGCCCTGGCCCATGTCGTCACGATGAATGCCGACGGCTCACCCCAGGTGTCGGTCGTGTGGTGCGGAGTGCAGGGGGACGTCGTGCGCTTCGTCACCGAGGCGGGGACCGCGAAGGTTCGCAACCTCGTGCGCGACCCGCGCATCGTGCTGTCGGTGGAGGACGAGCAGCGCAACCTCCGGGGGCACCAGCACCACCTCGTGCTCCGTGGCACCGCGAGCATCGACGACGGGCCCGACCCGGCGCTGTTCGATGCGCTGTGTCGCGAGTACCTCGGCCGAGTCGATCACGCGGCGCCGCTGCGGAGCTCGGCCACGGCGGTGGTGGTGTCGGTCGCGATCGAGGAGATCGGCGGCAACGGACCATGGCGGCCGTGATGCTGGTGGCGAACGTGGTGCGGGCCAAGGGAAGCGATGTCGTCACGATGCATGCCGACGGGTCGGTGCGTGAGTTGCTGCACGTGCTCGCGCACCACGGGATCGGCGCAGTCGTGGTGTCGGCGCGCGGGAGTGCGATCGCCGGCATCGTGTCGGAGCGCGACGTCGTTCGTGCGCTCAACCGACAGGGCGAAGCGCTGCTCGACGAGCCGGTCGCTTCGATCATGACGCCCGAGGTGGTGACCTGCGGGCTGCCCGACCACATCGACGACGTGATGGCCGTGATGACCGAGCACCGGATCCGCCACGTGCCGGTGGTCGACGACGGCGTGCTCGTGGGGATCGTGAGCATCGGCGACATGGTGAAGCGCCGGATCGCCGAGCTCGAGGGCGAGCGCGACGACCTCGTGACGTACATCGGCACCCGCTGAAGGGGCGCCCGCCCCCCCAGGACATGGTTCGACCCACGACGGGCGTCTCCACGTCGTGGGTCGAACCAGGGTCAGGAAGCGTTGCGTCAGCCGCCGGCGCTGCTGATCTGGCTTCCTTCGGTGTTGAACTTGCCGGTCACCTGGCCACCCAGGAAGCTCACGGCCGCGAGGACCGCGAGCGCGATGAGTGCCACGAGCAGGATGTACTCCACCATGCTGGCGCCTCGCTCAGTGGTGGTGAAGCGAGCCTGCAACCACGTCCGCACGACGAGGAGGTTCATGACGTGTGCCCCTTCTTCGGAGTGATGCCCCACAAACACATCGGCGGGATCGCCCGGGAACTTGAGTCCCGGACGACCCCGCCGACGGAGTCTCGGTGGAACCGTGGGTCAGCTGCCGGAGCTCGACAGGGAGCTACCCGCCTGGTTGAACTTGCCGTTGACCTGGTTCTTCAGGAACACGACCGCGGCGATGACCGCGAGGGCGATCAGGGCCACGAGGAGGATGTACTCCACCATCGACGCGCCTTCCTCGTCCTTGCCGAACTTGGCCTCGAGCCAGGTCTTCAGGATGAACAGATTCATTGTGTAGCCCCTTCCCTGCCCGGGCCGCACACCCGGATCTGATGTTGTCGGAACAGCAATCGGCGGGACCCCGGGGGAACTTGAGCCCCTTCCGAGATCCCGCCGAACTTTCGTCAGTTTTGACGAGTGTTCTCCGTCAGCTGCCGGAGCTCGACAGCGAGCTACCAGCCTGGTTGAACTTGCCGTTGACCTGGTCCTTCAGGAAGACCACGGCCGCGATGACCGCGAGGGCGATCAGGGCCACGAGGAGGATGTACTCCACCATCGACGCGCCTTCCTCGTCCTTGCCGAACTTGGCCTGCAGCCACGTACGCCAGATGAACAGGTTCATGGTGTGCCTTCTCTCGTCGTCACAGGTGCCCGCTGCACGCCCCGAAGGGTGACGGGGGTCTCGACTCCCGTCAGACAGTGGTGTCGGCCATTGGCTGACCGATCTTGAGCAGCGGGACCAGAAGCCGTGGACCGGTAGCATCCGCCCCGTGTTGGTCGCACTCACGGGCGGGATCGGCTCGGGGAAGTCCACCGTGGCGGCGTTGCTCGCGTCGCACGGAGCGGTCGTCGTCGACGCCGACGCGATCGCTCGTCTCGTGGTCGAACCGGGCATGCCGGCGTTCGCCGCACTGGTCGAGCGCTTCGGTGAGGGGATCGTCGCGGCCGACGGCACGCTCGACCGTCCCGGGCTCGCGGCCGTCGCGTTCGCCGACGACGAGAGTCGCAAGGCGCTCGGGGAGATCACCTGGCCGGCGATCGGCGAGGAGACCGAACGCCAGATCGCGGCGGCGGGGGAGCACGCCGTCGTCGTGTGCGACATCCCCCTGCTCGTCGAGAGCAAGGCCGCGGGATCGCGGCCCTACGCCGCGGTGATCGTCGTCGAGGCACCACGCGAGCTCCGCCTCGACCGCCTGGAGGTGCGCGGCCTCACCCGCGACGACGCCGCCGCGCGCATGGCGGCGCAGGCGACCGACGAGCAGCGCCGTGAGATCGCGACCCATGTCGTGGACAACGCGGGTGGGCTCGACGCACTCGAGCGCCAGGTCGACGACGTGTGGACCGACCTCCTGCGCATCCAGGAGACCTGGGTGCCACCCGAGCCGAAGTGAGCGAACCATCGAGGCGGCGTAGCGGTCACACCCCGCCGTTAGGCTCGGAGGCGTGCCGCCGCTCGAGATCGTCACCGAATTCACCCCCTCCGGGGACCAGCCCGCCGCAATCGCCGCGCTCGCCGCAGGCATCGAGCGCGGCGACCGCTTCCAGACGCTGCTGGGCATCACCGGCTCGGGCAAGAGCTTCACCACCGCCAGCGTGATCGCCGCGGTGCAGCGCCCCACACTGGTGCTCGCGCCCAACAAGAGTCTCGCCGCGCAGCTCGCCAGCGAGTTCCGGGAGCTCTTCCCCAAGAATCGGGTGGAGTACTTCGTCTCCTACTACGACTACTACCAACCCGAGGCCTATCTCCCCACCACCGACACCTACATCGAGAAGGACTCGTCGATCAACGACGAGATCGACCGGTTGCGCCACTCCGCCACCAGTGCCTTGATGTCGCGGCGCGACGTGGTGATCGTGGCGTCGGTCTCCGCGATCTACGGACTCGGCGGGCCCGAGGAGTACGCGCGCCAGTGCCTCATCGTCGACGTGGGGGAGGTGCGCGAGCAGCGGTCGATGCTGTCGAGGATGGTGGAGCTCCAGTACGAGCGCAACGACTACGACTTCGCCCGGAACAAGTTCCGGGTGCGCGGCGACACGATCGAGGTGTTCCCCGCCTACGAGGAGCGGGCGGTGCGCGTCTCGATGTTCGGCGACGAGATCGAGCGCATCTCCTCGGTCGACGTGCTCACCGGCGAGGTGGTGGAGGAGTTGGAGCGGCTCGTGCTGTTCCCCGCGTCCCACTACGTCACGTCGGACGAAGCGATGCAGCGGGCCATCGAGGGCATCGAAGCCGAGCTCGCCGACCGCCTCCGCTGGTTCGAGGACCACGGCAAGCTGCTCGAGGCGCAACGGCTGCGGATGCGCACCACCTACGACCTCGAGATGTTGCGTGAGGTCGGGGTGTGCTCCGGAATCGAGAACTACTCGCGCCATCTCGACGGACGCGAGCCGGGCCAGGCGCCCTACACGCTGCTCGACTACTTCCCCGACGACTTCCTCGTGGTGCTCGACGAGTCCCACCAGACCATCCCGCAGCTGCACGGCCAGTACGCCGGCGACAAGTCCCGCAAGGACACGCTGGTCGACCACGGCTTCCGCCTGCCGTCGGCGATGGACAACCGCCCGTTGCGCTTCGAGGAGTTCATCGAGAAGGTCAACCAGATGATCTTCCTGTCGGCCACGCCGAGCGCCTACGAGATCGAGTCCTCGTCGCAGGTGGTGGAGCAGGTGATCCGGCCGACCGGCCTGATCGATCCCGAGGTGTTGGTGCGGCCCACCAAGGGCCAGATCGACGACCTCGTCGCCGAGGTGCGCGAGCGTGCGGAGAAGGACCAGCGGGTCCTCGTCACCACGCTCACCAAGAAGATGGCCGAGGACCTCACCGACTACCTCCTCGAGCTCGGGATCCGGGTGCGCTACCTGCACAGCGAGGTCGACACGCTGGAACGGGTGGAGATCCTGCGGGCACTGCGGCTCGGCGAGTTCGACGTGCTCGTCGGCATCAACCTGCTGCGGGAGGGTCTCGACCTTCCGGAGGTGTCGTTGGTGACGATCCTCGACGCCGACAAGGAGGGCTTCCTCCGCTCGGAGACGTCGCTCATCCAGACGATCGGTCGTGCGGCGAGAAACGTCGACGGCCAGGTGATCATGTACGCCGACCAGATGACCGACTCGATGCGCCGGGCTCTCTCGGAGACCAACCGGCGCCGCAAGCTGCAGCTCGCATACAACGAGGAGCACGGGATCGACCCCCACACCGTGCGCAAGAAGGTCACCGACATCCTGGAGATGCTGCGCGGCGAGGAGGTCGACCAGCAAGGCCGCGGGCGCGGCCGGGGGCGGGGAAGAGGACGCTCGTCGCAACGCTCGGCGGTCTTCGACCTCTCCGACGTGCCGCCCGGCGACCTCGGCAACCTCATCCAGTCCCTCGACGACGAGATGCACGATGCCGCGGCCAACCTCCGCTTCGAGGAGGCGGCGCGCCTGCGCGACGAGATCAACGAATTGAAGCGGGAGCTCCGCAACGCCAGCTGAGGGTGCCGGGTGTTCGCTGCGGGCGCCTGATCAGGGCCTCAATGGAGGGTCCGGGGCGGTCGATGCCCCAGTGTGGCCATCACCGAGGAGCTCGCTACGGCGGCGTCGACGCGCGTCGACTCGCCGCCGGCGCCGACACGCGCTCCCGGCCCGCGTGAGGTAGAAGGCCGGGGCTGCAACCGGGGCCGCTGGGCGATGCTCGCGGTGGTGGCGCTCGCGCTCAGCCCGTTCGTGGTGGGGGCTGTCGAGATCCTGCAGCGGGGCTTCCCGCCCGGCGCGCTCTTCGGCGACCGCGCCATCCTCGCGCTGACGGCGCGCGACGCGTTCCGCGCGCCGGTGCTGTTGGGGCCCTATTCGCGCTTCTACTGGCACCACCCGGGGCCGCTGTACTTCTACGTGCTCCAGGCCTGGAGCTGGGTGTTCGGCGGCAGCACCGTGTCGCTGGTGCTCGGCGCGACCGCGATCAACGTGGCGGGTGCGGCCGGCATCCTCGCCCTGGCGCACCGGCGCGGCGGCCGCCCCCTGCTCGTGTGGACCGCGGTTCTGTTGGGCGCGTATCTCGTCGCCCTCGATCCGATCCCGTTCGACATCTGGAACCCGAGCGTCACCGTGCTGCCGTTCGTGGTGTTGCTCCTGCTCGCGTGGTCGGTGGCGTGTCGCGACTGGTGGGCCATGCCCTGGCTGGCATTGGTCGCCTCGTTCGTGGCGCAGACGCACGTGGGGCTGGCGCCGGGCGCCGCGGCCGCGATCGGCGGCGGTGCAGTGATCGCATTCCTGCGCCAGCGCCGGCACGGGCCACCCGACGACGGCGAGCGCCGGACGATCGGGCGGGCAGCACTGGCGAGCGCGCTCGTGGCCCTCGTGGCCTGGCTCCCACCGATCGTGCAGGAGTTGACCAGCGGCTCCGGCAACCTCAGCGCGCTGCTGCACTTCTTCACACAACAGGTCACGCCGCACCCGCTCTCGGACGGTCTCACCCAGACCGGCCTGGAGGCGACGCTCATGCTCCGGGCAGTGTTCACGCCCATCACGTTGCGCGAGGACTACCACCAGGGGCTGACCCTCGCGCTCGTCGTGACCGTGATCGCGTGCGCCGTGGCGGTGGTGCTCGCGCGCCGAGCGCGGTCGCGCGACACGCTCGTGCTGTTCGTGCTCGTGGCGGTCGAGCTCGTGGCGGGCGTGTACGCGGTCACCCGAATCGAGGGGCAGATCCAGTTCTACCTGGTGCAGTGGATCTCGGCGGTCGGGTTCGTGTTGTGGATGGCGTGCGGCCACGCGGTCATCGCCGACGTGCGTTCGCGATCCACGGGCGCGCGCGTCCCGCGGTGGGCGCAGATCGGCGCGGTGGTGGTGCTCGTCGTGTTGTGCGTGAGCACGATCCGCGCCCTGCCGGGCGACGCCGGCCGCATCAACGAGGACCTCGACGTGCCCAACAACCGCGCACTCTTCGGCTACGTGCCAGCGCGGCAGCTCCTCGCGTCGACGCACGCGGGCGAGACGGTGACCTTGCGGCCCGACAGCGTGACCTCGTGGGAGGTGCTCGCCGCCGATGCGCTGCTCCTGGCGCAGCACGGTCGGGACGTGCACGTGGTGGCCACGAAGGAGACGCGTCTCCTGTTCGACGACGCGTTGCTCGTGTCCCGCGCGCCGGCGGGCGCGGTGCTCGCGTTCCGCGACCGCCCGCACCCGCACGTGACCGGGAACTCGACGTTCCTCGCCGATCAGGGCAAGTGGACGATCGTCACGATCGCGCGGGGCTGAACCGGGCGAACACCCGGTCGGGCGCGCCGCCCAGCACCGCGATCGCACCGCAGAGGAAGAGCGGCACGAGGGTGCGCTGATAGCCGGCGTTGGTGATCCACACGTCGGGGCCGAGCACCGCGCCGAGCGCGAGGAAGGCCGTGGCGATCCACGTGAGGGGGTCGCGACGTGCCGTCACGAGCGCCGCCAGCACGAGGCCGACGCCGACGACCATCCAGAACGCGATGGTCGACGGGGTGTCCGCACGGCGGATGCCGTCGACGAGGCCGGCACCCGGGAAGCCGAGCCGGTCGCCCGATCGGTTGAACGGCCAGTTGCCCAGGCGCAGGCGCACCACCACGATCCACGCCGCGTAGACGAGGAACGGGACGACGAGCAGCGCGGCGTGGCGCACGGCTGCCGCGAGATGCTGCCGGTGCTCCCACAGCTCCCAGAGCGCGAGCGCGCCGACGCCGACGAGCATCGTCTCGCGGGTGAGCGCCGCCACCGAGAGGCAGAGCACGGCGACGCCCCGGCGCGACCGGGCCCAGCACCACACTGCGAGCGCGAGCAGCGACCAGGCGAACAGCTCGGGCGTGAGCTCGGTGAGGGTCTCGAACCCGACGACGGGTACGAGGAGCGCCCACCACGTGGAGCGCTGCCGGTCGAGGAGGAGCAGTGCGGTGGCGCCGGTGGCCAGGCCGCAGGAGAGGATCGTGAGCACGAGCAGCACCCAGCCCACCCGATCGGCGCTCCCGAGGGATCCGGCCCACGCGAGGTAGCCCCAGACCGGGCGCTGCTCGCGGTAGGCGAAGTCGCGTGGGTCCTGGAACACCTGCGGCCGGCGCATGAGCGGGTCCTCGGCGATCGCGGCGAAGGCGTGGCCGTCGCCCTCGGCGAGGGTGGCGTCGATGCGCGAGAGGGGCACGGGCAGGATCGACACGAACGGCTTCAGGTCGCCACAGCAGGGGCTCGGTTGGGTCGCGACGTAGCCGACGGCGATCGCCGCCCCGAGGAGCGTCCCCACCAGCGCGACCAGGAGCACGGAGCGCGCGGGGGAGCGCGCGCGGGAGGTGGACGACATCCCGCGGACTGTACCGACGGGACGGCTCCCGTCCGGGTACCGAACGTCCGTTCGCTTCGCGTCCCGGACGGGTAACCTGAGCGCGGTGGCGGACTCGACTGGGAACAGCATCATCGTCAAGGGCGCGCGGGAGCACAACCTGCGCAACGTCGACCTCGAGCTGCCGCGCGACAAGCTCATCGTGTTCACCGGCCTCTCGGGCTCGGGCAAGTCCTCGTTGGCGTTCGACACGATCTACGCCGAGGGTCAGCGCCGCTACGTGGAGTCGCTCTCCGCGTACGCGCGCCAGTTCCTCGGGCAGATGGACAAGCCCGACGTCGACTTCATCGAGGGCCTGTCGCCGGCGATCTCGATCGATCAGAAGTCGGCGTCGCGCAACCCGCGCAGCACCGTCGGCACCATCACCGAGATCTACGACTACCTCCGCCTCCTGTACGCCCGCATCGGTGTGCCGCACTGCCCCAATTGCGGGCGCGTGATCACCCGCCAGACGCCGCAGCAGATCGTCGACCGAGTGCTGCAGCTCGAGGAGGGCACCCGTTTCCAGGTGCTCGCCCCCGTCGTGCGCGGCCGCAAGGGCGAGTACGACGGGCTGCTCAAGGAGCTCGCGCAGCAGGGCTTCACCCGCGCGCGGGTCGACGGCGAACCCATCGACCTCGGCGCCGGGAGCGGCGATCGCCTCGCCCGCTACGAGAACCACACCATCGAGGTCGTCGTCGATCGCCTCGTGCGCCGCGCGGGCATCGAGCGACGCCTGACCGACTCGCTGGAGACCGCACTGCGGCTCGCGGAAGGTGTCGCCGAGGTGGAGATCGTCCCGCGCGACGACGACGCCGACGACCTCGAGAAG
>Ga0075017_100002788_pt1 | contig 10968 bp, 9 predicted proteins | sample AleBraG_ABR_2012_FD_71475 | JGI IMG/M metagenome (GOLD analysis project Ga0075017, IMG submission 71475) | Freshwater sediment microbial communities in response to fracking from Pennsylvania, USA - Alex Branch Run_MetaG_ABR_2012 | ecosystem: Environmental > Aquatic > Freshwater > Creek >...
GTCCCCAAGATTTCGTCGCCGGCGAACTCTGCCTCGAGTTTACGAATACGGTCGGCGACCATTCCAAGACGCGTGCCGTCGAGTGGCTGACAGGCTGGGACGCCCTGCTCGACTGGGCGGTAGCGGCCGGCGCTCTGGATGCGACAGAGGCGCAGGAACTGCGCAAGATCGGCAGGCGTGATCCTGCTGCTGCGGAACGATCTCTTCAGAGGTTGCTCAAGTTCCGCGACCTGCTGTTTCGTGTTCTGTCGACGTTAGCAGCAAGACGCGTGCCGGCCCGAGAAGACCTCGAGCGCGTAGAAACCATTGTTCTCAGCACATTGCGCGCTGCTCACTTGACGCGGCAGGATCAGGCTTTCCGGTGGGCTGTCCGGTCAAGCGAGGTCTCCATGAGCACTCCGTTCGCGCGGATTGCCTTGTCGACATTGCAGTTGCTCCAGGGCGAGGACCTCTCGCGAATGCGGGAATGTCAACGCTGCTCATGGCTTTTTCTCGACCGATCGAGGAGCCATGGGCGACGTTGGTGTCGAGCTGACGCGTGCGGAAACCGGGCGCGAGTGGCGCGTCACTATCGAGCCCGAGCAGCCTGAGCGGCGGCCTCAGGGACCGCCTGGCGGGCCAAATCCGGCCGCGGTTCGCTTGCAACCCGCTGCCGCCACTGTGCAACCGCGGTCAGAGCACGACTACATATCAATGTCCTCCAGGCGAGTGCCCTTCCCAACACGCACGTTGGCCCTGGCCGCCGCAACTCGCTTCAGGAACCGCGGGTCGTTCTCAAGGCGATAGTCGAACCAGTCGTCGTCAGACCCGAAGCCGATCAAGACGCCTGCCGGCTTGCCGTGCCGAGTAATCACGATCGCTCCCTTCTCGGCCTCGCGCAGGTAGCGCGAAAGGTCGTCCTTCACCTCGGCCAGTGGGACCTCCTTCTTCATCCCGCTTTTCCGAACTGTCCGAGCCATGATGCCGCCTCCGATTTCAGAACGATCGCCAGCACTTCGACCGAATCGCCACTGACGTCATGGTAGACGCGCACATCTCCGACCCGAAGGCGGTATTGCGGGCGGGAGACACCTCGCAACCGCTTGATCCTGCTACGGCTCGTCTTTTCGGGCCCGTGACGCAAGTACAGCCCGATGGCGCCACGCACCTCAGCAGGGACCGACGCCTTCAGGCGGCGTCAGTCGGCAACGGCTTCCGGGGCTAATACAACAGCAAAAGGCATTATGGCTATGCTATAGCCATAAATATCGGGCAACGCTGACAGCGTCTGTCAAGACGCCGGCAACTGGACGCCAGGCGCTGGGCGGGCGCCGCGTGTCAGCCGATCAGCTGGCGGATGCGCTGCGTCCGGCCGTCGTCGCTCGGCTGGCTCCCGCGCTGCAGGAACAGGCGCGCCTCGCTGGCCGGCAGCGCGCGGCTGATCAGGAAGCCCTGCGCCTGCTCGCACTGGTGATCCTGCAGGAACCGCAGCTGCGCGAACGACTCGACGCCCTCGGCAACGACGTCGACCCCGAGCGCCTTGGCCATCGAGATGATCGCCCCGGCGATGGCGCGATCGTCGCTCTGCTCGCCGAGGTCGCGGACGAAGGAGCGATCCATCTTGAGCCGATCGATGGCCAGGTGCTGCAGGCGCTGGAAATTCGAGTAGCCCGTACCGAAGTCGTCGACCGCGATTGTGACGCCGACCTCGTGCAGCTGCTCGAGCACCTGCGTGGCCCAGTCCTCGTCCTTGCTGACCATGGACTCGGTGATCTCGAGCTCGAGCATGCGCGCGTCGAGGCCCGTTTCGGCCAGGATGCCCCGAACGAGTGCCGGGAAGGTCCTCATGGCGAACTGCTGGCCCGCGACGTTGACGGCCATGCGCTTGACGTCGAGGCCCTCGTCGCACCACTTTTTCGCCTGTTCGCAGGCCGTGCGCAGCACCCACTCGCCGATCGGGATGATCAGGCCGGCGTCCTCGGCGACCGGGATGAAGTCGTTCGGCGGCACCACGCCGAGCTCATCGCTGGTCCAGCGCAGCAGCGCTTCCATGCCGGCGATGCGGCCCGTGGCGATGTCGATCTGGGGCTGGTAGTGCAGCGAGAGCTCCTTGCGCTCGAGCGCGCCGCGCAGCTTGCCCTCGATCGTGTAGCGCTGCAGCGCCCCCTCGTTCATGGACACGTCGAAGAACGCGTGCGTGCCCGGCGAGCGGCGCTTCGCGAAGTACATCGCAAGATCGGCGTGGCGCAGCAGCGTCTCGGCGTCGCCGCCGTCGGTCGGCGCGACCGCGATGCCGATGCTCGGCGTGACAACGACGGTGTGCGTCGACAGCTGCATCGGCGCCTGCAGCTCGCCAATCAGGCGGTCCGCGACGCGTCCGGCATCCTCCGAGCTCTGGATGTCGGGCAGGATCACCAGGAACTCGTCGCCGCCGAGCCGGCCGAGGTCGCCCGGGCGCTCGATCTCGAGCAGGTCGCGGGCCATCGGGTCGCCGTGGCGCAGCGACTTGCGCAGGCGCTCGGCGACGGTCGTCAGGACCTCGTCGCCAACGGCGTGCCCGAGCGTGTCGTTGATGCGCTTGAAGTTGTCGAGGTCGAGGTACAGCACGCCGAGCGGCTGCCCGCGCTGCTGGGCGGACTCGAGCGCCGAGCGCAGGCGGGCGCGGGCGTGCTCGCGGTTGGGCAGCCCGGTCAGCGTGTCGAAATAGGCCAGGCGCGTGATGTGGCGCTCGGCCCGCCACTTGCTCGCGAGCGCGATCGCCATCTGTCGCACTTCGTGCGGATGAAAGGGCTTCTGCAGGTACGAGACCTTGTCCTCGGGCGGCACGCGGCTGCCGATCTCGCTCGGGTCGACGTCCGAGTAGGCCGTGCAGATCGCGATTTCGATGGCCGGATCGACCTCGCGGATGCGCGACGCCGCCCAGACCCCGTCCGGGCCCGGCGGCATGCGCACGTCGAGGAAGACCACGGCGAAGGGCTGGTTGGCGGCGAGCGCCTCCTCCACCGCAGCGACCGCGGCCTGGGCGCCGTCGCGGAATTCCGCGTCGAAGGTGACCTCGGCGCTCGGCAGCCGGCGCGGCCCCGTGGGGTCCTCCTTGCCGAACAGCTTGGCGCCGAGGTTGCGCCGCGCGGCCGCGGCTGCCTGATCGCCGGCCCCGGCCAGGACCTGCCGGTAGGCGTCGATGATGGCCGCCTCGTCGTCGACGACGAGCAGCCGAATCGGTGGACGGATTTTGGCTGGCACGGCGGACCTCAGGCTGCTTCGGTACTCGGGATGGCGGTTGCGTCGAACAGCGGCATGGCCAGGTGCAACGTCGCGCCGCGGCCCGGCCCGTCGCTGCTCGCCCAGATCCGGCCGCCGAGCGCATTGACGGCGGTCGCGCACCAGTGCAGGCCGATGCCGAGGTTGCCGCTGCCGCGCTTGGTCGAGTAACCGCGCTCGAAGATGTGCCCGAGGTCCTCGGCGGCGATGCCGACGCCCGTGTCCTCGCACCTGAGCAGCAGCTGGCTCTGCCCGCTGTCGTGCACGACGGCGGCCGCGCGAACGGCCTCGGCGGCGTTGATGATCAGGTTCTGCAGCACGAGCCGCAGCACGGTGCGGGCCGTGCGGACGGTGCCGACCGAGCGCAGCGAGGAGTCGAGCTCGATGCGGACCTGCTCCCGGCACGAGTCCGGCACGATCTCGACGGCCTGTCTGATGACGGCCGGCAGCTCCAGGCTCTCGACCACCACTGGCGCGCACGCGGGCTGCAGCTCGGCGGCAAGCGCGTTCTGCACGATCGCGGCTTGCCGCGCGATGACACCGACGTCGTCCTCGGCAGCCTTGACGACCGCGGCGAGCTCGCGGCTGGCGAGGCGCAGGAATTCATCGAGGTCGGCACCGCGGGCGGCGTCGGCGACTGGCCGCTCGCGCTCCGCGAGCGCCTGCTCGAGGTCGGCGGCAGGTGCCGCGCGCAGGTGCGCCTGCAGCTGGGCGAGCCGCACGCCGAGCGGCGTCATGGCGTTGCCGATGTTGTGCAGAATGCCGCGCGAGAATTCCGCGATGCCCGCGTTGAAGGAGCTGTCGACCAGCTGGCGGCGCGATTCGGCGACCCGCTCGACCATGCGGTCGAACTCGCGCGCCAGCGCGCCGATTTCGTCGGCCCGCTGCAGGTTCAGCCGCGGCGTCAGGTCGTCGCCCGAACCGAGCGCAATGGCGTGCCGTGTGACGCGACCGAGCGGTGCCAGCACCATACGATCGAGCATGACCAGCATCAGCAGCAGGACGGCGACGGCGCCACCGACCGTGAACGCCATGGCCGAGACCAGGGTCGCGCGGGCGCTGGCCGTGACCTCGCGCGGGACGTCGACGCGCAGCGCCACGAGCGGCTGACCGTGGATGTCCGCGAAGGTCCTGGAGACCTGCGTGACGTCGGGGGTCTTCGCGATGCCGTCGGCCGGGTAACCCGCCTCGGCCGGCGACGGGACGCCCGGAAAGTGGCCGCCGGAGTCGCGCACGGCTGTCACGCTGACGCGGGCCTGCACGCGGGCGCCGATGGCGACGATTTCGGCGGGGGTCAGCAGCCGCGCCATCATGACCAGGCCGCGCGCCGGGCCGTTGCCGTAGCCGTCGAGGATCGGCGCGACGGCCGCGAGCAGCACGCCGTGATCGGTCGCGATCAGCCCGTTGTGGGCGCGGCCGTTGCGCAGGGCGTCGCGCCACGGAAAGTCGGCCGGCAGAGCGGGATGGGCGAACAGGTCCAGTCTGAGCGGCGCTCCCGAGAGCGGATCGAACGAGTGCGACCAGAGCAGGTTGCCCTCGGTGTCGATGAACGCGAGCGCCGTCAGGTGCAGCTGCCTCATGGCCGACAGGTTCAGGTTCTCGCTGGAGTAGGCCGCGTTGTGGTCCTGCACGAAGCGATAGGTGTCGGCCCAGTTGCCCCAGTCGGTCGCCGATACCTGCAATGCGCCGAGCGCCTCGCGCACGCTGTGCTCGACGCGCGTCATCGCCGTCAGCGCATCGCTGGTTTCGATCGCCTCGAAGCGCGGCAGCAGCAGGGTTAGCCCGACGCTGATCTCGCCCACCATGAGCGCAGCGAACACGACGGACAGCAGCGTCACGACTTTCGGGCGTATCTTCATGATCCGACGCGGGCTTCCGGGCCAGGACGGGCGCAAGATGACTTATCGCAGGGCCCCGATACTGTGACGCAGCCGTGATCGGCCCTAGGCCTCGGAACTGGCTCCGCAAGCGGTGACCGGCGTCACGTAATCCGCACGGCCGGCCGGACCGGCCGCCCGGCCCGCGGTCTAGTGCGGTGCGGCGGCCGCGCGCACGACGCGGCTCAGGAAGTCGTAGATGCCCCTCTCGCTCATGCGGCGAGCGTCCGCCAGCTCGCCGGCGCGCGTGGCGTACAAGACCTCGTTATCCGCGGACAGCAGCACGGCCGCCGGAATTCCCTTGCTGATCGGATTGCCGTAGGCCTTGACGAGGTCGAGGTTGCGGTCGAAGTTGCCCACGTCCACCTTGACGAGCTCGAACTCGGTCGCGACGAGACCCGCGCTGGGGCCCGCCGTGAGCGCACGGTCCAGGGCGCGGCAATCCTCGCACCAGTTCGCACCGAAGACGATGAGCACCGGAAGATGAGTGGCCGCGGCGGCGGCGAGCGCCTGTCGCACGGCCGCCTTCGCGTCGGCCGACTCGTCATAGGGACGCGGGCCGGCCGCGGCGAGCGTGGCGAGCAGGAGCGTCAGCAGGGCGAAGCGTCGCACGGCGGGATTCCCTGATCTGCTGGGTACTTGCCGGCCTCAATCGATGGCGATCACTTCGGCCTCGCCGCCCGGAGCGTCGACGTGGTCGCCGACCGCGGCGCCGAGCAAGCCCTGCGCCACCGGCGATACCCACGACAGCCGCCCCGCCGCCGGCGCCGCTTCATCCTCGCCGACGATCTGCAGGCACCGGGTCGTGCCGGCGCCGCGCAGCGTGACGCGCGAGCCGAAACGCACTTTCGAATGATCGCTCGGCGCCGGGATGACCTCGGCGCTCATGCGGCGCTGCGACCAGTAGCGCAGCTCGCGCTTGAGGCTCGCGAGGGACGCACGGTCGTCACGGGCCCGCGCCGCGCTGATCTCCTCGCCGAGGCGATGCAGCTCGGCCTCTATGGCCGCGAGGCCCGTGGGAGTCACGAGATTGCGGTGCGGGCTGATGAGCCGGTCGGGCAGTTCCGATCCGGCCGCATCGTCCTCATGGTCCTTGACGAAGGCGCGGCTCATGCACCGAATCTACCAGCCAGCCAGCCCGAGCGCGTTTCGCTCTGTCGTCCGGGCAGGGCGGTGGGTCGCCCTCGATGCCTGGCTGCACGTGAAGTAACTTCTTAGGAGTAAATAATAACAATGACTTACATGACAAATGTCGAAATGGCACAAGACATGCACGGCTGCCCGGTTCTGCAGCGCGACATAACGAATCACGTTCCGTGCCTGTTGCATTTTCATGGGACGCGACTATATTCGCTCTAGAAGCTTGTCCTGCCGCGTAAAAGTGGTAGGGCGGGTGATAAGAAACGACATCAAGTATGAATCGCAAACGCCTTCGGGGCGCCATGCGCTTCGCGTGTCGGACGGGGTGACGATGAACAGTGCCTTGCGAAGGCTTCAGGCCGCGACGGTCGAGCTGACCAAAGGAACGGCACTGAAACAGCGACTTACAGTCGCTTTTTCAGGCTATCTCAAGGAGCTCGATCCGAGCGAGTTGCGGCTCGAGCTGCGCGGCGAATGCCGCGCGATCCTCGAGGAGCTCGAGTCGGTGCCGCCGCTGCGCGGCGAGTCCGCCGTCCAGGCGACGGTCCGCAAGATGTCGGCCGAGCAGGCCGACGACATCGCGCGACGGATCGTGCACCTGTTCGCCGAGTGCGCGCTCGCGCCGGAGCCGGAGCTGCACGAGGCCGAGGTGCTCGACTGGCACGTGCATCGCGACGGCCGCGAGCCCAGCGAGGCACGCTTCAGCGAGCGCGCCGACGCCGAGACCGGGCCGGCGCTGCTCTACGCCGCCGAGGCCTGAGCGCGCGCGGCGCGCGCCACTCAATCGGGCTTGAACTCGATCGTGTCCCAGCGCGTCGTCTCTTCGTGACGCGCCTGGCGGCGGATCGCATCGACCAGCGCGCGCTCGTCCCAGTCCAAGCTCTCGTCGGCGAGCGCGAGCAGCGTCTTGGAAACCGCGCTCGTGCCGCCAAAGCTGCTCAGCAGGATGACCGGCTTGTCGGAGGCCTTGGCGAAGTTCGCCTGGAACTCCACGAGTTCCGGTGCGCGGCGATAGTGCGAGGCCAGCAGGATGACCGCCTCGGCGGGTGCGATCTGCCGGCGCAGCGCCTCGCGCTGGGCCTCCTTGTCCGCGGAGGGTCTCTGGTCGGGGGCGCTCAAGTTGACGTAGAAGAAATTGCGCGCGTTCGACAGGAACTCGAAGACGCGCAGGTAGTCCTCGTCGGCGTCCCAGACATGGCCCACGAACAGCTTGACCGGGTTCTGCTGTGAGATCATTTGAGCTTACCTCTCGCAGCCCGAGTTTAGCGCACGCGCCGTGCGCGGACACGCTAGAATCGCGCACCGGTGCGCGCCCCCTCGCGCCGGCCCCGACTCGATGCGAATCGTCCTCTACAACATCCGCTACGCGACGGGCACGGGCCCGGCGTTCCACCTGCCGCTGCCCGGGGCAGGTTACCTGCGCAGCAATCGCCAGGTGCTCGAGGAGATCACGAATTTCATCAAGGCCGAGGACCCGGACATCGTCGGGCTCGTCGAGGTCGACACGGGCTCGATCCGCACCGGCATGCTGAACCAGGCCGAGTTCATCGCCGCCGAGCTCGGCCACTACTCGATCTTCGAGTGCAAGTACGGTACCGAGAGCCTCGGGGCGATGATGCCGATCGTGCGCAAGCAGGCCAACGCGTTCCTCGCGTCACCGCGCGTGCACGGCGAGCGCTTCCACTACTTCGACACCGGGATCAAGCGCCTGATCATCGAGCTCGAGCTCGAGGACGCCGTGATCTTCCTCGTGCACCTGTCGCTCAAGTACCGCCACCGCCAGTCGCAGCTGCGCACGCTGCACGAGCTCGTGATGGGCGCCAGCAAGCCCGTGCTGGTCGCGGGCGACTTCAACACCTTCTGGGGCGACCACGAGATTTACCTATTCATGCATGCGGCCGGGCTGCGCAGCGCCAACACGCGCGGGCTGCCGTCCTACCCGAGCCACAGCCCGCGCCGCGAGCTCGACTTCATCCTGTACGGCGCGGGCATCGAGGTCACGGACTTCCGCGTGCCGGCCGTGCTCTACTCCGACCACCTGCCGCTGGTGTGCGACTTCCAGGTGCGCGCCGGCGCGGCAACCGCGGCCGCCTGAACCGTCGCGGGGACGAAGATGGAAAGCCAAGCCGACGCCGCAAGTCACTGGTCCTGGTCGGTCGACGCCGACGGCATCGGCTGGCTCGGCGCCGACCGGGCCGGCGCCTCGACCAATACGCTCTCGCGCGCGGTCATGAGCGCGCTCGATGCGCGGCTCGCTCAGATCGAGCGCGCGCCGCCGCGCGGCGTCGTGGTCTACTCCGCCAAGCCGAACGGCTTCGTGGCCGGCGCCGACATCTCCGAGTTCACCGGGCTCGCGACGCGCGAGCAGGCCTTCGAGCTGATCCGGGCCGGCCAGGGCGTGCTCGACCGGCTCGAGCGCCTGCCCTGCCCGACCGTCGCGGCGATCCACGGCTTCGCGCTCGGCGGCGGCCTGGAGCTCGCCCTCGCCTGCCGCTACCGCGTGGCGGCGGAGGAGGACAAGTTGAGCCTCGGCTTGCCCGAGGTGCAGCTCGGGCTGCACCCCGGCTTCGGCGGCACGGTGCGGGCGCCGCGCCTGATCGGCGCGCGCGCCGCGCTCGACCTCATGCTGACCGGCAAGCCGGTGCGCGCGCGCCGTGCGCTCGAGCTCGGGTTGGTCGACCGCCTGGTGCCGCGCGAGAGCCTCAACGCGGCTGCGGCGGCCCTGCTGCGCGAGGCGCCGGCGCCGGGTCGCGCGCCGCTCATCGACCGGCTGCTCGCGCTCAAGCCGCTGCGCGGGGTCGTGGCGGGCGCCCTGCTCAAGCAGGTGGCCAGGCGCGCGCGCCGCGACCACTACCCCGCGCCGTACGCGATCGTCCAGCTGTGGAGGCGCACCGGTGCGGCCGGCCGGGCGGCCTACGAGGCCGAGGCGCAGTCGATGGCGAGGCTGTTCCTGTCGGAGAGCTCGCGCAGCCTCGTGCGCGTGTTCTTCCTGCAGGACCGGCTCAAGGGGCTCGGCGGGAAAGGTGCGACGCCCGTGCAACGCGTGCACGTGGTCGGCGCGGGTGTCATGGGAGGGGACATCGCGGCGTGGTGCGCGCTGCGCGGGCTCAGCGTCACGCTGCAGGATCGCGCGCCCGAGTACGTGGACAGCGCGCTCAAGCGGGCGCGCGAGCTCTTCGACAAGCGCGCCCGCACGCCGGATGAGGCGGCGGCCACGGCCGCGCGCCTCTCGGCCGACCTCGCGGGCGGCGCCGTGTCCGAGGCCGATGTCGTCATCGAGGCGATCTTCGAGAACGTCGAGGCCAAGCAGGCGCTGTATGCGACGCTCGAGCCACGCATGAAGCCCGGCGCGCTGCTCGCGACCAACACCTCGAGCCTCATGCTCGAGACGCTGGCCGCCAAGCTCGTCGACCCGACCCGGCTCGTCGGCCTGCACTTCTTCAACCCGGTCGCGCGCATGCCGCTCGTCGAGGTCATTCGCACGCGCACGACGCGCCCCGAGGCCGTCACCGCCGCCCTCGCCTTCGCGCGCCGGCTCGACAAGCTGCCGCTGCCGTGCGGCAGCGCGCCCGGCTTCGTCGTCAACCGGATCCTGTTTCCGTACATGACCGAGGCGATGCTCGCGGCCCAGGAGGGCGTGCCGTTCAAGATCATCGACGACACGGCGCTCGCCTTCGGCATGCCGCAGGGCCCGATCGAGCTGGCCGACACGGTCGGCCTTGACGTCGCGCAGCACGTCGGCCGCGTGCTGTCCGAGGCCTTCGGCACGCCGCGGCCGGACGCGCTCGGGCCGCTGGTCGCGGCGCGCAAGCTCGGCCGCAAGACGGGCGAAGGGTTCTATGTCTGGCGCGATGGCAAGCCGCAGAAGCCCGACCCGGGCGCGGCGCGCGCGCCCGAGGACCTCATGGACCGGCTGATCCTGCCGATGCTCAATGAGTCGGTCGCGTGCCTGCGCGAGGGCGTGGTCGAGGACGCGGACCTGCTCGACGCGGGCGTGATCTTCGGCACGGGTTTTGCGCCGTTCCGCGGCGGCCCGCTCAACTACGCGCGGCGCCGCGGGGTGGATGCGGTCGTCGCGCGCCTGACAGAGCTCGCGGCGCGGCACGGGCCGCGCTTTGCGCCCGACGCGGGCTGGGCGCGGCTCGGGCGCTGACCCCATCGTCGAGGCTGACCCAGGCGCGTGCCGGGCAGCGCGGCCGCGGCACCGTGCTACCATCCCACGATTGCATGGCGGCGGCGCCGAAATGGAAAACCAAGCGCTAGAACCCGAGCTGCTGCGCACCTTCTCGCCTCTCGACGGGCTCAAGAAGGAAAATCTCGCGGCGCTGGCGCGCAAGGCGACGCTCAAGGAGCTGCCCGCGTCGCGCACGCTGTTTCGCCAGGGCGACACCGACAAGCGCACCTTCTACCTCGTGCGCGGCGAGGTCGAGCTGCTCGCCGGCGAGAGCAAGGTCGCGGTGATCCGCGCCGGCACCATCGAGGCCCGCAACCCGCTCGCGCCGGGCGTGCCGCGCCGCTTCAGCGCGCGCGCCGCCACCGACATCGAGTTCGTCTCGATCGACAGCGACATGCTCGACGTGCTGCTGACCTGGGACCAGACGGGCAAGTACGAGGTCGAGGAGCTCGACCGCGACAAGCCCACGGCGAGCAGCGACTGGATGACGACGCTGCTGCAGACCAAGGCGTTCCACCGCATCCCGCCGTCGAACCT
>Ga0075017_100002791_pt1 | contig 10966 bp, 6 predicted proteins | sample AleBraG_ABR_2012_FD_71475 | JGI IMG/M metagenome (GOLD analysis project Ga0075017, IMG submission 71475) | Freshwater sediment microbial communities in response to fracking from Pennsylvania, USA - Alex Branch Run_MetaG_ABR_2012 | ecosystem: Environmental > Aquatic > Freshwater > Creek >...
CAATTGAACGTGTGCGTCAGATAGAGAAGAACGCCTTAGCTAAACTCAAGGTGTTGATGGAGTAGGATTGATGGTAGACGAAGAATAGGCGAAACATAGATAAATACGATTTGTAGATTCCAGCGACTAGGTACAGACCTAGACAGGATTACCTGACTATTGGGAGACAACGGGATGTCGGTAACAATTAATGCTAAGGGCACCAGTGTGCCTTATTTTGGTATTGGTAAGAATGGAGTAGTGATTTATCAGGGTACAGTTGACCCAACATCATCACACACTCCACGAAATGGCGATTATTGGATTGACACTACCGATAATTCGTTAAAGGTATTCTATTCTAGTGCATGGACTGCACCTAAACTAGACAACATTACATTTTCACAGAGTACAATTCAGGCAGATCCTACACTTGATTTGATTTTAAATGCAGGAAGTGGGAAAGATGTAGTGATTAATTCTGGTGCTGCGAATGGTCCCGGTGTTATAACATCTACCGATAGTTACAACCTAATTATTGACCCAACATTGGGTGGTGGAGCTAGGTTAGAACTAGGCCCGCTCATATGGCCATTGGCAGATGGTACCGCAAATCAACTGATGGCCACTAACGGGGCTGGATATTTAGTATGGGTTAACAACCCACTTGCGGATTATGAATCTCGTATTGCTGCATTAGAGGCAGCAGTGTATGCATTGCAACATCCTTAACTAGGTATTTGGTATGATTGATGTGAATGAAGTGGAACGACACCTGGGCGAGCAAGTCGGTGGATTTCGTAGTGATATATCACAAATCCTGTTGATTCACAGCAATAACAAAGATCGATATCGGCGAATACATTGCGAAACCATTGCCGGTGTGACCACATTGGTGTATCTTTCGATACGTAGTAATAGATTAGTGAAAATAATAATAGACATATCTAAGCATGGTATACTGCCACCAGTCACAGTATTTGCTGAAGATCCGAACGTAACTCATGATATGACTGTGAATTATAGATTTGTTGCGATAACAGAGCTAGTTGGCCAGATTCGAGAACATGCCCTTAAGATGAAGATGCTAGGGAGATTGAAATATGGGGGGTAGCAATATACCGAAAAGGACGCCACTGCAACTTTTTAGACGCATGCGATGATAAACATGCTCCATCCTATATTGCCCGCATTAGCGGGCATTTTTATGCCTGAGCGAACCACTTCTGGGACCAAAACTTTCTGTGACCTGACGAATGGTGATAAATACTCACTATGAAGTATTTCACTTGTTTTTAGCACATTGCGTGCAATAAAAATAATCAATCTATGTTTGGGAACGATATATGACTTTAAGACTCGGCGGTAACTTGACCATCGGTACATTATCCGGTGGACCATCTGCATTAAATTTTTCAGATTTGCATGATGTTAGCATTGTAAACCCACTTACCGGTCAATATCCACGATACAACGGCACTATATCCGAATGGGAAAACGCATACATCAACAGTGATGTATTTGGATATATGAGTACAAGTACATCGGGTATTAACGGCATTACGTTTTCAGCCAACACAGGTACATTACAATTTACGATAGGTTTATCGGGGTCAGGGGTTTCGCCCGGTACATACAACACCGTTGCAGTTGATTCCTATGGTCGAGTTACCACGGGTTCAAATGCGATGTATTTGCTCAACAACCAGACTATAAGTATATCAGGTGATGCAACTGGCAGTGGATCAGTATCTATTCCACTTACATTGACTAACACTGGTGTTGCTGCAGGTGTATATACACAAGTTAATGTTGATACCAAAGGTCGTGTGATAGGTGGCGCCAACCCGAGTACGCTGGTGGGGATGGGCATAACTGATGCACAACCACTATCATTAGAATTAACCGGTATCGCATCACAAACCGGAGTCGGGTTACTCGCTCGAACAGGAACTGGGGCATATAGTGAACGAACAATCACTGGTACCGTAAATCGAATTGTGGTATCTGACGGCGACGGGCAATTAGATAACCCGACAATTGATTTGGATACAATCGGTACATCCGGTACGTATAATAGTGTGACAACTGATGCATACGGTAGGGTGATCGCAGGAACATCACAACCATATATAACTGGTAACCAAACTGTGACCTTGAGTGGTGACGCAACTGGTTCCGGAACTACTGCGATATCCGTTACCTTACCGAACATTGCTACGTCTGGTACATATCGTTCGGTTAACGTCAACAGTAAAGGGCAAGTTATCGCAGGAACTAACCCAACGACATTGTCTGGCTATGGTATAACCGATGCACTTCCGTTATCGGGAGGCATGATGTCGGGTAACATAGTTATACCGTCCGGTGTATCTATAACTATTACTGATTCTCCTATTAACGGAACCGATGCAGCAAATAAAAACTATGTGGATTCAGCGGTAGCTGGATTAACATGGAAGGCATCTGTATTAGTAGGAGCATTTACTAATATTACACTTTCTGGAACGCAAACTATTGACGGTGTTGCAGTGAATGCAGGCGATCGTGTACTGGTTGCTGGACAGACTACTGCTTCGCAAAATGGTATATACGTGGTTGCAGTTGGAAGCTGGACAAGATCGACTGATGCCAATACTGGTGCAGAGTTGGTTGGAGCCGCTGTTTTTGTAAGTCAGGGATCTGTGTATGCAGACTCTGCCTGGACATGCACGAATACTGTGATTGTACTTGGGACCACAGCAATTACATTTACACAATTTAACGGTGCCTCTGGTATAACTGCGGGTGTCGGATTACTTAAGACAGGCAATGTATTGTCAGTCAATATGGGTGCAGGTATAGCACAGTTACCGACATATGATGTTGGTGTAGATTTATACACTGGCGGCGGGTTGTTGTTGACCACAGATGGCTCGACCCCGTCTACATCAGCCAGTGCACAGCTATCGCTAACCCCCACTGGTGTGGTAGCAGGAAGTTACACAAAGGTATCAGTTGATCAATACGGTAGGGTACTATCTTCAGGTAGTATATCCTCATCCGATGTTACCACTGCACTAGGATACACTCCGTATGATGCTTTGAATCCGGCAGCATATATCAGTGGTAATCAGACAATAACCATTAGCGGTGATATATCTGGTTCAGGTACTACTTCAATTTCAGCCACACTGCCAAATATTGTGACTGCTGGAGTATATAACTCTGTCACTGTTAACGCTAAAGGTCAGGTTACCGCAGGAACTAACCCAACGACATTATCCGGATACGGCATTGTCGATGCGCAACCACTTAGTGGCGAATTGACCTCATTGTCAACACAAACTGGTGTCGGCGTAGTAACACGCACTGGTTCATCTACATATACTGAGAGATCTATTGCAGGTGCATCCGGAAGAATAACTATAACAAATGCGAATGGCGCTACGGGCAACCCTACCGTGGATCTTACCCCGCTGGGAATTGCAGGTACATACAATAATGTTACCGTTGATAATTACGGTCGTGTATCAACTGCAACTACAGTACCGTATATCACTGGTAATGAGAATATTTCTATATCTGGCGATGCAAGTGGTTCAGGAGCGACTACTATAACATTGTCGTTGGCATTATCAGGTGTGGCCGCAGGAACATATGGTTCAGCAGCAAGTACCACTGCGACATATCCGATTATCACAGTAGACGCCAAGGGTAGAATTACTAGTGCTACTACGTCTACATTTACACCATCATATCCGGTAACATCTGTATCGGGTAAGACTGGTGCAGTTACATTGACATCATCTGATGTTGGGCTATCTAATGTAACGAATGCATTGCAGGTATATAATGCAGGTGGTGCAACGTCGTATGCTGCTGATGTTTATGCTAACTTACCAATGCCTGGTACGAACGGTAGATTCTTTTTTGCGACAGATACGAACGCAACATATTTCGATAATGGGTCCACATGGCAATTAGCACAGGCACCCATTTCTGGCGACATTAGTATTTCTGGTGGTACAGCTACATTGGCATCAGTGAACTCCAACGTGGGCACATTTAACAATGTCACGGTCAATAACAAAGGCCTAGTTACGAGTGCAGCTAATGTTGGGTACCTAACCAGTAACCAAACTATAACAATTAGTGGTGATGCAACTGGTACTGGTACAACTGCAATTGGGTTGACATTAGCAAACAGTGGTGTTACCGCAGGTACATATGGTAATGCAACACATGCACCGATAGTGACCGTGGATAATAAAGGACGTGTCACCACAGTAACAACAACGACGATAACTCCGGCATTCAGTAGTATCACTGGTACACCCACGACATTAGGTGGGTATGGTATTACTGATGCACAGCCGTTGAATGCGACATTGACGTCAGTCGCAGCGTTATCTACATCTACGACAGGTGTTATCAAGCTAACTAGCGGTGTGGCATCGTTGGATACCACACCATATCTAACCAGTAACCAAACTATAACAATTAGTGGTGATGCAACTGGTACTGGTACAACTGCAATTGGGTTGACATTAGCAAACAGTGGTGTTACCGCAGGTACATATAACAGCTCATCTACGCAACATTCGCCACTATCAATAGATGCCAAAGGGAGAGTAACTAGTGTAGGTACCGCGGTGACGATAACTCCGGCATTCAGTAGTATCACTGGTACACCCACGACATTAGGCGGGTATGGTATTACTGATGCATTGTCTTCGTCAGGAGGCACTGTGACGGGGAACATCACCATGTCTGGTGCAACAGTTACGGGAATCCCGACACCAACAAATGCATCTGACGTTGCAAGCAAATCGTATGTTGATAGTATTGCTAATAATACTACTTGGAAGACCGCGGTTAGGGCAGCAACCACATCAAATATCACATTATCTGGAACACAGTCAATAGATGGTGTTTCGGTTATAGTAGGTGATCGTGTGCTCGTTAAGGCTCAAACCACACAATCTGATAATGGGATTTACGTAGTAGCATCAGGAGCATGGACAAGAGCGTCAGATTCGTCAACTGGAGCACAGATTGTTAGTGAGGCAGTTTTTGTGACGTCTGGTACTGCAAATGCAGATACACAATGGGTGAACACCAACACCTCTATTACACTTGGCACCACTTCGATAACGTACATACAGTTTGGTGCAGGATCGGCATATTCGGCAGGCACCGGAATCCAGCTCACTGGGTCAGTATTCTCCAACACTGGTGTACTCTCATTGACAGGCACATCAAATCAGATATCGGTATCATCATCCACCGGGGCAGTCACATTGAGTTTACCGACAACCATAAGTGGACTGACATCGGTATCTTCGACTGGATTCACTGGTGCGTTAACTGGGGCAGCCAGCTCCAACGTGTTAAAAGCTGGCGACACAATGACCGGCACATTAAACATATATAAGAATGTCGCCTCGCAGATATTTAGTTTCAAGGGGTTGGTCGATGGCGGCAACTATGGAGAATTCTTAATTCCGGCAGGAGGAACACTGGCATACCTTGGTAGTAGTACCGCAATCGGTGGCGGTGGTACGGGATCTGATTTTGTGATACAGGCGCCTAGTGGTAAAATATTTTTGCTATCTACTGCTGGTATTGTGACACCAAACGATGTGAAGATAACATCGAGTACAGCATCATCAACAACTGCCACTGGTGCGTTGGTGGTCAGTGGTGGTGTAGGTATAGCAGGTGCACTGAACGGATCGACTGCTGGGTTTAGCGGTACAGTAACAGCACCAACATTCAGCGGGGCATTGTCGGGTAATGCAACCACGGCAACTACGGCAACATCGACCAACAATATAACTGGTGGTGCTGCAGGTGCAATATTGTATCAGTCGGCAACTAATACAACGGCATTCACTGGGGTTGGTACTGCAAATCAGATTTTAATATCTAACGGTTCATCGGCACCTACTTGGTCAAGTACATCACCGGTTGCATCTAGTCTGAACGTTTTGAAGGCTGGTGATACAATGACCGGTAGTTTGGTATTCAGTGGGACCGGATTAAAAATATCTGGCGACTTCTCAAACTCCACTCAGACAAGTAGGATGTATTTCCAGTCTAGTACTACTAACGGAAGTACCGTGATCCCGATTCGTCCGAATGGTACAAGTCAGACATCTGGACTATCGTTTAAGACGGGGTCTGCAATTGGTAATGATAGTACATTAGAGATAGGAACTAATGGTTCAAACAACTACATACAATCGGGGTCAGATGGTACAGGGACATATTTGCCATTGTGGTTGAGTGGTAACAGTACTAATACGATAACACTTAACATAGATGGTTCAATAACTGCCAATGGTGCACTTACATGTAATGCAGGGTTATCTGGTAACTTGACCGGAACATCTACTGGTATTGCAGGTGGTACAGCAGGGAAGGTGTTGTATCAAACTGGTGCAGGTGCAACTGGATTTACTGCTGCAGGAACTGCAGGTCAGGTGTTGGTGTCCGGTGGCACTGGGGCACCCACATGGACGAGTAGTCCGGCGATAACGTCAAGCCTAAACGTAGCCAAAGCTGGTGATACAATGACGGGTAGTCTGACATTCTCCGGCGCAGTTGGTTTACGTGGGGATTATTCTAATGCAACACTTACCAGTAGATCATTTATACAGACCTCGACTTCAAACAGTGACACATTGATACCAATTATTCCGAATGGTTCTGGTATCAACACTGGTTTTACATTTAAGACATCGTCTGCATTATCAAACGGTTCATCGTTTGATATTGGTTGTAGTGGAGCAAGTGCGTATAATTATATATTTTCCAACTTTGATGGTAGCGGATCTCGCCAACCAATCCGCATAAGTGCTAATGCTACCAATTCGATGGTGTTTAACATTGATGGAACGATAACAGCCAACACAGTATTTAACGCCGCGAGTGGTACAGCATCATCGTCTACTGCAACGGGTGCTCTGGTTGTAACTGGTGGGGTAGGAATCAGTGGATCGTTATTTGGTGTGGGAGCAACATTCAGTGGCACCGTAAACGCAGCAACATTTAATGCGACATCAACGAAACGTGTAAAAGCCAATATTGTCAAATTGAGCGATGTCCAACTATCTAAATTTGACCAATTACAACCACGTGAATATGATCGTACTGATTATGTTGCACATGAGTTTGGGTTTATTGCAGAAGAAGTAAATGAGCTTTATCCGGAGATTGTAGGTAAAGATGAAAACGGGTTGGCCACAGGTGTAGACTACGGTAAACTTACTGCAATATTGACCGCAAAAGTTCAAGAGCAGCAAGCAACAATAGATAAATTACAAGAACAGATTAACTTTATTGTGGGTGCACTGAATGGCAAGTAATTTACAACTTTCTGGCGTTGATATGGACGGGTTCTTTGCAGCCAGAGTCAACACCGCTGGTGCAAACGTGGGGTACCAGGTCGCAGGTAGTGATATTGCGACTCGGTACGAACCAATATCATCGGCCAATTATACCTTAAGTGCATCTACACCAACTGTCTTTATTGGACAGCGAATGAGTCCGAACACTAACTTTCAATCCGTTGGTTCAGACTTAATAAATAAATTCTGCGGCAACAATGCGTTATACTCAACGTCCACACCGACGATGTCACCACCGATTGTAGCAAGGACATCATCTTGGACAGGGACTGTGAATTTCTCATTTACTGCAACATGGGGATCTACTGCAAACTTTGTTAGTTTCTGGAATGCTGGTGGTAGAATACAGGTGAGTATATCTAGAACCGGTGGTAGTGCGATAACTGGTAATACTGCAATCACAAATATGTTAAACTCTATGGGTACCGCAGTTATTGCAGATACCGCAACTTATATTACTGGTGCAGGAACGAATTCAATTACCCCGAGTCTTCGATACGGTGGAACCAACGCACCTAGTACGATAACTACAGTTACGCAGATTGCAGGACAATCGTCACCGTATGCAGGTGACCTTCTACGAGTTGCAATAAGAACCATAACCGCTCAGACACAATTGCAAATTACGGTTAACGTAGTATCTTCAGATAGCGGGGTCATATTTGACCCCATCGATGGGACACTTACTCCGACTGTTCAATCACGTGTCTATGGCGGAGCATCAACTTCACCAACGTTCGCTGTTACAACAAACTTTTAATCATAGGGAGAATACAATGAATCGATTATTGATTATGGTGATGCTTTTAGCCAATGTGGCTATTGCAGACACATTTACATGGACGGTTCCGACTACTAGGGCCAACGGTGCACCACTTTCGTTGGCAGAAATAGCAGGGTACCGTATACAATATAAGGCAGATACTGATGTGGTGTATCAAAGTATAGATGTGACACCAGGTACTATTACGAGTGCGGTTATACCAATTCCAACTGGCAAAACATACTCAGTAGTACAGATTGCTACACTTGACACAAATGGGCTATTGAGCGACTGGACACCATTCAATGCAGCATTATCTGCAAGTAGTGCGGCATCTAGTTCTACCGCGAGCAGTGCGGCCAGTTCATCGGTGGCAGTTTCATCCAGTGTAGCATCGGTGGCACAATCTACGACACCAAACATTGCATTGGGTAAAACGGTGACGACATCAGCCGATGAGAGTGCATCGCTAACTGGGGCTAATGCGGTCGACGGAGACACTACTACTCGTTGGGCAAGCAGTTATGCTGATGCCAACTGGATATCGATTGATTTGGGATCACAGTTTGATATTACCGGCGTGAAATTAAATTGGGAAACCGCGTATGGGAAAAGTTACCAACTTCAATCATCGAACGATGGCGTAACTTGGAACACAGTATACAGTACATCTACTGGTGCAGGTGGCATAGAAAATATTACGATTTCTACTTCTGCACGATACATTAAGCTGAATGGTATCTTGAGAGGAACTAGCTGGGGGTATTCATTGTGGGAGTTTGAAGTGTACGGTAATGCCTCACTAGCAAGTAGCTCAGTAGCTAGTAGTTCAGTAGCAAGTAGTTCAGTAGCAAGTAGTTCAGTAGCTAGTTCGTCTAAATCGAGTTCAGTAGCTAGTTCGTCTACACCGACTTCGTCTAAATCAAGTAGTGTTTCCAGTTCATCTAGCGTGATTGCGGTATCATATGTAGCAAGAACCATCCCAACTAAAATCAATCCTGGATTATTGGGTACATACTACACACAACCGTTCACATCACCGTATATAACTAGTCTAACACAAGTTAATGCAACATTGGCTATTGCAAAACCCAGTGCCACTTTTACTGCGAATGTGTTGAACTATTACAATGCGCCGAATATGGATAATTTGTATACGTACGGTAATCTGCGAACATTTTTACGAGCAGATGGTTCATCATTGAATACTGATCCTGCAACAGCTGGGCAAGGAGCAATAATTCATCTAGTCGGATATGTTAATTTGACTGCCGGTAATTATTCGTTTAAAGTAACCGGTGATGATGGGTATAGTATTCGTTTAAATCAGAAGGTGGTCGCCGAACATAATGCGAATTCTGCAGCAGTGGAAAGAACTCACCCAGTATTTAACATTCCGGTAACCGGATATTACGCAATTGATGTCAAATATTGGGACGTAGGCGGTAATTACGTACTTGGTGTAAAATTAGCCAATTCATCAAATGGCGTATATTCGTATTTGACCACAGGTGACCTATTTAATTTTTAACTAGTCATGAATTGTGACTAAATACGTGAGTGATGCGAACTAGACCATGGGTAAAGAGTGGGAGTGCTCTTTAAGCAGTACCCGCAAATTCGGGTTAACACCTCTCTAGTCATAGCGCATCACACCTAAATTCAAACACGACGAGATGTCGTGAAATTTATTAATTTGAGGATTATATGAATAGAATTTCTTTTGGAATAATTGCTCTTCTACTTACGTGTATGAATTCTGCGTTTGGCGAACCGGTGATTAGTACTACCGCTGGTTCAGTTTCAGCTAATTCTACCATTACTGTGATTGGATCATCCTTTGGTACAAGGACATCTGCAACTCCATATTATTTCGACGATTTTGAAAGTTATCTAGTTGGCACAGATGCATTGCATGCGGGGTTGCAGGACAATGGATACGACGGACAAGGTTTACCATATGTTAGGTCAGATAGATCCATAAGTGGTTCAAAATCTATGCGTATGGATTATGTTGCTGGTAAAGATTCCATGTTTCCAAGATTAGGCAAACAAGGATTCAGTACTACGGAGGTATACGTTTCTATGTGGACATACATAACACATACTACCGGAACAAAACCTTACCCAGTATTTAAATTAGTTCGTGGCGGTGCAATGCCAACCTACAGTGGTCGCCCAGGGTTTTATGAAACGGTAAGACACAATGCTGCTGGTGTTGTAGAAGGAACCGATCGAGGCTCAGGCAATAGTGCAGGTCAAACTACCTGGACGCAAGATATACTACCTGGGGGTGGACAAGATACCGGTGCTTGGCATAGAACGGAATACTACTACAAATTATCTACCCCTGGTGTTGCAGATGGTATATGGCAACAGTGGGTAGATGGGGTACAGAATGTTAATTTGACGAATGATATGAATCGATTAGCAGGTAATGCATCTACTATACAATATATGATGGCACCGTTCGATGGCAATGACTCATACAATGATTCTGCGAATGGCATAATCGATAATTCATGGCAAATTTGGTTGGATGATTTCTACATTGACACTACTCGTGCGCGTGTAGAAATTGGTGATGCGTCATCATTTACAAAATGTAAAGTAAAATTTATACAACCGTCTACATCATGGAATGATACTTCGATTACCGTTAATACTGAACTTGGTACATTTTCGGCTGGGCAAACTGTTTATGTATATGTTGTGGATGCCAATGGTGTTGTGAATACATTGGGGTACCCAATACTAGTTGGATCATCTACTGCACAGTTGTCACCAATACGTCCAATGCCACCAATTCCAGCAATACGAACTCCGTAAC
>Ga0075017_100002792_pt1 | contig 10964 bp, 8 predicted proteins | sample AleBraG_ABR_2012_FD_71475 | JGI IMG/M metagenome (GOLD analysis project Ga0075017, IMG submission 71475) | Freshwater sediment microbial communities in response to fracking from Pennsylvania, USA - Alex Branch Run_MetaG_ABR_2012 | ecosystem: Environmental > Aquatic > Freshwater > Creek >...
GCCCCGCTATATCCGCACCCAGGAAACTCGCTGGCTGCAGGGCAAGTTGCGACCGCCGCGGTTGTGTTGCTGGCAGTGACCGTGCTCGTGCTCAAATTCCGCGCGCGCCGCTACCTGCTTGTGGGCTGGCTGTGGTTCCTGGGAACGCTGGTCCCGGTGATCGGATTGGTGCAGGTCGGAGACGCTGCCATGGCCGACCGTTACGCGTATATTCCGCTCATTGGAATTTTCGTGATGATCGCCTTCGGCGTCGCTGATTGGGCGGAGGCGAGGCGCCTTCCGTTTTCGCCCGCCGTACCAGCCGCGGCTGTGCTCGTGCTTCTCGCACTCGGTACGCATCGCCAGATCGGCTACTGGCAAAGCAACCGCGAGTTATGGTCGCACGCGCTGGCGGTTACACAGAACAACTTCATCGCCGAAGACAATCTGGGCGGCGCGCTCATCCTCGAAGGGCAAGAAGAGGAAGCGCATCCACATTTCGAGGCGGCGTCACGCATCAATCCTCGCGATCCCATGAGCCGCAGCAATCTCGGAACCTACTTTCAAACGCACAACCGGATGCGCGACGCCATCCCACAATACGAAGCGGCGATCAAGTTGACATCGGATCCAATGCTGCTTGCCCAGACCTACGCCAACATGGGAGCCGCCCATCGCGCCCTGGGAGACGACGAGCAGGCGCGCAAAAACTTCGAACAGTCGCTGAATTTCAATCCCCGCCAGTTCAATGCGTGGTTGGGACTAGGGCTGCTGGCGCAGGCGGAAGGCAACCTGGGCGAAGCCATAACCGATCTTTCCCGCTCCGTGGAGATTCAACCCACGGCGGAAGCATACCTCGGGCTCGGACGCGCACTGGCGCAGACCGGCCACGCTCCCGAGGCCATCGATGCCTATGGCCAGGCATTGAAAATCGCTCCCGACCTCAAAGAGGCGCAGCAGGCCGTCGATGCATTTCGCCAATCAAGGCCTTAGTCCGCTGGCAATTCTCCTCTAGCTTTTTTTCGAGGTCACCGCGAAAAATGCGGCGGCTTCCTGTTCCACGTTCTTGCTTCCGCAATGCGGGCACTTGGGGTTTTGCTTGTCGTGCTGGTTCAGGGTGAGAACTGTTTCGAAAGGTTGATGACAATCCAGGCAAACGTAATCGTAAACGGGCATGGGGACCTCCCGTGAAGAACTTTGGGAGAATTGTACGCCCCCCGAAAAGAGAAAAATCCTATTTCTTGGGTCGTGGGTCAGTTTGAAATTTGTCATTCCGAAGCGCAGTGCTATCGCGCGCGGAATCTGCTTTTTGCCCCCGGGAACAGCAGGTTCCTCACCGGGCTTTCAGCCCAGTTCGAAATGACAAAATAAACTTTGCCCAACCTTACCCGCTACTTTTTGTGAAAGGAGAGCCGCGCCAAGGCGGCTCTCCCTGGATCCGAGCAATCGCTACTTTGCGGTGATGTCGACCGAGGCGCGGGTCTTTTCCCAATCCATGTTCAGGGTGCACCCGCTGCCCGACTTTTCGTACGTGATGGTGAAATTCTCCATCGGTGACGACAGAGCTGAAACCTTCATGTCCACGCGCGCCAGTTCATCGCTCTCGTACTTGTAAGGGATGCCCCACTCACCGGTTTTCTTGTTGATGATCAACGTCCACTTGTCCGCATTGGGGATGGTGAAGATGGTGTAACTGCCGGCTGGAACGGCTTTGCCGCCGACCATCACGTCGGCGCTGGTCACGAACGTAGTGGCCGCGTTGGCTCCGGTCCGCCAAACTTCGCCGTAAGGAACCAGGCCGCCATAAATTTTGCGGCCTTTCATGCGCGGGCTGGAGTAGTCGGTCTTAATCGTTTTACCTCCGCCTAGATCGCAGGCCGCCGAAGCCGGTGGGCTGGGTTTCCCGCCGCCCATCTGGGCAAAACATGTGGTCGCTAGTAACACGATTGCTGCCGATACGATGCTCACTCGTTTTCGCATAATCTCTCCTTTTGTGTGGCTGGAAATGCCAAAGTGGTTTGACGCATGAGAAGGGAATTCGTCAGTGCAGCCATTATGCCGCACGCGCCGCGGAAGTTACAATCGAAGGCATGCCAGTATTCGACGACAAGCAGGAAGAACTCGAGCACTACGAGACCATGATGGGCATTCCCAGGGGGCGCCTCGCCGTCACCATGGACACGATCACCGACGCCATGGCGCTGGTCGGCCAGCACGGTGTCTACTGCCAAAGCCAGCGCTGGCCGGGCAAACCCGTCATGGACATTCAGATGATCATGAAGAGTCTGACCGACGCCAAGGAACTGATTCAGAGCGTTATGCAGGAACTGCAAGAACGGCGCTAACCACAGAGGACACGAAGGTCCAGGAAGAAATTTCTTGCAAAAACCTTCGCGATCCTTTGTGTTCTTTGTGGTTTAAGATTTACGGCTTGACTGCAACCATCACCACGCCATGTGACGCCACGCGAGCCGAAAATTTCCCCGGGAACTTTCCCAGATCCTTGTGCTGCCAGAGTTCACGGACAGAGGCGTTTAGGCTGCTCGGATAGCCGATCTCCGGCCAGGTTGCGACGATTTCCTGCTCGTCTGCGCTTCGATTCAGCAGCACGACCGCGCGGCTCCCGTCGTTCAACTGCTTCGCCCAGACTTCCAGGTCGCCGTGCTTCGCCACGCGCTCGCCCTGACGCCCGAGCGCGTCCTGATCGACGGCGATCACTTCTTTGTTGGTGAGAATGTCGCGAATTTCCGGCCGCATCTCGCGTAGGTCATTGCCCGCGATCAGTGGCGCAGCCAGGATCGCCCACAGGCTGAAGTGCGAGCGGTACTCGGTGTCGGTCATCCCGCCATTGCCGACCTCCAGCATGTCGGGATCATTCCAGTGTCCGGGGCCGGCGTACGAGTAGAGTTCGGCTTCCTGATCGACAATATCGAGCATGCCGTTACTGCAGCAGTCGCCCGGCTTCCACTCTTTTCTTCCGGCCCAGCGGTCTTGAATGTCACCGGTTGATCGCCACAAATTTCCACCCACTTCTTTTCCCCACAGCCAGGGCTTGGCCGTGCCCCATTCACAGATGCTGAGAACGATCGGACGTCCAGTCGCGTCAAGGGCCGCGCGCATGTTGGCGTAGGAAGCCTTGGCATCCTGCGTGGTGGCGTTGCACCAGTCGTACTTCAGGTAATCCACGCCCCACGCCGCATACTGCAAGGCATCCTGATATTCGTGGCCCAGCCCCCCGGGCCGGCCGGCGCAGGTCTTCGAACCAGCGTCGGAGTAGACTCCGAACTTCAGTCCCAGCGAGTGAATGTAGTCGCCGACGGCTTTCATGCCATGCGGAAAGCGCTGCGGGTCGGCAACGATATTTCCGCTCGCATCGCGGCTCACTTGCCAGCAGTCGTCAATGTTGACGTAGATGTATCCCGCGTCCTTCATTCCGCTCTTGACCACCGCATCGGCCATGCCGCGGATCAACTCGTCGCTGACGTTACAGGCGAACTTGTTCCACGAGTTCCAGCCCATCGGCGGAGTGAGCGCGAGATTGGCCGAGGGGGAGGATTGTTCCTGCGCGGCGAGGTTGCTCGCGAAGCTGGCGACGTAGAACAAAGCAATAGCGATCATCCGTTCCGTTTTCATGCGGACGTTTTACCAGAAGTATGAGGGGGATTGATACCAGAAAGAAAAAGGAGGTTTGCGTTGTCGTCCTGAGCGAAGGCGAAGTACCTGTGTACTCGGCTGCAGTGCCAGCACCGCCGCCAGATTACATAGGTCCTTCGCTTCGCTCAGGATGACAAGGAGCTAGACTTACGCCAGCGTGTACTTGCCCCGTTCGATCATCCTCTGCGCGATCTGCTGGCGCAGTTCGATGGTGTTGAACGGTTCGTACTTGGCCAGTCGCCGCAGGATCGCCAGTTGCGTGCGCAACATGTCACCATCGGCAACCGCGGCAATGACCTTCCGCGCCGCCGATTCGACTTTCTCCATGGCTTGCGTCAGATAAACGCGAGTCATCGCGACCGGCAAAGCGGCCGCCGATTCGCCCTTGGTTTCGACGATTTTCTGTGCGCGCAGCACCGCTGATTCCATCGCGTAAGTCTCGATGGTCATGTCGGCGATGGCTCCCATGATCTCCTGCTGATCCTGGATCGCCTGCATGTATTTCTGCGTGGCTGCGCCGGAGGCGAACAGCCCCAGCTTTTTGGCTTGGCCTACCAATTTTCGCTCTTCCGCCAGCGCGCCCTCGAGTTCTTCGCCAGCCGATGGACCTGACAGCACTTCATCCATCAACTTCTTGATTGCCGGCATGAGCGGCAACTGCCCGCTCATGGCCCGCTTCAGCAAGAAGCCGGTGATGATGAGCCGGTTGATCTCGTTCGTGCCTTCGAAAATCCGGTTGATGCGCGCGTCGCGATACGCCCGCTCCGCCGGATATTCCTCGACGAAACCATAGCCCGCGTAAATCTGCATAGTCTCGTCGACGACATAATCGATCATCTCCGAGCCCCACACTTTAATGATGGAGCACTCGACGGCGTATTCCTCAATCGCCTTCAGCGTCTGCTTGGTTGCATCGGCGGCCGCCTTATCCACCTCGCTTAACGCCGCGTCCATCATGCCCACCGTGCGATAGACCAGCGACTCGCCGACATAAAGCAGCGTAGCCATGTTCGCGATCTTCTCCCGCACCAGGCCGAAGTCCGCGATGACCTTGTTGAAGGCCTTGCGCTGCTTGGCATAGCCGATGGCATTTTCCATCGAGACGCGCCCGCCGCCCACGCACATCGCGCCCAGCTTGAAGCGGCCCACGTTGAGAATGTTGAATGCGATCAGATGCCCTTTGCCGATGTCGCCCAGCAGGTTCTCCACCGGGACCTTGCAATCGTTCAGAATGATGGGGCAAGTGGACGATCCGCGAATGCCCATCTTGTGCTCTTCGGCGCCGACAGAAAATCCGGGGAAGTCTCTCTCCACGAGAAATGCGGAAAACTTCTCACCGCCGATTTTCGCGAAAACCGTAAACAGGTCCGCGAATCCGGCGTTGGTGATCCACATCTTCTCGCCATTCAGGATGTAGTGCTTGCCGTCGGACGAGAGTTCGGCGCGGGCGCGGCAGTTCATCGCATCGGATCCGGAAGTCGATTCCGACAACGCATAGGCCCCGACGATCTCGCCCGCAGCCAGCCGGGGCAGGTATTTCTTCTTCTGCCCGTCGGTGCCGAAGTACACGATGGGCAACATGCCGATGCCGCTATGGGCGCCCCAAGTGGTGGCGAAGCCGGCGTACTTCGCGATGTGATCGGCGATTACCGCGGCCGTCACCTTGTCCATTTCGAGGCCGCCGTAGGCTTCCGGAATTTCAACCGCGCTGAGCCCGAGTTCGCCTGCCTTCTTCAGCAGGTCGCGAGAAACAGCAAAGTCTTTGTGCTCGATCTTCTCGATATTAGGAATGATTTCGTTAACCGCGAACTCCTCCGTCGTCTGGCCGATCAAATGGTGCTGCTCGGAGAAATCCTCAGGCGTAAATACCTCTTCCGGCTGGCGGGACTCCAGCAGGAAACTGCCGCCGGTGATGCGAGTCTTGGGTATTGCTGTTGTCGTAGCCATGGCTCTCCTTCGGAATCTTCCGCGGGCCCAGGTACGGACTCGCGAGATTCCCGCTTCATTCTAATGCGAGAGGCACGGGAATGCAGCAAGAGAACCACCCGCAGCAGCAGAGCGCTAGGCGACGGTCGCTCAAATCGTTTCGGGGACTGGCAACAGCCCGCGACAACTGGTCGGCGCACCGGCCCAGACATTGTTGTATTCCCCGAGCGCGTTGCGGTACCGCCCGTCGAGTTGCTGGCACAAAGTGCTCGATGGATCCTGGCGGCAGGCCGAGTCCCTGTCCCGGTGCAGGCTCCGAAGTTCAATGATCAGGTTGGCGGCGAGGCCGTTCGTATTCGCGCAGTTCGCCTGACAGGATGCCCCATTCCAGATTTCCCCTGCAGGGCATACCGTGGAAGCGGTGCAGTTCGCCCCGTTCCACGTTTGGCCGGGCAGGCATTGGGTGGAGGCCTCCGGGCTTGCGACGCATCCTCCCTTGGCTGCAGTTTGACCAGTAGGGCAGGCGCAGGGGCCATTGGGACACACCCGCTGCCGCAGATCCGATTCCGCAGGCTCAATCTTTTTCGGAACGTCCTTGCAGCCCTCGCACACTTTGTGCCGCAGGTCGGGCTCCGCCGGTTTCGCCACGTGATCTTTCTCTGGTGGATTTTCGCCAATCCGCGGCGTGCCGGAGATTTTTTCTTCGCCCGAAACTTTCGGCGCCGAAGCGACGTGTTCCGCCTCTGCGATGCGCGTGCCAGAAGAGACCGTGGCCGAACTTGCAGCGGGCGGGGCTGGGCTCTGGTGCGTGACCGGAGTTCCACTTGCTCCCGCGTGGCTCTCGGAAAACGTCGAAGCTGGCGGGCTGCTGTGAGCCGGGCTCGGGCTCGGCGAGTTCATGGAAGAAGATGGCGATGGCGCCGGGGATGGGCTTGGCATCGGCGCGGGCATGCTGTGAGTCACCGCTGGCGCCGGACTTGGCGCGGGAGCGGCAGCAGGCGTGCTGCCCGCGTCATGGTGCTGCGCAATGGTGAAGGAAGAGAGAAACAGGAGTACCAGACAAATGCTGGAGCGCCGCATAAAGCACCTCCATCATCAGACTACGGCAAACAATACGCCGAAAGTGTGTCAACCAGCGTAGCAATTGAGTAAAGAATTGTCGCGGCCACTTAACCTCTGGCTAATCTTTCAGAAGCTGCCGGGCGATCACCAAACGCTGGATCTCGCTCGTCCCCTCGCCGATGGTGCAGAGCTTCACATCGCGGTAGAACTTCTCGGCTGGATAATCTTTGATAAACCCGTATCCGCCGTGAATCTGCACGCCTTCATTGGCGCAGCGTACGGCCACCTCGCTGGCATACAGCTTGGCCATCGACGACTCTTGCGTGGTCTTCATGCCCGCATCTTTCATGGAGGCCGCGCGCATGGTGAGCAGCATAGCCGCATCGATCTCGGTGGCCATGTCGGCGAGCTTCCACTGGATCGCCTGGAAATCGCTGATGGCCTTTCCGAACTGCTTGCGCTGTTTCGAATATTTCAGCGCCGAATCGTAAGCCCCTTCCGCCATGCCGAGCGATAGCGCCGCAATCGAGATGCGGCCGCCGTCGAGGACACGCATCGCGTCGGGAAAGCCTTGCCCCTCGCCGCCCAGCAGGTTTTCCGCGGGAACTACGCAGTCTTCGAAGATCAGTTCCGCAGTATCGCTGGCCCGCAGGCCGAGCTTGTTTTCCTTTTTGCCGGGACGAAATCCCTTTGCTTCTCTCTCGACCAGGAACGCCGAGAGCCCATGGGTGTGCGCCGTGCGGTCTGTCACCGCGAGGACGACGACCACGTCGGCGTAATGCCCGTTGGTGCAGAAAGTCTTGGTGCCGTTGAGCACCCACTGATTGCCCTTGCGGACGGCCGTCATGCGCGCGCTGCCGGCGTCGGATCCGGAAGATGGTTCGGTCAGTCCCCAGGCTCCGATAAATTCACCAGTCGCCAGCTTGCTGACGTATTTCTTCTTCTGCGCCTCATTGCCTGCGACGAAAATGTGGTTCGAGCAGAGCGACGTGTGCGCCGCCACAATGATTCCCACCGAGCCATCCACGCGCGAGAGTTCCTCAATAGCGGTCACGTACTCGACGTAGCCCATGCCCGCGCCGCCGTATTCCTGCGGGAAAATCGTTCCCAGCAGGCCCAGTTTGCCCAGTTCTTTGATGGTAGCGAGGGGAAATTCTCCGGCCTCGTCCCACTCCATGACGTGCGGTCGAATCTCCCGTTCGGCGAACTCGCGCACGCTTTTCTTCAATTGCAACTGCTCTTCGTTCAGTTGGAAGTCCACAATTCCTCCGAGCCACTCACTACTGCTCACGTAGCGGCGGACGCATTCCTCCGCCGGCCTTACATTTGCAACCGCCCGGACGAATGTGTCCCGGACTACGTGGATCGATTAGAACATAGCGCTGGATAGCAAAAAAGTTACCCGTGGCGGCTCAGAGCAGGCGCGCCCGCAACCGCATCATCACAGGCGATGTCAGCGGTTTTAGAGGAATCCCCAACCGACCGGATGGTCTGGCTACTTCGTCCTCCGACGCGACGTGCGGGTGGCGCAGCGCTTTCAGCGCTGCGATTCAAGCAGCCGGACTACGATGGCTTTAGCCGCTGCGGTGCACTCTCACCTTTGAACCCAGTACACTCACGGGCTGAAGCCCTGAGATTCTTGATTTCAGCTTCAGACCGCAGCGCTGAAGCGCTGCGCCACCCAAAGTCACGTCGCTTTAGCCGGTCAAAGAACAGTCGGCGCGAGGAATCGCTGGAATACTTCGTTCGAAAGCAAGCGGCCGCGCGAGGTAAGGCGGATTCGATCGCCACGTGACTCCAGCAGTTCGTCGGACATCAGTTCTTCCACTGTGGATTGAGCGCGCTCGGCAGCTTCATGCCCATAGCGTTGAGAGAGCTCTTGCAGATCGACGCCCCGGTTCAGCCGCAGCCCGAGGAAGAAGTATTCCTCCACAGCGCTATCGCGCGAAACGATTGTCGGCTGCAACGGCATGCCTTTCACGTATGTTTCCAGCGAATCGGCAGTCGCGAATCGCACTGCTTCCGGCCCCCAGGGGCTGAAGCCCAGGTCCGTCTCTTGTTTTGCGGCGGCACGACTGAAGTCGTACCCTTCCCGATCCCTTGCGAGCATCGAGTGGGCATCCACTCCAAATCCGAGATAGGGCTGGCGCGTCCAATATTTCAGGTTATGGCGCGATTCGAACCCTGGCCGCGCGAAGTTTGAAATTTCATACTGTGCAATGCCCGCTGCTTCCAGGGCCTCGCCCGCCGCCACATAGAAATCCGCCGTCGCCTCTTCATCAGGGACAAAGTGCGCGTGATAGCGTGTACCGCCCGCGATGACTTCGCGTCCCAGCCGCGAGTCTTCATCCACTTCGAGCATGTAGACGCTCACATGCGGCGCGCCGGTCGCGATTGTCTGGTCGAGGGAAAGTTGCCAACTCTGTGGCGTTTGGTGCGGGAGCCCGGCGATCAGATCGATATTGATATTCGTAATTCCCGACGCCCGCAGCCGGGAAATGTCGTCGACCACGGTCGCGCGCTGGTGCAAACGCCCCACCGCCGCGGCTTCAGCATTTACGAATGACTGAACTCCCAGGCTGACGCGGTTCACCCCGCATGCCAGCAGGGTGTCGAGCACTTGAGGTGTGAGCGTCCCTGGGGCGCACTCCACCGTGATCTCGGCTCCGGGCAACACGCTGAACTGATCTCTCAGCGACTCAAATATTCGCTGCAATTGCTCGGGATGAAGTACGGTCGGCGTGCCGCCGCCCAGATAAATCGAATCCACCTCGCGCTCGATGCGACCGCCCATCTCGGCGGCAATCTGCGGGGCATGTTCGATATCGGCACATACGCGGCTTATATACCGATCAAACGCTGCCCGAGAGAAGACATCGGACGCGAAGTTGCAGTAGCTGCACTTCGTCTTGCAGAACGGTACCGAAATGTAGATCCCCAACGCCACGCATTCATTATTTCACGCAGCAACCTTTTCCATCCGGCGGGCTGTCTGGGCCATCTATTTGAGTTAACCTGTGAAGAGCGCTCGGACTTTGCTGGTTCTGCTCGGATACCGATGGCCCAGGAAGAAGAAGTATTAGGGAAAGCCTACGACAGCCGCCTGATGCGGCGGCTGCTCACCTACCTGCGCCCTTACCGGGTAGAGGTGACCGTAGCCATCACGGCGATCATTTTGAAGTCGTTCGCCGATGTGCTCGGGCCCTACCTGGTCAAAGTGGCGGTCGACCGCTATCTGGCTCCAGTTTCCGGTTCCAAGGCCGGCATGTGGAGCTGGCTCAGTCCCCGCCCCATCACCGGCATCGCGCAGATTTCGACAATCTACTTCGGACTGCTGCTGCTCACTTTCCTATTCGAGTTTCTGCAGACTTATTTCATGCAGTGGACCGGACAGAAGGTCATGTTCGATCTGCGCAGCCAGATTTTCCGGCACCTGCAGCGCATGCATGTCGGCTTCTACGATAAAAACCCGGTAGGACGGCTGGTCACTCGCGTCACCACCGACGTCGACGCGCTCAACGAGATGTTCACCTCGGGTGTGGTCTCGATCTTCGAGGACCTGTTCGTGCTCGCGGGCATTCTCGGCATCATGCTGTGCATGAACTGGAAGCTGGCGCTGATCACCTTCGCCACCATGCCGTTCATCATCTTCGCCACGAAGATTTTTCGCGACAAGGTGCGCGACTCCTACCGGCGCATTCGCGTGGCCATCGCCCGCATCAATTCCTATTTGCAGGAGCACGTCAGCGGCATGGTGGTCCTGCAGTTGTTCAACCGCGAGCGGCGCGCGTACCAGCGCTTCTCCGAGATCAACCGCAGCCACATGGATGCGTTCAAGGACGCGATTCTCGCCTACGCGGTTTATTACCCCGTAGTCGATTTCTTCTCGGCCATCGCGATTTCGTGCGTCATCTGGTTTGGAGGCCGCGACATCATGCGCGGCATCGTCGCGAGCAGCGTGAGCGTCGAATTCAGCCGTCACTCGCTGGTCAGTTTCCACCTGGTCGCGACCGCAGCCTCGCTGGGCGTGCTCATTGCGTTTACCCAATATGCCATGCGCTTCTTCCGCCCCATCATGGACTTCAGCGAGAAGTACAACATCCTGCAATCCGCCATGGCGGCCAGCGAACGTATCTTCAAGCTGCTCGACACTCCGGTGGACATAGTCTCGCCCTCGGTGACGAAGACACCCACCGGCCCAGGCCGCCTCGAATTCGATCACGTATGGTTCGCGTACAGAGATGTGCCGGAAGCGCCGGAACCGGGCAAGAAACATGTAGGGACGGCCGCCCCCGGCCGTCCGGCCGAGCAAAGCTCGGCGGGCTCCGTGGACGGCAATGGCT
>Ga0075017_100002795_pt1 | contig 10957 bp, 13 predicted proteins | sample AleBraG_ABR_2012_FD_71475 | JGI IMG/M metagenome (GOLD analysis project Ga0075017, IMG submission 71475) | Freshwater sediment microbial communities in response to fracking from Pennsylvania, USA - Alex Branch Run_MetaG_ABR_2012 | ecosystem: Environmental > Aquatic > Freshwater > Creek >...
GGCCCGCTCCTTGTCCGGCCAAGTCCTCGATTGTGCGGTCGTCCAGCCTATCGGTGAGGTGGACGTGGTTCAGATATTCCGCTACCTGCCGGTCCGGCTGTCTCAATTGAATGGTGGAATGAACAAACGCGACCAGTTGCGCCACGGTGATCGTCATGTTCGAAGCAAAAGTAGCAATGCAGGCCACGAAGAGCACCACCGCGCGCATGTTTCAATTATCGCGCGCTAGCGGCGCCCCGCTCCGCCATACGATCATTTAGACTCAAAGTGTGAACGAAATCGTGTTCGAGATCACGCAGGAAGCGGACGGCGGTTTTTGTGCCGAGTGCCTGACCGAGAGTATTTTTACCCAAGGTGACACGTGGGACGAGCTTCGGGCCAACGTCAAGGAGGCTGTCGAGGCGTTCTATTTTGACCGCACGAAGCCCGCGGGTATACGTTTGCACCTCGTGCGCGATGAGATGTTAGCCCTCGGATGAAAATTCCTAGAGACTTGAGCGGCCGCGAATTGGTTGCCGCACTATGCCGCAATTGGGGATACGAGATCGTCAATCAGGTTGGCAGCCACATCATTTTGCAGACGCAGGAGCCGACTCCCCATCGCGTTGCGATTCCCGCACACAAGGTCGTGCGTGTCGGAACGCTTAACGGAATTCTCAGAGGCGTTGCCAATCACAAGGGCGTTAACCGCCAAGCGATTCTCGACACCGTGTAAGCACTGCTGTGCGACACAGGCATTCCGAGGCGGTCTACTGGCGAGGTCGGCGCCACTGTTGACCGAACTGGCACAAGGTCCTTCCGGCTCCGTTTGGACGCCCCCAATTCGCCGCTCTGGACTTCTCAAACACCGGCTGGTCCGGGACGCTGGCGGCACGTATAGAGCCTCTGGGGGAAGACGGTGTGGCATCTTTAACACAATTGTTATTCAGGCCTGGAAATCGGGGTTCGGGTGGGTGATTGACAAAGAGTATGCGGATGTCTCGGCGAGCTTGAACAAAGGTCCGCGCGTGTGTTAGGGTAAGTGCTTGAGGATGCCTGCGGCAGCAGGTGGTTTTGCGTCCGCTGCTTCCGGACGTACCTCGTTTGGGGTTCAGTTCCTTTTCACAATTTAATGGACAAGACTCTACAGGACCTAGGTAGCATTCTGCTAAAAGCGGTCCCCACGCTTCTGCTGCTCATCGTCGTTCACTTCTATCTGAAGTTCATGTTCTTCAAGCCTCTAGCGGCGGTGTTAGCCAAGCGCCGTGAGGCCACCGAGGGTGCCCGTCAGGCGGCGGAGGCGGCCATGGCGCAATCCAACAGCCGGGCCGGCGAAATTGAGGTTGCTCTGCGGAAGGCTCGGGAGGAAATCTACCAGGATCAGGAACGCCATCGGAAGCAGTTGGTAGAACAGCAGAATCAAGCCATAGAGAAGGCCCGCCAGACCTCTCACGGCTTGGTGCATGACGCCCGGCAGCAGGTGAGCGCGGAAACCGAAGCTTCCAAGGCCGAACTCGGCGCCTACGCGCAAACGCTGGCGGAACAGATCGCGGCCCGGTTGTTGCCCGGGAGGGCTGCTTGAAACGTCTGGTTTTGTGCCTGTTCCTGGCTCTGACGCCGGTGGCTCTGACACAGGAAAAGGAATCCCCGGGTCACGAAGAATCGACCGGCGACCCCTGGATCTGGTGGAAGTGGGCGAATTTCGTGATTTTGGCGGGCACCCTCGGCTACCTGATCAACAAGAGCGCGGGTTCGTATTTTCGAGGTCAGACCGCAGACATCGAGAAGGGCATCGTGGAGGCCGGCAAGTTGAAGGCCGAGGCCGAAGCCCGTGCCGCTCAAATCGAAAAAAGGCTGGCTGGGATTGAAGGCGAGATTGGTCAACTGCGCTCACGAGCGGAAGTGGAAATGGCGGCGGAAGCCAAGCGCTTGAAGGATGACACTGAGCGCCTGCTTGGACGCCTGCAGCAACAGACGCAACAGGAAATCGAATTAATGACCAAGGCCGCCAAGCACGAGCTCAAAGCCTTCTCGGCCGATCTGTCGTTGGGCATGGCCGAGCAACGTCTTCGCGCGCTGCTGGATCCCGCCTCGCGCGAGACGCTGGTGAATGCGTTTATTCACGATTTGCACACCGGCGATCAGCACAGGAGCATCACGCAATGACCTCCGCGGCAGCCGCCCGTTACGCGCGCGCCCTGGTAGAAGTGGTGATGGACGCCGCTTCCGGCAAAAAGCCTGGGGAAGCATTGGAAGAACTGCGCGCGGTGGACAGCATGGTTGCTGAATCGGCGGTTCTCAAAGCCGCGTTGATCACACCGGCCATCCCCGGTTCGCGCAAGAAAGCCACTCTCGGCAAGCTCATGGACGAGATGGCCATCTCGAAATTAATCCGCAATTTTCTGTTTGTCATCATCGATCACAAGCGGATTCCACTGTTGCCGCAGATTCGCGAAGGCTTTGAACAGGCGCTTGATGAGCGGTTGGGATTTGTGCGGGCCGATGTTTCTTCAGCCGCGGCCTTGACCGCACAGCAAACTACTTCGCTGGAAACTGAGTTAGCACGTTTGAGCGGCAAGGGTGTTCGCGTCCGCTATGGCGTCGATGAAACCCTGTTGGGAGGAGTGGTTGCGCGCATCGGGTCGACCGTTTATGACGGGTCTCTGCGCGGCCAGCTTCAGAGAATGCGGCGGGAATTGATCGATCACTCAGCGGGTGAATGAGTTAAGGGAGCTTCAGCATAATGGCTCAAATCAGAGCAGATGAAATCGCGCGCGTGTTGCGCAGCGAAATTGAGAACTACGAGAAGGCCGTCAACGTCACGGAAACCGGCTCGGTCATCTCGGTGGGCGACGGCATCGCCCGTATTTACGGCCTGGAAAAAGTGATGGCCGGCGAAATGATCGAGTTCTCCCACAACGTCACCGGGCTCGCGTTGAACCTGGAGGAGGACCAGGTAGGCGCGGTGCTGCTGGGCGAATACCAGGAAATTCGCGAAGGCGACGAAGTACGGCGAACCGGCAAGATCCTGTCAGTGCCGGTGGGCGAGGCTATGATTGGCCGCGTGGTGAACGCGCTTGGCGTTCCCATCGATGGCAAAGGTCCGATTATGGCGAAGGAGTCCTACGCGGTGGAGCGAATCGCTCCCGGCGTGGTCGCCCGCCAGCCGGTGAAAGAGCCGTTGCAAACCGGAATCAAAGCCATCGATTCCATGGTGCCCATTGGCCGCGGCCAGCGCGAGCTGATCATTGGTGACCGCCAGACCGGCAAGACGGCCGTTGTCCTGGACACCATCATCAATCAAAAAGGCGGTGACGTCATTTGCATCTACGTCGCCATCGGCCAGAAGCGATCCACAGTCGCCCAGGTGGTGAAAACGCTGGAAGATGCCGGCGCGATGGAATACACCATCGTGGTGGCCGCCACCGCGTCCGACCCCGCGCCGATGCAGTATATCGCGCCTTACTCCGGTTGCGCGATGGGCGAGTACTTCCGTGATTCCGGCCGGCATGCGCTTTGCATTTACGACGATCTTTCCAAGCACGCCGCCGCGTATCGGGAAATTTCGTTGCTGCTGCGCCGCCCGCCTGGCCGCGAGGCGTATCCAGGAGACGTTTTCTACCTGCATAGCCGGCTACTGGAGCGCGCAGCGAAATTGAACAAGGAAAACGGCGGTGGGTCCCTCACGGCGCTGCCTATTATCGAGACGCAGGCCGGTGACATTTCCGCCTACATTCCGACCAATGTGATTTCCATCACCGACGGCCAGATCTTTCTCATTACCGATCTCTTCAATTCCAATGTGCGTCCGGCGGTGGACGTCGGTCTTTCGGTAAGCCGCGTCGGCGGCAGCGCACAGATCAAAGCCATGCGGCAGATTGCCGGATCGCTCCGCCTGGATCTGGCTCAATATCGCGATCTGGCGGCATTCGCCCAACTTGGTTCCGATCTCGATCAGGCCTCCCAACAGCAGATCAATCGCGGCAAACGGCTCACCGAAATTCTCAAGCAGCTACAATACCAGCCGCTGCCGGTGGAAAAGCAGGTGCTGATCATCTTCGCCGGCACCAATGGCCTTTTAGACGACATCCCGGTGGAGCAGTGCAAGGAGTTTGAGTCGGAACTCTTCAAGTTCGCCGAGAACTCGTGTCCGGGGCTGCTGCAGCACATCCGGGAAAAGAAGACCATTGACGACGCGCTGAAAGCCGAGATCCAGACGGCCATCAAGGACTTCAAGGCGCGCTTTATCGAACAGCACAAGCAGCAAGTAGCCGCACTGGTCTAACCGATGCCCAGTTTAATCGACATACGCCGGCGCATTCGCTCGGTCAAGAACATGAAGCAGATCACCAAGGCCATGAAAATGGTCTCGGCGGCAAAGCTGCGGCGTGCTCAGGACAAGGTGATTGCCGCGCGGCCGTACGCCCAGAGCATGCAACGCATGCTGGCCAACATCGCCCTGGCGGCCAAGGATGAGGAGATCAGCCAAATTCCCTTGCTGGCCAAGCGCGAGGAGAAGCGCATTCAGTTGATCGTGGTGACCGCGGATCGGGGTTTGGCCGGGGCCTTCAACGCCAACGTAAATCGCGCCGGGCTCAAGTTTCTGCAAGAGCACCGCGAGGCTGACGTCGCCCTGGAACTGGTGGGGCGCCGCGGCCGCGACTTCTTCCGCAAGCGCCACAAGAACATTACCGGGGAGTACGCCACTTTCTTCCAGAAGCACGTCCGCTATGAGGATGCGCTGGAAGTGGCCGGCAAGGTGATCGAGCGCTTTGAAAAAGCCGAGATCGACGCGGTGTATCTGGTGGTGAACCACTTCCGCAATGTGGTTGCATCGGATCTCTCGCTGACGCGCATTCTTCCGGTCGAACTGCCGGAGAACCGTACTCCCATCGATTACATTTACGAACAGCCGCCGCACGCTCTGCTGCGTGGCTTGCTGCCGCGCTATGTGCAAGGGCAAATCTATCGCGCCATGCTTGAATCGGCAGCGGCGGAACATGCCGCCCGCATGACCGCCATGGACGCGGCTACCAGCAATGCCGGCGACGTGATCGACAGCTTGACTTTGAACATGAATCGCGTGCGCCAGGCGAGCATCACACGCGAAATTATCGAAATTGTGAGCGGCGCTGCCGCTTTGGACTAAGAGGCATATATGGCTACAACAACAACTCCGGCCACGGTGATTGGGCACGTGATTCAAATCGCCGGCCCGGCGGTCGACATCCAGTTTCCGGAAGCTCAGATTCCCGTCATCAACACGGCTGTGCACATCACCAGCGTGGGCTTCGATTCCCCAACGCCCATCGACGTGATCTGCGAAGTGGCTCAGCACATCGGCGAAGGCCGGGTCCGAACCATCGCCTTGCAGCCCACTGACGGCATGGTGCGCGGCATGCGGGCGGAGAGCCTTGGCATGCCGGTTACCGTTCCGGTGGGTCCGGAGACGCTGGGCCGCGTGCTGAACGTGATTGGCAGTCCGGTGGACGGCATGGGTCCCGTGAACACTAAGGAGCGTTGGTCGATCCATCGCCAGGCTCCCGACTTTGAAGAGCAAGCGACCGAGCTGCAGATGTTCGAAACCGGCATCAAGGTGATCGATCTTCTCGAGCCCTACTTGCGCGGCGGCAAGATTGGTCTGTTTGGCGGCGCAGGGGTCGGTAAAACGGTCATCATTCAGGAGCTGATCAACAACATCGCGCTGAAGCACGGAGGCGTCTCGGTGTTTGCCGGCGTGGGCGAGCGCACGCGTGAAGGCAACGATCTCTGGCTGGAAATGCAGGAATCGGGCGTGCTCGACCCGCACGACTACAAAAAATCGAAAGTCGCTTTGATCTACGGCCAGATGACCGAGCCGCCCGGGGCGCGGCTGCGCGTTGGTCTTACCGGGTTGACGGTGGCCGAGTACTTCCGCGATCACGAAGGTCAGGACGTATTGCTCTTTATCGATAATATTTTCCGCTTTACGCAGGCTGGTTCGGAAGTATCCGCGCTGTTGGGCCGCATGCCGTCCGCGGTAGGATACCAGCCAAACTTGGCGACGGAGATGGGCGAACTGCAGGAACGCATCACGTCCACCAAGAAAGGCTCCATCACCTCGGTGCAAGCCATTTACGTGCCGGCCGATGATTACACCGATCCTGCGCCCGCCACTACGTTTGCTCACCTGGACGCCACCACCAACCTGACTCGCGCCCTGGTGGAAAAGGGGATTTATCCGGCGGTGGATCCGCTGGCCTCCACCTCGCGCATTCTCGATCCCCGCGTCGTGGGCGCGGAACACTACGCGGTGGCCCAGACCGTCAAGCAGACGCTGCAGCGCTACAAGGACCTGCAGGACATCATCGCGATTCTCGGTATCGACGAACTATCGGACGAGGACCGGCAAACGGTCGCCCGCGCGCGTAAGATTGAACGTTTTCTGTCCCAGCCCTTCCACGTGGCCGAGCAGTTCACCGGACTGAAGGGCAAATACGTACCGCTGGCCGACACCGTGCGCAGCTTCAAGGAAGTGGTGGAAGGGAAGCACGACGAGTTGCCTGAGCAGGCATTCTATTTGCAGGGCGATATCGAAGACGTGAAGAAGAAGGCCGAGGAAATTCGAAGCCAAGGAAAGAGCTAAATGGCCGCGACCACCTTCGACATTGAAATCGCGACGCCCGAACGGCTGCTGGCTAAGGAGAAGGCGATTCGGGCTCAGATTCCGGTGAAGGACGGCTTTATTGGTGTCCTGCCCGATCATGCGCCCTTACTGTCGGAACTGGGTATCGGCGCTCTCACCTACACCACGCCAGACGACCATCTGTTCAGCTTGGCCATCAACGGCGGCTACCTGGAAATCTACAACAATGTCGTCCGGGTGCTCGGCGATGTGGCCGACAAGAGCCAGGAAATCGACGTTGGCAAGGCCGAAAAAGATCTCAAGCAAGCGCAGGACGCCATGATCAACCCGGCCCTCGGCATGGACATCGCTGCCGCGCTGATCGCCGCCCGCCACGCGCAAGCCCGGATCGACGCCGCGCGCAAAGGCACCAATCACGAAGAGTAAAATGGGCGTAGTAGGCCCAACATGTTTCGCCTGATCTTCTATTTGTTGGTGATGGTCTTTGCCATCACCCTGGTGCGGGCTGTGATTGGAGTGCTGGGCCGTGCGTTCTCGATGTTTGTCAGCGCGCCGCCGCCACAGCGGCAAGCCCAGAGGCCCGACATGCCCGTGACCGGCGAACTCAAGAAGGATCCGGCCTGCGGAACGTACATCTCAGCGGCCACGTCGATCAAGCGGACCGTAGATGGAGAGACTTATTATTTCTGTTCTGCGGAGTGCCGCGATAAGTTTGTTGCCACTCTGGCTCGCTAGCGCTCAAGACGCCGGCGCGATCCTCGAAAAGCATTGCCTGCAGTGCCATCGCGCTGGTGGTATCGCGCCGATGAGGCTCGATTCCTATCCAGCGGCTCGCCCTTGGGCCAAAGCCATTCGCGAAGCCGTGATTGCTCGCAAAATGCCACCCTGGCTGGCAGACCCAGCGCACGGAAAATTCGCCAATGAGAATTCGCTGACCCAAGCGGAAATCCAAACCATCTCGGCTTGGGCGGCAAACACACCCAGGTTTGAAATCCACAACCCTCCGCCTGAGCAGGAATGGAACATCGGCAGGCCAGACGCCATTTTCACCATGCCCCAACCCATGCCGATTCCCGCGCAAGGCGCCATCGATTACCAGTACATTCCACTGCCAACTCACTTCGAGCGCGACATGTGGATCCAGAGCGTGGAAGTGCGGCCCAGCGATCCCTCTGTGGTTCACCACGCGGTGATCTACATTCGCGATCCGGGCTCGACCTGGACGAAAGGCCCCACCCAGAGCGACGTGCTGATGGTCTACACGCCGGGCAACAACTACGATGTGTGGCCCGCGGGGATGGCCAAGAAAATCAAAGCGGGCGCGGACCTGGTTTTGCAGATGCATTACACCGTCAACGGCAAAGCCACGCAAGACCAGACGCGCATTGGCGTGACCTTTGCCACTCAGCCGCCAGAGAAGGCGATTCTCACGTTACAGCTCAACCAGGACCACTTCGTGATTCCGCCCGGCGACCCTGCCTACCGGGTGCAGGCTTCCGGCACGCTTCCTAACGACGCTGTGCTGCTCAGCATGTTCCCGCACATGCATCTACGAGGCAAGGCCTTCGAGTATGCGCTGGCCGGGCCGAACGGCCAGTATGAGACACTGCTCAGTGTCCCGCGCTACGATTTTCACTGGCAACTGAACTACAAGCTGGCCGCGCCGCGCCTGCTGCGGGCCGGTACGCGCCTGATCTGCACCGCGTGGTTCGATAACTCGCCGAACAATCCGAACAATCCCGATCCCACCGCAGAGGTCCGCTACGGCGAGCAAAGCTGGGAAGAGATGATGATTGGCTTCTTCGACGTCGCGGTAGACGCGAAGTTCGACAAGCCGGCATTTTTCGTCCGTCGCTGAGGCGAGTTTAACGCGACAGTCCTGGAACTGACGGTCCATATCGTGTAAGGCATTGCTCCAATGGAGTTTCGTTCCGCGTGGGCCGATGGATGGCCTGATGGGTTTGTGGTGGCTCTTACTCGGCGTGCTGTCACTGACGATTGTCTGTTGGCCGACCGCGCGGCGGCGATACTGCTCACACTTGGGCGCCGCGCACCGGGCCTTGGCGGCGCGGTCCTGGGTGGACTTCGATCGGCGTGCCCGGCGTGCCCGCAAAGCCGGACTGCGTATGTCGGGCGCTATGCAGGAGTATGCCTTGGGCGATTTGGATCTGCTGGAGGCCCAGAGCGCCTACTTCCGGGGCGAACTCGAGCGAGCCCGCGAACACCTCAGTCACGCGGTAGAGCACATCGAGCGGGCCGGAGCGCCCGATCGCAACGTAAAAATTTCGATGGCGCGCCACTTTTTAGGAGATGTTCACTTCGACGGCGGCAATCTGGAGCAGGCCGCCGAGCAATACCGCGCCGCGGTGCAGTCCGTCGCGTTCACGGGCGAGCCGGAGATGGCCATCTTTTCGCTGCAGCGGCTGAGCGACGTGTTACTCGAGAAGCGCGACATGACTCAGGCCCTCGACGTGATCGAACAATGCGTCGAATACGAACAGAAAATTCTGGCAAAGGCTGACGGGCCCACGCGGCCGATGATCTCAATGATCCAGCCGGACCTGGCTCTGGCGAAACGGGACTATCCTACGGCGGAACGATTGTTCCGTGAAAAGGTGGAGTACTGGTCAAAGTTGGAGAACCGCTCGGAAAACATCGACCTGACGCGATACCAGTTTCACCTGGCAGCCGCCCAGCAGGAAATGGGCCGCTACCAGGCTGCGGAAGAGACCCTGCGGATGGCTTGTGAACTGGCCACGCGAGATTTTGGACCCCAACATCCGCGGACCGCGCGGGCGCGCCGCAAGCTGTCGGAAGTGACGCAAATGACTGGTGCGGCTCGCTAATTCGGTGTCGCTGCTTCGGGCGACATCCGACTTCGGTGTCTGACTCCTCTGCTACCGGTTTAGGCGCCAAAAGTACCTTTATTATCAATGCAAAGCACTCGTCGATAATCGGAGGCAGAGGAGTCAGACCCCGATTGGGTCCGATTGGGTCCCGATTGGGTCGCCGACTGGGGTCCGGATTGGATTTCACTTGCATCCGATTGGATCCAAACGTGATAACGTCTATTTGGATACGGTCGACGATTGTTTGAGCGTGATGCTCAATGCCCGCTCGCGGGAATGTTTGGCATTCTCCGACCGGCCCAGCAGATCCTGGAGATCGGCTAATGTCCTCAGCGCCACTACCAGGCGCGGACCCTGGACACGTTCCAGAACGGACACAGCGTGGGTCAGCAGTTCCTGGGCGGGGCCCGTGCGGCCTACCTTGAGATAGAGGGCAGCCAGGCGCACCTCGGCATCGGCGCTTTCTTCGGGAACGATCCCCACTTGCCGTTGCTGCAGGCTGAGCAGCCGCTCGTATTCCTTGACGGCTCCGTCTACGTCTCCGGCTTCTTCCAGCGATACCGCCAGATGCTGGATGTCGGTGGATGCTTCGTGCGATTCGACCCCCGTTACTGCGCGGTGAATCTTCAGCGCTTTGCGCAACAAACGCTGTGCCTCGGTATGATTTCCCATCTGCCGGTAGAGCATCCCGAGTTCGCCATGCATCCCCGCCACTTCCAGATGCTCAGGGCCATATTCCTCGTCCACGCCCAGGGGCTTGTCGGCGTAGCCGATGGCCTTCTGAAAAGTTGCAGCCGCTTCGTTCAAGCGCCCGCTCTTGGCCAGCGCGGCCGCAATCCTGCGCGAACACTGGGCCAAGCGGTCCTTATTTGGCTTCATCTGGCCCATTTCCAGACGGAGGTTCTCCTCGGCGGTTTTCTGTGCTTCCGCAAAGCGTCCTCGATCCATCTGAATCTCGACCAAGGTGTCCAAGGCTCGGGCGTGCAAGGAACGGGTTCCCTGCTTCGCCGCCAGATCGATGGCCGCGTGTACCACTTGTTCGGCGTCGGGGAATTTGTGCTGGCAGCGCTGGGCTTTGGCCAAACCCAGGCTCAGTTCGATGGTGCGGGTAGTGGAATGCCGGCGCTCCCCGAGGGCGAGTACAAAGTGCCTTTCGGCTTCCTTCCAGTTTTGGGCGTCCAAGTGGCGCTGTCCTTCGGTCCGGTTGATATGCCGTTCCCGATACCACTTCATCGCCTGCGTCTCGAACCATTGGGCAATGGCGTATTTCTGGCTTTTGCTCAATAGATTGAGTGGAAACATAGCCTTGGCCGTACCATCGGCAGTCTGGCCTATTGTCTTTAGAACGATTGCCTTAGCTGAAGTAGAATTCGCCTTTACCCAGCACGGTCGCCGGCCCCGTGAGATAGACGGAATCGGCCCAGCGGAGCGACATATCCCCGGCCAAGGTCTGAATGGTGACCGGGCTTTCCGCCACGCCACGCAAAATGGCGGCGGCCGCCGC
>Ga0075017_100002797_pt1 | contig 10955 bp, 9 predicted proteins | sample AleBraG_ABR_2012_FD_71475 | JGI IMG/M metagenome (GOLD analysis project Ga0075017, IMG submission 71475) | Freshwater sediment microbial communities in response to fracking from Pennsylvania, USA - Alex Branch Run_MetaG_ABR_2012 | ecosystem: Environmental > Aquatic > Freshwater > Creek >...
CGGGTTCGTCACCGGTGCGGCTGCGCTCGCGCACGTGCGCGCGGATCCGCTGCTGCCGCGCGAGCTTGCGGCAAACCCCGGAGCAGGAGAGTCCCTGCGAGATGCGTACCGCTCGTACGAGCGCGCGTTCTCCGGCGCATTGCGGACGTGGTTTCGGGCACATTGAGCGTTATGGTGGGGCGTGACGACGAACGGGACCGAGCTCCTGGCGGACGCGCGGGCAATGCTGCCGATGCTGGTCGACCTGCGGCGCCACATTCACCGCAATCCTGAGCTCGGGCTGGAGCTCCCCAAGACGCAGGCGACCGTGCTCGGCGCGATCGACGGTCTCGGTCTCGACGTGACCACCGGCGACTCGGTGTCATCCGTCGTTGCCGACCTCGAATGTGGTGACGGTCCCGTCGTGTTGCTCCGCGGCGACATGGACGCGCTGCCGATGCCGGAGGACACCGGACTCGAATTCTGCAGCAAGGTCGACGGCGCCATGCACGCGTGCGGGCACGATGCGCACACCGCGATGTTGATCGGCGCGACCCGCTTGCTGCACGCGCGGCGCGCCCGGCTGCCCGGAACCGTGCGCTTCATGTTCCAGCCCGGGGAGGAAGGCCACCACGGCGCGCGCTACATGATCGACGAGGGTGTGCTCGACGGCGCCCCGCCCGTCGATGCCGCGTTCGCGTTGCACGTCTCGCCGAACCTGCCGACCGGTTCGATCTGGACACGGGGCGGGCCCCTCATGGCGTCGGCCGACGTCGTCGAGATCAAGGTGACGGGAAAAGGCGGGCACGCGTCGACCCCGTACCTCGCGAACGATCCGATGCCGGTCGCAGCGGAAATCGTGCAGGCGCTGCAGGTGATGGCGACGCGCCGGATCAACACATTCGACCCCGTCGTCGTGACGATCACGAAGATCCGCGCCGGAACAACCGACAACGTGATCCCGGAGCGGGTCGACATGCTCGGAACGTTGCGCGCGGTGTCCGAGAACAGTCGGGCCGTGGCCATCGAAGCGATGGGTCAGTTGGTCGAGGGCATCGCCGGCGCGCACGGCATGCGCGCCGAGTTGATCATGCACGAGGGTTATCCCGTCACCATCAACCACGAGGAAAGCTCGAGGTTCATGACTCACGTTGCGACCGACCTGCTCGGGCCGGCGGGCACGGGGCAGATGCCGGCGCCGGTCATGGGTGCGGAGGACTTCTCCTACGTCCTGCAGCGACGCCCCGGCGCGATGGCCTTCCTCGGTGTGTGCCCGCCCGGCGAGCATCCGGCGCGCGCTCATGCCTGCCATTCGAACCGTATGACGATCGACGAAGACGCGATGGCGGTGGGCGCCGCGATGTACGCGGCGTTGGCGATCGAGTACCTCACCGGAAATCGTCGCATCGACGCAACGCGCTAGATTCGTCGTCTCCCGGGGCGGTTAGCTCAGCTGGTTAGAGCGCCTGCTTCACACGCAGGAGGTCGGAGGTTCGAGTCCTCTATCGCCCACTCTCCACTGCCCGTGTGGCATGTTCGTCGCCGATCCGGTTCGGATACGCGCTGTCACGGCGATCTCACACGGGAGTGGCGGCAAGGACGGGCAGGAACGATCGGGCTTGAGCCGACGGGCGATGCTCGCCGGGATGGGCGCCGCGGGCGGCGCGGTACTGCTCGGCACACCGCTGCGTGCGGACGCCGCGCCCGTCGTTGAACCCGGAAGCATCGGCGCGCGGGCCGTGCCATCGGGCCTCGCGCCGAGTCCGCCGCGGGCAGCGGCGCGACCCATTTCACCCTCGACCTGCCCGGCTACCTCGTCGAGCGATCCCGGCGCAGCACGTAGACGATCCGCATTTGCCAGATCAGCTTGTCGACGACGTCGAGTGAGAGTCGCTGCGCGACCTCCTCGAACCAATCCGGGAAGAAGCGCTGGGCGTCAATGGGGTGGCGGTGGTACGGGAATCCCGGTATCACGGTCAGGACGATGATGTGCCCGCCGGGATTCAGGAGCTGCGCGAGATCGCGCATGTGTTTGTAGGGGTCGATGAGGTGTTCCAGCATCGCCTGGGACAACACGAGATCGAAGCCGCCGATCGCGGGCGGCGGCTCTTCGAAATCCCAGCGGAAGTCGCTGTCGTCCATGAGCCCGGCGGTCACGATCGCGTCGTCGTCGACTCCGAGCATCGTTGCGTAGACGCCGCGCAACGCGCTCGGTTCGCCGGGCAGCAAGACCGACTTCGGCCGGGGAAGTTGTGAACAGAAGTGCACGATCGAACCGCGGATCGCGCCGCTCGGCTTGTCGAGTCCGGTGATCGTGAGGTTCTCGTATCCGTCGGCGTCCCGGTGGAAATCGCCGTAGTTGCGCTCGAAGCGCTCGTAGGGTGGTGCGGACGGGTCGCGTCCACCGATGCGACCACCGACGCGGCGGCCGAGATCACGCACCTTGCGAAGGTACGGCTTCGCCGAATCGGGCACCATCGTTCGCAACCGCCCCGTGTTCATCGCCGAAGCCTCCCACATCCGCTTTGGCCCGATTCGACCATGGCGGACGACAACGCGGCACCTCTAGAGTTTTGGGACGGCCCGCCCGGAGGGTCGCGGGGGTGGGGGAGTGGCACGCAACGAGGCGGTCGACGGCGAAGCGGTCGACGACCAACACGCGGAATTCGATCCGTCGACGCGGCTCGGCTTTCGCCCGTCGCTCAACGGTGTGCGTGCGGCGGCGGTCATTCCGGTAGTGGTCGGTCACACCGTCAGCCGGCTGTCGCCGGGTGGCTTCTCGGGTGTGCGGTTGTTCTTCGTGTTGAGCGGCTTCCTCATCACGACCCTCCTGTTCGAAGAGTGGGCAACGCAAGGCGCGATCCGGCTCGGCGCGTTCTACGCGCGCCGCGCGTTGCGGCTTCTGCCGGCGTTGTTCTTCATCGTCGCCGTCGACATGGTCGTCGTCGCCGCGCTCGACGGCGGTACCGCGCTCAGGCACCACGTGCCGACCGTGTTCTCGATCCTGTTCTACTTCGCGAACTGGAGATCCATACCGTTCGACGGCGGACGCGAGTTCGGCCACCTGTGGTCGTTGTCGGTGGAGGAGCAGTTCTACCTGTTGTGGCCGCTCGGGCTGATCCTCATGCTCCGTCATCTCCGCGTGCGCACCGTCATCGTCATCGCCGCGGGTAGCGCGGTTGCGTCGTGGTGCATCGCGCAGACGCTCGAACTCCACGTGAAGCACGGCTTGAGCCACCTGAGCGAGTTCGACGCGCAGCAGATCGGACGGCGCCACGAGTTCTACGGGACCGATGCCGTCGCGTACGCCATCCTCATCGGCTGCGTCCTCGCCCTGTTGCGATCGTCCGGTCGCATCCGCGCGAGCGACAAGTACCGGACCTTCCTCGGGGGTGCGGGCGCGGCGAGCCTCGTGATCTACGCGATCTACGTCGGCACGTATCCGTTCGAGTCACACCGCGAGATCGGTCTGCTGATCCTCACGTTCGCGTTCGCGTTGCTCGTGCTCTGCGCAGTCGACGCGCCCCGGTCACTCGTCACGCGCTTGTTGTCGTTGCCGCCCCTGCAACTGATCGGCCGGGTTTCGTACGGCCTCTACCTGTGGCACTTCGTCATCCTCTCGCACCTGCACCGGCATCTGCCTCACATCAGCGTGGCGGAGCGCACGGCGCTCGCGGCAGTGCTCACGACCATCGCGGTCTGGTTCTCGTACAACTTCGTAGAACAGCCATGCCTGCGCTGGAGGAAACGGCTGCACGTCGAGGCGCACCCGGCCTGAGATCGCGCGTTCAGCGCGACGGGTGGATGGTGATCTCGCGTACCTCGGGCCCGTCGACGTGCACGCCCGCGAACACGGTGTGGCGCTGCGCTTGTGCGATCAGCCAAGTGGCCAGGAGGCGGGCGGACGCGTCGCGGAAGTGGACTCCGTCGGGACGCAGCGTCACGTCGGCGATCCGATTGTCGCAGTCCTGATCGAGCTTCGGGCAGATCCACGAGAAGAGATCGACCAGGACCGCGCGCGGCGTGCTCGTCGCGACGCGCCGGAAGATCGCATTTTGACAGTCGTTGTGCTGGAACCACGCGGGCGATTTGAAGGGGAGTTCCGTGTAGGCCGCCGTCGTGACCACGACCCGGGCGCCCTCGGACCCGAGCAACTGCACCTGCTCGCGGAGCTCGCGCTCCAAGACGGTGTCGTACGCGGGTTCGCACGGCGCGGTCCAGCTCCCGTTGATCTCGTGCGCGGCGTCGGTCGGTTCCGAGACGAGGAGCACGACCACGTCGGGGCGGAACAGGGAGACCGCGTAGGCCCAGTTGTCCCGGCACACGCGCGCCTGACCGACGAACGTGTCGCCGTGCGGGTAGCGCGTGCGCGTCTCTTCGGGGAGCAGGCGGCATCCGATCGAGCCCAGGTTCAACACGTCGAGCGGCGGTGTTGTGTGGATCCGCTTGAAGCCCTCGTCCGCGGCGTAGAGCGCGATCGAGTTGCCGACGACGAGCACCCGTTGCGGACGCGGTGGTGCCGGGCCCTTGTCGCCCTTGGGGACGGTCGGGGTCGGCGCGGCGCGACGAATCTGGTCGGCCACGACGACGTGCGGCGCGGGCGCGCTCGACGTCGCGATCAGGATCGCGGCGACGAGTGCCGCTGCAGTGGCGAACGCGACCGTTACCCGCGGTGCCGTGAACCACGATCCGGTACCGCGGCGGATCGGTCGTTCCACGAATCGGAACGACGCGACGGAGACGCCGAGCGTCACTGCAAGGCGTAGGCCGAACAGCGGCCATCCGGTGAGGTGTGTGCGCGAGGTGTCGAGCACGATGAAAATCGGCCAGTGCCAGAGGTAGACGCCGTAGCTGATGATGCCCAACGCGCAGATCGGGCGAAACGACAGCAGCCGGTTCACGGGGCCGCGGCGCGGGTGCATTGCGGCCGCGATCACGACCGCGGTCGCGATCGCGCAGGCGAAGAGACCGCCCCGGTAGAGCGAGTTCGACGACCCGGAGGCGCGGAACCACACGATCGTGAGGAGCGCGATCGACACGACGCCCGCGGCTTCGAGCGCGAGGCGGCTACCGGCGGCGCGCACCGGTCCGCGCACGAACAAGAGCGCGGCGAGCGCCGCACCGATCAGGATCGAGGCGATCCGCGTATCCGTGCCGTAGTAGACGCGCGAGGGGTCCGTCGGATCGAAGATCACCAGCATCCAGATGAACGACGCGAGCGCGAGTGCGACGGATATCGCGAGGACGCGACGGGCCGCGACCCGGATCCGGCAACCACGGATGGCCACGACGACGAGCAACGGCCACACCAGATAGAACTGTTCTTCGATCGCGAGGCTCCACGTGTGGTCGAGCGGCGACGGGCTCCGGAACAACGCCCAGTAGTCCCGGCTCGTGGCGATCGCCCTCCAGTTCGCGAAGTATCCGATGGTTGCGAGCGCATCGCCGCGGATCGTCGCGAGCTCGTCGGGTTTGGCGAACACGGCGGCGTAGAGCGCGACAGCTGCGAGCACGCACGCGAGCGCCGGCAACAGGCGTCGGGCCCGCCGGGCCCAGAACGCGCCGAGGGCGATGCGCCCCCGGCTCCCCGCTTCTGCAAGTAGCAGCGTCGTGATGAGGAAGCCCGAGAGCACGAAGAAGGCGTCGACCCCGAGGAACCCCCCGGCGAGGTGCCCACCGTGGAACAACAACACGCCGGCCACCGCGACGCCCCGCAGACCGTCGAGCGCGGGCTCGTGTCTCAGGCGCGGCGTCGCGGCCGACGTTTCCGTCGCTTGAGACGAAACATCAGCCGTGTCGCCCGAATCTCGCATGTCCCCCGGCCGAGATTGAACTCGCTCGGGGCCGTGCTCGCAATCTGCCTCAGGCCTGGTTTCGGGCAACCGGGAATTTTCGGCGGAAGAGGGTGAAGGCGACCGGGCCCGCGAAGATGGGGAGCCAGTAGGACGCGAGCCGGTAGAGGAGTGTCGCCAGCACGGCCTGGGCGGGAGGAACGCCCGCGAGCGCGAGTGTTCCCGAGAGCCCGGCTTCGACGATTCCGATGCCGCCGGGTGTGATCGGCACCATCGCGAGCAGCGATGCTGCGGTGTACGCGAGGAGCGCCAGCGACGGCCTCGGGCGGCTGCCGACGGCCGCGAGGGCGGCGAACAGCGCCAGGAAGTCGAAACCGATGCGCCCGGCCGTGGCCAACAGCGCTTCGCGCCACCGTTCCCCGAGAACGGCGCGAATGTTGTTGCGCTCCTCGAGGAACTTCTCCGGCAGGCCGGTGAGCGGGGGGCGCTTGCTCAGCACGCGGTTGCGGATCGACTGGCCCACGCGCGCGATGCCGATCAGCAACGGACCGGTGGTCAGCAGGAGCGCGCCGAGGCCGGCGACCACGACGAACCCGGCCATGCCGAGAAACGCGGTCTGGGCCAGGCCACGATCGACCGGCGCGCCCAGGAGAATCGTCGGCAGGGTGAGTACCGGCAGGAAGAGGATGCTCGCGGTCTGGAGCAGCGAGAACGCGGTGAATCCCGCGATCGCCGTGGAGGTGTCCTCGCCCGACTGCGCGAGCATGCGCAACTGCAACGTCGCGCCGGCCGCCGCGCCCCCGGGCACGACCTGCGTCATCGCATTGCCCGAGAGTTGCGACGTCGCCACGGAAAACCAGGCCTTGGTGCGGAGCGCGATGCGTTGCAGTGCGATGGTGCTCCCGAAGCTCAGAACTTCGCACACGACGATCGCCACGAGCCACGCCGGTGCGACGCTCGAAACCCGGGGCCACGATCCGAAGACCTCGACGACGCTCGGGGCAACGACGTGGAACGAGAACAACGCCACCAGAAGCATCAAGATGCGCGGAATGCTGAATCGGCGAGGCTTTCGCTCCCGGCCTGCGTCAGTCGCGCTCACCGAGCCAGGATAGAGAGATGACGAGTGTCGAGGTCCCGAGGGCGCCGAAGCCGCCGGGGCCGAGCCTGCGGATCTCGATCGTGCTCATCGTCGTCGGCCTCCTCGTGGGGATCCCGACGCTGATCGCGGGTGTGGTCCCCATCGCGCGGGTGTTCACGGCCTCGTCGCGTTTCGAGGCCCCCGCCACGGTGCGCGTACATCTCGGCCGCGGGACATACCTCGTCTACGAGCAGACCCACTCGAACTCACCGTTCTCGACCGACAACACCGTCAGCATCACGCCCGCCGACGTCACCGTGTTCGGCCCCGACAACGCGCGCATCGACGTGTCGGAACGCGGCGACGTGCGCGAGTCGCTCTCCGAAAACGGCGATCAGTTCGTCGACGCGGTGCGCTTCACCACTCCCGCGGCGGGTGACTACACGATCAGCATCCGCAACGTGGCGCCGACTGCGGTGCTGATCGCGCGACCACTGACCGACACGATCGCGTCGGTGCTCGTCTGGTTCGCCCTGTCCGGGGTGGGAGGTCTGATCCTCATCACGGGCATCGTGTTGCTCATCGTCGGTTCGGTGCGCCGCAATCGGGCCCGCAGCGCCTTCGCGTACGCGGCGCCGGTACCGCCGGGTTGGCACCCGGACCCGGCGGGCTCCGGCCGTTGGCGCTACTGGGACGGGTACCGCTGGACCGAGCACGTGCAATAGCAACCTGCACCGCGGTGACTGACTACGGTCCCGCCATGCGCGACGCGTGCCGGATCGAGCCCGGAACCAAGGCGAACCTCGCGAAGCGGCCGACGGACGACCGCCTCGGCATCGACAAGAGCCAGGCCCAGGCCGAGCTGGCCCGGCTCACGGACCGGTTGAGCGTGCTGCAGGGCCGCCTGTACGCCGAGCGCACCCGCTCGGTGCTGCTCGTGCTGCAGGGCCTCGACGCCTCGGGCAAGGACGGCACGATCCGGCGGGTGTTCACGGGTCTGAGTCCTCAGGGCTGTGACGTTGAATCGTTCAAGGCACCCACACCGACCGAGCTCGCGCACGATTTCCTCTGGCGGATCCATCACGCACTGCCGGCGCGGGGCGACATCGGCATCTTCAACCGTTCGCACTACGAAGACGTCGTCGCGGCGGAAGTCATCGGCGCGATCGATGCCCGGCGCCGCAAGCGGCGGTACGCGTACATCAACGACTTCGAGGAGATGCTCGCCGACGAGGGCACCACGATCGTGAAGGTCTTCCTGCACATCGGGAAGGACGAGCAGCGCGACCGGTTGCAGATGCGTCTCGACGATCCCGAGAAGCGCTGGAAGTTCGAGCCGGGCGATCTCGAGACCCGCCGGAAGTGGGACGACTACCTGCGGCTGTACGACGACGCCATCACCGCGACGTCCACGAAGGTGGCGCCGTGGCACGTGGTGCCCGCCGACCACAAGTCGGTTTCGGGAATCGCGACCGCGACGATCCTCTTGGAGGCGCTCGAGGCGCTCGACCCGAAGCTCCCGGTGCCCACGACCGACCTCGATGGGATTGTCATCGAATGAAGGCGTAGGTTCTGCGCATGCCGACACCCGAGCAGGTCAAAGCCGTCGCGGAGGCGTACGTCGCCGCGTCGAACGCCAACGACAAACCCGCAGTTCTTGCCCAGTTCGCACCGGGTGCGGTCTGGTACGACCCCGTGGGCCAACCCCCGCATGTCGGCGAGGAGGGGATCGGCGCGTTCTACGACCAGACCCGGGCCCTGGCCGATCGCGTCGAGATGAAGCTCCGTGACGTGATCGTGTGCGGGCCCGAGGCCGCCATGGTGCTCGAGATCCACGTCACGATCGGCGACGGCGGGATGATCATGGATTGCGTCGAGACCCTCGAGGTGAACGACGACGGCAAGATCGCGGGGATGAAGGCGTACTGGGACATGTCGCGCGCACGCACGCGCGGAGCGTAGGATTTTCTCGGACGAATCGCCGGAACGCCACACTCTCCGAGATGGGTGATTCGCGCCTCGATTTTCCTCCGGGCGTGACTTCGGCCACAATGTATTGGCGATGAACGTCGAGTCCCGCGATTCCGTCTCGCTGAAGCCCGCCGAGCTCGATGAGGTCGGTCAGATCTTCTTTTCCAACGGCCTCCCCGTCACCGACGAGGAGCTCGATCGCCAGGTGGAGTCTTTCCCGCTCGCGGTGCTCGCGAGCGAGGAGGGCGTCATCCACGGGCTGATGCTGGGATCCCTCGAGCGCATCGGCGGCACGCCGTCGATCCTCTGGGGGATGGGCGTCGTCCGCAAGGGCAAGACCGCCTCGGCGACGCTCAAGTCGCTCACAGGTGAGCTGACCCGCCGGGCCGCGATCTCGTTCCCGGACGAGGACGTGCTCGTGGCCGCCCGTCTCGCCCAGCCGAGCTGTTACGTGCTGTTGCAGAGCTACGCCAACGTCGTTCCCCGCCCGGGCTACACGCCGAACGGCGAGGACCGGGCGTGGGGTCGTCGCCTGGCCAAGCGGTACGGCAACGACGGGCATTACGACGACCGCGAGTTCAAGGTGGCCGTCAAGGGCCGCAAGCCGCCGTGCCTCGCGGTGCTCGACACGAGCGCGGTGAAGGCCACCGGGGGAGCGAAGATCGCATCGCTCGTCGGCACACTGGATGCGGCGCGCGGTCAGGCGATGATCGCGTTCGGGTGGGCCGTCGCCGAAGAGCTCGCGGCCGGTTCCTACCTCGCGGCCTGCTGACCGACCGGTCGGCGCGCGGCGAGTACGGCGTCCAGCTGTTCGCGTAACGCGGACGGTTCAGTCACGGGTTGCCGGCACGCGTAGTGCTCGCAGACGTAGGCCGTCGGTATCCCGTCCCGGGCGTCGCGCCCCGCGAGCAGTGGCGACGGGTCGTGACGCGATCCGGTCAGTGTCACCGACGCGGGGATGAGCCGCGTCGCGACCTCACGCCGGAGGGCGCGGGTGCGTTCGTCGGTGGGGTCGCCGATGATTGCGATCTCGGCGGGGCTCGTGACGAAGCGTTCGATTGCGGCGAGAAGATGGGCGAACCCGGTGGGATGCGAACCGCCCGCGTGGGCGAGCATGCGCAGCACCGCGCGCGCCGGTGCTTCGAGGTCGGTCTCACCGGTGAGCGCGGCCAGGCGGAGGAGGCCGTTCGCGGCGAGCGAGTTCGCCGACGGTGTCGCGTCGTCGAACACGTCCTTCAGGCGGGCGACGAGTTGCTCGGCGTCGGCGCCGGTGGTGAAGAAGCCCCCACCGTCGGGGTCGTGGAACAGACGCAGCAGTTCGCCGGCGACGATGCGTGCCTCGCCCAGCCACGTCACGTCGTCGAGCTCGGCGAGTGTGCACAGCGCCTCGAGCAGCGCGGCGTAGTCCTCGGAGTAGGCGAGGTAGGGGGCCCGCCAGGAGCGCAGGAAGCGGCCGTCGGGACGGCGGAGCTCGGTCAGCAGGAAGTGGGCGTTGGCCCGCGCCGTCTCCATCCAGTCCTCCCGCTCGAGTGCCGCGGCCGCCTCGGTGAGCGCCCCCAGCATCAGCGCGTTCCACCCGAGCAGCACCTTGTCGTCGAGACCCGGTCGAACCCGCGTGACCCGGCGGGCAAGGAGTCGAGGCTTCGAACGCTGGACCTCCACTGGAGGCTCAGCGTTACGGTTCTGCACGTGCAGGATGTTGCCCCGGAAGCCGGTGTGCGGATCGACGAAGTTCCCGCCCGGGGTCACGCCGTAATACGCGATGACCGCTTCGGCATCGGGGCCGCAGACCTCACGGATCTCGTCGATCGACCAGCAGTAGAACTTCCCTTCGACGCCCTCGGAGTCGGCGTCCTCCGCGGAGTAGAAGCCGTGCCGCGGGCTCTGCATGTCGCGCAGCACGTACTCGACGATGTCCTCGACGACGCCGCGATAGCGCGCTTCGCCGGTCACGAGAAACGCATGCAGATACGCCCGCGTCAGGAGGGCGTTGTCGTACAACATCTTCTCGAAGTGCGGAACGAGCCACGCGTCGTCAGTGGAATAACGCGCGAATCCACCACCGAGTTGGTCGTGGATCCCGCCCGCGGCCATTGCGTCGAGCGTGGTCGTGATCATCGTGCGCGTCTCTT
>Ga0075017_100002798_pt1 | contig 10947 bp, 9 predicted proteins | sample AleBraG_ABR_2012_FD_71475 | JGI IMG/M metagenome (GOLD analysis project Ga0075017, IMG submission 71475) | Freshwater sediment microbial communities in response to fracking from Pennsylvania, USA - Alex Branch Run_MetaG_ABR_2012 | ecosystem: Environmental > Aquatic > Freshwater > Creek >...
GTGAGGCGGCGGTCGGCGTTATCGATGCGCAGGTGGAGGCGAAACTCGGCTCGCGAAGTGAACATGCGGTAAGGCTCGCTGGTGCCCTTGGAGATCAGGTCGTCAATAAGGATCGCAGTGTAGGCCTCGGTGCGATCAAGGATCAGCGGCGGCTCATTCTTTACCTTCAGTGCCGCGTTAATGCCCGCCATCAAGCCCTGGCAAGCAGCTTCTTCGTAGCCGCTGGTTCCGTTGATCTGTCCGCCGAGAAACAGCCCGGCAATCTTCTTGGTTTCGAGCGTGCGTTCCAGCTCCGTGGGATCGATCGAATCGTATTCGATAGCGTATCCGGGCCGCAGCATCTCGGCGTTCTCAAGGCCGGGGATGGACTTCAAAATCTCCAACTGGACCTCAACCGGCAGCGAGGTACTCATTCCATTGACGTAAATCTCGTGAGTGTTCAGGCCCTCGGGCTCGAGAAAGAGCTGGTGCGTGATCTTGTCGGGAAACTTTACGATCTTGTCTTCAATCGAAGGACAGTAGCGCGGACCGATGGAATGGATCTGTCCGCTGTACATTGGCGAACGGTGGACGTTCTCGCGGATGATGCGCTGCGTTTCCGGCGTTGTCCACGCGATGTAGCACGGTACTTGCGAATCGTGATGGGCGACCCGCCGGGTGCGAAAGCTGAAGGGGGTGGGATCTTCGTCGCCCGGCTGGATCTGGAAGCGAGACCAGTCGATGGTGCGGCCATCGAGACGTGGCGGGGTTCCAGTTTTCAGCCGGCAACCGCGCAGGCCAAGCCGCTTGAGGGCCTCGCCCAGCAGGACGGCGGCCGGTTCGCCGGAGCGTCCCGCAGGATATTGCTGTTCGCCGCAATGGATCAGGCCATTGAGAAAAGTCCCAGTCGTAATGATGACGGCACGCGCGCCGACGGTGCGGCCGTCGCGAAGGCGAATGCCTGTGGCGATACTGCGGTCGTCAGTTGTCAGTCGTCGGTCGTCGGAAAAAATGGTGTTGTCGAGGACTGACGACCGAAGACTGACGACTGACGACGGCTCCACGATAAGATCCGCGACTTCCGCCTGCTTGATTTTCAGATTGGGTTGCGATTCCAGCACTTCGCGCATCTTCAGGCGATAGGCCTGCTTATCGCACTGGGCGCGGGGAGACCACACCGCCGGGCCACGCGAGGTGTTGAGCAGGCGGAATTGGATGCCGACCGCGTCGGTGATTTCCCCCATGATCCCGCCCAGGGCGTCCACTTCGCGGACCAGGTGTCCCTTGGCAATCCCGCCGATTGCCGGGTTGCAGGACATCTGGGCGATAAGATCGACGTTCAGAGTGTAGAGCGCGGTTTTCAGGCCCATGCGGGCTGCCGCCATGGCGGCTTCGCACCCGGCGTGTCCGGCTCCGACCACGACAACATCGAACTGTTCGGTGAATTGCGGCATGGTGGGCGGCGCTCAGCTTCGCAATGCGCGAATTCCTATTCTAGCAACTCAGCCGTTGACAGGCCGGAGGATAATTGGGGTACGAAGGCCGAGAATGACTGTTATAAGCATTTCCGAACCGACCATCGGCGACCGCGGCAACTTCAAGCTGGGAATGGCCTGGGTGCTCCTTTGTCTGGCCTTGGCCGCGCACGTCACTGACGAGGCCACCACTGGCTTCCTCGCGGTTTACAACCCCACGGTTACGGCCCTGCGGGCCAGGCTTGGGTACTGGCCGATGCCGACATTCGAGTTCCGGGATTGGTTGACTGGACTTATCGTAGGAGTTGTTGTCTTGCTGGCTCTGTCTCCGTTCGTCTTCCACGGATCGCGGTGGATTCGGCCGCTGTTCTACTTTTTTGCCATCCTGATGATCGCCAACGGGCTGGGCCACACGGCGGGAACAATCTTCGGCAGAACGGTGAGTTCGGTGCGCTTCCCCCGCCCGGCGCCCGGTTTCTATTCCTCGCCACTACTGTTCGCCGCATCGGTGTACGCGCTCATCCAGTTGAGACGCACACGTTCATCCTGAACTCGCCGATGTAATCAGCCGCACACTTTCCCCCGGTTGCGACCCGCGCCGGGCGCTCGTATATTGGTGGGCGCACCGAAAGCGAGGCTATCGTGACGAGCGAAGACTTTTTCCGGCAACTGGACGCGCGCATCGCGCAGTTCGACCTGCTTTGCCACCCTTTTTACAAAGCCTGGAGCGCGGGCAAGCTCTCGCGCGAAGATCTGCGGGAATATGCGCGGGACTACTACCATCACGTTAAGGCCTTTCCGGCCTACCTGGCGGAACTCAGCATGCGTCTTGAAGATGGTGAGTTGCGCCGCGCGGTGCTGAGCAATCTGCTTGACGAGAAGGGCGGCTCAGACCGGGCCACGCCGGAGCACGCGGAACTCTGGCTGGATTTTGCTGAAGGAATGGGAAGCAGACGTAATTTAGGTTCACATGCTCCCCTGCCCGAGGTCAGGCGATTGATCTCTTTCTTCGATGATCTGGCCACTGAGGGATCGCCGGAAGAAGCGCTAGCGGCATTTTATGCATACGAATCGCAGGTTCCGCGACTGGCCAGGGAGAAAGCCCGAGGGCTGCGGGAAATGTACAGTGCGGATGAAAAAACTCGCGCCTATTTCGACCTGCACTCGACCGCGGATGTATACCATGCCCGGGTCTGGCGGGAGCAACTGGAGTCCCGCTTGAAAGCAAATCCCGAAGCCGCGGAAAAGGCGTTAGCCGCGGGAGAAGCTGCCGCGGAAGCTTTGTGGCGTGCGCTCGATGGCATCGAGGCGCGACGCACGGCACAGGCCGCGTAAGCCGCTTTGAGGACGCGAGCATCTGTAATAGATCGCTAATAGATCTCCAACAAAAGAGCCACTGATTTTAAAACCGTTGATTCTGCTGTCGGTTGTTTTGTGATCGATGATTTTAAGATCAATGGCTCTTCCCTTTGAACAGGACCGCTCAAGCTATGGCAAAAACAATGCCCATCGGGGCCCGAGGCGAAGTGGAACAGACCGTGGAGTTGAAGCATACGCTGGCAGGCCACAACCCCAATCTTCCTCCCATCTATTCCACTCCGGACATGATCCGGTTGATGGAGGTCGCGGCGTTTCGCGCCTTGCAGCCCTACTGTGAGGGCGACGAGATCACAGTGGGGACGGCAATCAACATCGAGCACCGCGCCGCCAGCGGGATTGGCTCACAGGTTCGAGCGGAGGGCGTACTGGAGTCGTTTGACGGAAGGTTCTACACACTCCGAGTGACCGCGCATGATAACAAACGTGAGATCGGGCGAGGCACAGTCGGGCGAGCCGTGGTCAGCGTGGGAAAATTCCTGGAAAAGCTGAAGGAAGACAGTCGTTAGTGGTCCGTCATCGGTCGTCAGTCGTCGGCCGCATGAGTTTTGTCGTGGATATGGAAACACAAAAAGCAAAGGCGGAAGCCTTTCGCGCCATGCACCGAGGCGGACGCATCCTTCTGCTGCCCAATGCCTGGGATGTCGCCAGCGCCCGCGTGTTCGCCGAAAGCGGCTTCGGAGCCATCGCCACGACCAGCGCTGGTATCGCGTTCACCGTGGGATATCCCGACGGGCAGCGTATCTCGCGCGAGGAAATGCTGGGAGTTGTCCGGCGGATTGTGACAGCCGTTCCAGTTCCGGTGACCGCCGACGTGGAGGCCGGATATGGCGATCGTCCGGAAGATGCTGCCCGTACTGCACGAGAGGTCGCCGCAGCCGGAGCGGTCGGAATGAACCTCGAGGACGCCACCCGCGATCCACTGCATCCCTTGTTCGATCTGACGCTCCAGGTCGAAAGAGTGAAAGCGGTGCTGGAAGCGGCCCGAGAAGTGCCAATGGTTCTGAATGCCCGGACCGATGTCTATCTGCTGCAACTAGAAACACCCGAAAAGCGGTATGACGCCGCACTCCGTCGTCTGGCGGCATATCGCGATGCCGGCGCCGATTGCGTATTTGTTCCCGGCCTGGGCGACGCCGAAACAATCGGACGCCTGGTAAAGGACTTGCAGTGCCCGGTAAATATTCTGGTCGGCCCGGGATTTCCAGCCGTGCCGGAGCTGCACAAGCTGGGCGTGGCCAGGGTCAGCGTGGGTTCCAGCGCAATGCGAGCGACTCTGGGCCTGGTGAAACGGATAGCGGAAGAACTCAAGAACACGGGAACCTACGGGGCACTTGAAGGCGGGATCGCGTTTGCGGATGTGAACCGGATGATGATGTGAACCGGATGATGCGATAGCGTAGCCCGAATTTTCCGGCGACTGGTTTGCCGAATCACAGCTCGCCGAATCGTCCTCGCCAGGCCGGCGAGAGCTTGCCCTGAGCGAAGTCGAAGGGGCGCCCGCCCCACATCTGCTTGCGCGGATGTACCATGAATGCGTGGAAACGCTGGCGCAGAGCGTTCGTGACTACATCCGCCACGAGGGCCTTCTCAAAGAAGGCGATCGGGTCGGGGTCGCGGTCTCAGGCGGAGCGGATTCGGTCGCGCTTCTGCGACTGTTGCTCGAATTGCGGCCGGAACTCGGCATTGTACTTTCCGTAGTCCACTTCAATCACAATCTGCGCGGGGCCGAATCGGATGCCGACGAGCGGTTCGTCGTGAAATTCTCCCAACGGCACAAGTTGGAGCTGCATTGCAACCGCGCCGACGTTAAAGCGTACGCGGCAGACCGGCACTTAAGCATCGAAGCGGCTGCGCGGCAACTTCGCTACCGGTTCTTTTGGCGGTTGATGCAGGAAGATCGCCTGAACCGCATTGCCACTGGCCATACCCTGGATGACCAGGCCGAAACTGTCTTGCTGAGAGTGGTTCGCGGCGCAGGTACACGTGGGCTGGCTGGAATTTACCCCCAGTTGTCAGTTAAGGGTTCCCAGTTCTCAGTGATTCGCCCGTTGTTACGAACCCGACGGAAACAATTGGAAAGTTATCTCGCGGAAATCGGGCAGGGCTGGCGCGAGGATTCCAGTAACCGTGACTTGCGCCATGCGCGAAACCGTGTCCGGCACGGGATCCTGCCCCGGCTGGAGCGCGGTCTGAACCCGGCCGTGCGAGAAACGCTGGCCGAGACGGCCGAGATTGCGCGATCGGAGGAAGAGTATTGGCAGAAGGAAGTGGCACGCCTGCTGCCGGAAGTTTGGGGAGCAGAGCAGCGCATCCTCAGGCTGGCTGAACTGTCCAGGTTGCCCTTGGCTCTGCGGCGGCGTGTGATTCGAGCGGCGGCGGAGTCACTGGGTTTGCGGCTGGAGTTCCGGCATGTGGAAGAGATTCTTGCGTTGGGTCCAGTAACCGCCAATTCCGGGATGTTGCCCAAAGGCTGGATTATCTCGAGACTTGAAGACGAGTTGCGATTTGATCCTCCCGGCAAAGGTGCGGCCGCGGTATCCAACTATGAGTATGCTTTGGCGGTACCGGGGCTGGTCCGAGTCGCCGAAGCAAAGACATGGTTTGAAGCGGCCCTGGTTCCGGGGAGCGAAGCGTCGGGGTATAATCCCGACCACATGTTTGATCCAGCTTTGCTGCGAAGTGAGTTGACGGTCCGGAACTGGCGTCCGGGAGACCGTTTCTGGCCAGCCCATCGCAAGTCGCCCAAGAAGATCAAAGAGCTGCTGCAGGAACGAAAGGTAACCGGGACGGAACGCAAGCTCTGGCCGGTGGTGGCCAGCGGAGAGCAGATCGTGTGGGTCCGGGGGTTTGTAGCGCCTCTGCAATTGCGTCCTGAGGACAGCTCGAAACAGGCCCTGGTGATTCGCGAGGTCGGGAGCACCCAACCCCATGACTGAGACGGCAAGACCCGGGCAGCTGCGCACCGTGATTTCCGCGGAGCAGATCCAGAAGCGGGTGCGAGAGATGGGGCGCCAGATCTCCGACGATTATCGTGGACAGGCCATCCACCTGCTGGCCCTGCTCGAAAACGGCTTTATCTTTATGGCCGACCTGGTAAGGGCGCTGGAAGGTCCGGTGATCTGCCAGTTCATCAAACCTAGGTACAAGGTGCAGGGAGCAGATGGTTCAGGAGGTGGGGTGCTGGAGATTTTCTTCAGCCACGAACCCGACATCCGGGGCCATCACGTGCTGGTGCTGGAGGGTCTGGTCCATTCCGGAATCACCACCGAATTTCTGATGAGCGATTTGCGGGCGCGGGGAGCGGCTTCGGTGAAGCTGGCCACCCTGCTGGACCGGCAGTCGGCCCGAAGGGTGCAGTTACAACCCGATTATTTCGGTTTTTTGGTGGATGACGCCTTCCTGGTAGGTTACGGTTTAGGCTCTCCTGAGCAGACCAACCGTAATCTGCCCTATGTCGGCGCTGCAAGCTGAAGTGACTTCGTGACTTAAGTCACCCGCAGAACTCCGTCCTTTTTTCCCCCAGAACGGTTAGAATAGTGGTTTAGCAATTTGTCCCATCCAAAACACGCGACCAGCATCTAAACAAGATGCATCGGGTTCTTTTCGTCGCGTCTTGGAGCAAAGCCGTTCTTTTTTCAGGAGTCTTCGGTGAATTCTACAGTTAAGACGGTGGTTTTCTGGTTGGTGATCGTACTTTCGGCCTTCCTGCTTTGGCAGGTGATGAAGGCCGGAAGCGCGGGGCAAAAAGAGAAAGAGGTCAACTTTTCGCAGTTCCTGTCGGACATCGACCAGGGAAATGTGAAAGAGGTGACCATCACCGGCATGGAAGTGCGGGGCAAGTACCGCAACGACAATTCCGCCTTTCATACCACCGCCCCGGTGAACTATCCCGACATCTACAAGATGCTGCGGGATAAGGGCGTCACCATGAACATCCGGGACATCACCAGCGGCAGTTGGCCTCTGCAATTGCTGGGAACCTGGGCCCCGCTGATCCTGCTGGCGGCTCTGTGGTTTTTCATGATCCGGCAGATGCAGACCGGGGGAAACAAGGCGCTTTCGTTTGGCAAAAGCCGGGCCCGGTTGCTCTCCATGCAGCAGAAAAAGGTCACTTTCAAAGACGTGGCCGGCGTAGATGAAGCCAAGGAAGAGCTGAAGGAAATCATCGAGTTCCTGCGCGAGGCGCAGAAGTTCCAGAAGCTGGGCGGACGCATCCCCAAGGGGGTATTGCTGGTCGGACCTCCGGGAACGGGCAAAACCCTTCTGGCGCGCGCCGTCGCCGGGGAAGCCAACGTTCCGTTTTTCTCCATCTCTGGCTCTGATTTCGTGGAAATGTTCGTAGGCGTGGGCGCGAGCCGCGTCCGCGACCTTTTCGAGCAGGGCAAGAAAAATGCTCCCTGCATCATCTTTATCGACGAGATCGATGCGGTCGGGCGCCATCGCGGCGCCGGCCTCGGCGGGGGTCACGACGAGCGCGAGCAGACTCTGAACCAGTTGCTGGTGGAAATGGACGGTTTCGAGTCCAACGAAGGCGTCATTCTGATGGCGGCTACCAATCGGCCGGACGTGCTGGATCCCGCATTGCTGCGACCTGGCCGCTTTGACCGGCGTGTAGTTGTAAGCCGTCCGGATGTGCGCGGCCGCGAAGAAATCCTGCGCGTCCACACCCGCAAGATTCCTTTGGCTGATGATGTGGACCTCTCCGTCCTGGCTCGCGGGACACCGGGCTTCTCGGGCGCGGACCTGGCGAACATGGTGAATGAAGCGGCACTGGCGGCGGCGCGGCAGAACCGCAAAGCCGTCCTGATGTACGACTTCGAACTGGCCAAGGACAAAGTCCTCATGGGAGTGGAGCGCAAGTCCATGCTGCTCTCCGACGAGGAGAAGAGGAACACGGCCTATCACGAGGCTGGCCATGCGCTGGTAGCGGCGAAGCTGCCGCACTCCGATCCTTTGCACAAGGTCACGATCATTCCGCGCGGGATGGCGCTGGGCGTAACCATGCAACTGCCCATCGATGACCGCCACAACTACTACAAGAACTATCTCGAGACAGCGATCGCCATCCTGATGGGCGGCCGTCTAGCGGAAGAGATGTTCCTCGACTCGATGAGCACCGGCGCCGGCAACGACATTGAACGCGCCACAGAAATGGCACGCAAGATGGTCTGCGAGTGGGGCATGAGCGACCTGGGTCCGCTGACCTTCGGCAAAAAAGAAGAGCAGATCTTCCTGGGCCGCGAGATTGCGCAGCATCGCGACTACAGCGAAGCCACCGCGGTCAAGATCGATGCGGAAGTGCAGAAGCTGGTCAAGCGAGGCTACGACACTGCCAAGGAACTTCTGGCGGCAAACCGCGATGTGCTGGTAAGAATCGCGCACGCCCTGATCGAGCGCGAAGTGCTGGATGCGGTTCAGATCAAGATGATCATCGAAGGCCAGGAATTGCCAAAGATCGTCCCGCCGCCCAAGCCCGACGACGGAGTGCAGCAGGTGATCAAGCCGGATCTGCAACCCGGAAGGGCCAAAGGTGGAGAAAGACCGGCGCCAGCGTAAAGCGGACGTCGGGCGTCAGACTTTAGACCTCAGCAGGGCGGCCAAAAGCCGCCCTTACTTTTGCCCGTAGTCCGATCGTTTTGCTTGTGACAACAGTCACAGCTAACACCCCTTGTCATCCTGAGCGAAGCCGCTTCTTTGCTCGCGAAGAAGCGGAGAGTCGAAGGGCCCCTATGCCTCACGCGAGGGGGCCATCTAGATAGGGAAGGGCACGAGTTCACTCGTGCCGCTGGGGCTGGACCTAGATTGCGGCTTCAAGCCGCTGCGGATTGCTGTGTTGGACCTAGGCCGCATTGGCTAAACCCGGTGGCTGAAGCCGCGGATCTTCGCCGTTTTTGCGGCATGACTGAAGTCGTGCCCTTCCCGAGGGAAAAATATTCAGGCGGTGATTGTGATCAATGGCTTGCTCTGCTCCAGCACTTCGCCGATTTCGACGGCTGGCACTCCGGCGGCCTTGAAATCCCTGATCAGATCTGCGGAACTCTCCCGCGCGACTGCGACAAGCAATCCGCCCGCGGTCTGGGGATCGAAAAGGATTGTCTTCAGCTCCTCACGAATTCCCTCTTCGTATCCGACCACGCATTCGGCAAAGTCGCGGTTGTTCTTCAAGCCACCGGGGATGTTGCCGGCGCGGATGCAATCGAGAGCGCCCTCAAGCAGCGGAATCTGGTGGACGCGAAAGCGCAGGGAGACATGCGATGCCAGGGCCATTTCGCGGGCGTGGCCGATCAGGCCGAAGCCGGTGACGTCGGTGAGCGAGTGGATGGGGAGCGAAGGCGGTGCCGAGCTTTGCTCGGCTTGGGCAGGTGGGACACCTGCCCCTACGTGTTTCGTGGTGGACGCCACGATGACCTCGCTCGCGGTCTTGTTCAGCGTGGTCATCGAGCGGGTGGCGGCGTCGATCCAGGACTGCTTTGCGGTGCCCTGTTTGATCGCGGTGGAGATTACTCCTGTCCCGAGAGACTTGGTGAACAGCAGGCGGTCGCCCGGTTGGGCGCCGCCGTTGGTGAAGATGCGGCTGGGATCGATGAGGCCGGTGACGGAATAACCGAACTTGGTTTCTTCGTCACGAATGCTGTGGCCGCCGACCACCGTACAACTTGCCTCCATCATTTTTGAGAGGCCGCCGGCGAGAATTTGCTCCAGCACTTCGAGGTCGCCATTTACGGGGAAACAGACGTGAGCCAGCGCGGTCACGGGGCGGCCGCCCATGGCGTAGACGTCGCTCAAAGCATTGGTGGCCGCAATCTGGCCGAAAGTGTAGGGGTCGTCCACGATGGGAGTAAAGAAATCGACCGTCTGCACCAGAGCCAGGCCGGGCGCGATTTTGTAGACGCCGGCATCGTCAGCGTGATCGAAGCCGACCAGGACGTTGGGGTCGTGCTGCCGCGGCAGCTTTCCCAATACTTTGTCGAGCACTGCGGGACTCAGCTTGGAGGCGCAGCCGCCGGCTTTGACAGTCTCAGTGAGGCGGATGGTTTTGACGTCAGGCATAGGGACATTGTAGAAGATCGGAGGAATTGAGGAATTGAGTAATTGGGCAATTGAGTAATCGGGAAATTGAGAAATCGCATAGCTGGAGAAATTTCGTAATCGAGTTGTTGGATGACAGGATTCTTCAATTGCTCAATTACCCAATTCCCCGATTACTCAATTCCCAATTTACTCAATTACTCAATCACTAATTCCCTCATCACTTCACGGACACATCTGTAACCTTCAGCTCAGGATACTCGTGGTTCCAGTCGGCGGTGACGTGCTCGAAGGTGAGCCGGAATTGCCGGCTCTGGCCGGGCGCAAGCGGCAATATGCTCAAGTCAACCGCGTCGGCATAGGGGCCGGTGGTCTGAAGAACATGGAGCGGAACGTCCTCGGCCTGGGCGACCTGGCCTAGTGAGTCTTTAAAGCTGACGTGGACCACGGCATGGCTGACGGTCTTGTCTCCGGCGTTGGTGACCGTGCCGTCCAAATAAGTGACCGTGGAACCGATAAAGTTCTCCGCCGCGCTCATCTTCATGTCCGAGAGTTTGAGATTGGCGGCGTAGGGATGCGGAGGGTTGGCAATTTTGGAATCCGTGCGTAACAGGAACGCGGCGATGCCGACCACAACCACTACGAGGACCACGCCCAACAGAATAGGAAGAAGGCTTGATCTGGACTCTTCCGTTGTCGGAGACGGCTGGAGCAGACTTCCCATGAGGAGATTGTACGCTGAGGGATTTCAGATTGATGATTTCAGATTGCAGATTTTCGCACTGATACGGTCGAGAAGTTCTTAAATCTACAATCTGAAATCATCAATCTGAAATTGCCTTGCTCGTCTTACTCGCCGGCCACCGTCAGTCCGTCGATCCGGATCGTCGGACAGGCCGTCGAGCCGCGGAACTCCAGGTCGTTTCCGATCTCGGAAATATTAAAGAAAAGCTCCTTCAGGTTTCCCGCCACTGTGATTTCTTCGACGGGATACGCCAGTTCACCGCCGGAGATCCACAAACCCGAGGCTCCGCGAGAATAGTCGCCGGTCACCAGATTCGCCCCATGGCCGAGAAACTCTGTC